>Ga0123333_10005115_pt1 | contig 11980 bp, 13 predicted proteins | sample BioC12SIPDNA_3_FD_89957 | JGI IMG/M metagenome (GOLD analysis project Ga0123333, IMG submission 89957) | Anaerobic biogas reactor microbial communites from Washington, USA - Biogas_R2_B C12 SIP DNA | ecosystem: Engineered > Bioreactor > Anaerobic > Unclassified | place: Washington, USA...
CCCGGTGCGTGCACTGGTGGAGAACTCGGAGGGCGCACAGCTGCTCGTCGTCGGTTCCCATGGTCGTGGTGGCTTCAAGGGCATGCTGCTCGGTTCCACCTCGCGTGCGCTGCTGCAGTCCGCGCCGTGCCCGATGATGGTGGTCCGCCCCGAGAACGTCTAGTTTTCCCGGCCGCCCGCTTATCGACGCCCCCGCTGCCCCTCCGGGCAGCGGGGGTGTTGTGGTTTATGTGGGTTTCGGGACGGTAAAGATCTGTGGACTGTTGTGCAACGATCCGATTACGTTGTGTTCCCAGGTTGTGTAGGTCTGATGAATCTGTGACACACTAGGTATGTTCAATTACGCATGAATCACTAGCAAGGAGAAACACAATGCTCGGACTGGGTATCCTCGGTTGGATCATCATCGGCGGCCTGGCAGGCTGGATCGCCTCCAAGATCAAGGGCACCGATGCCCAGCAGGGTCTGCTGCTTAACATCGTCGTCGGTGTCGTCGGCGGTCTGCTCGGTGGCTGGCTGCTCGGCCTCTTCGGCGTCGATGTCGCCGGCGGTGGGCTGATCTTCAGCTTCCTCACCTGTCTGCTGGGTGCGGTTATCCTGCTGACCATCGTCAACATGGTCACCAACCGCAAGTAACAGCGACCACACGGTTGCACACCCGCCCTCCGGGGCGGGTTTTTTCATGCCCGACTGTTAAAAGACGTACCGGTTTGTCTATATTGTGTAGGGAAGCCAGTACTTCAACTACCCCGGAAAGGTACGTCGTGGCCGCAGGTACAGCGAAGAAGAAGACGACCACCCGTCGTCGTAACCGTCCGAGCCCGCGCCAGCGGCTGCTCGATTCCGCTACCAACCTGTTCACCACGGAGGGCATCCGCGTCATCGGCATCGACCGCATCCTCCGCGAGGCGGACGTGGCCAAGGCCTCCCTCTACTCCCTCTTCGGCTCCAAGGACGCCCTCGTCATCGCCTACCTGGAGAACCTCGACGAACAGTACCGCCAGGCCTGGGAGCAGCGCACCAAAGACATGACGGACGCCGAGGACAAGATCCTCGCCTTCTTCGACATGGCCATCGCCGAGGAACCGGACAAGGATTTCCGGGGCTCCCACTTCCAGAACGCCGCCAACGAGTACCCCCGCCCCGAGGCGGAGTCGGAGCACGGCATCGTCGCCGCCGCCCATGAGCACCGCCGCTGGATGCACCAGACGATGACGGATCTGCTCACCGCGAAGAACGGTTACCCGTCGGCGACGCAGGCCAACCAGCTGCTCATCTTCCTCGACGGTGGGCTGGCCGGCGCCCGCTTCTCGCGGGAGGTCACTCCTCTGCAGACCGCCCGGGATCTGGCGCGTCAGATGCTGTCGGCTCCGCCGGCTGACTATTCGATTTAGCCTTCTTCTTCGCCTTCCGCTTGGCGGTGTAGGCGGCGATCCTCTTCACGGCGGGGCGCTGCTCGAAGCGGGCGATGCGCTCCTTGTTGCGTTCGCTCTGGACCTCCAGGCGGACCTTCTGCTTCTCCTTCGCCAGGGCCTTCGCCTCGGCGCGCTTCTCGGCGAGCTCCGCCGCCCGGGCCTCCTTCTCCTCCTTGAGTTCCGCCCGGATCGCCGGGATCTTCCACGGCATGACCGCACCCTTGGCCTTCCGCCCGCGGATGCTCCACTTGCGGCGCCGCTTCTCGCGCAGCTTCTCCCGGACCTCGGCACGGCGGGCGTCGGAGAACTCCCGGAAGTCCTCGCTGAGCGGGTACCTGTAGTGCACCAGCGGGTAGAGGATGAGGGTCTGCGCCAGGGTCCACAGGTTGTTGGCGAACCAGTAGAGGATGATCGCCACCGGCAGGGGGCCGGTGAGTGCCAGGGAGAGCAGCATGATCGGCACGAGGATGGTCATCACGACGAGGAAGCCGTTCATCTTCCGGGCGACACCGGATTCCCAGTCCATCGTCTGGTAGTTGCGCCACAGGGAGGTGAGCATGTTGAGGGTGGTGAACACGATCGCGGCGATGAGGAACGGGAGGATGAAGTCCCGGACCTCGGCGCTGGTGGTGCCCAGGCGGGTGAGGGCGTCCTCCGGCATGGCGATGTAGGCGGGCAGGGGGACACCGCTGACGGTGGCGTCGAGGAACGCGTTGATCTCGTCGGCGTTGAGGAAACCGATCCGGGTGTCTGGGTCCACGCCCTCGAGGCCTCCCTGGGGGCGGGCCATACGCAGCAGCACCTGGTAGAGACCGAGGAAGACGGGGAGCTGGATGAGCGGGGGAACACAACCGGCTGAGACCTTGTGCCCGTGGCGTTCCTTGAGTTCCTTCTGCTTCCGCTCGAACTCGAGGTAGGACTCCCGGTCTGTCTTGTCGGCGTACTCGTCCTTGATGGCCGCCAGTTCGGGGCGCATGACCACGCCGATGCGGGCGCTTTTCGCCATCGTCCAGAAGAAGGGGATGAGGAAGGTGCGGACGGTGAGGACGAGGCAGAACATCGACACCAGCCACGCCGTGGAATCGTTCATCCCGAACACGTTGTGCAGCAGCAGGTGCCACAGTTTGAGGATTCCGGAGACGGGATAGATGAACGGTTCCAGCACGGCTTTGGGTCACCTGTCCTTTTCAACGGTTCGTGCGCGCACGGGTTAGACTGCTATGAGCTTCCCGTTGATCGTAGCGTTATCCAGGAGTGAAACCCGCATGAGTCATCGCGCCAGTGATGGCCGGAGCCAGTCCCGGCCGGGTTTCAGCATCACCCAGTTCCTCGGCGAGCTGCTGCTCACCGTCGGCGTGGTGATCCTCCTGTTCGCCTTCTACGAGTCCTACTGGACGAACATCGCCTCCGGGCGGCTGCAGGATGAGAAGGCCTCGGCCCTGGAGGCCCGCTGGGGCGATGAGGAGCGGGTCAACCCCCGCCAGCGTCTCACCCCGGAGCTCGGCGAGGCCTTCGCCCGCATGTACATCCCGGCGTTCGGGTCGGATTTCCAGTTCGCCATCGTCGAGGGCACCAACGACGCGGATCTCATCGCCGGGCCGGGCCGTTATGTGGAGACCCAGATGCCGGGCGAGGCCGGTAACTTCGCCATCGCGGGCCACCGCGTGGGCAAGGGCGCACCGTTCAATGACCTGGGGAATCTGCAGGTGTGTGACGCGATCGTCGTGGAGACGCAGACGGAGTGGATCACCTACCGGGTGCTGCCCATCGACGCGGCGGGGGATGCCCGCCGGGCCGCCGCCACCGGCTGCCTCACCCCGGAGCAGGTGGAGCGGGTCACCGGCGGCGAGTACGCCTCGGTGCAGGGCCGCTACATCACCCTGCCGGGTGCCATCGAGGTGATCAACCCGGTGCCGGGGTTGGCGGCCACCGAGGTCACCCCGGAGATGGAGGGCCTGATCACGTTGACCACGTGCCATCCGCAGTTCTCCAACGCGGAGCGCATGATCGTCCACGCCATGGAGGTCGAGGCGACCCCGAAGATCGCCGGGCAGCGTCCGGCAGTACTGGAGGAGAACTAGATGTACGGACCCCTGTGGCGCGCCCTGCCCGGCCCCTGGCCGGTCAAGCTCATCCTCGTGCTCATCCTCGCGGTGGCGGTGTTCCTGCTGCTCATGGAGGTGGTGTTCCCGTGGGTGTCCACCCTCATGCCGTACTCGGATGTGGCGGTCTAGAGCCCCAGGTTGGCGATGACCTCCTTGGCCACCAGCTCCGCCTTGAGTGACTGCTCCTGGTTGGTGAACACCACCACGGCGCGGTTGTCCTTCTGCACGGCGTAGAGCGAGCCCTCCCGCCCGGGCACCATGCCGCCGCCCGCCCGGCCGCCGGACCAGCCCTCGGGTTCCTCGGCCGGTTCGGTGCTGTCGATGGGGGCCGCCCAGTCGACGACCCGGATGGCGGCGTCGGTGTCCGGCATGTCCCGCACGATGACGCTCAAGTGCGGTTCCTCCGGGTAGGACCAGAACACGCAGGCCGGAGTGTCGAAACGCTTATCGACGCCCACCCCCAGCGTCCGCTGCCCGTTCGTGTCGGAGACCCACTGCGTGTCCAGGTACGGGCACTCCTCCCAACTGTCGCGCCCCCCGGGGATCTCCGGGAGGGCGTCGTGCGGCAGCCCGGAGTCGGCGGCCGGCGGAGCCGCGGGCTCCGCTGCGGCGGTGGAGGTGGGGGAGGGGGCGTCGACAAGCTCCTCCTCCGCGGCGCACCCGACCAGGGCGGCACTGAGGGCGAGCACGGGAAGTAGGCTGAAACGCATGGAGACCAGCCTAGAGCCACGGGCGGAGATCGAGAAGTTCGGGCGCACCCGGGCACCCGACGAGGACGCGCTCACCGACGGCGTCCACATCCTCACGACGGTGCTGCTCATCGCCGCGCTGGTGTCCTCCGTCAACCTGCCCTTCGGCGAGGCGGCGCTCAACCTGCTGCTGTGTTCCGGGTTCGCGGTCCTCTACTTCTACGGCACGGCACTTGCGCCGGGCTGGCGGGAGAGCGCGAAACTGGCGTGGCTGGCCAGCCTGACCATGCTGTGGGTGCTGGCGATGCTCACCTCCCCCGTGGGCATCTACCTCGTGTTCTCCCTGTTCTTCCTGTACCTGCAGGTCATGGACGATATCCGAGGTGTCGTGGCCGTCATCGCGGCGACGCTGGCGTCCGTGTTCACCCAGGTACCCACCGGGCTGACCGTCGGCGGCGTCATGGGCCCGGCGGTGTCCGCGGCGGTGGTCCTGGCGATCCACTACGCGTTCCGCACCCTGGTGCGCATCAACCGGGAACGCGAGGAACTCATCGAACAGCTCATGGCCACCCGCAGCCAGCTCGCGGAGACCGAACGCGCCGCCGGCGTCACCGAGGAACGCCAACGCCTGGCGCACGAGATCCACGACACCGTCGCCCAGGGCCTGTCGAGCATCCAGATGCTCCTGCACTCCGCCGAACGCGACCTGCAGAAGACGGGCCTGAGCGAGGAGGAACTCGCCGGGCCGACCCGCTTCCTCGAGCTGGCGCGCACCACCGCGAAGGACAACCTCGGCGAGGCCCGCGCCATGATCGCCGCCCTCCAGCCCGCCTCCCTCGCCGAAACCTCCCTGGAGGCCGCGCTGCAGCGCATGGCCGACGGTTTCGCCGCCGCCGGGGAGCTGAGCATCGAGGTCGGCGTCGAGGGCGAGGAGCGGCAGCTGCCGATGAAGACGGAGGCCGCGCTGCTGCGTATCGCACAGGGGGCGGTGGGCAACGTCGCCAAGCACGCGGGCGCCAGCCGCTGCCGCGTCACCGTCACCTACGAACCGGACGAGGTCCGCGTCGACGTCGTGGACAACGGGCAGGGCTTCGACGTCACCGAGGTCGACGAGACCCCCGCCGGTCTGGGACACGTCGGACTGGACGCGATGCGGCGCCGCGCCGCGGAACAGGGCGGGGTGGTGGAGGTCGAATCGACACCCGGCTACGGCACCGCGGTATCCGTGGCGCTGCCGGTTCCGACTACACTCGACACAGTGAAACCGACCGAGGAAGGGGTCTGATGCTCTCATGATCCGAGTGCTGCTGGCCGATGATCATGAAATCGTCCGGATGGGGCTGCGCGCCGTGCTGGAGGAGGCCGAGGACATCGAGGTCGTCGGCGAAGTCGCCACCGCCGATGCCGCCGTCGCCGCCGCCCAGGCCGGGGGCATCGACGTGATGCTCATGGACCTGCGCTTCGGCCCCGGCGTCGAGGGCACCCGCGTCACCACCGGCGCGGAGGCCACCGCCCGGATCAAGGCGTCGATGTCGAATCCCCCGCAGGTGCTCGTGGTGACCAACTACGACACCGACGCCGACATCCTCGGCGCCATCGAGGCCGGCGCCGTCGGCTACATGCTCAAGGACGCCCCGCCGGCGGAACTGCTCGCCGCGGTGCGCTCCGCCGCGGAGGGCGATTCGGCGCTGTCGCCCGTCGTCGCCGACCGGCTGATGACGCGCGTGCGCACCCCCCGCACCTCGCTCACCCCCCGTGAGCTGGAGGTGCTCACCCTCGTCGCCGGTGGTTCCTCCAACCGGGAGATCGGCCACGAACTGATGCTGTCCGAGGCCACGGTGAAATCCCACCTCGTCCACATCTACGACAAGCTGGGTGTGCGCTCGCGGACCTCCGCCGTGGCGGCCGCCCGCGAGCAGGGTGTGCTCTAACGGCGCTTAGGCGTGGGCCTCGTCGTAGGCCTCGATGATGCTGGCCGCGATCTTGCCGCGGTCGGAGACCTCCAGGTTCTGGGAACGCGCCCACTCGCGGATCGCGCGGGAACGCTCACGCTTCGCGGCGGCCGACGGGCCGGAGGCGCGGGTGGTCTTTGCGGCGCCGGTGTCCTTGCGGGCGGCGTCGATCCACGGCTGGAGATCCTTGCGGAATGCCGCGGCATTCTTCTCCGAGAGATCGATGATGTAATTCGTGCCGTCAACGCTGAAACGGATGATGTTCACTTCATCGTCCTTCAGTGGGGAGTTGTCGAGGTCGTCGAAATACTGGGTGATTTCACGGCGGGCCATGATTAATTCTCCTCATTGCGGTTAATGACAATTCTCATGTTAAACGCGTTTCACTGTGAATGCGCGGATGAATAAATGACAATTAACCGCCAATGAAGGAATAACTAGGGGCGGGACAGGCGATTCTGGATCTCCTGGGTGACACCGTCAATGTCGCGGGTGATGGTGGCATGCGCCCGGCGACGCTGCTCCGGGGTCATGAACTCGGCGTTGTCGGTGGCCGAGTGCAGTTCCTCGAGGCGATCCTCCACGTCCTGAACGAAGCCCTTCGGCAGGTGATCATCATTGAGGGAACGCTGGATACCGTCAATGCGGGCCTTGATCTCGGCGCCGTGGCCGGAGAACTGGGCGAGCTGATCGGCGGAGACGCCGAGGCGACGCGCGCGGGTGTCCACCAGCTTCTCGCGGCCGGCGGTGATCGCGCGGTAAATGACGGGCAGCATCACCGGCAGCGCCACCCGGGCAAATCCGGCATAACGCTTGAAGGTGCCCGCATTGAGACGGCCCTGCTTCAACTGCTCGAGGGTGTTCTCGGCCATTTTGCGCTCATGCTTGCGCTTGGCCTTGAGGCCCTTCTTCTCCTCCTTGAGAAGGTCCTTCTCGAACTTCTGCAGCAGCTTCTCCTGCTTCAGCTGGAGCTTCGCCTCCTGCTTCGCGTCGTGCTTGGCGCGTGCCTTGGCGGCCTGGATCTCCGCCTTCGTCTTCGCGCGGCTCTTACGGATCGCCTCGAAAATGCCCATGTGGATCAGCCTCGGTATTCGTTGTGTATCGTCGTCGCGTTTCGTGGTCGGGTTCAACATTACCTGTCATCGTCGGCTATGCTCACGCCATTGTGAATGCCCAGTACGTGAGCGCCGCTGATCTGGTGGGCTGCCGCTACCGGCAGGTCCAGCGGCTGGCGCACCCGGATGTGCCGCGCACCCGCGCCGCCCTCATGCGACTGGAGCGTATCGACGCCGCCCGCGTCGCCGTCCACGCCCTCCTCCCCGAACGCCCCGCCCGCGGTGACCGCCAGCGCTTCATCCGCGTGGACATCCCGCCCGTCCCCTACGAGGATGACCCCTTTCACGCCGAGCTGGCCACGCTGGAGGCCCTGGCCGCGGAGGCGACGCTGATCACCGGGGCGGTGTTCACGGGTGAGGGCTGGCGTGTCGACGTGGACATCCTCGTCCGCCGCCCGGACGGCACCTATCTTCCGGTGATCATCTCCAACCACCGGGTCGCGCGTGCCGACGACCGCTCCTCGACCCCCGTCATCGCCACCGCCCGCCTGGGCCTGGGCCACCCCGTGGAGGGGGCGTTCCGCCTGCGCCACCACGTCGCCGACGGCTACCGCCTGGCGCTCGCCGCCCGCGCCCTGGCCGACATCGGGGTGGATTCGGGCCTGGGGGCGGCGATCGGGCAGGACCGCAGCCGCGCCTTCCTCGCCCCGACGCCGCCGCTGCAGCCCGCGCTCCAGGCTGCCCTCGACGCGGAGCTGCCGGACGCCCCGCGCCGGGTGAAGGAGTGCGCGTCGTGCCGCTTCTGGCCGCTCTGCGAGAAAGAGCTTGTCGACGCCGACGACATCTCCCTCTACCTCGCCGGCGACCGGGCGGGGAAGTGGCGGGAGCAGGGCATCACCACCGTTAACGGGCTCATCGACGCCGACCTCGGCGAACCCTCCCGCCTGGCCCGGGCCTGGCGCGACGGCGTGGTGCTGCTCAAGAAGGTCGACGAGGTCACCGGCCCGCGCGCCGACGTGGAGATCGACGTCGACATGGAGGCCTACCTCGACCAGGGCGCCTACCTGTGGGGCGCCTTCGACGGCGAGCGGTACCACGGCTTCGCCACGTGGGAGCCCCTCGGTGGTGACGGGGAGGCGGAGAACTTCGCCCGCTTCTGGGACTGGCTCAAGTCCCGCCGCGCGCAGGCGCACGCCGCGGGGCGCAGCTTCGCCGCCTACTGCTGGTCCAACCACGGGGAGAACCACTGGCTGACCATGAGCGCCCGCCGCTTCGCCGGCCGGGAGGGCATCCCGACGGAGGCCGAGGTCAGGGAGTTCATCTCCTCGCCCGAATGGGTGGACGTCTTCCGCCTGGTGCGCGCCCAGCTCGTCGGGCCCGGCGGGCTGGGGCTGAAGATCGTCGCCCCCGAGGCCGGTTACACCTGGGATGATGGGGACTTCGACGGCGAGGAATCCGTCAACGCCCGCCGCGTCTCCCGGGGTTCCGATGCCGCCGCGCTGGAGGCCCGCCGCCGGCTCCTGCAGTACAACGAGGACGACTGCCGGGCGACCGCTGCGGTGCGGGAGTGGCTGCGGGCGGGGGCACCGGGCGTCGAGAAGCTCTAGGACACCCGGACGGCGAAGACCATGCCCTGGGCGTGGTGCCCGGCGATGGTGCAGCGGCCGGTGAGGTCCGCGGTGACGACGCCGAGGTCGAGCGTCGCGGAGTCGCCGGGGGCGAGGCGACCGGAGTCGACGCCGGAGTCGAGGAGGAGGTCGTGGTCGAGCTCCGGGTCATCGTTGCGCAGGTGGAGGAGGACGCGGTGGCCGGCGGGGACGTCGATGACGGCGGGCTCGAAACGGTAGCCCACGGCGCGGACCTCGACCTCGCTGACCTGTTCCGTACCCGTGCCCGCGACGGTGCGGGGTGCCGCGGCGGGGCCCGCCAGCCCACCGAACGCCGCCAGCAGCAGGGCCAGCACGGCCAGCGCGGCGGTGACCTGATTCCAGGCGGGCCGCGGATCGGTGGGGCGGGGCGGGGCCGGTGCCTGCTTCCGGATCACCGCCCCCTGCGCCCGGGAGGCGCGGCGCATGAGCGGCAGGAACACCGCCAGCGCGCCCAGGCACAGGACGGAGGCCGCTACCCTGAGCCAGGAGTCACTTCCCAGCAGCCAGATGGCCAACCCGCCGTTGACCAGGGTGACGCGGAAGAGTCCCGCCCTGTCCATCTCCCGGGCGCCGGCGCGCACCGCCCCGGGGCCACCGCGCATCGCGGCGGGCAGCTGATGGCTCATCACACCGAGCAGCAGCTGGGCGGCGAAGCCGATGAGCAGCGGCAACACCGGGCGGGCCCCCGTCGCCAGGGCGAACAGGGAGCCCAGCAGCCACAGGATCGCGGCGAGGACGGACAGCGAGGCGTAGGTGATCCGGTCGCGGGGCGCGCGGAACACCTCGGCGACCTGGCGCAGCCAGTGGACGGCGCCGATGAGCCACCCGGCGGTGTAGAGGAGGAGAGGGGCGGGGAGGAGGGTGGCGTCGAGAAGCGTGACGACGATCGCGGTGACCGTGCCCAGCGTCAGCGCGACCAACATCGGCGCGAAGGGGGCGGTGCCGTTGACGCGCCAGATCGCCGGGAAGAGGATCGTCAGCGACGCGGCCGCGGCGATGCCGACGAAGCCGAGCAGCGTGGCCACCAGGTGCGCGGCGAGCAGCGCATCGGTGGCGCCACCCGCGAGCAGCGCGCCGAGGACGCCGCCGACCGGGAGGAACAGGGCGGAGACGACGTACCCGGCGACGATCGGCCGGTGCGGCCCGGCACCCCGCCACCAGGCGCGCGCCAGGGTGGCGGCGTGCCACACCAGGGCCGCGGTGAGCACGGCGACGCCGGTGTGGGTGACGGGCAGCGCCGCGAACAGCTGCCCGAGGACGGTGAGCACGACGCCGAGGTTGAACACCCCGAGCCGGGCGACCAGTGGGCGCCAGGCGGTCTCGAGGCGGAGGAAGCGGCCGGTGAGCGTCTGCGACCACAGCACGATCGAGTTGCCCACGACGCCGAGGGTGAACAGGTGGATGAGCACCCACCGGTAGCCGGGAATGAGCGTGTGGGTGAGACCGGCGATGAGGAAGAGGAGCATCCACACCGTCACCGGGCGGCTGGCGATGCGGTGCCAGGGGAGCGGGGACATGCCCCTGACTCTAGCGCCTTATTAGTGCGGAAGAAACCGTGTTAAATCAGGCGCGTTTCTCGGCGCGCCCCAGTGCCAGGGCGGTGACCACGACGAGCAGCAGGATCCCCGCCAGCACGAGGATGAACCCGGACCACGACGCCATCGCGAACACCACGCCCGTCGCCGCACCCACCAGCGAGGACCCCGCGTAGTAGGAGAACAGGTACATGCTCGACGCCTCCGCGCGGTGGCTCGTGGCGGCCAGGCCGATCCAGCTCGACGCCGTCGAGTGCATGGCGAAGAATGACGCCGTGAACAGGAACAGGCCGATGAGCGCGCCGGGCAGCCACCCGGACATCGTGGCCAGCAGGCCCACCAGCATGAGGCCGGCGCCCGCGACGAGCACGCGACCGCGCCCGTACTTCTCCGTCATCGCCCCCGCCCGCGCGGAGCTCCACGTACCCGACAGGTACATGAAGAACACCACGCCGACCAGCGCCGGGGACAGCCCGAAGTGCTCGATCATGCGGAAGCCGAAGAAGTTGTACAGCGACACGAACACGCCCATGCCGACGAACGCGATGATGAACAGGCCGACAAGCCGCGGGTTGGACAGGTGTCCCAGCATGGCGGCGACCTCGCTGCGCAGGCCGATCTTCTTGGGCCGGAAACGCCGCTGCTTCGGCAGCAGCACCGTCATGACGATCGCCATGAGCAGCGCCACCGAGGAGCTCGCGATGAGGGAGGTGCGCCAGTCGACGATCTCCAGCAGGCCCGCCGGGATGAGGCGGCCGGTGAGCCCGCCGACGGTGGTTCCCGCGATGTAGACGCCCATGGCGCGGCCCAGGTGGGCGGGGTCGAGCTCCTCGGACAGCCACGTCATGGCCACCGCGGGCACGCCGGCGATGGCGACGCCCTGCAGTCCGCGCAACAGGATGAGGGTCGTGCCGTCGCTGGCCAGCGGCAGGAGCAGGCCCAGGGCGGTGGCCGTCAGCGCGGAGATGATGAGCAGGCGCCCGCGCCCGAAACGCTCCGAGAGGATCGACATCGGCACGATGCAGACCGCGAGCATGCCGGTGGCCGCCGAGACGGTCAGCGCCGCGGCGGTGGGGGTGATGTCGAGGTCCTCCACGAGGGTCGGCAGCAGCGCCTGCGTGGCGTAGAGGGCGTTGAAGGTGGCCAGTCCGGCGGCGAGCATGGCGAGGACGGCGCGTCGGTAGTCACGGTCGGTGCGTTGCAGTCCTGGGCTCATGCGATCATCGTGGCTCACCGGCGGTCATGTGTAAAATGTTGCAAATAGCTCATGATGATACGGTTGGTGCATGAGCGAAGTGAGCGTCTCTGACCTGCGGGGATTTATCGCCGTCGCCGAATCCGGGCACCTCACGGAGACCGCCCAGGCCCTGGGTGTGTCGCAGCCCACTCTCAGCCGTCGGATCCGCCGCGTGGAAACGGCCCTCGGCGCCGACCTCTTCGACCGTCTCGGCCGCCGCCTCGTCCTCAACGCGCGCGGCCGCGCCTACCTCCCCCACGCCCGCCACGCCCTCGCCGACCTCGCCGAGGGGCGCGCCAAAATCGCCCGCCTCATGGACCCCGAACGCGGCACCGTCCGCCTC
>Ga0123333_10005116_pt1 | contig 11977 bp, 8 predicted proteins | sample BioC12SIPDNA_3_FD_89957 | JGI IMG/M metagenome (GOLD analysis project Ga0123333, IMG submission 89957) | Anaerobic biogas reactor microbial communites from Washington, USA - Biogas_R2_B C12 SIP DNA | ecosystem: Engineered > Bioreactor > Anaerobic > Unclassified | place: Washington, USA...
CGCCCGGGTGCGCATCACCAAGGGGGCGTAGCCGTGCTGCCGCGCGCGGGCGCGAAGGGCGCGCCGCCCGCCCTGCCGATCGCGGCGCTGCTGGCGGGGGCCGCGGCGCTGCTGGCCGGGGCGGGGTGGCTGGCGTTCGCGCCGCGCGCGCTGCTCGGCGCCGTGAACGCCCCGAGCCTGGTGGGCCTCACCCACGTGTTCACCCTGGGGTTCGTGGGCCTGGTGTTCGCCGGCACGCTGCAGCAGCTGCCGGCCGTGATGCTCGTGACCGACCTGGCGTGGCCCCGCCTCGGGCTGGTGGCGCTGCCGCTGCTGCTGGCCGGCGCCGGGAGCGTGGTGGCCGGCTTCGCGGCCGGCTTCGCGCCGCTGCCCCTGGCGCTCGGCGGCGCGGTCGTGAGCCTCGCCTGGCTGCTGCTGCTCGCCCAGCTCGTGGCGACCGCCCTGCGCCGCTGGCCCAAGGACGCCGCCGGCCAGGCGCTGGTGGCGTCGGTGGCGTTCCTCGCCCTCACGGTGGTGCTGGGCTTCGCCCTGGCGGGCGCGCGGAGCGCGCCGGGGGTGGCGGCCGCGCTCGGCTACCCGGTGCGCCTGCACCTCACGACCGGCATGTTCGGCGCCTTCCTGCTGGGCATCGCCGGGGCGGGCCAGAAGCTGCTGGGGATGTTCGCGCTCGCCAAGGGCACGGCGCAGTGGCGGCTGCGGCTGCTCGGCCTGCTGGTGGCGCTGGCGCTGCTGGCCGAGGCGCTGGCGGCGTTCGCGCGCCTGCCGCTGGGTCCGCGGCCGCAGCTGCTGCTGGCTGCGGCCGCGGCGCTGCAGCTGCTGGAGGTGCGCGCCATCCTGCGAGTGCGGCTGCGGCGCCGCCTGGAGCCGCCCATCCGGCGCTACGTGCTGGCGCACGCCTTCCTGCCCGTCGCCGGGCTGCTGGCGCTGGCGGGCCTGCCCGCCGCGGCGGCGGCCGCCTTCCTGGTGGGCTTCGTGGGGCTCGCGGTGAGCGGCATGCTGGTGAAGATCCTGTCGTTCCTGACCTGGACGGCGCGCTTCGCGGGCGGCGCCGGGGTGTCGGCGGGGGCGCCGCTCCTGCGCGACCTGTTCCGAGGCGAGCTCGAGCCCGTCACCACCTGGGCGTTGGCCGGGGGCGCGGCGTCGCTCAGCGCCACCCTCGCCCTGCGGCAGCCGGCCCTCGCGCCGCTGGCCGCCGGCCTGCTGCTGCTCGGCAGCGCGAGCCAGCTCGCGCAGGCCGTGCACGTGGTGGTGGCGGCGCTGCGCCCGGTGCGTGGCGCCGCGCCGCCGCCCGCCGCCGCGCTGGCGACCACCGAGGAGGCGGGAGGATGACGCAGACGAGCCTGACCGAGATCGCCCCGGCGGTGCCTGCGCGCAACGTGCTGGAGGCGCTGCACGCCGTGATCGACCCCGAGCTGGGGCTCGACGTGGTGAGCCTGGGCATGGTCTACGCCGTGACCGTCGCGGGCGGCGCGGTCGGGGTGGAGATGACCCTCACCACCCCCGGCTGCCCGCTGCACGCCAGCATCGAGGCCGACGTGCGGTGCGTGCTCGGCGAGGTGCCGGGCGTCGACGACGTGAGCGTGCAGCTGGTGTGGGACCCGCCCTGGACGCCCGCGGCCATGAGCGACCGGGCCAAGCGCGCCCTCGGCTTCTGGTAGCCGGCCCGGCGCGAGGGCGGCGGCGCGCCGCGGGCCGGGCTCAGCGCCCCGCGCTGGTCGCCATCTCCTCGAGCTGCGCCACGTCGAGGCGCGTGACGGTGCGCCCGCTCATCGTGATCGCGCCGCCGGCGTGCAGCCGCGAGAGGTTGCGGCTCACGAGCTCGGGCACCGTGCCGAGCTGCGCCGCGATGGCGCCGTTGGTGTCGAGGGTGAACGGCGTGCCGGCGGCGCCCGCCGCCAGCAGGTAGCGCGCCAGGCGGTGGACCACCTCCTGGAAGGAGATCGCCTCCACCAGCCCCACCAGCCGCCGCAGCCGGCGCCCGAGCGTGCGCAGCAGGTGCAGCGCCACCCCGGGGCGCTCGCGCAGCAGGCGCTGGAACGCCGCCTGCTCGAGGACCAAGAGCTCGCTCGCCTCCGCCGCCTCGGCGCTGGCCGGGTAGGTGCCGCCGTCGAGGGCCACCAGCTCGGCCACGGCGTTGTAGGGGTGCTCCATGGTGAGCACCACCTCGCGCCCGCTGGCCGGCGAGATGACGTACACCCGCACCCGCCCGCTCACCACCACGTGCAGCCCGAGCGCCTCCTCGCCCGCCAGGAACAGCGTCTCGCCGGCCTCCAGCCGCACGCGGTGGCCCACCGCCGCCAGCGCGTGGAGGTCCTCGTCGGGCAGCTCGGCGAACACGGGGCAGCGGGCGAGGACCTGGGCGTCGGTGAGCGGCATGCCCCACGCTACCCAGCCGGGAGCCGGCACAGGGGGCCCTGCCGAACGGTTGTACGATGGCTCGCGTCCTGCCGGGCGGGTGGAGCCGCGCGGGACGCTAGGGGGCGGGAGGCGACACGCGGTGAGCCGCAAGTGAAACCGAGGTGGCAACGCACCCTGGGCGTGATGTTCGTCGCCCAGCTGCTGGCCTCGGTGGGCTTCTCGACCATCTTCCCCTTCCTGCCGAACTACGTCGAGCACCTGGGGGTGCGCGGCGGCGGCTCGCTCGTCTTCTGGGTGTCGGCCGTCTTCAGCGTGCAGGCCGTGTCGATGATGTTCGCCGCGCCCATCTGGGGCGCGGTGGCCGACCGCTACGGCCGCAAGCTGATGGTGGTGCGCTCGCTGATCGGCGGCGCCGTCATCATCCTGCTGATGGGCTTCGCGCGCAGCGCCGAGGAGCTAACCCTGCTGCGCCTGATCCAGGGGCTGGTCACCGGCGTGATGTCGGCGTCGTCGTCGCTGGTGGCGTCGGTGACGCCGCGCGAGCGCCTCGGCTACGCCATGGGGCTGATGCAGACCGCCAACTGGGCGGGGGTGTCGGTGGGCCCCATGATCGGCGGGGTGCTGGAGTTCTTCTTCGGCTACCGCATCGCCTTCGTGGTCACCGCCGCGCTGCTGCTGCTGGGCGGGGTGCTGGTGATGGTGCGCGTGGAGGAGCGCTTCACGCGCCCCGAGTCGGTGGCGCGCGGCGTGAGCGGCGTGTGGCGCTCCTGGGGGCTGGTGGTGCGGGCGCCCGGGGTGCTGCTGGCCTACCTGCTGCGCTTCCTCGCTTGGCTCGGCCGCACCATGCTGACCCCGTTCCTGCCGCTGTTCGTGGCGGCCATCGCCGCGCGCCCCGAGGTGGCCGGGCTCTACACCGGCCTCGCCATCGGCCTCGCTTCGGCGGCGGGCACGCTGAGCGGCGTGGTGCTGGGGCGCCTCTCCGACCGCGTGGGCTCCAAGCCCGTGCTGGTGGTGAGCGCGGTGGCCACCGCCCTGTTCTACGTGCCGCTGACGTTCGTGACCGAGGTGTGGCAGCTGATCGTGCTGAACACGCTGGTGGGCTTCGCGGTGGGCGGCGTGCTGCCCGCCATCAGCGCCATGCTGGCGCGGCTCACCGACCCCAGCGAGGCCGGCACCGTGTACGGCCTCGACACCTCGATCGGCTCCGCCTCGCGCGCGGTGGCGCCGCTGGTGGCCGGCGCGATCGTCACCCTCACCAGCGCCCCCGGCGAGACCCAGTACCGCTACATCTTCCTGGCGGCGGGCGCGCTCTTCCTCCTGGCGGCGGGGCTGGCCGCGTGGCGCCTGCCGAAGCCCGAGGCCGAGCGGGCGCGGGCGGCGGCGGCCGCGCGGCCGGGCGCGGGCTGAGGCCGCTGGCCGCGGGGCCGCTGGCCGGCTGGGCAAGTTGGCCGGCTGGGCAGGGTGGCCGGCTCACGCAGGCGACCCGCCGGAGCTGGGCGCCGGTCGCCGGCGAGCGCCGGTCGCCCCCGACGTTGAAACCGCCCGCGAACGGTAGTACGGTCGAGGCGTCACCAGGGGTGTCCCGCCGCGGCGGGGCTGAGATCACACCCTAGAACCTGAACCCGGTAATGCGGGCGGAGGGAGAGTGACGCACGCAGGCGCCGTCGCCGGTGCGTCCGAGGTGAACAGGAGGACGCCATGTACGGTCCGCTAGCAGCATCCAAGCCCCGGCTCGTCAAGCTCGTCGCCAGCCTGCTGGCCCTCGCCGCGCTGGCGGCTCCGGCGCTGGCGCAGCGCCTCACGGTGCTGACCCACGACTCGTTCTCGCTGCCGTCGGAGCTGGTGGCGCGCTTCACCGCCGACACCGGCATCGAGGTCGTGTTCCTGGCGGCCGGCGACGCCGGCGAGGCCGTGAACCGCGCCATCCTCACCAAGGGCCGCCCCCTGGGCGACCTGCTGTTCGGCGTCGACGACGCCCTGCTGGCGCGCGCGGCCGACCAGGGGGTGTTCGAGCCGTACGCCAGCCCGGCGCTCTCGGGCGTGCCCGAGGAGCTGCGCTTCGGCGACGGCCTGGTGACGCCCGTCGACGTGGGCTGGGTGATCCCGAACGTCGACGTGGCCTGGTTCGAGGAGCGCGGCCTGGCGCTGCCCACGGCCCTCGAGCAGCTGGCCGACCCCGATTACGCCGGGCTGCTGGCGGTGGAGAACCCCGCCACCTCGAGCCCGGGGCTGGCGTTCCTGCTCGCCACCGTGGCGCGCTTCGGCGACCCGGACGCCGGCGTGGAGCCGGCGGTGGCCAGCGGCTACGCCGACTGGCTCGACTACTGGGCCGCGCTGCGCGACAACGACGTGAGCGTGGCCGACGGCTGGAGCGACGCCTACTACACCCTGTTCACGCGCTACGGCGGCGACCGCCCGGTGGTGGTCAGCTACCTCACCAGCCCCGCCGCCGAGCTGATCTTCGCCGACCAGCCGCTCGACGCGCCGCCCACCGCCAACCTGGCCTGCGCTGGCTGCGCCTACCGCCAGATCGAGGGCATCGGCGTCCTGGCCGGCACGCGGCAGCGCGCCGCCGCCGAGGCGTTCGTCGACTTCATGCTTAGCGAAGCCGTGCAGGAGGCCATCCCGCTCGAGATGTTCGTGCACCCGGTGCTCGCCAGCGCCGCGCTGCCGCCCGAGTTCGAGCGCTTCGCGGTGGTCGAGGAGGGCGTCACCGCCCCCACGCTACCCGCGGCCGTCGTGGAGGCGGAGCAGCAGCGCTGGCTGACGCAGTGGACGGCCGTGGTGCTGCAGGGGCGGGACCCGGCCTCGGTGCGCTGAGGGCGCGCTAGTCGCTGGCCCTGGCCACCGTCGGCGCGGCCGCGGGCTCCTCGGCGAGCAGCGCCAGCTCCGGCATGACGGGCAGCACCTCCTCGAGCGAGCCCTGCGCCACCACGCACCCCTCGTCGAGCACCACCACGCGGTCGGCGCGCTCCAGCGCAGCACGGCGGTGCGACACCACCAGGCAGGTGACCTCGCCGTGGGCGAAGAGGCCGTCCCATAGCCGCCGCTCGGTGTCGACGTCGAGCGCGCTGGAGATGTCGTCGAACACCAGCAGCTCGGCGTCCTGCAGCAGCATGCGGGCGGCGGCGGCGCGCTGCACCTGCCCGCCCGACAGGCGCACGCCGCGCGCGCCCACCTCGGTCTCGAGCCCGGCCTGCATGGCGGCCACGTCGGGCGCCAGCACGGCCAGCTCGAGGGCCTCCTGCACCTCGGCGTCGGTGAGGTCGCGGCCCAGGGTGACGTTCTCGCGCAGCGAGTCGGAGAACAGGCGCGGCACCTGCGAGGTGTAGGCGCTGCGCGGCGGCACGAAGAACGAGGCGGGATCGTCGACCACGCGGCCGTTCCAGCGCACCTCGCCGCCCTCCTTGGGCAGCATGCCGAGTAGCACCCGCAGCAGCGTGGTCTTGCCCGAGCCGATGCGGCCGGTCACCACGACGAACTCGCCGCGCTCGACGGCGAAGCTGACGCCGCGGAGCCCGTCGCTGGTGCCCGGGTGGCTGTACGTCAGCCCCTCCACCTCGAGGCGTTCGAAGCGCTCGCGGGCGGGGCGCTCGGCGCGGAACGGCTCGCCCTCGCGCTGCTCGAGGCCGAGGCGCCGCGGGGTGACGAGCTCCTCGACCGGCGCGTCGACCATCAGGCGCCCGAGGCGCTCGTAGGCCACGCCGGTGCGCTTGTGCTGCACGAACATCAGCCCGATGAACGACATGCTGCCGGTGAGGCGTGGCAGCAGCGTCACGAACAGCGCGAAGTCGCCGACGCTGAAGGTGCCCTGGCGCAGCGCCGAGGCGCCCATCAGCAGCACGATCCCCATGGCCACGTTGACCATGTTGCCGGTCACGGAGCGGAACAGCTCGGTGAGCAGCGTGTCCTTGAGCGCCGCCCGCTTGCGGTCCGCGTTCAGGCGCCCGAAGCGCTCCAGCACGGCGCCCTCGCGCCCGGCCGCCTGCACGGCCTGCACGCTGCCGAAGGTCTCGCCGAGGAAGTCGGTGACGCGGCTGGTGGTCTCGCGCGCGCCGCGGCGCGCCGCGCGGATGTGCGGGCGCAGCAGGTTCGACAGCACCAGCATGAGCACCAGCGGCACGCACGCCACCAGGGTCATGACGGCGTTCACCGACAGCATCACGGCCACCGCCGCCACCACGTAGGCCGCCACGCCCCAGAAGTCGACCCAGTTCTCGACGTACTCGCCCACGTCGTTCACGTCGTCGCGGAAGCGCGTGACGGCCTCGCTCGGGGAGTCGGGCAGGCGCCGCGAGCCGGCGGCGGTGAGCAGGTGGCCGAGCACCGAGTTCCGCAGGTGCAGGGTGACCTCCATGTAGTAGCTCACCCAGGTGTAGATGCCGCCCCAGAGGAGGAAGATGCGCGTGACGTCGGTGGCGAGCGCCAGCGCCAGGAAGGTCCATGGCCCGGCGCCGGCGGCCTCCGCGCCCGTGAGCGCGTCGAACAGGCCGCCCATGAACACGCCCGTGAGCACGGGCAGCGCGTGGATCAGCAGGAAGAAGAGGCTCGAGACCACGAACAGCCAGCTGCGTTGCCGCACCAGCAGCGCCGTGAGCTTCAGCGGGTTGGTCGAGAAGGTCATGCCAGATCCTCGAGGATGTCGGCGTCCGCGCTACGGTCGCCGGAGGCGAGGTTCAGGTCGAGGCTCAGCGCCGCGCGCCGCAGGCGGGCGTAGCGCGAGCCGGGGTCGGCGGCGAGGCGCTCGCGCGAGCCGCTCTCGGCCACCGTGCCGCCGTCTAGGACCAGGATCTCGTCGACGCGCTCCACGGTCTCGAGGCGGTGGGCGATGACGATCGCGGTGCGCCCCTCGAGCAGGCGGTCCATCGCCGCCTGCAGGCGCCGCTCGCTGGCGGGGTCGAGGCGCGACGAGGGCTCGTCGAGCACCACCAGCCCCGGGTCCTTGAGGAAGACGCGCGCGAAGGCGATCAGCTGCGCCTCGCCGGCCGACAGGTTGCGGCCGCCCGAGTCGATCACGGTGTCGAGGCCGTCCTCCTGGCGCTCGAGCCAGGCGCCCAGGCCCATCTCGTGCACCACCTCGATCACGTGGGCGTCGTCGACGGTCGGGTCGAAGAAGGTGAGGTTGTCGCGCAGCGTGCCGCGGAACAGCTGCACGTCCTGCGTCACCAGGCCGATGCGCTCGCGCAGGTGGTGCAGGTCGGCGTGGCGCGCGTCGACCCCCGACAGCAGCACGCGGCCGTGCGTGGGGTCGTAGAGGCGGAACAGCAGGCGCGTGAGGGTGGTCTTGCCCGAGCCGGTGCGGCCCAGCAGCCCGAGGCGCTTGCCGGGGGCGAGGTCGAAGCTCACGCCCTTGAGGGTCAGCTGGCTGTCGTCGACGTCGAGGTAGTGGAAGCGCACGTCCTCGAAGCGCACGCCCAGCGCCCCGGCGGGCAGGCGCGCGGCGCCGCCCGGGGGCAGGGCCGAGCGCGTGGCGAACAGCTCGCCGACGCGCGTCATGCCCGCCGCCGCCTTCTGCAGCTCCTGCAGCTGCTGGGTGATCTGCTCGATCGGCTCGTGCAGCATCAGCAGGTACTGGAAGACCATGTAGGCCGCGCCCACGGTGATGGCGCCGCGCTGCACCAGGTAGATCGAGGTGCCGACCGTCACGGCCAGGCCGACCACGAACAGCCCGTAGCTCGACAGCCACACCACGCTGCGCAGCATCCAGGCGCGGCGCGTGTCGCGGTAGGCGGTGCGCATGACGCGCCCGAAGCGGTGCATGGTGTAGGCGCCCGCGCCGTTGCCGCGTAGGTCGTCGAGGCCCTGCAGGCGCTCCTCGATGAAGCCGAACAGCTGGGCGTTGGCCTCGCGCTCGAGGTTCGAGGCCGGCACGCCGGCGCGGCGCGTGAAGCTCAGGACCACCAGCTCGAGCACGGCGAAGGCGGTGAGCGCCCCGCCCGTGAGGGGGTCCTCCAGCCACAGCGCCACCAGGATGCCGACCACCAGCAGGATGCCGCCCACCACGCGCACGGTGAACACCGACAGGAAGTTGGAGAGGCTGGTGATGTCGCCGTCGATGCGCTCGATCATCTCGCCCGAGGTGCGGGCGTTGTGGAAGCTCATGTCGAGCGACAGCGTGTGCTCGGTCAGGTCCTGGCGCAGCAGGTTGGTGGCGGTCCAGCCCACCGAGGCGGCCACGTAGGTGGCGGCGGCGCTGAGCAGCTGCGTAAGCAGCGCCACCCCGAGGAAGGCGAGCGCGATCTGGACGAGGGTGCCGGTGGGCACCGCGGCGATGGCGCCGTCGATGAAGCGCCGCAGCAGCTGCGGCACCAGCACCTGCAGGCCCGTGGCGGCGAGCAGCAGGAGCGTCATCAGGGCGGTCATGCCCTTCTGCGGCGCCAGGTAGCGCACGAGGATGCCGAGCAGGCCGCTCGGTTCGGGGCGGCGCAGGCTCCGGGGGTCGTTCAGGGTGGTCGAGGTCATGTCACGCTCGCGTTTCGTGGTTCGGGGCGGGGGCGCCCGCTGCTCGGGGTCGGTGGCCGGTTCGGTCGCGGGAGCGGTGGGACCACGAGAGAACGACCGTGGTCCGCTTCGGGGAAGCTGCCCACGGTCGTCGACGCTTACAGCGCGTTTTCGTTCAGTACGACCTCACGGCAGACCTCTCCCCAGGTACGGCGGCGGCGAGCGGGATCAGCCCCCACGCGCGCACGCGGTTCTGGCGGATGGTACGGAGGTCTGCCATGTCGGATGAGACTCTAGCGGGCGGCGTGGGGCCTGTCAAGCGCTTCCGCCCGGGGCGCTCGCGGGACGCGCCGGCGGCGGCGGTAGGCGCCGCGTAGACTGTGGCCGTGCGCCGCAACCCCCTCGCCCACCTGGCCGGCGGCGTCGCCACGCTCTACCTGACGGCCTTCCTGCTCGTGCCCCTGGGCGTGATCCTCGCCCGCGGCCTGCTGCCGGGAGGCGGCGCGCCCTTCGGCGCGGCCTTCACGGCGACGCTCTCCGACGGCTACTACCTCGAGCGCCTCGCGTTCACCTTCGGGCAGGCGCTGCTCTCCACGTTGCTGACGGTGGCGCTGGGCCTGCCCACCGCGCTGCTGTTCGCCCGCTACCGCTTCCGCGGCAAGCGCGCCCTGACGGCCGCCTTCACGGTGCCGTTCGTGATGCCCACCGTGGTGGCCGGCATCGGCTTCCTGGCGCTGGTGGGGCCGCGCGGGGTGCTGGGGGTCGACCTGCGGAACACGCTCGCGCTGGTGCTGCTGGCGCACGTGTTCTACAACTTCGCGGTGGTGGCGCGGCTGGTCGCCAGCTTCCTCGAGGGCGTGGCGCCGCGGCTGGAGGAGGCGGCCGCCACCCTCGGGGCGGGGCGCTGGCGCACGCTGCTGCGGGTGACCTTGCCGTTGGCGCTGCCCGCCACCCTGGCCTCGGCCGTGCTGGTGTTCGTCTTCTGCTTCACCAGCTTCGGGGTGGTCCTGATCCTGGCGCCGGCGGCGCCCTTCGCGACCCTGGAGGTCGAGATCTACCGCCTCACCGCGCGCCTGCTGCAGCTCGACGCCGCGGCGGTGCTGGTGGTGGTGCAGCTCGTGGTGATCGGCCTCGCCTCGTTCGTGTACACCCGCCTGCAGGAGCGCCTGGCCGTGAGCGTGACGCCGGGCAGCGCCGAGCGCGCGCCCTCGCCGGGCGTGCGCGCGCTCCTGTCGCTCGACCTGCTGCTCGCGGGCGGCCTGGTGCTGGCGCCGCTGCTGGCGCTGACGCTGCAGGCGCTCACCGCCCCGAGCGGCGCCTTCCCCTCGCTGGCCAGCTTCCAGGCGCTGCAGGGCGCCACCGCCAGCGTCGGCTTCGCGTCGCTGCAGCGCTCGCTCGCGAACTCGCTGCTGTTCGCGTGCCTCAGCACGCTGCTGGCGCTGGTGGTCGGCTTCCTGTTCGCCTACGCCGTGGCGCGCGGCGGCTGGCGCGCGCTCGACCAGGCGAGCCTGCTGCCGCTCGCCACCAGCCCGATCACGCTGGCGTTCGGCTACCTCCTCGCCTACCCCGCGCTGGTGACGTCGTTCTGGGGCATCCCGCTGGCGCACGCGCTGCTCGCCTTCCCGTTCGTGGCGCGCACGCTGCTGCCGGCCATGCGCGCCCTGCCGCCCGGGCAGCTGGAGGCGGCGGCCACGCTGGGGGCGTCGCCGGGCCGCGCCCTGTGGCGCGTGGAGCTGCCGCTGCTGCGCCCGGCGCTCGTCACGGCGGCGGCGTTCGCCTTCGCCATCTCCATGGGCGAGTTCGGGGCGACGCTGCTGCTGGTGCGCAGCGAGTACGCCACCCTGCCCGTGGCGATCTACGACCGCCTCGGCCGCCCCGGGGCGGCGATGTACGGCCAGGCGCTGGCGCTGGCGGTGGTGCTGATGCTGCTCACCGCCCTGGTGATGCTGCTGCTGCAGCGCCGCGGCCGCAGCGAGTTCTGAGCCCGCGCCCGTCGCTGCCCGGAAGCGGGGAGCGCGACGGGCGCGGGTATGATGCCGGCGTCATGCCGCCCGCCCTGCGCCCGTTCCGTGACCCGCGCCCCGCCGAGGGCGCGGGCGTGGGCGCACCCCCGGCCGCGGAGGCGCGGGCGTGAGCCTGGAGCTGCGCGGCCTCGCCAAGCGCTACGGGCCGGTGGTGGCCGTCGCCGGGGTGAGCCTGAGCATCGGCGCCGACGAGACGCTGGCGCTGCTGGGCCCGAGCGGCTGCGGCAAGAGCACGCTCCTGCGGCTGATCGCCGGCCTCGAGCGCCCCGACGCCGGGCGCCTGCTGCTGGCCGGCCGCGACGTGACCGACCTGCCGCCGCAGCGCCGCGACGTGGGCATGGTGTTCCAGGCCTACGCGCTCTTCCCTCACCTCGACGTGGCAGGCAACGTGGCGTTCGGGCTGGTGGAGGCGCGCGTGCCGCCCGCCGAGCAGCGCCGCCGGGTCGCGGAGCTGCTCGCGCTGGTGGGTCTCGCCGGGCTGGAGGCGCGCCGCGTCGACCACCTGTCGGGCGGCCAGCAGCAGCGCGTGGCGCTCGCGCGGGCGCTGGCGCCCGACCCGGCGCTGCTGCTCCTCGACGAGCCGCTCTCGAACCTCGACGAGCAGCTGAGGGCGACGCTCAAGGAGGAGCTGCGGCGCCTGCTGGGCACGCTGGGCAAGCGCGCCGTCTACGTGACCCACGACCAGACCGAGGCGTTCACGCTCGCCGACCGCGTGGCGCTCATGCGCGCCGGGCGCATCGTGCAGGTCGGGAGCCCCGAGGAGCTCCTGGAGCGCCCGGTCAGCGGCTGGGCCGCGCGCTTCCTGGGCCACGAGAACGTCTACGCCTCCGAGGCGGCGCGCGGCGCACCGCTCGCCGCCGGGCCCGGCGAGGCGCTGTTCCGCGCCGACCTGGCGCGCCTGCTGCCCGCCGACGACGCCACGCCCGGGAGCGTGGAGGCGGTGGTGGAGGGCGCGGTACGCGAGGGGCTGGAGCGGCGCCTGACCTTACGGGTGCCCGCCTGGGGCGTGACCGTGACCTGGCGCGGCTTCGACCGCGAGCTGCCGGCCGCCCCCTCGCGCGGCGGCCGCGTGCGGCTGCTGGCGCCCGCGGGCGCCTGGCGCCGGCTGCCCGGCGAGGCCCCAGCGGGGGGCGACGCGTGAGCGGCGGGACCGA
>Ga0123333_10005121_pt1 | contig 11970 bp, 10 predicted proteins | sample BioC12SIPDNA_3_FD_89957 | JGI IMG/M metagenome (GOLD analysis project Ga0123333, IMG submission 89957) | Anaerobic biogas reactor microbial communites from Washington, USA - Biogas_R2_B C12 SIP DNA | ecosystem: Engineered > Bioreactor > Anaerobic > Unclassified | place: Washington, USA...
CATCGGCGCGGTGCCCGACGCGGTGCTGGCCGCCCTGACCGGCCACCACGGCCTGCGGCTGTGGACCGAGATGTTCTCCGACGGCGTCCTCGCCCTCGACGCCGCGGGCGCGCTGGACGCGGACCACCCGCTGACGACCTCGTTCCTGTTCGGCTCGCCCGAGCTCTACTCCTGGCTCGACGGCAACCGCCGGGTCCACCTGCAGCGCACCGAGCGCACGAATGCCCCCAGCCTGATCGCCCAGCAGCGCCTGATGACCTCGATCAACACCGCCCTGGAGGTCGACCTGTTCGGCCAGGCCAACGCCTCCCGCATCAACGCCCGGATCCACAGCGGCATCGGCGGGCAGACCGACTTCATCGTCGGCGCCCTCCACTCACCCGGCGGTCAGGCGATCATGGCGCTGCGCTCGTGGCACCCCAAGGCCGACGTGTCCACCATCGTGCCGTTGATCGACGAGCCGGTCACCTCGTTCCAGGCCTCTGCCATCGTGACCGAGCAAGGAGTCGCGCCGCTGCTCGGTCGCAGCGAGCGGGAGCAGGCTGCCGCTCTCATCGACCAGGCTGCCCACCCGCGGGTGCGCGAGGAGCTGTGGGAGGAGGCCCACCACCTCGGCCTGGCGTGAGTCCCCCGCATTTTCATAGTGGTTTTGCTGGTCGGTCCCGGATTTTCGTAGTGGTTTTGCTGTCGGCGCCGGTCAGCGCAGCGTCACGGCCGCCACTGCTCGCGGGCCGAGACCACCTCGCCCGACTCGACCTCGACCCAGATCCCGAAGTCAAAGCCGTTGGCGCGAGCGGCGAGCCACGTGCTGACGTCGCCCTCCTGCCCGTCGCCAGGGTCGCCGGGATAGAACGTCACGGTTGCGTCCGAGACCACCGACAGGTCAAAGGTCAGATCGCTCTGGTTGCGCACGTAGTAGTCGTTGTCCGGGGACTCATGGCCATCCTCTGCCGCGGCCAGCGTCGCCTCCTCGCCGAAGAACCAGCACGCCAGGTCGAACTCGATCTCGTCCCCGCCAGCATTCACGACCAGGCCGTACCACTCGCCGTCCGGCAGCGCCCCGGCATCGCTGCTGCCGGGCGCACACCCCGAGCCTTCTGCCACGGCGCTCTGCGAGGTCGCAGGGGCCGTCACCGTGGCAGCGGCCGGCGCCGTGCCCTCGCCGAGGTCGGCCGGCTCACCACCGCCGCCGATCACGAACTCGCCGATGACCGTCTCGCCGTCGGACTCGTAGACCGGGACGCTGACACCCTCGTCGCCTCGCTCCTCCTGCAGCTCCAGCGCGTGCTCGGGCGAGGTCGGCTCGGGCCACGCCGCGTTCATGTCCGCCACGTACGCGTAACCGTGCTGGCCGTTCGTGGCGATGACGGCGATCAGGTCGGGGGAGCCGTGGATGTTCTCCACCCCGTAGGTCTCGCCCTTGGCGTTCACGCCCCAGTCGGTCACCTCGGTGCTCACGTAGGAGGTCGTGAGCCGCCAGGAGGAGCCCTCGGTGGCCCTGATCTCGAACTCCTCCGAGCCCTTCGCGAGGCTGACGACGTAGGCCAGGGCCTCGAAGTCCTCCGGGGCGATGCGCTCGGTCCCGGCGTCCGCGTCGTCGCAGATCAAGCCCGCGCCGTCGGGATAGGTGAACTCGCCTGCGCTCAGGCAGTCGAGCGTCATCGCCACCCCCGTGGCGCCCTCGGGCTTCTCGCCGAGCTGCACCGTGACGGTGCCGGTCCCCGTCGTCGTGATGGGCTCGCTGAGATGCGTCACCCGGGTCCCGCCCAGCCCGACGTCCACGGTCTGAGGGTCCACGGTCTCGGCGACCGTGACGCTCGGCGCCTCGGTGCCACCGCCCGGCACTACCTGCGCGGTCTCCGGGAGCAGCTGCGCAGCCACGGGGACAGCCAGCGCCACAGCCGCCGCCACGCCGCCCACCGCGACGGCCGTATGCCGACTCCTCCGCCTGCGGACCCGCTCGCGGACTTGGCCGAACCGGTCGACCGGGTCGGCCAGGTCCGGGGGCAGGTCCTGCAGGCGGTCCCGCAACTGCTCCCCGAACTGCTCGTGATCCCGCTGCGTGTCCATCACAAGTCCTCCTTCACGAACGCGTCCTCGCCCAGGACCTGCCGCAGCCGGACCAATCCCTTGGCGGTCTGGCTCTTCACGGTGCCCTCCGAGCACGCCATGATCTCGGCGACCTCGCGGACCGACAGGTCGTCGAAGTAGCGCAGCACCACGGCCTGCCGCTGCCGCACGGGCAGCTGTGCCAGCGCCTCGAGCAGGACCACGCGGTCGGTGACGGACCCGCTCGGGTCCGTCTCGGCATACTGATCGGTCTGTATGCCGTCGCCCACCGTGGTGAGGTCCGTCGGCCTCTCGCGGGTCCAGAGACGGGCCCGCCAGCTGGCGTTGGTGCGCACCATCACGGCGCGGACGTACGCCGCCGGGTGGCCCTGGCTGACCCGTGACCAGTGCGGCCAGGTGCGCGCCAGGGCGGTCTGCAGGAGGTCCTCGGCGCTCGCGGCGTCACCGGTCAGCATCCACGCGGTCCGCAGCAGGGACGGCGACCGTCCCTGCACGAACTCCCGGAATCCGTCCGGCTCCCGCATCTGGCCTCCTCGCTCCTGACCCGTGAACCGGCTGGGCGGCCGGATCGGTTGCCTCCCCCCGCATTTTGATAGTGGTTTTGCTGGTCGATCCCGGGTTTTCGTAGTGGTTTTGCTGGTCGCTCAGCGCAGGTGGCTCGCGCCGTTGAAGTCGACGACCGCCCCGGAGACCCACTCCGCGCCGGGCTCGGCCAGCGCGCAGATCGCCGCGGCGACCTCCTCCGGCGTGGCCACCCGGCCGAACGGGCTCTGCGCGCGGATCGCGTCGCCCGAGGCACCCTCGAGCACGCTCGCGGCCATGTCCGTGGCGATGAAGCCCGGGGCGAGCGAGACCACCCCGATCCCGTGCGGTGCCAGCGCGATCGCCATCGACTGGCCGAACGCGTGCAGCCCCGCCTTGCTCGCGCCGTAGGCCGGCACGTCGGGTTCGCCGCGGTAGGCGCCGCGCGACCCGACGTTCACGATGCGCCCGACCGGCTTGCCGTCGGCGGGCGGCACCTCCAGCATGTGCCGCGCCACGCAGAAGGTCAGGTTGGCCGGCCCCATCAGGTTGGTCTCCAGCGTCGTCCGCCACGCCCGCACCCAGGTGTCGTAGTCGGCGTCGGTCACCCGGTGGTCCCCGCGTCGGCTGCCGCCGGCCTGCGGGTCGAGGAAGAGCGCGGCGTTGTTGACCAGCACGTCGACCCGTCCGAGGAGCTCCGCGGCACCGGTGGCCAGCGCGAGCGTCTCCTCCGGGGAGGCCAGGTCGGCCCGCAGTATGCCGTGCCTCTCGCCCGGGAGGGACGCCACCACCTCGCGCGCCCGGTCCTCGGCGCCGCGGTAGTGGACCACCACCCGGTCGCCGCGCTCGGCGAACGACCGGGCGGTCTGCGCCCCCACGCCGCGGGAGGCACCAGTGACCAGCACTCCACGATCGCTCACGGTGTCCACTGCTCCTCGATGCCGGTGATCTCGCCGCCCGAGGTCTCGATCCAGATGCCGAAGATCGGGCCGCGTTCGGCGACCACGTCCCGCCAGCTCGCGAAGTCGCCCTGCTCGCCGGACTGCGGGTCGCCGCTGAGGTAGTACGTGGCCGTGGCGTCCGCTGCCACCGTCAGGTCACGGGCGAGCTCGTTGTTGTTGCGGACGTAGACATCGCCCACCGGTGGCTCCGCGCCGTCCTCCTCGGCCGCTGCGACCCCGGCGTCACCGGTGAACCAGCAGGCCAGGTCGAAGGCCATCCCGGTGTCCGTGGTCGAGGCGGCGAAGCCGAACCAGCGCCCGTCCGGCAGGCTGGTCTCCGAGCTGGGGGTGCAGCCCGAGCCGTGCGGCCCGTCCGGCTCAGCGGTCGGCGCGGCCGACTCCTCGGCGGTGTCCGGCGTGGACACCGCGACGGTCACCGGGGGTGTGGTCTCCGGCGACTCCGAGCCGCCACAGGCGGTCAGGACGACCGCGAGGCCGATCGTCGGAGCCAGCAACTTCCCCTTCATGGCGCACCACTTCCCCAGTGACTGACGGACCCTCCCAACCTAGTGCGGGAATCCTCCGGGCACCACGTTCGTTGACAGACCCGAAGCACCACGGCGCGTCCGCGCCCGCACGAATGGAGCCGACCATGGCCACTGCCGCCCGCAAGACCCTCCGCTGGGGTGCCCTGATGGGCGTCGCGAACGCGATCCGCTCCGCGAACCGTCCCGGCTCACCGGGCCTGGGGGAGCGCCTGGCCGCCCTGCCGCGGATGGCCGGCGCGATCATGACCAAGAAGTACTCCGGTGTCGCCGGGTCCCAGCTGATGATGATGCTGGCCGCGGTCGGCTACGTCGTCAGCCCGATCGACCTGATGCCCGAGGCCTTCATGCTCCTCGCCGGCCTGGGCGACGACGCGCTCGTCATCGGCTGGCTCTCCGTCGCCGTGATCAACGCGACCGACGACTTCCTGGACTGGGAGAAGAACGCCAAGGCCTACCCCGGCCAGGTCCACCACTCCACCACCCACCACTTTTCGTAAGGGTTTCGTTCACGCCCCACGCAACTTCGTAGGGCTTTCGTTCACCCCTCACACAACCTCGTAGGGGTTTCGTGCACTCGGTGGCCCTTAGGGCCGCCACGCGGTGCGCCCGGTCGGCCTCTGGACCGCCACGCGGTGCGCTCGGTCGCCCTCAGGACACTTCCGCGCCCTGCCTGCACCTGTCAAGATGTCGATGTGACAGCCGCGGTGTCCAGTCCGCTGATGGTGGGTCGCGACGGTGACCTGCTGGCGCTCCGGGACGCCTGGAAGCAGGCGCAGGCGGCCGGGCCGCGGTGGGTGGTGACCCGGGGCGAGGCGGGGATCGGGAAGTCGCGCCTGGTGACCGAGTTCCTGGACATGCTGGGAGGCGAGACCGCCGTCGCGGTCGGGCAGTGCCTGGACACGACCGGCTCGGTCGGGGTGCCCTACGCATCGGTCAAGGGGATCATCCGGGACCTGGAGGCCGCGTTCGGGGCCGAGGCGCTGCTCGCGGCCGCCGGTCCCCACGCGAAGGTGTTGACGGCGCTGGTGCCGCGGTTGGCCCCGCCCGACGGGTCGACGGGGGACGACCCGGGGGAGGCCACCGGCGAGCAGCTGCACGAGGCCGTGACAGACCTGCTGGGGGCGCTCTCGGAGCTGCGCCCGATCGTGATGGTCCTGGAGGACCTGCACTGGGCCGACCTGGCAACGCTGGCCCTGCTGCGTGCCCTCCTGCGGATGCTGCGGCGCAGCCGGGTCCTGGTGCTGCTGACCTTTCGCCCCGAGGACGTCGGTCGCGGTCACCCCCTGCGCGCGCTGAGCGTGCAGCTGGACCGGAACACGGCCGTCGACCGGGTCGAGCTGGTCGCGCTGGACGCCGAGACCGTGGGGGAGCAGGCCCGGCTGATCACGGGACGTCCGCTCGGCCGTGAGGAGGTCGCGCAGATCGTGCGGCGCAGCGAGGGGGTGCCGTTCTTCGTCGAGGAGTTCCTGGGCATGGCCGGACCCGGAACCGGCTTGCCGTCCACGCTGCGGGAGCTGGTGATGGCGCGCTACGAGCGGCTGACGACCGGCACCCAACGCATGCTGCGCTGCCTGGCCACCGGCGGAGCGACCGTCGAGCACAGCCTGCTCGAGCAGGTCCTGGCCGACCCTGCGGGTGCCCTGGATGGTGCCGCGGCCGAGGCGATCGATGCGGGCGTGATCGTGGCCGGCGCCTTCGACTACTCCTTCCGCCACGCCCTGCTGCGCGAGGGCATCCTGGGCGTCCTGCTGCCGGGAGAGCGGTCGCAGTGGCACAGTCAGTATGCCGAGGCGCTGGCCCAGCGCTCCGACGCCGAGTCCTACCGGGTCCAGATCGCCGACCACTGGCTCGCCGCTCGCAACCTGCCGGAGGCGTTCGGGGCGACGATGACGGCCATGGCCTCCTCGAGCTCCCTGGCGCCGGTCACGGCCGCGATGCTGGGGGAGCAGGCCATCGAGCTGTGGTCACAGGTGCCGGATGCGGAGGCTGTCGCCGGCCTGCGCCTGGACGAGCTTCTCTATCAGGTGGCCCAGGAGCACCAGGCCGCTGACAACGTCGAGCGTGTCTCCCTGCTGCTGGGCCTGGCGCTGGAGGCCGTGCCGGCCGACGAGCACCTGGCACGCGCCACCTACCTGCACGCGAAGGCCCTGGCTGACCACATCCGCGGTGCGGACCCCGATCCCATGCTCCGTGAGGTGCTCGACATACTGTCCGAGGCCCCACAGACCACGGGCACCCAGCTGGAACAGGCCCAGGTGATGGCCAGCCTGGCCATCACGTCGGGCTGCAAAGGTCAGCCGGGGCGAGCGCGGGACCTGGCGCTGGAGGCGGCGGACATCGCCCGGGAGGTGGGTGCCGCTCCTGCTGTGGCGCGGGCCCTCACCATGGCCGGATACCTCCAGGTCCTCAGCGGTGGCCGGACCAGGGACTGGCCGCCCTCGAGGCGGTGGCGGCCGAGCACCCCGACGATGACATGGTCCAGTGGAGGTGCCACTACTGGCGGGCGGTGTCACTGCTCGGGCTGGGTCGTTTTGCCGAGTCGGCGACCCAGGCCGCAGAGGCGGTCCGCATTGCGGACGAGGACCGGTCGCACGGCAACCTGAGCGGGGTCGGCGCGCTGGTCGTGCAGGTGACCGCGGCCTGCTACCTCGGCGATTGGGACGAGACCGAGCGTCTGGTGAGAGGCCTGGCGACTCGGCCCCAGGACACCGAGGCCGTCGTCACCGGGGCAGCGATGCGTCTGCGACTGCACCACTGCCGTGGCGAGGACGTGGCCGCGCGGGAGCTGGCATCCACCGAGTGCCGTGAGATCTTTGCCTCCTACGCGGGTGCGGATGCCATTCCGGACCTGCAGGCCGCCCTGGTCGAGGTCGCGGTGCTGGACGATGATCTCGACCTGGCCTGGACGACGGTGCAGTCGGCGTGGGAGCGGGCGGACAAGGTCATCAACGAGGTCTCGGAGCTCTGCGCGTGCACGGCGCGCGTCATCGGCGCGCTGCGTCGCCGCGGGACCCCACCAGCCCCGGACGCCGAGAGCGACCTGCGCGCCCAGGCTGCTGCCCTGATCCGGTCCCCGATGGGCGACCGCTGGTTCGCGCTCATCGATGCCGAGCTGTCGGGGCCGGACGGTGACGGGTCGGACGTCGGGACCTGGCAGCGGGCGGCCGACGCCGTGGCGCTCGGCGGGGTGCGGGCACATCTGGTGCCCTACGCGCGCTATCGCCTCGCCGAGGCCCAGCTCGATGCGGGTGAGCGCGACGCCGCCGCGGAGTCCCTGGCCGCTGCCCGCGCGAGCGCTGAGGATGTGGGGGTCGCCCTGGTCACGCGGTCCTGCGACGAGCTGGCCGCCCGCGCCGGGTTCCCCTCGGGCGGGCCGCCGGACGGCAGTATGCCGGAGCTCACCGAGCGCGAGTCCCAGGTCCTGCACCTGGTGGGCCAGGGTCTGACCAACCGGGAGATCGGTGAGCAGCTGTTCATCAGCGCCAAGACCGCGAGCGTGCACGTGTCAGCGATCCTGCGCAAGCTCGGCGTGACCTCGCGGACGGAGGCCGCAGTCCTGGCGGCCCACCTGGGCGGAGCTTCTGAGGCCGAGCCGGACAGGAACGCCACCACCTGAGGCGGACTGAGGCGTCCGGGCACCGTCTTAGGTGCTCATCCGCAGGTCCTTAGGCCTGGAAGAGGGCCAGACAGTAGGCACCTGCCCGATGTCCCCACCCTGCCTTAGCGAGCAACGTAGTCGTTATCAACAACGGCGGCCCGAGGGCCACAAGCAAAGGACAGAATCATGGGACAGCTCGAGATCCAGATGGCACAGCAGATCGCTCGCGAGAACGACCGCAACCTCACCCAGCAGGCGGAGTTCGCCCGCGTCGCGGCCGAGCGTGGCATCGACACGAAGGTGCGCACCGGCCGCACGCTGGGCCTGCGCCACTGGGCCGAGCGCCTGCACCTGGCGCACACCGCCCACCCCGCGCACTGACCGCCAGTGCACGGGCCGCCCAGGGCCCCGGACCGACACGGTCCGGGGTCCCTCCATTTTTCGTAGGGGTTTCGTTCGCCCTCCGCACAACTTCGTAGGGGTTTCGTCCCTGAACGTGAACCTGAACGGAACCGCTACGAAAGGTGTGGGGCGAACGGAACCCCTACCAAGAAGTGTGGAGGGTGAACGAGACCCCTATCTTTTTTGGGTGGGCGGGGAAATTCGGTTGCCGGGGGACGACGAGGGGCGCACCATCGAAGAGTCGCCGATGACTTCGGCCGCCCGCGGCGGTCATACCGCCCGTGAGGGACACCCATCCGAACCGTGACGGAGGAACACCTATGTCTACGCGCACACAAGCGCACGCAGTGACCGAGAAGGGGCGCACCCCTGCGGTCGTGCTGTGGCTGGTGGCTGCCGCGTTTGTGGTGATCCTCAACGAGACGATCATGATGAACGCGATCCCGCAGCTCATGGTCGGTCTGGACATCGACGAGGCCGCGGCCCAGTGGTTGTCGACCGCGTTCCTGCTGACGATGGCCTCGGTCATCCCGGTGACGGGCTGGTTCCTGCAGCGGGTGAGCACCCGGACGGCGTTCACCGTCGCGATGAGCGTCTTCATCGCCGGCACGCTCCTGGCCGCGCTCGCCCCGGCGTACTCCGTGCTGCTGGTCGCCCGGATCGTCCAGGCCTCCGGCACCGCAGTGATGATGCCGCTGCTGATGACGACCCTGATGAAGGTCGTGGCCGAGCGGGACCGCGGTCGCGTCATGGGCAATGTGACCCTGGTGATGTCGGTGGCGCCCGCGCTCGGTCCGGCGGTGGCCGGACTCCTGCTGCAGCTCGGCTCCTGGCGGCTGATGTTCCTGACCGTCCTGCCCATCGCCGTGGTGATCACCGTCCTGGCGCTGCGCCGCCTGCCCAACGTCGGGGAGACGCGGCAGGTCGGGATCGACTGGTTCAGCGTCGTGGTGGCCGCGCTCGGCTTCGGCGGCCTGGTCTTCGGGCTGAGCCGGTTCGGCCACGGCTTGGGCGCGGAGCCCTGGCTGATCGTCGGCGGCAGCGCGCTGGCCATCCTGGTCTTCGTGGTGCGCCAGCTGCAGCTGCAGCGCAGCGGGGAGCCGCTGCTGGACCTGCGCACCTTCCGGCACACGGTCTTCAGCCGCGGCGTGCTGCTGCTGTCCGTGTCGTTCATGGGGATGCTGGGAGCGATGATGCTGCTGCCGCTCTACCTGCAGTCGGTCCGGGGCCTCACCGCGCTGGAGACCGGGCTCCTGGTGATGCCCGGTGGCATCGCGATGGGTCTGCTCGGTCCGCGTGTCGGGCGCGCCTTCGACCGGTTCGGCAGCCGCCTGCTCATCATCCCCGGTGCGGTCGGGGTCGCCCTGGCCATGGGGTCGCTGACGCAGATCGGCTCCCACACGCCATACTGGCTGATCCTCGGCGCGCACCTGGTGCTGATGGTGAGCCTGGCCGCGGTGTTCACCCCGACGTTCACGCTGGCGCTCGGGGACGTGCCGGGGCACCTGTACTCCCACGCCAGCTCGCTCCTGGGCACGCTCCAGCAGGTCGCCGGCGCGCTGGGCACGGCCATCGTGATCACGATCATGACCGCGCGGGCCGACCAGCTGATCGACCGCGGGACCCTGACGCTGGAGGCGACCGTGGAGGGCATGCGCTGGGGTTTCGGGTTCGGCGCCATCATCGCGGTGGTCCTGATCGGGCTGGTGCTGCTCATGCCCAACCGGCTGCACGACGGCGACCCGGAGCCGCTGGAGGACGGGCGGCCCGAGGGCCGGGAGGAGCTCGCGCCGGTCTCCTGATCGGCTCGCCGAGGGCGCTCGCCCTCGAGGTGCAGTATGCCGATCCGGGGCAGATCGGCTACGGCACCCGGGCACGGGGCCGGGTTCTACCCGTGACGCCGAGTTGGCGTCGGTAGAACTCGGCCCCGTGCGTGCGCACCGGGAGGAGTGCGCACGACGCCCGCCCGCCTTGGCTCGGCCCCGGAGGCTCGCGGGTCAATTGGGCGCGCTCTGACGACCCCAGCTTCCCCACGAGACGCCAGGGACACAGTCGAGGAGCAGTGCATGCACCTCGGGATCGAGTTGCTTCATCTCGCGCCCCTGTGTCGCGGAAGCCCTTCCGGTCCAAGGGGATCGCCACTAGGGTGACGGTGGAGTTGCGTGGAGGCGGAGCAACTCCAAGGCGTCCCTGGATGCGCTGGGGGCCCCATCCCGTGACCGCCTGACGAAGAGGTGCTTCATGTCCGTTCCACCTACCCCGCAGGACTCTCCCCACGGGAGCAATCCTTCCCCAGGCGCAGGTGGGCACGCTCCACCACCGCCTCCCGGCGACATCCCGCAGCAGCCCGCACAGGGCGGGCAGGGCGGGCACCAGCCTCCCCCTCCGCCGCAGGGCGGCTACCAGCAGCAGCCACCGCAGGGCGGCTACCAGCAGCAGCCACAGCAGGGCGGCTACCAGCAGCAGCCACAGCAGGGCGGCTACCAGGCTGCGCCGGGTCCGCAGTACGTCCAGGCAGATAGCTCGGTGGGCCAGCCGGCCGAGTTGCTGGACCGGTTCCTCGCACGCCTCATCGACTACGTGATTCTGTTCGTCTTCAACATGCTCGTCGTCGGCTTCCTGATCATCGGCGTCTTCATGAGCAGTTCCGCAGGAATGTTCGGCATGGGTGGCGGCAACTTCCTGGCCAGTGTGGTCAGCTCCGTGCTGTTCGCAGCCATCTACCTGGGCTACTTCGCCTACCTGGAGTCCAGTCGCGGACAGACCGTGGGCAAGATGGTGATGAAGCTGGAGACCCGCGGCCCGGGCGGTGGCCGACCGACCATGGAGCAGGCGCTCCGACGCAACGCGTGGGTCGCCCTGGGCATCCTCGGCGTGATCCCGGTCATCGGCGGAGTCCTCGGTGGGCTGGCCCAGCTGGCGGCGATGATCCTCATCGCGGTCGGCATCAGCGGTGACACCGCCGGACGTCGCGGCTGGCACGACACGTTTGCCGGAGGCACCCAGGTGGTCAAGATCGGCTGATCCCCAGCGGGATCGACCAGACCGACCGCTCGGTCGCCTGACGCGATGCGGAACCGGCGGACCCCGTGGGGCCCGCCGGTTCCGCAGGTGTGGGTGCGATCCGCGCTCGCGGGGGTCTCAGCCGCGCGCGGCCTCCCCGTCGACGCCGTCGCCCGTCGCCTCCTGCTGTTCCTCGGCGGCCGCGGCCGCCTGCAGCTGCTTCTCGGTCGGCGCGCTGCGCCCCAGTTCGACGGGCAGCTCCGGAGCCTCGGCGCCGAGCACGTGCTCGGCCAGGAAGCCGGAGACCACCTGGTACCAGACCTTCGCGTGCTGCGGGGAGAGGATCCAGTGGTTCTCGTTGGGGAAGTACAGGAACCGGTGCTCGGTCGAGCCGTCGTCCCCGGCGGGCAGGCCAGAGTGCGCGAGCAGCTCGTACCAGAGCCGCAGGCCCTCGCCGATCGGCACCCGGTAGTCCTTGTCGCCGTGGATCACCAGCATCGGCGTCACGATCTGCTCCACGAACCGGTGCGGGCTGTTGGCCTCGCCCATCTCACGGGTCATCTCCCGCTGCCAGTAGAACGCGGCGTCGGTCGTCGGCCCGAACTGGTCGAGCGCCCACAGCGACGCGTGCGTGACGATGCCCTTGAACCGGTCGGTCTGCCCGGCGACCCAGTTGGCCATGTAGCCACCGAACGACCCGCCCATCGCCGCGGTCCGGGTCTCGTCGATGTCCTCGCGCGCGACCACGTGGTCGGTGATCGCCATCAGGTCCTCGTACGGCGCCTGCCCCCACGAGCCCCAGCCGCGCTGGATGAAGTCCTGCCCGTAGCCGGTCGACAGCGCCGGGTCCGGCAGCAGCACGGCATAGCCCTGCGCCACCAGCAGC
>Ga0123333_10005125_pt1 | contig 11963 bp, 12 predicted proteins | sample BioC12SIPDNA_3_FD_89957 | JGI IMG/M metagenome (GOLD analysis project Ga0123333, IMG submission 89957) | Anaerobic biogas reactor microbial communites from Washington, USA - Biogas_R2_B C12 SIP DNA | ecosystem: Engineered > Bioreactor > Anaerobic > Unclassified | place: Washington, USA...
GAGCGGCATCGGATCACCTCCTGCGATACGTGTAGTGTACCCCTGTCGTCGGGCACCAATCCGCGGAAGGCGTCACAGACCTGAACACCGGCCATCCGCCGCTTGACGCCCAGCTCCCGGCGGAAGGCCGCGGGGCGGTTTGCCACCCTCGCAATCAACGACGCCGGCGCTCGTGCCCTGATGGCGCTATTGGTGGTCGGGCCAGGCTTCGCCGGGTGGCCATTGCTCCGGGAGGCCGAAGAAGTCGCTCGCAGCCATTGAGGGCGGAAGGTCTGTGACCCGGTCGCCGTCGAGCGCCAAGGTGAGACACGGCAGGCCCAGATCGTCCGGGAGTGCGTGCGCTGATTTGGGGTGTCGCCACAGGGTGACCTCGGCACGATGGACGTGGTACGGCATGAGCTGGTTGACCAGGAGAACGCCAGACACTTGCGGGTGTTGCCAGTGGGGTGGACCCCCGAAGTACCCGTCACGACGTCGAAACGCACGGGTCGTGATCTCTCCGTCTGGGTGCTCATTCAACTCGATCGCGCTGGCCCCGTACATTGCGTTCGTGGAGTGCCATCGGTCCGTGTCTTGGATGTAAGTCCCGACAGCGATGATGAATGGCGCGTCGAGGTCACCGTACTCGTGGTGCTTGCGGGTGAGGGCTTTGCGGATCGCAGGTGCGTCATCGATCCAGGTCACCCCCGTGTGTCCGTAGACGCCTATTGCTCGACTGTCAACGTGTCGCCCTCGAGCCTCAGGCTTCTTGGGGATCGCTTTGAACGTGGCCGACCATCCGTTGTGCTGCCAGTGAAGAGCGGGGGCGCTTTGCAGGTCCCATGGCGCGTCGGGATCCACATGCGACAGCCACCGGCGTAGTTCAGTTCGTAGACGCGTGGCCGCCGGGGGGTCACTTCCTTCGACAAGGTGGTCGAGCCAGAGCATGAAGTTCGGATCGCCTAGCTGGTTGACAGTATCGAAGAGGACTGCCCGTCGCTGTGCTGCGGCCTTCGCGGCCGGGTTCGTTCCCGGCACGATTGCCTCGACATATAGCCGCTTGTCATCACGCTCGGCAAGAAAGTCGGGGCGGGAGGTTGTGTCACTCATCATGGGGTGGATCGTGACGGTGTATCCGGCGCGCAGAAGGATCTCGTGGATGTAGAGCTCCAGGAAGGCGCTGCGGAACTGCTCATCGTCCCGAGAGCGGAAGCGTTGCCGAAGATCGATGTAGTCGCCGTCTCTTTGGACGTGGTCGAGCCACTGCTGCATGAGCATGCGCGGGTGTTCCCAGTATTCTCCGGCGATCCGGTTCATGAACTCGTAGCTCGACTCCTGGTGGTTGGCCGGCGTCGGGTCCGTGCGATCGATCTCGTCGAACAGCGGCTGTCTCCGCATACCCATGAGGGAAGCGTGCCATTCGCCGGTGACAAGGTCAGCGGAGCAACGCGCCCCCGCCCTCGCGGGGCGCGAGCCGAAGCGACCCGACGGTTTCGAATGCGAATGCAGATCCGGGCCACTGCCGGCGAAGTGACCCACCCGCGAATCAGGGGCGCGTGGCCGGCCCGGTGCCTCACCGATAGCACGCAGCCGACGAGCAATCGGCCTGGCGCAGGAGGCGACCAGACGCTTCACCGTTCTCGCAACGCACTCACGGTGAGACGCTCGGCGACCTTGGCGATGATGGCCTTCAACTCGGGCGGTGGTCCGCCAGCGGTTTCAGCGACGAGACGCAGATTCTCTGGACTCAAGTCGGCGCGCTTCACCTTCCGAAGCCAGTCCTTGTACGCCTTGCCCGACCGATCGGCCATCGAAGCAGGGCTGCGCTTCCATTGCCCTCGCAGTTCCTCCCAGGAGGACGCGCCATCAACCAGCTGCACGACCGGGAGGTACTCCAAGACATCCTTCTTTGACATCCCGAGAGGGAAGAACCGCTGACTGACCCCGCGGGTGATTGTCCCAGTCAGGAGCGGCTCGTAGATGTCCTTCGCCCCGCCTGGAATCCTCCCGATCCCACGTCGAATCAATCCAGCTGCATCCGAACGTCGCCCATCAGCGACCTTCGCCTCGACTTCCGACCACAGGTCGAAGAGCGGTTCGAGCGCGATGTCGTCGAGAAGTGGCATCAGCAAAGCGTCTGTGCGCTCAATCAGGAACTCGGAGTCGAAGACGGTCCAGAGGTTTCGAGTTCCTCGCATCGCCAGGACCTCGACATGCATCTCCCTGAGTTCTTCGGCGAAGTAGCCCTCGAAGATCTGCTTGTCGTGCTCCCCCTCAACCAGCAGATACCCACGGTCGCGGCTGAGCAGCGAGGTAGGCTCCATGCCGAACGACCGCAGCTCGTCAACCTCGTCACGCGTCAGCTCCCTGGGCGTGCCTAAACGGCTCGATCCCGTACGTTCCAGATGAATGAGTTGACCGAAGTCGGTATCGATGAACTCCGGGCTGTGTGTTGCAGCCATCATCCGCAACCGACCATTCGACACCAGGTCCCGGAGACCTTCGGCCAGGTACGCCTCTGCCGTTCGGTGCAGCCCACGCTCCGGCTCATCGACGATGAGGTAAGGCGTATCGTCGATCTCGGCGGTCAACGCGATCGCGACCTGCGCCCAGCGCCGTTCGGCAAAGCTCAGCCCGTCGATCCCGAACCATCCCGGCGAGTCTCCGACCAGCCAGGCGGCAGGGTCACCGAAACCGAAGCCCAACTCTGGTGGGTCGGCCATGAAGGTGCGCAGGAGCTGATTGGCTCGGCCGACCCACTCTTCGGTGAGCGCGCGAAGCGAGTCAAGGGTCTCCCCTTCAACCTGGGAGCCATCGACCCACCGTGGACCGCTTCTGTCCTTCAGCCACTCGCGCGTGATCTTCACGATGTCAACACGATTATCGTCGACCACGCGGCCAAAGACGGTCTGGCTCGGAACCGTCCCCTCGTAGAGATAGGGCTTGTACGCGTTGTACCGGTACGCAGTGACCTGTCCCGAGTCATCCGGCGCGACGAACTCCCACACCTCGTCGTCCCCTCCGACGGGGGCGTGTTCTAGTCCGCGAGCCTTCAGCCCCAAACCCCGACCGACCGCGTGCAGTCGCCAGCCGCGGCCGAGGAAGGGGTCCGCCGCTTCGACGGGCACCAGAAATACGTGCCGAAGAGCAGCGAACTCATCCAGCAACTCGCTGACGGCGGCCGCAGCTTCGGATTCGTCCAGGACGACCACGTCGCGGGATCGGGTCGCGTCGATGGCCTGCCGGAGCCTCTCCACCTGGTCGTACGGATACTGCCCAGAAGGTGGCTGCAGCAACTGAATGTCGTCCGGGTTCACACCCTCGGCCAGCCGGGCGATAACGCCGAGGAGGCCTTCCTCCTCCGGGAGGACGGATCCGGGTAAGGCTCGCCCCACCACTTCGCCTTGGAGCGAGGATGCGATCGCCTCTAGCAGATACGACTTCCCGACCCCGTTTCGGCCATAGAGAATCATCGAGCCGCCGAGGTACTGAATCTCCTCCTGGTCCTCCCTAACGAAGGACACGGGGGTGAACAACGGCTCGGCAATCACGTCGCGATCCTAACCTCGGACCTTCATGGGTGAGTGGGTGACACGCCCCCTGGATGTACCAAAGTGCCTGTCCTGTAACGGGATACTGATGATTGCGACATCACAGAGACCCTGTACGGGAAGGCACTTGGTACGTGAAGAGTACATCGTGGGCTGCGGGCCTGTCCGTCTCTGGTGATGGTGTCGGCGTGGTGGCTCACGCCGGCGGGGTGGCGGTGCGGCTTCTGGCCGACCAGGTGGGGCTGACAGCCGAGCTCTCCGACGCCCTGTCACGTCGGGGTTTTGTGCCGGGGCATGACCGCGGCCAGGTCCTGGTGGATGTGGCCACGATGCTCGCCGGTGGCGGGGAGGCGATCGCCGACATCGACACCTTGCGCCACCAGGAGGAGGTGCTGGGGTCGGTGGCCTCGCCGCCGACGGTGTGGCGGGCCCTGGATGAGCTGACCCCGGCCAGGCTGCGGCGGGTCGAGAAGGCGCGGGCGCGCACGAGGGCGCGGGTGTGGGACCTGGCCGGCGGGCCACCGCCGGCGCGGGTCGCCGGGCGCACCCTCGAGGAGGGCCTGGTTGTCTTTGGATGTGGATGCCACGATCGTGGTCGCCCACTCCGAGAAGGAGAACGCGGCCGCGACGTTCAAGCGCACCTTCGGGTTCCACCCGCTCGGTGTGTGGTGCGATAACAGCAGCGAGCTGCTCGCCATGCAGCTTCGTCCGGGCAACGCCGGCGCGAACACCGCGGCCGACCACATCGACGTTTTGGACGCCGCTATCGCCCAGGTCCCGCGGGTGCACCGCAAGAGGCTCCTCGTGCGGGTCTGCGGTACCGGCTGCTGCACGTCCCCGCCCGGATCACCCGCGGCGGAAGACGCCGACGGCTCCGGTTCCCCAAGACCTGGCCCTGGGTCCAGGACGTCATCGCCGTCTTCGCCCGCATCACCGCCATCCCGCGGACAGCCTGACCGTCCCTGCCCACCCACGACCCGGAGCCCCTCGGAGACCCGCACCGCAGCGCCACGCGGCCTATCACCATGCCCGAGCACCACGTCGCAGGCTCAACCCGCGCCCAACACCCTCACGGCAGCGGCCTCACGGCCTCATGAAAGACGGAGGCTAATGACCTCAGAGCTCGCGGCCGGTGGAATGGCTTCCATCGCATCGCGAATCCAATCGAAGACCTCCGGCTACCGGCGGGTGTCGAGGACGAACTCCTGCCCGCACGCGGCGCTCTATACGTCAACGCGGTCGTTGTCAGCGTGCCAGCGGCCGAGGTCCCTGTGGTGGCCGAGCGGTGGCGAGCTCGTTCGAGTAGGACCCCTCCTGGGTCGGCCCGAAGAAGGAAGAGACCAGCACGGTCTTGCCGGAGCCGCTCTCCCCGAAGACGGCAGTGTGCTGCTCACGGACTCTGGGGTACTTGGCCATGCCGCGAAAGGTATTTCACGGACTGCCAGCAGCCCGTGACCGCCCGTGGGCCTTCCCGAATGGCAGCCTGGCCGGCCTGGCAAGCGGCTGCCCTGTCGGGACCCGGGTCGGAGCCGCGCTCCCCCACCGCTCCGGTGGACTGGTCCTTTCGGCCAGCCCAGTCTCGGGAGCCATCTCTGTGTGGGTCCGGCGAGGTTGACTGAGCACCGTGATTGAATCACCGGCACCCTCCGCGCCCGATCGACGACCTAACGACCCGGTGATCGTCGGCGACTGGGTCGGGCACCTTCCCGCGAGTGACACAACGGCCGCGCGCACCCATCGTCTCCACCAAGGTGTCTGGCGCTCTGAGGTCGCCCGATGGCCAGCAGGACCACCGCAGAAGGACTCGCGGGTCAGAGACCGATATCCGACGCTGCCGAACTGGCTCGCCGAGAAACATGCCGGGCTTCGCGCGACGGAGGCCGGCATCAACGTCATGTCCCCGGAGGCTCGCCAATACGCCCGGCAACGACTGACCCTCCTGTCCCGAATCGACGGCAAGGCCGAGGCGGACCGCCTCTGGCGCAACCTCCTCTCGTCCCAGCCGCTGGCGTTCAGCATCGCCGGCCACCTTCGCGCGCACCCCTCCGCCGCGGTCACCCTGTTGGGATCCCTGACGGGCCTGCCGGTTGGAGAACTCGACACACTCAATTCCAGCAGCGACAACCTCGCGGACTACGCGCTCGAAGGGATCGAGGCCGAATGGTTTCCACCTCGTGCTGATCACACCGGCGACATGTCCGGCTTCGACATTGCCACCTGCCTACGCCTCGAGGACGGTCGCCGCGCGCTCGTGTCGATCGAGGTCAAGTACACCGACTCGTTCAGCGCCAAGCCTGTCGAGTGGGCTCGCTACGGACCCCACCTCACAGCTCTAGGCCTGGATCAGCGGAGCACAGCAGCCCTGGTCAGATCGGGATGCAGCCAAGTGCTGCGCCAAGTGATGATCACGGACTCGATCCACAGACACGGTCTAACGACAACCCCCGACACCCGAAGTCGAATCGACACGACGATGGCCGTCGTCTTGGCCCGAGAGGACGACCCCAAAGCCGCCGACGTCGTCACGCACCTCAACGAGGCCATCGGGGCTCGCGTCCCAGTTGCCTTCTGGTCTCACCGCGACCTGATCCATGCAGCGGCCGGCATCGACGACCTGCGTGACTGGGCAAACGGGATGGCCATCCGATATCTACTTCCAGAGGCACAGCGAGGCGCCTTCTAGCCCTGCTACCGGCCGCGTGCAGCAGGGGCAAGGCCCGTATCGGTACCGACAGATGTGCCCTTCCCCTGTCTCGTGTCAGTTTCCACGCAACTGTCTCGCCGATAGCATCGACCCCGCTTGAGACCGGTGGAGTATCGAGGAGCGAGCTGAATGACCAACTATTTCATGGTGGGCACGATCCACGGCGCCTGGCATGGCCACGGGGCGCGGGAGATGCTCGATGAGTTCATCGAGGCGGGCGAGTGGGTCCTGGGCTGGCACGACCTGGAGTCAGACCCGAGCTACCAGAAGCAGGCCCCGAACCTCGGTCTCATGGCGGAAGGCGATGTGCTCATCGCTAAACAGATGAACAACGACTTCCGCACCATGCTCGTGAAGGCAATCGGTGTCGTGACTGAGCCCTCCACTGACGGCCATCGCGTCGGCGTGGAATGGGTCCGCGACTTTCGATCAGCACCCGTCACGCTCCAGTCGTCCTACCGCCAGACCTTGACCAAGGTGTCTGACACGCCTGCCTCGAGGGCCCTCATTGCGGACCACATTGTCCCGCTCCTGGCGTCAGACTGAGCAAGGCTCTCTGAAGACAACCGTTGGTAGAACCGGCGGACCCCGCAACAATCGGAACATCCCCGCGGATCCTGACTTGCACCTTTGAGTTCACCGTCGTGCTCGAGCAAATGGGTCAGCACCCGGCGGTGTGCAGCGCCTCGGCAGATGCGGCGCATCCATGGCGCGCGGTGGGACTGTCACCCCTGTCGTTCATAGTTGAGCGATGACCTTCGTCAACGTAGGCACCCTTGGTGCGATCACCGGGCAGCGAGATCTTCTGGTCGAGGTCCTGACCCGTCGCAGTGCTGACCTCGAGGCAGCCGGCGGCCTCCTCTACGAGGTCGGCGTCAACGACGAGCAGCCGGACACTGTCTTCGTCGCGGAGCTGTGGACAACTGCTGATCCACATCAGCGCTCGTTCCAGCTCGAGAGCGTTCGAACCGCCATCCAGGAGGCCCGGCGGCCACTCCTTTCAGGGGAGATGAACGGCCTTCGCTTCCAGGTTGTCGGCTCCCCACTCAGAGACTGAGCTAAGTTCTCACGCTGCAACTCGCAAGGCGCCGCGACGTCACCCGGGGGTGTGACGCTCTCTCGGTTGGGCTCGGCAACGACGTGGAGTCAAGGGCTAGCGAAGTAGCGAAGCACGTTGAAAGGCGTTTCACCGCAGATGAGCGGCCAGTGGCTCCCGGGCGTCCTCGGCCGTAGCAGGTCTAATGATCAGCAGTCGCCCGCGAAACCTTGTCCTGGATTGAGCCCTACAGCCACGGGAGACCCCGCGAGTGCTGCACACCACATGCACGGGACACGCGATTGGGTGCATCCGGCTGCTACGTTCTCGAGTTGCGGGACAGTGGGCGTCGGAAGTCTGAACGCTGCATAAGCGGGACGGACCACGCTTCGGTCACAAGCGGATCCGGCACACATGTCGATCACGAGAAGCAACCAAGAGGAGCCTGCTATGAAGCGCACTGCTGCACTCGCACTCGCCACCGCGATGCTGGTGTTGGCAGGCTGTGGGGGGCAGTCTGATCCCCCTGCTGCGGTGACCGTCACGGTGACGGCGACGGAGTCCGCGTCGCCTGACCCGACGACAGAGACGCCCGAGGAGACACCGGAGCCCACAGAGACTTCGACTGTGACACACACGCCCGGACAGACGAGTTCTCGCGGGAACATCATCAAGGCGCTTGGTGAGAGGGCGGGAGTCACTAACGACGGAGAGACGATCTGGGAGCTCACGGTGACCAAGATCGAGGTTGGCTTTGAGTGCACCAGCGCAATCGCTGACCCACCGAAGAACGGCAACTACATCGCCATTCACATCGAGAGTCAAACCACTCCCGCACTCGCCGAAGACGCGTACGACACCACCGTCACGTTCATTGCATCCGACTTCAAGGTGTTCTCGCCCGACGGGACCCGCGAGAACGACTCGGAAGGCAACGCCCTCTGGTGCCTGGACGCCTCTGATGAGCTACCCGCCTTCATCGGCCCCGATGAGAAGGTCTCGGGGATCATCGTGCTGGACTCGCAGCACGAATCTGGAACGATCGTCTTCCAGCCAGGTGTCCTCGCAGGCGCTGGCGGCTGGGAGTGGAACTTCTGACCATGGCCCGTCTGAACAGCCGGGACATCCCTTCGCCCTCGAACCACCAAGCCGCCAGGAGCACTACGTCAAACCCCCGAACGTCGAGCTCGCTCTGAGCTAGCCCCGCCCGGCATCTGGCCGATGTCGCGAACAAGTCGACTGCCCGCGATGTACAGGAGCAGAATGCGGTTACTCGCTCAACCGATCATGGTGCAGAACAGCGCGGGCTTCTCAACACGGTCGGTCGGCTAGTGAAGACTGCCCGTCTCCCGGCGAAAAGGGGCGGGTGCCGCGCGGTCTCCTGGTTAGGGCGTGGCTGATTCTGCGGGGACGGGGGTGCAGGGCTGGACCGGACCGGCGGCTACCCCGGCGGTGAGCGTGGCGTGGGCTCCCTCGGTGGTGGTTCCGCCGTCTTGTGTGATTTGGGTGTTCAAGGCGTCGAGCTCGGCCTGGCTCATCGGCAGCACGGACCAGCTCAACACGAAGGTCTCGCCGTCGCGGATCGCGCCGGGCGGGATGGTCACGCCGATGCTCTCGCTGCCGATGCTCGTGGTCAGCCCGGACAGCGACCGGTCTACTTCGACGTAGCGTCCGGGCGCGCAGGTCTGCAGCTCTGGGAGGTAGGTGATGTCGGCGGCGATGCCGTGCTCCTGTAGCGCGCGCTGGAGACCGCTAGCGTCGGTCGGGGCGTTGATCTCGACGATGATCTCGCCGGCGTTGCCTTCCTGTACGGAGTAGGCAGGAGAGGTCCCGAGTCCGGGGATGAGGAGCAGTCCGGTGGCTGCGGCAGCGACGGCGCCGGCGGTCAGGGCGAGCCGGCGGGGACCGCGGGATCGCCGCGGCGCGGTGCTCTGATGTTGGGTCACCTGCTCACGCAGGGTGTGCAGCAGGCGGGTCTCGAAGTCGTCGAGCTGGGTGGTCATGGCGTCACCTCAGAGAGTTGGGTTCGCAGTTCAGGGCGGAGTTCGGATTGCAGTCGAGTGCGGGCTCGGTGGTAGCGGGTGCGAGCAGTGCCGGGGGCGATTCCCAGGGCTGCGGCGGCCTGGGCCAGGGTGAGCCCGTCGACCGCGACGAGCTCGACGACGCCGCGTTGCTTGGCGGGTAGGGCGTCCAGGCAGCGGTACAGGGCTCGGGTCGAGCGTTCGGCGTCGATCCGGTCGGTGATCCGCTCCAGGGAGGCGTCATCGAGCAAGGCTTGACCGCTCACCCGGGACACCGCCCGCAGCTCACGGGCTTGCTTGCGGACGTGACTGGCGACGACGTTGCGGGCGATACCCGCAAGCCAGGCGATCGGCGCTCCCCTGGTGGCGCGGTACCGGTTCGCCGACTCGATGACGGCCAGGAAGATCTCCGCGGTGAGGTCGGCCGCGGTGTGCGGGTCGGCGACCCGGCGGGCGACGAAGGACCGCACGAACTGCAGATGCTCCCGGTAGAACGCCTCAAAGGCGTCCGGGTCGGTCCCGATCTCGTTCATACCTCTACTTCGCCGATCACAGCCGATGCGTTACACCGGCACCTCGCCCCATCATGGACGTGGACTCTGACCGCCCGGGACCCGCATACTCAACGACTTCGGCACTGACGCAGTCCCCGCGCCTCGCGGCTATCCCTCCAGATACCCCCCGCAGCCGGCAGCTAGTGTCGCGCGTCGTTAATTGATTTACAGTCTGTCGTCCTCGAGAATGGGGCATGGCCACTGAGACGTTGGTGATTGGCGAACAGGACCGGGCAACCCTGGAGTCGTGGGCTCGGTCGCGGTCGATCCGGGCGAGCTACGTGGAGCGGGCGCGGATCGTGTTGGCGGTGGCGGACGGGCGGGGCACCTCGGGCACGGCCCGGGAGGTGGGGGTCTCGCGTCCGACGGTGATCAAGTGGCGGGACCGGTTCCGGGCCCACGGCCTGGAGGGGTTGGAGGATGAGCCTCGCTCGGGACGGCCGAAGCGGATCGATGACCGGGCGATCATCGCAGCCACGCTGCGCAAGCCACCCAAGCGGCTGGCGGTCACGCACTGGTCCTCGCGGCTGCTGGCCAAGGAGCTGGGGATCGGCGATGCCACGGTGGCTCGAGCCTGGCGCCGCTTCCACGTCCAGCCCTGGCGGCGCGGGACGTTCAAGTTCTCCACCGACCCGCAGCTGGAGGCCAAGATCCGCGACGTGGTCGGGCTGTACCTGGACCCGCCGACCAACGCGGTCGTGCTGTGTGTCGATGAGAAGTCTCAGATCCAGGCGCTGAACCGGACCGCGCCGATCCTGCCGCTGCGCGAAGGGCTGCCGGAGAAGGCAACCCACGACTACAAGCGCAACGGCACGACCACCTTATTCGCGGCCCTGGAGATCGCCACCGGCAAGGTGACCGACCAGTGCTACGACCGGCACGGCAAGGCCGAGTTCCTCGACTTCCTGAAGAAGGTCGCCAAGGCCTACCCGGACCAGGAGCTCCACGTCGTGCTGGACAACTACCACACCCACAAGCACGAGGACATCACCACCTGGCTCGCCCAGCACCCCCGGATCACACTGCATTTCACCCCCACCTCAGGATCCTGGCTCAACCTCGTCGAGGTGTTCTTCGGGATCATCACCCGCCAAGCCATCCGGCGCGGCTCCTTCGACAGCGTCAAAGAACTCGTCGACGCGATCCGAGCCTTCATCGTCGGCTGGAACGAACGCTGCCACCCCTTCACCTGGACCAAGACCGCCGACGAGATCCTGCCCCACGCCACCCGTAAACGAGATTCAGACGCGCGACACTAGACGCAGGTCGGGGTGCGCGCTCATGCCGGTGAGCGGGCTTTTGCGGGGTGCCAACGCGTGTGGACCTGTCCCGAAGTCGTACCTATCCTTGATTTGCATTCCGGCTACAGAAGCGAGGCGTTAAGTGCTACCCGAGTTCAACGTTCACTGTGGTCAGGTTCTGCGGGGGCACGAACTTCACCTCACGGGTCTGAGAGTGGACGGGACATCAGACGACTCCATCCACGCCGACTACTCCGAGCGACGGTCGGGCACGCCGGTGCACCCGATGGTGTCATTGACGTACACGTTGACACCTGGGTTGGCCTCCGACGACCTGCCTGACGGCCGCGAGATCGACGTGAAGGTGACGCTGGATCCGCCCGCCGAGCCCGCTTTCTGGCCCTCTGTCCTGCGTGGGGGCGGCGAACGCGAGGTTGGGGTGGGTGGCGAAAGTACGCACGGCGCGTTTGGGCCGTTCGTTCTCCCCGTCGGGACCAGGACGATGTCTTTCGAGCTGTCCCAGTTTGGTGTTACCAAAGACGGAGTGGCCCCGCCGGATGACAGCCCTGAGCGAGCGCTCGGAACGCTGGTGGTCGACTTGGAGACTCAGACAACAACTTGGAAGGTTCCCTGAGACTGCGGCGGCGTCTGATCCGGTCGGTCACGCGCCCGGGTCCAGCCAGACTCCGGCACCACCTGACGCACTCCTCAGCCCGAAGCGTCCGGATCTGCTGGGATCGGACGGGAGCGTGCTTCGCGGCGGAGAGACGCAGCCTTCGCTTGCCGAGCGCACTCGTGGCCTTCTCCGGAACATCTGAGTTGGCCATTTGGATCGGCGCAGCTCGCCAGCGACGCCGGCAGTCGCGCACTCACGCGC
>Ga0123333_10005128_pt1 | contig 11956 bp, 10 predicted proteins | sample BioC12SIPDNA_3_FD_89957 | JGI IMG/M metagenome (GOLD analysis project Ga0123333, IMG submission 89957) | Anaerobic biogas reactor microbial communites from Washington, USA - Biogas_R2_B C12 SIP DNA | ecosystem: Engineered > Bioreactor > Anaerobic > Unclassified | place: Washington, USA...
GCCTGCGGTGATCAACAGCTGGTCCCTACGGCGCGATTTTGTCGCCCCGTCGCCAACACCCGTTGCCCCGATGAGGCGGACGATGGCCACAATCGCGAACACCAGCGCCATGACAATGACGGCGATGACCAACACGTTCATGATCATCGCTTCATACCCCGTCGTATGGGCAGGGCGGGCGACGACTGCGACGAACCCGACAATCAGGGTCGCGACCAGCACGGCGGCCTGTCCCGGGCGGCGGAAGAGCCGCCACGTGCGCCAACTCGTAGCGATCAGGGCCACCGCGGCGGCGAGCTGAAGCTCGCCCAGCAACAGCACGGTCAGGTGGTCTAGGCCTGTGATCGACTCGAAGTGGTATTCACCTACCGGCGCCCACGTCCATTCACCGGCAGGCGTGCGCACCAGGACTCCTTCGTGGCCCATCGCGAGGACAAGGTTGCCGCTATCTGGATCTATGACGGCTGCGTTGGGCCCGGATCCTCCCTGCACGTTGTAGCGTGTGCTCGCGTAGTAGGCCATCCGGGCCTCTTCGCCGGTCAGGCGAAACTCCACCGTCCACGTCTCTCCGTCGTCAGTGGAGCGTTCAATGCGCTGGCCCGGCGTAAAGCGATAGACAGTCGATGACTCGGGCACGGCCAATGTCCACGGTCCTTTGCGGGCGGGACAACTGGCCCCGGTGCTTTCGGGGTCCTCCGGCACCTCGGTCCACATCAGGCCGCCGTCGGTGCTCACGAAGGTCCCTGTTATCCCGTAGCTGTGGCGTGGCAAGGCGAGGATCCCTTCCTCGGTTACCACAAGGCACCTGATCCCTTCGTCGGGCGGACCGCTGTTGGCCAGCGTTGCCAGAGCTGCGAGCCCTAAGACCCACCAGGACCGCCGGGGCAGGTGTAGCGGCCCGGAAGCTTGTTTCCACCAGCGCCGCCAGGCCAGGGCCAGCGCCGGCAGTGTCAAGAGGTCAGTGGGATCGCATACCAGCAACGGGGTCCAGCCAAACACGCCGCGGAAGCCGGCCGAGAACGTCGCTGTCGCCGTGGGGACAGCCTTGACGATGGCGAAGAGCCCGCCGGTGAGTCCCCACGCCAGGAGTGCGACCCTTCTGTCACGCTGCGACCATCGCCGCGGCGCAACCAACGCGAGCGGCACGGCGACCACGATTGGAGCAAAGGCCAGCCACGCGACATCCCCGAGTTTCCCCGTAATCCAACTGGGGGCGATCACGCGCAGCACATGGTCGTTCACAAGCAAGATGAGCACCCATGCCAACGTCCATGGATCCGCCAGCGCGCGTAGCGAGCGATTCAGCGCGGTATCCGTGTGCATTCACAGAACCTCCAGGCGTTATCGGTGGGCACGACCGCCGTTGTGCGCGTGACCACCAACACCATAGTTTACACGAGTTGCCAGGATGGCCAACGTTGCATATGATGAAATGGCGTTGTGAGGTCGACGCGGCAAGATGACGAGATGCCGGTGACAGGAGGAACAAAATGTACTCTACACACGAGGTCACGCCCGAGGTACAGGCTCTCATCGATGCTGGCATCGAGGTCAAGGGGTTCCTGATCCGGATGCTGGCCTATCTGCTCGACCTCGTGGTGTTGGTCCTGATCAACTACCTCGCGGAAGCGATCTTCAGCGTTGTCATCTTCCTGCCGCTCGCTGCCCTGCTGGAAGCGGGCGGGCGTACCTACACCGTCGGCTCAGATCTGCCGCTCTTGGCGAGATTGTCGCTGGCCCTGGTTCTGTCGATCCTCTACACGGCCGCAATGGAGGCGGCCTTCGGAGCCACGGTGGGGAAGCTCTTGCTGGGACTCCGCGTGGTGAACTACGAGGGGCGGCTCTGTTCGCTCGGACAGGCGCTGCTTCGCGGTGTCCTGCGGCTTGCTGACGGCCTGATCTTCGGCGCCGTGGCCTATCTCCAGATGAAGTCGCCGCTGCGTCAGCGGCTGGGTGACAGAGTCGCCCGTACCCTTGTCGTCTCCGCGAAATCGTCCTTCATTGCAGAGCGCCGGCCCTGGTGGGCCTTCGCCGTGGCCCTATTGGGTTACGGCGCGATTGCCGGGCTGAGCACGGTGCTCTTGGCGTTGCTCGTGACCCTGCGGATTGGCTGAGTTGCCGCTGGCGCTCTCCCTCACACGGCTCCGGGCAGCCGCCGCCGGTAGATTGCGCCGCGTGCCCTGCGTGGTACACTAGCCGGGCGGCGTGGGTGCACGCTGTCTAGAGGGGGAAACGATGAACAATCACCAAGACTCGAAGGATGGCGCCAGACCTTTCTGGCTCGGCGTCGGTGCGGCACTGGGGGCCGTCGTCGCGCTGCGGATCTGGCGCCTGCGACGCGCATGGCAGACTTCGCCCCTGCGGCCGTCCGAGGAGCGGCTCACGGCACTGGTTACGGGTGCATCGAGCGGGATCGGCATGGTCTATGCGACGCAGTTGGCCCGCCGGGGCTTCAACGTGATCCTGGTCGCGCGCCGGCGCGAGCGACTGGAGGCGCTCGCGGAGCAGTTGGCACGCGAGTACCGGGTCGAGGCGACGGCTTTGCCGGCCGACCTGTCGACCGACGCCGGCATCTCGCTTGTTGAACAGGCCATCGCGTCCACGGATACCATAGCGTTCCTTGTCAACAACGCGGGGTTTGGGCTCGTGCAGCGCTTTGCCGAGGCTGACATGGACAAGCACCTGGCGATGGTTCGTCTGCACATCCATGCCACGCTGCGGTTGACCCGAGCGGCGTTACCCGGCATGCTGGCGCGACGCCGTGGCGCCATCGTCAACGTCTCGTCGCTTATGTCGTTCTATCCCATCTATGCCAGCTCGACCTATGCCAGCACCAAATGCTACTTGCGAGCGTTCAGTGAGGCTCTCTATCAGGAGTTGGCAGGCAGCGGCGTGCGAGTGCAGGCACTGTGCCCCGGCTTTGTGCGCACGGAACTGCAAGAGGTGTCCAACGTCGAGCGTCTCAGACTCCCCGATTGGCTGTGGATGGCGCCGGAGGCAGCGATCGCGGGCTCATTGCGCGATCTGCACGACGACCGGGTGATCTCGGTTCCGGGATTGGGCTACCGGCTGCTGGCAACTGCAGCGGCGGTGATACCGCGCTCGCTTCTTTACACGGCGGGCCGGCTCTTTGGACAGGGGCGCGTGTAGCACGCTGTGCCCCTGGTTGTTAGCGACTCTTTCATTCACAGGAGGCCTTTGTGTCAACTGCGCCACGTTTCCAGGAGATCGCGACAGAAACGCTTTCGGAAAACGTCTTTCGCCTGATCGGCAAGGAGTGGATGCTGATCACGGCGGGGGATCAACAGGTGTTCAACCCGATGACAGCAAGTTGGGGCGGGATGGGATTCCTCTGGGGTCGCCCGGTTGCGTTCGTCTTTGTGAGGCCCCAACGCCATACTTTTGGCCTGATGGAGCGCGGCGCCGGGTTCACACTGAGCTTCTTCGGCCCGGAGCACCGTGAGGCACTGAACTACTGCGGGACCCACTCGGGCCGTGATGTGGACAAGATCGCCGCGACCGGGTTGACACCGCTTTTCGCGCCCACCGGCGAGGTCTATTTCGCCCAGGCACGGCTGGTCCTTGTCTGTCACAAGCTCTATGCGCAGGACCTTACCGAAGCTAGCTTTGTACAGAGGGCGATTGTCGATGAGGCCTACGCCGCGCACGACTTCCACCGGATGTACGTGGGCGAGGTCGTGCAGGTCCTGGCCCGGGCGGAGGGATGACGTGACCGTGGAGAGCGGACGCCCAGCCGCTACCGCCGGCTACCTTGAGCCGGCGCGCGAGGTCCCGGTTATTGAACGAACGGATGTCGTCGTCTGTGGGGCGGGGCCGGCAGGTATCGCGGCGGCCCTGGCGGCTGCCCGGACGGGTGCTCGCACGCGCCTCATCGAGGTTCTCGGTTGCCTGGGCGGCACCTGGACTGCGGGACAACTGGCGTGGATCTGGGACTTTGACAAGCCGGGGATTGCGCGTGAGATCACCGATGCCCTCACGCGCAGCGGTGCGCGCGTGGGCACCAACCGCCATCACTTCGCCTACGACATCGAGGCGTTGAAGCTGTTGCTGGATCAGCTCTGCCTGGAGGCGGGCGTGCAGGTGCAGTTGTTCACACGCGTGGTCGGGGCGGTGTGCGATGCCGACAACCGTCTCTCGCTCATCATCACTGAATCGAAGTCGGGGCGGCAGGCCTGGGCTGCGGAGGCTTTTGTCGACACGACGGGCGATGGCGACCTTGCGGCACTGGCTGGATGTGGCTTCGATGTGGGTCACCCCGAGACGGGCCAGGTTCAGCCCATGACCTACATGGCGCTGATCAACGTCCGCGATGCTGCGGCGTTGCGTGAGTTCATCTCATTCTGGCAGGGCAACGAGAGACATACCCCCGCGGTCTTCCTGGCCGAGATCCGCCGCGCGGGCCGCGAGCCGTCCTATGGCCATCCGACGCTCTTTCAGGTCCACGAGAACCTGCTGGCGCTGATGATCAACCACGAGTACGGTGTCTCGGCGCTAGATGCTGCAGCAGTCACCGGGGCGACGCTGCGAGGCCGGGCCGAGGTCCACGCGATCGTGGAAGCCCTGCGTGGGCTGGGTGGTCCCTGGGAGGGCGTCCACGTCGTGGCGACATCGGAGCATATCGGGATCCGCGAGGCGCGGCGCATCCACGGGCGCTATCGCGTGACGCGCGAAGACCTCGTCAGCGGGGCGCGCCACATCGATGCCATCTGTCGGGTGACCTTCGGCGTCGATGTCCACTCGCTGGACCCGAGCAAAGACCGTGGCCTCTCGGCGATGGGCGTTGTGACTCTTCCCTATGACATTCCGCTGCGCGCCCTGATTGCGCGTGACGTGGATGGTCTGCTCATGGCAGGCCGCTGTATCAGCGGGGACTTCCTCGCCCACGCCAGTTATCGTGTGACGGGCAACGCCGTCGCGATGGGCCAGGCTGCCGGCACGGTTGCGGCGCTCGGTGCGCTGGCGGGGCAAGCGCCTCACGAGGTTCCGTGGGATGCTACCCGCGCGGCTCTGGAAGCCCAGGGCTGGGCACCTCAGGACTGAGCGCAGACGTTCCTCCGTTGGCGGACGCCGGCGCGGTTCGGCCGTGTGCTCCCTAAGATGGCGGAGCCGCCATCCCCTGGCGCAGCAGGGCTTGAGCTTCCCGTAACCCTATTGGTGCGAAGCGCACAACGTCGCCGGGGAGGCTCTGCGCCAGCAGCGGCAGGTCGGGCCGTATCACAGTAGCGATCTTGGGATAGCCGCCTGTTGTCTGGTGGTCCACCATCATCACAATGGGCTGTCCATCGGGAGGCACTTGCACGCTGCCCGTCACCAAGCCGTCGGAGACGATCTCGGCGGGGCCGCGGTGAGCCAGGGGACGGCCCTGAAGGCGGATGCCCATACGATCCGCCCTCGGGGTCACTGTATAGGGTTCACCGAGGAACCGGTGGATTGCCTCCGGCTCGAAGGCGTCGTGTTGGGGGCCCAGCACGACACGCAGCGTCGGCATAGCGGTATAGGCCGGGCGTTGCGATCTGGGCCAAGCCATCCCCGCATCGGTCAGGAGGGCGTGTGCCGGTCGCCCTGCAGGATCCGGCCCGATGGGTAGTCTGTCTCCCCGCTGCAGCGCCCGTCCGTGCCAACCGCCAAACCCGCCCGGCAGATAGGTGGCGCGCGAGCCAAGGAAAGGTGGGGCAGCGATCCCGCCTGCCACGGCCAGATAGGCCCTCGCCCCGGCCTGTCGCTGTGCGAAGCGCACGCTGTGCCCCGCGCGCACGAAGACCGCGTGCCAGGCTGGTACCCGCAGCTCCCCGGCCCATAGCTCGAACGTCGCTCCACATACGGCGATCAACACGTCGCACTGCGGCCACAGTGCCGGCCCGAGGAGCGTGATCTCCAGGAGAGCCGCGTCTGCGGGGTTACCCACGAGGATATTGGCTGCCGACGCGGCTGCGGCGTCCATCGGCCCGGAGGGTGGGATGCCGTAGCGAGCCCAGCCATGGCGCCCCATGTCCTGAACCGTCGTCAGAAACCCCGGATCAACGATCTGCAGGGTCACGCCCGGTCCTCCTGGGCACCTTGTAGCGTTGTCCGGACCGCGAACGCGCTCATACCGACACGAAGCGCACCCGGACGCCGGCGTCGAGCGTGAACGGTGGGCTGCGCTCTGGGTCGAAGAGCACCAGGTCGGTTCGGCCGATGATGCGCCAACCGCCTGGCGTGCTCAGGGCATACAGCCCTGTCTGCCATCCCGCGATACCCACGCTTCCCGCCGGGATGCGTAGCCGCGGCGTGGCCAAGCGTGGCGTCGTGAGCGACGTTGGGAGCCCGAGGAGGTAGGCGAAACCCGGCGCGAACCCCAACATCGCCACCTGGTAGAGGGGCGCTGTATGCTGCTCGACCACCTCCGCCTCCGTCAGGCCGCAGTGCGTGGCCACATCGCCGAGATCAGGCCCGGTCTCTCCGCCGTAGCGGACCGGTATCTCGACGATGGGCGACGTGGCATCCTGGACGGCGGTATGGATTTCGGCGCTGTTCCAGCCTTCGGCTGCCGGCCTCGCTGCCTGCACACGCTGCGCCTCGCGAGCAAGCGCGGTCTCCAGCGCCCCAGCCCCAATCTGTTGGGGATCGTAGATTACGAGCAGCGAGCGGTAGGTGGGCACCGTCTCGACGATCCCCGCAACAGGGTCGGCGCGCAGGCGAGCGTCCAGCGCATGCACCTGGCGGTTCAGCGCAACGTCGACACGGTCGCCGAACTCAACGGTAACCGCTGCCTCGCCGACCGGTAGGATGCGTGGGTAGCTGGCGTCCGGGCTCACAGGCTCCTGATGGTCACGTTGGCCGCCGTCAAGCGCGCGCGCAGGGCCCGGGCGATGTCGGGGGCGTTGGGTGTGTCGCCGTGAACGCACAAGGTGTCGATCTGAACAGGCACGGACTCGCCGGTGATTGCGTCGATCCGGCCCTCGGTCACCATACGGATAGCCCTGGCGGCGGCCTCCTCCGGATCGTGGATCACGGCGCCTGGCTGGGTCCGCGGCACAAGGGTGCCGGCGCTCGTATAAGCACGGTCGGCGAATCCCTCGAGAGCGACGCGCAGGCCCAGCGCGCCGGCGGCATTGACAAGAGCCGAACCGGGTAGCGTTACCACGATGGGGGTGGGGTCGAAGGCGGCGACCGCACGCGCTACCGCCCCTGCAACGACTTCGTCCACGGCAGCGGCATTGTAGAGCGCGCCGTGAGGCTTGACGTGCGCGAGCGGCACCCCCGCCATGACGGCGAACGCCGACAGGGCGCCAAGCTGGTAGAGCACGCTTGCCTCCAGCTCCTCGGGCGCCATCGCCAGCGCTCGCCGTCCGAATCCCTGCAGGTCGGGATAGCCTGGATGGGCCCCCACGGCCACGCCGTGCTCCGCGGCCAAAGCCACCGTGCACCGCATTACCACCGGGTCGCCTGCATGGCAGCCACAGGCGATGTTGGCCGAGGTCACGATCCGCAGGAGCGCTTCGTCGTGGCCCAGACTATACCGCCCGAAGCTTTCGCCCATGTCGCAGTTGAGGTCGATGTCCATCGATCGGATCCGGAGCCCCCAGCGCTAGACGAGCCGAATGGCCTTGAAGTCCTTCACCTGTCCGGTGATCGCCCGTTCGGTTGGGAGACGCTCGATGCTGGAGGCGCCGAAGAATCCGGCGATACCGGGCATCCGCAGGAGCGCCTTGCCCACATTGGCGGGCTCGTCGAAAACCCCACCGTGGCAGATGACGATGATGTCGTCGCGAACGGACATGCCGGCGTCGTACACCGCCATCACCTTGGCGATAGCCTCCTCCATCGTCATGGCCACGCCCGCGCCGATGGAGCCGGAGGTCGTGAGCCCTACGTGCGCGACCAGGACGTCAGCGCCGGCCTTCGCCATAGCCGCAGCATCGGCAGCGTCGAACACGTAGGGGCAGGTGAGCATGTCCAGGCCGTGGGCGATGCGGATCGCCTCGACTTCCTTGTCGTAGCCCATTCCCGTGGCCTCGAGATTGGCCCTGAAGTCGCCATCAATCAGGCCAACCGTGGGGAAGTTCTGCACGCCCGTGAAGCCCATCTCCTTGAGCTGCTTGATGAAGAGCGGCATCAGGCGGAACGGATCGGTGCCGCACACGCCGGCCAGCACGGGCGTGTCCTGGACGACCGGCAAGACCTCTGCCGCCATCTCGACGACGATGCCGTTGGCGTCTCCGTAGGGCATCAGCCCCGCGAGCGACCCCCGGCCCGCCATGCGATAGCGGCCCGAGTTGTAGATGATGATCAGGTCGGCGCCACCCCGTTCGGCGAATTTGGCGGAGATACCCGTCCCTGCGCCGCAGCCGATAATTGGGATCTTCTGCGCCATCGTCTTTCGCAGCCGTGTGAGCGCCTGATCACGAGTGATAAACGCCATAGGTTAGCCTCCTTGCTTACCATGTCTGTCAGACGTTGTCTGTTAGCCCTTGAGCATACCCAGTAACAGCTCTGCGCACGCATCGGCGAAGGCCATGTCGTTGATGTTGTGGTCTATCTCGATGACGGGGATGTCGGGGTGCACGTTGGCCTTGATGGCATCGAAGCACGCTCTGTCCGCTTCCGGGTCCCAAAACGCGTTCGGCATGCCGTTCGCACCGATGCCGTCGAGCATCGAGACGCCCCGGAGCGGCAGGACGATGGCCACGGGAGCCGTGGCGGCGTTGGCGGCTGCCGCGATCATCTCGCCGATGCGGCGGTTCTCGTCGACGTTCGTGCGCAGCAGCGTCACGTTGGGGTTCCACTGGTACAGGTTGCGGTGCTTATAGCGTTCCGGCACCATGTCGATCGACCAGAAGTTGGCCATATCCACACAGCCCGGGGCGATCACCGCGGGAACCCCGGCGCGCGAGGCAGCCATGCAGCGGTCGGGCCCCGCGCTGAAGACACCACCGCAGACTTCGTCGGCCAACTCCGTCGTTGTCAAATCTAGCGAACCGCGAATGTAACCGTCGCCGATCAGGGCTTCCATCGTGCGCCCGCCGGTGCCTGTGGCGTGGAAGACCAGAACCTCGTAGCCCTTGGCCTCGACCACCTCACGGGCACGATCGACGCAGGCGGTCGTGTTGCCGAACATCGAGGCTGTGACGAGGGGGCGCTCCTCCTCGGGGGCGGGCGCAACGGCTGTAACCATCCCGGCGATCGCGCCCGCGGCGTTGGCATAGATGCGGCGGCTGATGCTGTTAATGCCGGCTACGTCGACGATGGACGGCATGAACGTGATGTCGCGGGTGCCCGCGTAGGCGCTGACATCACCGCCGCCAACCGTTGAAACCATCACCTTGGGGATCCCCACCGGTAGGGCGCGCATGCCGGCGGTCGCGATGGACGTTCCTCCGCTGCCCCCCATACCAATGATGCCGTCGAGTCTGCCTGCCTCGTAGAGCTGTTCGACGACTTGTGCCAGGCCCTTGGCCATGATGGCCATGGCCTCGTCCTTATGGTTGCCAGTGGCCAGATAGGCCAGATCGCCGCCGGCTGCCGCGGCCACTTCAGCCCGGGTCACGTCGGGCGGGAAGGCGGGCTCGCCCATGACGCCGAAGTCGACGACCAACGTAGCCACTCCCGCTTGCTCGATGACTTGCTTCACAAAGGCGAATTCCCTGCCCTTGGTATCCAGGGCGCCCACGATCACCACTGTCTTGGCCATAGCTTACGCTCCTTTCTGTGAGAGACGCGATCAGCCGTCAGCGGAACCATTCAGCAAGCAGAAAGACCTCCCGACCAGTCAGCGAGGAAGTCGGCGTCTTCCCGCCTGTTCCGTGCTCCCTGCCGGTGACTGATTGCTGAAAGCTACCCCGGTAACTCGCCGGGGGGCAGCACTGTGCAGTCCGGTAGCTCGCGGAGCTCGATCTCCGGGCCAGGCGGGGCGTAGATTGCGACGAGCTTGAGCATCTCCCAGCCGGTGTTGATGGTGCTATGCTCGACGCCATCGGGAATAAAGACCATCATCCCCGGCGACAGCGGCTGGGTCTCTCCGGCCACCGTCTGCGTGCCGTAGCCCGATACGCAGTAGAGGATCTCTTCAGTGCCGGGGTGGGCGTGCGTGGCATGGCCCTTGCCTGGGGCCAAGAGCACGATGCCGGCGCTAAACGCCTGCGCACCGGTGACGTTTGGGGCACTGAGCCACTTCAGATTGCCCCAGCCGAAGACCTGGGTCTCCACTTCATCCGGACTTACGAAGTATCTGACCATCGCGCGCTCCTTTCGTGAACGAGCGGGCAGACGACGGTCGACGCTGTTACCTAGCGGCAGATCAGGGTGGGACGGCGGGTGGTGCGCAGGACATCGTTGACCGTGCTACCCAACATAACCTCGAGGACGGCGTTGTAACCGTAACCGCCCATCACGACAACGCTGCTATTGTGCGCCTCGGCAACCTCGCGGATTCCCGCGGCAACGTCGCTCAGGTCCATGGAAATGAGTTCTGCCGTCACGTCGTGTTCTTCCAGGTAACTGGCGGCAGTATCCAGGGTGCGCATGACGACATCTTTCTCTGGCCCGGATGAGAGCACCACCAGCTCGATTTCGGGCCAGTTGGATGCCATATAGGTGGCCACGAAGAGCGCCTCGCGGCTCTTGGGGCTGCCATCAAAGGCAAGCAACACGCTGGAGAGGGGAAAGAGCGGCGTGGGAATCGCCAACACCGGACACGAAGCGCTGACGATTATGGTGCGGAAGCCGGAACGCAGCTTGGCGATCGGGCCTGTGCCCGGCGGGAAGTTGAGCGGTGCCACCACCAGATCCGCCCAGCGGGCACGCTGGGTAATCTGGTGTGTGATGGGGCCGGCGCTGATCGCAAGCTCGCCCTGGATACCGGCGGCCCGGCAGCGCTGCTCGAACCCTTCGTTCAGCGCAACCACGTCATCCTTCTGGCGATCAGACTGCGAGGGCACGACGTGCAGTCCCAAGATGCGCCCCTCCTCGCAGCGTGCCAGCTCCAGTGCCTGGTCGAGCGCCAGCCAGCCGCTCTCTCGGCCATCCAACGTCACCAGGATGTTGCGGAAGAGATGCCGCGGCGGTTCTCCATCACGACTGACGCGTTTCTCGCGCCATTCACCGGGCGGCGATGCCGTCAGCCCCAGCCCTTCGGGCGCCAGCGCGTTGGCGATCTTCTCACCCACGCGCGCGAGGACTCGCTCGGGCTTGGTGCTGAATTCCTCGGCCAGATCCTCGGCCGCCTCTCCGGGCTCTACCTGCCAACCGAGCGCGTGCTGTAGCGCAGATCGATGCTCTGCCAGCCAGAGATATAGGTCCGCCTCGGTGCGCTCCGGAAAGTCGCGCAGGATGCCCCGGCTCTGGATGGCGTCAACGACCGGCCGGTAGACGGTCTCATACCAGTGCGCCACGGCCTCGCTCAGGGGGATTTCGCGTTGTTGCTCGAGCCCCATGTAGTACCGGTGTACGCTGATGTGTTCCTTGAGCGCGTCGTATTTACCGGGGGCGGTCAGCGTGAGATCCACGCCGGGAAGCAGCCTGCGGATATCTGCCCAGCGGATGAACTCAGCATACTCGGCTTTGAGGATCAGGTCGTCGGGGTTCATCGAGGTCGTCAGTGGGACGTCGGTCTGGATCTCGGTTACGTAGGCCTGGATGTATTGGCTGCCCAGCTCGCGCGCAACGGAGACGCGATGGTTGCCGTCGCGAACGAAATAGACCTCACCGATCTGGTAGACCTCGATGGGCGGCAGGCCTGTCAGGCCGGTGGCGGCGATCTTGATGCGGGCCCAACGGTGGGCGTCACTGACTTGCCGGGGGAGGAAATCACGGGTGAAGTCATTATACCGCCCCACACTGCCGATGATCGCGGAGATGGGGATGTCGCGCAGCCCTCGTTCTGCGCGGGCGTTGGCTTTCAATCTCTGCCGTACCTCCTCGTACGACAGCAGATCTACTGGCTCGCCTGTAAGCC
>Ga0123333_10005132_pt1 | contig 11949 bp, 8 predicted proteins | sample BioC12SIPDNA_3_FD_89957 | JGI IMG/M metagenome (GOLD analysis project Ga0123333, IMG submission 89957) | Anaerobic biogas reactor microbial communites from Washington, USA - Biogas_R2_B C12 SIP DNA | ecosystem: Engineered > Bioreactor > Anaerobic > Unclassified | place: Washington, USA...
AACGGGCCGCCCGCGACCGGCAGAGCGTCCTGGATCAGGCCGGTTGATTTTTGTACCAAATCACGATTTGTTGGTAGACTTCTAACCGTTCTGTTCTATCGTTGGCTTTCATCTTTCGGAAGGTGTGCGAGGTAGCGACCCTATGATCTATCGTCCGCTTGTTGGTGCTGTATTCGCTCTGATTACGTTGTCGTTCTGGCTCCAGACGGCTCCGGCAGCCGAAGCCACGCTGTGCAACGACGCTCGCACCGGGTTGGATTGCCGGCTGGACCAGCGCAAGCCGGCGTTCACAGAGCCGGAGATCCCCGAAAACAGCATCGTCAAGGACGTGACTTACGGCTGGATAGAGGATTACGCCTACTTCTACGATAAGCCGGAGAGGGGCGCGCGCCACGTACGCACCGCCTCAACCGGCTTCTTCTACGGGCCCGCTGTCGATGAAGCCACGGACGCCGAAGGCAACAAGTGGTACAAGGTCTGGGGCTACTGGCTGCCGGCGCGCTATTATCACATCGTCGAGGCCAGCGATTTTGGCGGAGTTGAAGTCAATCGCCAGCCGCTGCGACCCTTCGGCTGGGTCGTCAAACCGGTAGTGCCCAGCGCCGCTCCCGGCGAGGAGCCGGCCGGCGGGGCAGAGCTGCCGCGCTACACCTTCGTGCAGGTCTCGCAGAGCCGGGCAGCCGGTGGCGTGATCTGGCACGACATCGGCAACGAGCAGTGGGTGCGCCACGACACGGTCGCCATCATGCAGGTGCGCGAGAGGCCGGACGCGGTGGGCCGGGACGAGTTCTGGGTGGAGGTAGACCTGACCGAGCAGACGTTTGCCGCCTACGAAGGAGACCGGATGGTTTTCGCCGGCCTTGTCTCCAGCGGCCTGAATCGCTGGGCGACGCGCCAGGGACTCAACCAGGTCTGGGAGCGCCGCCTGCTCGCCCCGATGCAGGGTGGCGTCGTCGGCGATGACTATTACTACATCGACGACGTGGCCCACAGCCTCTACTACGACGGGGAGATCGCCCTGCACGGCGCCTTCTGGCACGACGACTTTGGCCGGCAGAAGAGCCACGGGTGCGTCAATATGGCTCCACGCACCGCCGAGTGGGTATACGAGTGGTCAGAAAATGCACCCAATGACCTCTGGGTCTGGGTGCATTACGCCAACATTGCTGAATTTCTACAGTGAAGCAGTGTGGTTTCCAGTGACCCGCAGCAGTTGGCTGCTCGCTCTTTCCTGCCCAGAGGCGGTTGACGCCACATGCCGGTAACAGCCGTTAAAGTAGAATAAGGCCAAAAATCGACCTGAAGCGAACACCTCGCGGGCGCTTCCCTCATACCGGTGCTGGTGACGCTTCTTCCGCTACGAGTCCACAGGAAACCCGGAATAGCCAGGGGTACGAGGTTAAATGGGGCGCCTCTACACGTAATTATACTTAGTAATTCTTAATTCTTGTCTTACTAGTTCTAATTACCCCCTCGACCCGTTGCGCCAGCCTCAGCAGCATATCTCGCTCCGCCCGTCTATCCTCATGACCCTGACAATGGCGGGGGTCGAAATACCTGCCTCCGGCACGGCCTGGGTCGCCCGCACTACACGAGCGACCCAGGCCTCAGGTCCCCCTCATAATAGAGCTTGAGGGCAGTTCCCGGCTTTCAGGGATAGATTTATTTCTACCGTCCGGACGCGGGCCCGCGTCCGGCCTCTGGCGCAGAGCCAGGGCCATCATTTTTCGCCCAGCGGCAGCGCCGGACCGAACTCCTGCCCGATCTCGGCGCCAGCATTCTCTGGCATCAGAATTTCGGTGACGCCTTCCCCGCGACGAAACATCGTGCGCCGGTTCAGCCAGACGACGACCACAGCCACGGCAACCCACAGAAGGTTGTCCCATGGCTGCGCGTCGGGAAAGATGGGGTTCATCATCTGGAAATGATACAGGACGGCAACCAGCAGGCTACCCCGGGACGCATTGTAGAACGGCGTCAGGATCACCGAGATGGCGACGATGCCCAGGAAGAAGGGGCCGATGGACCAGGTGCTCTGGGGCATCCCGCTCAGGAGGACAGAGGGCATATGCCACACAGCCCAGACGATGCCGAGAACCAGACCGGCCCAGAAGGGGGCGAGGCGGCGCTGCAAGAGCGGCAGGGCCAGCCCGCGCCAGCCGAACTCCTCGATGGGACCGAGGAACAGGGCCAGCGCCAGCGCCGGCAGCGCCGCAGTCCAGGGAGAGAACGGGAACGGGTCGCCAAAGGTGCCTTTGATCGCCGCGCCGCTATAGACGACGGCCGGAATCCCTAGAATGAGGAACAGCCACCAGACGGCGGGGGCGCGCCACAGCGTCAGCCGCCGGAGGAAGCTGCCCAGCCCTTTCAGCCCATAATGCCATAGGACCAGGAAGACGCCGGCAAAGCCCGGCGCGTAGACGGCGAGGATAATCAGCGGGTTGCTCGTGCTGATCTCGCCAAAGATGGCGGTGAGTTGCTCGTTGAACAGGAACAGGAGCGAGCCGATGCCCCACGTCAGCCCAAATGTAAGGGCCAGGAAGGGGACAAGGGTCTCCGCCGTTATACCGGCCGGCGTTCTGGAAACGGTTGCCATGATTAATACTCCTCTCTGTCTGATTCCTCAGGGTATGCTGGCATAAACAGTCACGGTGCCGGCGCTTTGTGCCGCCGTCAGCAGCAGCTGGTATTCGCCGGGCGGCAGGGTCTCCGCCCACTGGCCGTCGCCCCGGCGATCGGTGCGCAGCGCGTCGGCCTGCATGACGGTGTAGCTCGTGCCATCGGCTCCCACGACGGCGAGTTCAAACGCCGTCGTGCGTAGATTCTGCAGCGTGAAATAGAGGCCTACCTCGCCTGTCTGGGCCAGCGAGAAGGCTATCAGCTCGTGGTCCTGATGAGCCTGGGCGGCGAGGTCTGCCTGCGCAAGACGTTCGTAACCCTGCGGTTGCGGCTGCCGTGCCGGAAGCTGCCTGGTGGCGACGACCACGGCAACGACCAGCATCAGAGCGATGGCGACGACGGTTGGGGTGGATGACCGCTTTTGCACGACGATTGGCGTCACAATGAACCTCCTGGAAGAAGCGCGCTAGCGCAGCGATTCGATAAACTCATCTACAACTGCCTGGTCCCAGCTGGCGCTGGGCATGGAGATATTCACCAGAGCCTGACCGCCCTTGCCCTCGAAGAGGGCGCTGGCCGTGCGATAAGGCACGTTGTCGCCGTTTACGCCTTCGCCAATAATCAGCGTCGTCTGCTGGCCCCGGATCTCACACGGCTCGCGGCTGACTTCGGTAAGGTCGATCCACTCGTTCTCCCCGGTGCCGCGACGTAGCTGCTCTTCCATCTCCATCTGGTCGAGGGACAGTCCGGCAGGCATCTGAAACAGATAGATGTGACTTTGCTCGTCAGCGCCGGTGTAGCCGACCAGGGAAAAGCCGGCGAGGTCGGCAGCATAGCCTTCGTCGAAACCGGCCGGCACTTCGTAGTCGGCAATACGGCTGCCCGCTTCGGCGACGGCGACAGGATCGCCTTCCAGCGCCCGGCCGAGAATCCAGCCGGTGGAGCGGACGGCGATGAAGCCTACCGCGGCGAAGCAAAGGCAGACGCCCAGCATTCCGGCGGCGAGGACAAGGATTACGCGACCTGTGTTCATGGTTTCCTCCGTTTCTGTGAAGCAAAGAGCGTCACTGTGCTCTAGAGACTAGCGGGCAGGCGAAACGCCACTTTCGGGGCGTGCGCCGAACAACCGGGGCAGGAACATGCCCGTGCGCTGCCGGTAGGCCACGTACTGGTGACCAAACGCCTCGACCATCTCCCCTTCTTCCTTGCGGGCCAGCCGGTAGTACATGACGGCCATAATCGGCCACATGATCAGCATCGGCAGCGTGGCCCAGTCGAGCAGCATGCCCAGCGTGATCAGCAGGAAGCCCGTGTACTGCGGGTGGCGGATGAAGCGGTAGATACCGTCGGTCACCAGCTCACCTTTGCCTTCTTCCTGCCGCCAGTAGCGCTTGTAGACGACGTGCCAGCCGGTGATGACCAGCGCCGCGCCCACCAGCATCAGCACCATCCCTACGTACATGCCCGTATGGCCGATGTAGCTGTAGAGGGTGTGGCCCCAGAGAATGCCGTCAGGCAGCTTATCGCCCACGATCCAGGCGATGATGTACATGCTCATCGGCACGCCGAACATCTCGAAGGCCATGGCGACGATAAAGGCGGCGTAGACACTCGACGGCTTGCGCTGGCTTTTCCGGTTGAAGGGAATAAAAACCAGAAAGAGCAGGCCAAGAACGATCCAGAGTGCGACGTTGCCCCATTGCCCAAAGTGATTTTCTGCCGGATCCATCGATCAATCCTCCTTACGCTCGATCCGTAACAGGACCATCCCCAGGCTGTATAGCTGCTGCAGCACGCCCTGCAGCGCCGCCTGGTCCACCAGCAGGCCCGTCAGGGTCGTGCGCGCCCAGCCGTCTTCGCCCTCGACCTCGATCGCGAAGCTGTCAAAATAGCTGCGCCACTGTTCGCTGAGCAGGCCCTGAACCTGGATCTCGTAGATCGCGGCCTGGTCCAGTAGATACCGGATAGGATAGTCACTCATCAAGCTATCTCCACTGCGTGAACGTTTATCTGGTAGCAAGATAACAGACGGAGCGTACTAGCCGCCTCTGACAGTTGGACTATTTGCCGTACTATTTGGGGATCGTCAGGGAGGAAGCAGCCCGCGCAGCGAGAGCCGGGCGAAAGAGCCAGGCCTTCAGTCGGCCGGGAGGATGTGCAGTGAGCGCGCTCTGATTACGGCCGCCACCCGGCTGTGCACGCCGAGCTTGGCATAGATGTTGGAGGTGTGCACGCGCACTGTGTTCGGCGACAGGTACAGGCGCTCGGCCACTTCCGGGTTGGAAAGCCCTTCGGCAATCAGGGCCAGCACTTCCAGTTCGCGCTCGCTGAGCGGTTCGAGCAGACCGGCCGCTTCAGGATGGTCCCGTCCGGGCGGCTCTTCCGCCGCCGCTCCCAGCGCTGCCAGTAGATGATATGCGAAGCGCTTCGCCGCAGTCTCCAGCCCTTCGCCGGCTACCTGACGCAGCAGCGCCACCAGCTCGGTGGGCGCGTCCCGCAGGCCGTGCCAGACGAGGAAGGGTCGGGCGAATTCCTCGGGCGATGCCGCCGTGACGGCTCGCTGCACGCACGCCGCTGCCCCCTCTACGTCGCCGGTTGCCTTCAACGCCAGCCCCTGGAGCACCAGCGCCTCGACGGCAGTACGCCCCCGCCCGGTTGCTTCGGCCGCAGATAGGAGATCATCCAGAAGGGGCAGGCTCTCCCCCGCCGCACCGCCGGCCAGGAGGGCGAGCGCCCGGGCCAGGCGCTCGCGATCGGCGACCATCGCGGGCGGCTCCGACACTTCCCCGGCAGACCCCGTTCTATGCATCGCCTCGCCGGCCGGGAACAGCGCCGCCCGGCAGGCCTCCACCAGCCGCTGCACGGGCGGCAGCAGGTACCGGCCGGTCACCTGCCCGGCATCACGGAGCGCCGCCAGTGCGCCCTCCGTGTCACCCGTTGCCCGCCTGATACAGGCCTGCAGCGCATAGGCCGGCGCCAGGACGTGCAGCCAGCTCGCCTTCTGGGCCAGCACGATGCTCTCTTCGACGGCGTGCTGGGCCTCCTGCAGCCGGTACTGCTCGTAATAGGTCTCGGCCATCGCCAGATAGACGGCGCACTCGGCCGGCGGCCGGCTCGCGTTCCCCGCCAGAGCGGCGCAACAGAGCCGCTCGGCCGCCCCGAGCTGGCCCGCCATCAGCCGCGCCAGCGCCAGGCAGGCGATCAGATCCAATCTCAGGATCTGGTTCTCCGCCTTCTCAGCTAGCAGAATCCCTTCGTCAAAATGCCGGGCAGCCGCCGCCGGCATACCCTGATTGTAGTAGGCCATCCCTACGGCGTGCGCGAGGCGCGCGTGGGTCGAGTGGTCGTCTGCAGCCAGCAGGGGTTGTGCGCGCGCAGCGCTCTGCAGAGCCGCTTCCGTCTCGCCGCGCATCGCCGCAAACGTCGCCTGGTTGGTATAGGCGATCCCCCACAGCTCTTCGAGCGGCAGGTCAGTTCGCCCGTGATCGCCGGACGCTTCGCGCGCCTGCAGCGCCCTGACCGCCGCATCGAGGTAGCGCTCGGCTGCCTCTACGTGGCCCGTGAAGAAAAGGCCGCGGGCGTAATAGAGGCAGAGCCCCGGCCGGGCCAGCAGCGCCGCTTCCGGCAGCCGCTTCGACCAGTTCAGCAACGTCGGCAAGTCGCCGCTGGCCCAGATGTTGGTGCGCGCCGAGCGTTCGATCAGGCTCAGGGCGCGCTCCAGCTCCTCGGCCAGCAGGGCATGATCTACCGCCTCCGTCATCAGCCCCTCCTGCTCGAACCACTCACTCGCCCGGCGGTGCAGACCAACGACCATGTGCGGGTCGGCCGATTGCAGCCGATTCTGCAGGATGCTGCCGAAAAGGTGGTGGTAGCGGTACCAGTGGCGCTGGTTATCGAGGGAGATGATAAAGACGTTCCTGCGCTCCAGCTCCTCGAGGATTCTCTGGCTCGGCGAGGTCCCTCCGGTCGCCAGCAGGTCGCCTCCGGCGCGACTATCTTCCAGGGCCACGAGTGCGTCACACAGGGGCGCGCAGAGCCGCTGGAGGATAGAGGTCTGCAGCAAGAACTTCTGCAGATGGGCTGGCTGTCGAGAGAGAACCTCGTCCATGAGGTAATCGACGACGTGGCGGTCGTCGCCGAACGAAGCGGCGAGGTCGAGCTTCCGGGAAGGATTGTCGGCCCCCGGCTGCGGCAACACAAGGCTCAATGCAGCCAGCTGCAGTCCGGCAATCCAGCCCTCGGTGCGCGCCTCCAGGGTAGCCAGCTCGTCCGGCGAGAGGCCCAGCGCCATCGTCTCGTTCAGGAACGCGGCGCCTTCCTGTGAGGTAAAGCGCAGGTCGCTGAGTCGTACTTCCGTCAACCGCCCGCGGCTGCGCAACCGCGACAGCGGCAGCAAGGGGTCCTGGCGCGTGGTGATGACCAGGTGCATCTGCGGCGGCTGGTGTTCGAGCAGAAAGGTCAGCGCCTCGTGGATCGCCAGCTCGTTGATGACGTGGTAATCGTCCAGGACGAGCGAGAACGGCCTTTCGACGGTGGCAACCTGGTTGATCAACGGAATAAGCTGCTGCTGCAGCCACAGACCGTCGGGGCTGGCTCCGCCGGAGATGTGCAGTCCCGCCAATTGTTCCTGTCCGATGGTCGCGTCTACCTGCTGCAGCGCCGCGATGAGATAGGCCAGAAACAACACCGGGTGATTGTCGCCGCGATCGAGGGATAGCCAGCAATGGACCCGCTCGCGCGCCGCCAGCCACTCCAGCACCAGGGTCGTCTTGCCGTAACCGGCCGGGGCCGAGATGAGCGATAACTGGCTGCCCTGCTGCAGGCCGGCGTCCAGCTTTTCCAGCAGGCGAGGCCGCGCCACGAGGCCCGTCCGCAGCGGCGGAGTGTAGAGCTTGATGGTCAGGAGCTGGTCTTTCATACGCTCAACTCCACGCCCGGCCTGCGCTCTTCGACCAGCCGGGCCAGGATAATCAGCGCGAGGAAAACGGCGGCGGCCGAGACGGTCGTATTGCCCACCAGACCGCCCACCGACCAGAGGCGCGCCGCGGAGAGCGAGCTGACCAGCCGGCCGATGGCCATCGCCGCTACGTTCACCGCCATCAACGTGCCCCGCGCCCCGGGCGCCAGCTCGGAGAGAAGCGGAATTGCCGACACGATGCTGAAGTCAAAGGTCAGGTAGACGAGAAAGAGCCCCAGCAGCGCGCTGGGCAGGCTGGCGGCGAGATGGGGCAGCAGCAGGTAGGCGAGGACGTTAGCCATGAGGCCGGCGAGGACGGCCCGCCGCTTGCCGATACGGTCCACCCAGCCCGCCGACGCCCCTTCGGCTGCCAGCTCCGCCACGCCGATGACGATGGAGACAACGCCGAGAGCAGCCACACTCAGGCCGAACTCCGTCTCCAGCCACGCCCCATAGACGATGTAGACGTTCTCCGCAGCCAGCACGAGGAGCAGGCTGATCGACACAGCTAGCCAGGCCTGGTAGCCGATTCCCGCCAGACGCTCCCGGAGCCAGGCCCGGACCTTTATCCGCGGCAGTGAAAGCTGGCTCTGTGCCGCCGGCGTGGCGCCGATGGAACGCGCGCGCACCATCAGGGCGAGGCTCAGCAGGCTGAGCAGGCCGATAAATAGAAACGGAGCGCGCCAGCTCACGGCGTCGATGAGAAAGCCGGCGACCGGCACGCCCACGAACCAGGAGGCCGGCCACATCATCGCCAGAATAGCCATCAGGCGACCGCGCTGCTCGTAAGGGACCACGTCGCCCAGGTAGGCCAGCACGGCCGGGTCGAAGACGGCTTTACTCAGGCTGAGGAAGGCGACCGCGACGACAACCGCGCCGAAGGAGGGAGCGAGGGCCACGAATAGCGTGCCTGTGGTCAGGATGACGAGACCCGCCAGCATCAGCGCCCGCCGGCCGAAGCGGTCCGAAAGCGCCCCGTAGAGCGGGCTGGAGAGGTTCGCCAGGGCGCGGGCCGTCAGGATCAGGCTGGTCGTCTGTAGTGGCACACCCAATCCGCGGCTGATGGCCGGCAGAAACGGGTAGATAACCCGCATCTGCATGTTCAACGCCAGACGGGCAAAGAGGATGGTGCCAAAACTGCGCCGGCTTAATCCGTCGGGCTGCTCCAATCTCGTCTACGCCTTCTTCCGGTCTGCCCGGCCCTCAGGACCGGTCGCCGGCGTTCGTCGGCCAGGACACAACGACCGTCGTGCCGCGACCCGGACGGCTCTGCACGTCGAGCCTCGCGCCAATACGTGCCGACCGCTCGCGCATAATCCCCAGTCCCAGCGATTCCGCCGGAACCGCGCCGGGGTCAAATCCCTCGCCATCGTCGCGGATCGATAGGGTTACCTCCTCCGGCGCGAAGCATAGCTGCACGACGACCTCATTGGCCTGCGCGTGTTTGCCGACGTTGTTCAGCGATTCCTGGGCAATGCGGTACAGGGCCACCTGCACGTCCGGCGGGAGCGCACCTTCGCCCTCTATCTCCAGATGGACCTTGAGGCGCGACCGGCCGACGACCGCTTCCGTGAGCTGCCGAAGCAGGTCGCATAGGCTGGATTCGGTCAGCGCAGCCGGGCGCAGCTCCAGCAGCAGGGTGCGCATCTCCGCCAGCGCGCCGCGCGCCAGCTCGCGCAACTCCTCGAGCCGCGCGCGACCCTGTGCGGGGTCTCTCTCCCAGATACGCGGCAGCACCTCGGCGATGAGGCTGGCCGAGAAGAGCGTCTGCGTCACCGCGTCGTGCAGCTCGCGAGCCAGCCGGGTACGTTCTTCGGCTGCCGCCGCGTCCTGGGCCCGCTGGTAGAGCCGGGCGTTTTCGATTGCCAGGGCAGCCCGCTGGGCCAGCGCCGCAAACAGGCGGCGCTCTTCTTCTCCAAAGCTGCGGGACCGGCAGAAGCTGAGGTTGAAGACGCCAAAGACATCGCCGTTGAGCTTCAGCGGCAGGTGGATGAAGGAGGCGATGCCTTCGGGATCGACCACACGGCGCAGAACGCGCTCGTCCTGGGCGGCGTTGGCGACGGCAATGGCCTGTCCTGTGAGCGCCACCTGCCCGACGATCCCTTCGCCGGGACCGCAGTGCATCTGGGCCAGCGACTCTTCCCGGAAGCCGCGGGCTGCACGCACCTGCAGTTCCTGGTGATGCTCGTCCCAGGCCATAATCGCGCTTTTGTCCGCGTGGAGCAGATCGACGGCGACCTCCACCAGGGCCTGCAGGAGATGATCCAGGTCGAGGTGCCGGTATAGCTCTTCGTCGGCCCGGTACAGCGCGTCCAGATCCCGGGTGCGCCGCTCCAGCTCCGCGAAGAGGCGCGCGTTCTCAATCATGACCCCCACCTGGTGTGCGAAGGCGAGGGCCAGCCGGCTGTGCTGGTCGGCGTAATAGCCCGGCTGGCGATGATCCAGGCTGAGCATGCCCAGTACCTCGCCCTTGACGATGAGCGGAACCCCCAGCCAGGAACGGACGTAGTCAAACGTTGTATCGAGCTGCGCGCCGGCCGTCTCCTGGAAGGCGTGGCCCTGCGCAGTGTCGGCGCGCACGTCGGGAATATGGATAGGTCGGCGTTCCTCGATGACTGTCCGGTTCGCGCCGGCATGGGCCAGGGCAAACTGGATCTGCAGTGCCTCCTCCTGAGGAATCGGCCCCTGATAGGCCATCACCCGCAACGTCTCGTCGTCCAGCACCAGCACGGATGCGCCGTCGTAATCGACCACCTCCTTCAGCTGATCCAGGATCACGCCCAACAGCGGCTCCAGCGCCAGTGTCGAGGCGACGTGGTGGGCCACGTCCAGCAGGGTCGATAGCTCCTGTGTCCGTTCCGTCACCCTCTGTTCGAGCATCTGGCGCGCGGTGACTCGCTCGGTGATGTCGCTGATGAAGCCCTCCAGCGCCACCAGCCCGCCATCGTCGTCGTAAACGCCGCGCCCCTGTTCCCAGACCCATTTCTCTTCGCCAGATGCGGTCAGGATGCGGTAGTTGAGCTGGAATGGCTGCTTTTCGTCCAGCGCCGCCTGTATCTCCCGCCAGACCATCTCCCGATCCTCGGCGTGAATCAGACGGTCATACGGGAGAGCGCCTTCGCCGGCAAGAGCAGAGTCCGGGTAGCCGGTCAGCTCCAGGCTGCCCCGGCTGACAAACTCCATCGGCCATCCCGGCTCGTTGGGACAGCGGTAAGCTATGCCCGGCAGATTGCTCATCAGAGTGGAAAGACGGCGCTCGCTCTCGCGCCGCGCTTCATCGGCTCGTTTTCGCTGCAGAGCAACGCGGACAAGGTGGGCGCCGGTGGCAATCATCTGCAGCTCCGCCTCCGTCGGCGACCGGGGCTCGCGATAGTACATGGCAAAGGTGCCCAGCACCCCGCCGGTTGCGGATAGGATAGGCTCGGACCAGCAAGCGCGGAGGCCGCTTGCCAGCGCCAGCTCGCGCAGATTGTCCCAGCGTGGATCGACGGCAATGTCGGTGACGATGACCCGCTCGCGCATATAAGACGCCGTGCCGCAGGAGCCGACCATTGGGCCAATCTCCAGCCCCTCGATGGAGTCCAGGTAATCTTGCGGCAGGCTGGGCCCGGCGGCGACGTGAAGATTTCGCCCCCCCTCGTCGAGGAAAAGCACAAGGCCCAACATGCCCGGAAACTGCTCCTCCAGCACTACAAGCAGCCGGTTTAACGTCTCCGAGAGTGGGGCATCGGTCGCCAGCAATTCGAGAAAGTGCTGCTGGGCGGCCTGAATCTCTTCGCCGCGCCGCCTCTCGGTCATATCCGTCTGCGAGCCGACCAGCCGGTACGGCCGGCCCTGGGCATCCCGCACGGCCAGCCCGCGCGCCAGCACCCAGCGATAGGAGCCATCCTTGTGGCGCAGCCGATGCTCCAGCTGATAAAGAGCCGTGTCGCCCTGCAAATGGGCCTCGACGGCGGCCATCGCTCGCTCTGTGTCGTCCGGGTGCTGGCGGCTTTTCCACTCATCAATACGATCGGTCAGCTCCTCCTCCGCGTAGCCCAGCATCTCTTTCCAGCGGGGCGAGTAGTAGACCGTGTTCGTCCGCAGGTCCCAGTCCCAGATGGCGTCGTTGGCAGCCTGGACGGCCAGATCGAAACGCTCCTCGCTCTTCTGTAGCTCGTCATGGGAGCGTCTTATCTCCTGCAGTACGTCGCGAAAGCCGGCGAGAAGCTGGCGACCTTCCGAGCCGGGACGGAAGCGCTCGATGGGCACCGGAGGCGAAGCGTGTGGGTCGCGGCGGATCTGCTGAAAAAGCTGCAGCAGAACGCGCTGGCTAGCAATTACCGGCCGCAGCGTCAGGGCGGCGATAGCGCCGACGAGCAACCCCAACGCCG
>Ga0123333_10005139_pt1 | contig 11932 bp, 12 predicted proteins | sample BioC12SIPDNA_3_FD_89957 | JGI IMG/M metagenome (GOLD analysis project Ga0123333, IMG submission 89957) | Anaerobic biogas reactor microbial communites from Washington, USA - Biogas_R2_B C12 SIP DNA | ecosystem: Engineered > Bioreactor > Anaerobic > Unclassified | place: Washington, USA...
AGGCAGGCAAGCGCAGGCGCATGGTGCTGCGCGTCACGGGTGACGGCGCGGCCGACTACCCCGAGCGACTCAGGGCACAGGGCGTCGACGTCGTCGACGTGCGCTGACCACTCGCCTCGGCCAGCGCTGAGCGTGTCGTGGAGTCACCCGAGCGGAGGCTGACGGTCACCGCGATCGTCCCGTCGTTGAGGGTCGACGTCCTCGGCGCCAGGGCGTTCACGGTGTCGCGCGCCTACTTCGCGAAGGGCGTGGCGGCAGGCAGGGTCAGTGTGACGGGGTCGACGACGAAGGCGGCGGACAAGGCCACGACGGCCGCCGTCGGCGACACTGTCGTCGCGGACGGGTTAGGCAGCTTCACGCTCGTGAGCGTGGACGGCACGACGCGGAAGGGCAACCTCAAGGTCACGCTCGCAGTCAGTCGCTGACGTCGCCACGACCCGAAACGAGCCGCCGGCCGGCGCGTGTCAGGGCCGGCTAGACCCTGACACGCTTCCCGCCTCCGCCGCGTTCCTTGAAGACCATCCTGAACGGGACCTCGCGGAACCCGAGGTCCTCACGGATGCGGTTGCGCAGGTAGTGTTCGTACGGCCGCGTCAGGAACGATTCGTGGTTGATGGAGAACACGAAGGTCGGTGGGGCGACGTCGACCTGGCTGACGTAGAGCAGTTTCAACGGCCTGCCCTTGAAGTTCGGCGGGGCTTGGCGCACCGTCCACGCCTCGAGCCAGGCGTTGAGGTCACCCGTCGGCACGCGTCGCCGTGCGGTGTCGTACAGCCTCACAGCCGTCGCCAGCACCTCGTGCAGCCCGAACTCCGTCAGGGCGCTGGTGTACACCCGCGGCGCGAAGTCGATGAGCGCGAGCTGCTCATCGAGGGCGCGCCTGATCGGATCGAGCTGCTCGTCGCTGACGAGGTCCCACTTGTTGATCGCGACCACGACCGGTTTGCCCCAGTCGAGCGCGAGGTTGGCGAGCCTCAGTTCGTGGTCGCCGAGCTCGAACGGGTCGATGACGAGGACCCCGACGTCGCACCTGCGCAGCGCGGCCTCGGACCGCAGCCGGGAGTAGTACTCGATGTCGCCGTCGTCCTTGCGGCGGATCCCGGCCGTGTCGACGAGGACGAACGGACGACCGGCGAACGTGAACCGGACGTCGACGGAGTCGCGGGTCGTGCCAGGCTCGTCGGCGACGATGACGCGCTCGTCGCCTACGAACGCGTTGAGCAGGCTCGACTTGCCCACGTTCGGCCGACCGATGATCGCGACGCGTACGACCTCCTCGTCGGGTCCCGTGTCGGTCTCGGGTAGCCGCTCGGCGATGGCCGCGAGGAGCTCGTGCGTGCCGCGTGCGTGCTCCGCGGCCGTGGGGAACGGTTCGCCGAACCCGAGTGAGTAGAGCTCGAAGAACTCGGGTCTCTCCTCATGGTTCGGGTCGTCGATCTTGGTGGCCACCAACAGCACGGGAGTGCCGAGCGAGCGCAGCCAGGCAGCGACCTCGTGGTCGGCCGCGGTCACGCCTTCGCGGCCGTCGACGCAGAACAGCACCAGGTCGACGTCGACGAGGGCGGCCTCGACGCGGGCACGGATCGGCTTCTCCCACTTGTCACCCGACCACAGCCCGCCCGTGTCGAGCAGGGTGATCGCGCGACCGTCGTCGGTGAGCGCCTCGGCCTCCTTGACGTCGCGGGTGACGCCCGGCATGTCGGCAACGATCGCCTCTTTCGACTTGACGAGGCGGTTGAACAGGCTCGACTTGCCCACGTTGGGGCGCCCGACGATGGCTACCTTAGCCAAGTCGATCACCGACCTTCGGACCTCTGCCCAGCGACCATTCGTGCGCGCCCATGGCCCTCGAACCCGCGGGCTTGACGCGCTTCAGGAGGACCGAGCCAGGGCCTGCAGCGACCGCCACACCGTCCGGCCACACGTCGGTGACCGTACCCGGTGCCGGCTTCACGGCCACCTGTCCGCCGCGGGGGAGGGCGGCCTCCTCGAGATCGAGCGCCTTCACGCGCACCCCTCCATGGTCGAACCACGAGCCCGGCCAGGCTGCCACGCCTCGGTGCCTGGCGAGGACCGACGCCGGGCCGTCGGCCCACCTGATCCTGCCGTCGTCGGAGGTGAGCAGGGGAGCCAGCGTGGCGGCCGCGTCGTCCTGCGGGGTGCTCGGCAGCGTGCCGGCCACCAGCAGGTCGAGCGCCTCCACGAGCGTCTCGGCGCCGAGGACGGCGAGCCGCGCCATGAGCGCGACGGAGTCTTCTTCCTGCTCGATGGCGGTGCGGCGCTGGAGCCGTACCGGCCCCGTGTCGAGCCCCGCCTCCGTCTGCATCACCGTGATGCCGGTCTCCTGCTCGTCGTTGATGAGCGCCCACTGCACCGGCGCAGCGCCCCTGTACATGGGCAGGAGACTGGCGTGCACGTTGAGCACGCCGTGGCGCGGGATCTCGAGCAGCGCGGGAGGCAGGATGCGGCCGTACGCCGCGGTCACCCCGACGTCCGGCTGCACTGACGCAAGCCGCGTGAGGAAGGCCTCGCCCCGTACAGCGCGCGGCTGCTCGAGCGGCAGGCCGAGTTCGTGGGCACGCAGCGCGACGGGTTGCGCGCGGTGTGCCAGGCCCCTGCCCGCGGGCTTGTCAGGCTGCGTCACGACCAACACGACGTCGTGACGGTGCGCGAGCGCGTCGAGCGAGGGCAACGCGAACGCGGGGGAGCCGAAGAACGCGACCCTCAACGGTCTGGCGGACAAGGCGTCAACCGACCCTGTTCGGCGCGTGCTGCTCGCCCAGCGACTTGAGCAACGCCTTCGAGTCGCGTTGCCACTGCGCGAGTTGCGCCCTGTGCTCCTCCATGAAGCGCTCCCTGCGCGGGGCGGGCAGATGGTCGAAGAACAGCACGCCGTCGAGATGGTCGAACTCGTGCTGCAGCACGTGAGCGAAGTAGCCTTCGGCGCTCAACCGGTGGTGGCCGCCTTCGAGGTCCTGATACTCCATGACGACCCGCAGCGCGCGCGGCACGTCTTCGACCACCAGGCCCGGCAGGCTGAGGCAGCCGTCGCGTCCGAGCTGCCCGCCCGAGCGTTCCACCATGACCGGGTTCACGACGACATGCTCGCGCACGACACCCCACGCCTTGCGCTTCTCGGCCGGCGTCAGCGGCTCGGTGGAGTCGGTGCCGAGTTGACCAGAGAACTCGTCAGAGGCGTCCTCGTCGGTCTCGTCGGCCTCGTGATCCGGGGCGACCTCGAGCGCGACGAACAGCCTGAGCGGGACGCCGATCTGTGGTGCTGCGAGGCCGATGCCGTCGGCGGCGTACATGGTCTCGAACATGTCGGCCGCGAGACGGGTCAGCCGCTCGTCGAACGTCGTCACCGGGTTGGCGCGGCGCCTCAGTATGGGGTCGCCGTAGTAGCGGATGGGATAGATCAAGGTTCCTCCAGCCGTGCGGCTCACGCCTGAGCTTTCGGCCCACGCCTGAGTCTTCGACTCACGCCTGAGTCTTCGACTCAGGGTTGCAGCGGCTCGCGGGCGAAGAGCAGCGCCGCGGTCGGCGTCGTCATGGCCACCACACCGTCGGGTAGCGCGAGACGAACAGGCAGAGTATACCGGCCGGGATCGACCGCTCCGGTAGGCGGCTCGACACTGCCTTGTACCACCGTGAGCGTCGCGAGCGCCTGTTGCGGTCCCGCGACCGTGACCGTGTCGCTCGTCAGCGTCGCCGAGACCAGGTTCGCTGCCTGCGGCTGAGCGAGGTCGATGGAGACGACCTTGGTGACGAGCACCTCCCGCGTCGTCACCGCGACGATGACGGCTTCCGGCTCGAAGGTGACGTCGGCGACCGCGCGCCCCTGCGCGTCGAGCGCAACTGGCGTGGCGTTGCCGCCGCCGATGGCGGGGGCGGCTGCGACGACGCGCTGCACGCTGTCGAGCACCTGGCTGCGGCCAGTGATGACGACGGACGACGGCGTCGCGGTCGCTGTGACGGTCGAGTCGGCAGGCAGCGCGCCCGTGAGGGCGACTTGGACGGGCACGGGTCGGCTCACGACGCTCTCGAGGAAACCGATGACCTGGGTCGGCTCGACCGACCTGACGTCGATCCCCTGCGGCGCCTGCACCGTGATCGGCTGCTCGAACGCGCCGGTCACCTCGGTCAGGTCGAGGGTCGCCCTGAGCATGTCGGTGGTGAGCCTGTCGATGCGGGTGCTGGGGCCGCTCACCGACACGGCGACTTGGGTCGGCAGTCCGACGGCGACCTGGTTCTCCTCGACGCCCTCGACGATGAGCGTCACCAGCAGGCTGCTCTGGGTGATGGTCGCGTTGTTCGTCGTGACGTAGAGCCACACCAGGAACGCGATGAGGATGGCCATGAGCTTGTTGGGCCAGTGCCTCAGGAGCCGTGCGACGAGCGCTTGTAGCGTTGCCCACGCGCCGCTCACGAGGCGTAGGCTTCCTTGAGCGCCTTGAGGACGTCGGCCGGCGCGATGTCGCTGGTGAGCACGCCGTCGCGTGCGACGCTGACGGTGCCGCGCTCCTCACTGACGACCACGACGAGCGAGTCGCTCACCTCCGACAGGCCGAGAGCGGCCCTGTGGCGGGTACCGTGCTTGACCGACCAGCCTTCGTGCTTGTCTGACAGCGGGAAGATGACGCCCGCGTGCGTGATGATGTCTTCCTTGATGACGACCCCGCCGTCGTGCAGCGGGCCCTTCGACGCGAACACCGTCTGGAGCAGCGCCGCCGTCACGGGCGCGCCGAGGCGCGTGCCCGTGTCCGCGTACTCCTTGAGCGGGGTGCGCTGCTCGATGGCGATGAGAGCGCCGCGCCTCTGCGTCGCGAGCTCCCTGACCGCCGTCATGATCTCTTGCACGGGGTCGCTGGTGATGGAGCTGCGGAAGCGACCGCGTCCGAAGCGTTCGAGGACCGCGCGCAGCTCGGGCTGGAACACCACCACGAGGGCGATGAAGCCGACGGGCGCGACGGCTTCGAAGAGCTGCCGTGTGGCCTCCATGCGGAGCTGCGAAGCGAGGAGCCAGATGACGGAGAGGCCGATGAGCCCACGCAAGACGTTCCAGGCGCGCGACCCGATGAGCAGGACGTACGCCTGGTACAGCAGTGCTGCGATTATCAGGATGTCCAGGGCGTCCTGGATCCTGAAACCTTGTAGGGTCGACACGACGAGCGCCTCCGGGCCGTTCTCTCAGGAGAGGATACCATCGTTGCGCGCGCGTCCAGGGCGGTAGTGCCGTCCGGCACGACGCGTTGAGCCTCGCCAGGCGGTACACTCGCAGTTCGGAGGCACGACGTCGATGACCGAAGACATCAAGCACCGGATCGAGAACCTCAGGGGGTATCTTTGACTTGGCTTCCAAGCAAGCCAGGTTGGCGGAACTCGACCCGCAACTGAACGACCCAGGGCTGTGGAACGACCCTGACAACGCCCGCAAGATCAGCCAGGAAGCGACACGCATCAGGCGCGTCCTCGACGAGTTCACGTCGCTGGAGAGCGACGTGGTGGGCCTCGACGAGCTGTTCGAGATCGCCACTGACGACGAGGCCGAGGAGCTCGAGTCGGAGCGCGTGAAGGTCGAGGAGCGCCTCGACGACCTGTACAGGGAGACCCTGTTCAGCGGCGCGCACGACGACAACGCAGCCATCGTGACCATCAAGCCGGGTGCGGGCGGCACCGAGTCATCGGACTGGGCCGGGATGCTGCTGCGCATGTACCGGCGCTACGCCGAGCGCAACGGTTACACCGTCGAACTGCTCGACCTGGTGGAGAACCACGACGCACCGAACGGCATCGAGTACGCGCAGATGATCGTGCGCGGCGATCGTGCGTTCGGCAGGTTACGCGTCGAAGGCGGCGTCCACCGCCTGGTGCGCGTCAGCCCGTTCGACTCGCAGAGCAGGCGCCACACGTCGTTCGCGTCGGTCGAGGTCATGCCCGAGATCGACGACGACATCGACATCGCCATCGACCCGAAGGACGTACGCGTCGACGTGTACCGCTCCAGCGGACCGGGCGGGCAGTCGGTGAACACGACCGACTCCGCCGTCAGGGTCGTCTACAAGAGCGGCACGCCCGAAGAGATCATCGTCACCATCCAGGACGGCAAGTCGCAGATCAAGAACCGCGAGAAGGCGATGACCGTGCTGCGCTCCCGCCTGTTCGAGCGTGAGGAGGAGAAGCGGCTCGCCGAGCAGTTGAAGGCGCGCGGCGTCCAGAAGGCCATCGAATGGGGCTCGCAGATCCGCAGCTACGTGCTCGACAAGCAGTACGTGAAGGACCACCGCAGCGCGGCCATGCGTCACGACCCCGACAACGTGCTCGACGGCGACATCGAGGACCTCATCTGGTCCGGCCTCGAGTGGACGGCGAAACAGGGCGCGGCCTGAGCCCGAGGGGGCCGGCCGCCGTGACCGCCGGGTCGTCACCGACGACGATCCTCGCGCTGGCGGACGCCGTCTCCCCGTTCATCTACTCGACCGGGTTCCCTGGCAACCTGCCACCGTTCGACGTGATCCTCGCCGCGGGCGACCTGCCAGGCGACCTGCTGGAGTTCGTCGCCACCAAGTCGAGCGTGCCTCCCGTGTACGTGCTCGGCAACCACGGGGACGGGTTCATCCGCGACCCGGACACCGACGAGCTGAGGCTGCCGGGCGGATGCATCAACGCGCACCTTCGCATCGTCGAGGTCAACGGCGTCGTGATCCTCGGCGTCGAGGGGTCGGCTCGCTACCGTGAGGGTGAGCAGCAGTACAGCGAACGAGAGTACGCTCGCATGCTGGCCCGGTTGTCGCCGCGGCTGTGGTGGTCCGAGCGGAAGAGGGGGCGCGCCGTCGACGTGCTGTTGACCCACGCGCCGCCACTCGGACCCAACGCGGGCCCCGACTTCCCCCACCGAGGCGTGCCTGCCTTCAACGCGTTCCACCGGCGCTGGCGCCCGTTGGTGCACGTGCATGGACACGTTCACCTCAGCGGCAGCACGGCCGCGAGGAGCTACATCAGCGACGAGGGCGTGAAGGTGGTCAACGCCTACGAGTTCACGCTCTTCGGGCTGCCGCGCGACGGCGCTTCGGGCTCAGGAGGGTGATGATCGGTGTCATGAGCACGCGAACGACGACGGCCACACGAGGAGCGGGCCGGCATGGCTGCTGACCCGTCGGTTCCCGACATCCACGCTGCGTCAGCCGCCGCCCTCGCAGCGGCGAGTGACGGCCCTGCCGTCGTCGCCGCGCTCGCAGGGCACACCGTCGTGCGGGTGCGCGGCAGCGATGCCCGCTCGTTCCTCCACGGCCAGTTGGCGGCCGACGTGACCGGGCTCGCGGTCGGTGAGGCCGTGCGGAGCCTGCTCCTCAACCACCGCGGACACGCTCTCGCCGAGGTCATGGTGCTGCGGAGGAGCGACGACCTCCTCGTGGTGGTCGAGGACGACGCGGGCGACTGGGTGCGGTCGACGCTGTCCGAGCACATCATCTTCGACGACGTCAGCCTCGAGCGCGTCGACGACGTCGCCTGCCTGACCATCCAGGGGGCGCGTGCCGCGAACGTTCTCTTGGACGTGCTGCCTGCCGCGAGCGAGGCTGTGGCGTCCGGCCAGCCGGGCGCGCGCCCACGCTTCTGGCAGGGGAGCCTCCCGCACGGGGAGCGGGTAGGGACACGTGAGGTCCTCGTCTACTCGCGCCGCCGCTCGGCAGCGGGGGGACTCGACGTCGTCGTGGTCGCCGAGGGGGGCGCCGGTGGCGGCGCCGATGGCGGCACCGCTGGCAGTCACGATGGCGCCGCCGCGGGCCACGCCTCTGACCACGCAGCCGAGGCGAGGAGGGCCGCTGCCGAGGTCCAAGCTGACCTCGTCGCCGCGGGCGCCGTTGCCGTCACGGCCTCTGCGGTCGACGCGGCTCGTGTGGCCGCGCGCGTCACCACGGTCGGCGGCGAGGGCGGCGAGGGTGTGCTACCGCAGGAGGCCGACCTCACCGACGCGCTCTCGTACCGCAAAGGTTGTTACCTCGGGCAGGAGGTGATGGCGCGCATCGAGGCTCGGGGCAGCCTCAAGCGCGGGATCGCCACCGTGGAGCTGCTCGGCGAGGAGGCTGCGAGCGGCCCTGGCCGTGCGCACGAGGACCGCGCCATCGAGGCGTCAGGCAGGACCGTCGGCGTGCTGGGCACGAGCGCGGTCATGCCCGACGGTCGAGTGCTCGCCCTGGCCGTCGTGAGGCACGACCTCGAGGACGGCGCCGAGCTCACGGCTGGCGGGCGCAGGCTTCGGCTGCTGCGGGCCGTGACGCCTATACTGTCGCCATGAAGCCGAAAGACGCGTGGCTCGCCACGGAGTACGCCGAGGCTGCGCGGCGCGTGCCTGAACGTGACGCTCCGTTCGAGACCCTGTCGCAGATCCCCGTCGAGCCGCTGTACACGCACGAGGACCTCGCCGATTTCGATCCGGGAGCCAAGCTGGGGTACCCCGGCTCGTTCCCCTTCACGCGCGGTGCCCAGGCGAGCATGTACCGCGGGCGGCTGTGGACGATGCGCATGTTCGCGGGTTTCGGCACGGCCGAGCAGACCAACGAACGCTTCCACAAGCTCCTCGAAGCTGGTCAGACCGGTCTATCTACCGCCTTCGACCTGCCGACGCTGATGGGGTACGACAGCGACCACCCCATGGCGCTCGGCGAGGTGGGGAAGTGCGGCGTAGCCGTCGCGAGCCTCGCCGACATGGAGGTGCTGTTCGAGGGCATCGACCCCGAGGCCATCACCACGTCGATGACCATCAACAGCCCGGCCAACGCCATCTGGGCGATGTACCTCGCCATGGCCGAACGCAAGGGCGCCGACCTCGCCAAGGTCGGCGGCACCCTCCAGAACGACATCCTCAAGGAGTTCATCGCGCAGAAGGAGTACATCTTCCCGCCTGCGCCGAGCGTCAAGCTGGTCATCGACACGTTCGAGTGGGGACCGCAGGTCGCCCCGCGCTTCAACTTCATCTCAGTGTCCGGCTACCACATCAGGGAAGCGGGCTCCAACGCCGTGCAGGAGCTCGCGTTCACCCTCGCCGACGGCAGGCACTACGTGAAGAGGGCCATCGAACGCGGCCTCGACGTCGACGAGTTCGCCCCCCGCATCAGCTTCTTCTTCAACGTCCACAACGACTTCTTCGAGGAGATCGCCAAGTTCAGGGCCGCGAGGCGGATCTGGGCTCACCAGATGCGCGACGTGTTCGGCGCGAAGGACCCGCGCTCGTGGCTGCTGCGCACGCACGCTCAGACCGCAGGTGTGTCACTCACCGCGCAGCAGCCGCTGGTGAACGTCGCTCGCGTGGCCATCCAGGCGCTCGCCGGCGTGCTCGGTGGCACCAACAGCCTGCACACCGACGCCTTCGACGAGGCCCTCGCGCTGCCGACAGAGGAGGCAGCCACGCTCGCGCTGCGCACGCAGCAGGTCATCGCGCACGAGAGCGGCGTCACCGCGACCATCGACCCCTTGGCAGGCTCCTACTACCTCGAGACGCTCACCGACGAGATGGAACGGCAGACGCTCGACTACTTCGACCGCATCGACGCCCTCGGTGGCGTCGAGGCAGCCATCGAAGAGGGCTTCTTCGCGCGCGAGATCGGTGACGCCAGCTGGCTGCAGCAGCGCGAGATCGACGGCCGCAAGCGCCTCGTCGTGGGCGTCAACGCGTTCGAGCAGGCCGACGCGGGCGTGCCCATCCAACTCGTCGACCCGGCCGTCGTCGAGGTGCAGAACCGCCGACTGGCGGCCGTGAGAGCCGAACGAGAGCCGCGTGAGGCGGCCGCAGCCCTCGAGGCGCTGCGCGACGCCGCCAAGGCGGGCGCGAACACCATGCCCGCCTTCCTGCGCTGCGCCCACGCCATGTGCACGCTCGGCGAGCAGATGGACGTGCTCAGGGGCGTCTACGGCGTGTACCAGGAACCGGTGCTGATATGACGGCCGAAGACGCGCGACGAGTCACGGACGGGGCCGCGCAGGCCATCCGCGTGCTCATCGCGAAGCCGGGGCTCGACGGTCACGACCGCGGGGCGAAGGTCATCGCGCGGGCGTTGCGTGACGCGGGCATGGAGGTCATCTACACCGGCCTCAGGCAGACGGCCGAGATGATCGTGTCGGCGGCCGTCCAGGAGGACGTCGACGTGGTGGGTCTCTCGGTGCTGTCCGGCGCCCACATGCACTACTTCCGCGAGGTCGTCGCCGGCCTCAAGGCTCGCGGCGCGGACGACGTGCTGGTGTTCGGTGGCGGCATCGTTCCCGACCAGGACAGGGCGCCCCTCGAGGAGCTGGGCGTCGGGGCCATCTTCACCCCTGGATCGAGCACCGACGACGTCGTCGCGTACGTGAGAGACGCGGTGACGCGGCGCGGGCCGCGCGACGCCTGAGCCGCGGTGCCCACACGGGCCGCGCTGCCCATGTGGAACACCTCATGACTTTCTCACGCCTCCTTTGGTAGCGTTTATGCGCCAGTCAACGCCCTAGGAGATACCCTCACTTTGTACCAGTCGGTCGCGCGCGTGTTCTTCCCGTTCCTCATCGCGGCTGCGCTGGCTCCGATCGCTGTGGGGCAGTCGTACGCCATCAGGGTCGTCGAAGCAGGCGACTCGATCGGGTTGATCGCCGACCGTTACGGCGTGAGCGTCGACGACATCCTCGAGTACAACGCGTTGGCGAGCAACGTCATCCATCCAGGACAGGTCCTGAAGGTCCCGTTCGTCGCCGCCGTCGGTGGCCCGGCCGAGACCGGAGCGGCTGCGCCCCCCGGCTTCACCTGGCACACCCTGCAAGCAGGGGAGAACCTCAGCACCGTCGCGGGCCGCTACGGCGTCAGCGTCGACGCCATGATCGGCGCCAACCCCGACATCTCCTCGATGGACCGCCTGCCCCTCGGTATCGACCTGCTCGTGCCGCCTGGCGCGGGCCTCGTCGTCAAGCTCGACCAAGGCGAATCGCTGATGAGCCTGATCGAGAGCTACGGCGTTGCGCCCGACGACGTGGTCGCCGCGAACGACCTGCGCTCACCGTTCGACGTCGTGCCTGGCATGCTGGTGTTCCTGCCCGGTGTGCAGCCGACCGAAGCGCTGGCACGTCTCAAGCTGGTGAGGGAAGAGGAGAACCGCTACATCTGGCCGCTGCACGGCAGGCTCACCTCCTACTACGGGCCTCGCAACCTCGGCATGGGCACCTCGAACTTCCACCGGGGCATCGACATCGCTGCCCCGTCGGGCACGCCGGTCGGCGCCGCGCGTTCAGGCACGGTCACGTACGCGGGTTGGTCGACACAGGGCTACGGCAACCTCGTCAAGATCCGTCACGCGGGAGGCGCCGAGACCTGGTACGGGCACTTCAGCTCCATCGCCGTGTCCGTCGGTGAGTACGTGAGCCAGGGCGAGATCATCGGCCGCGTCGGCTCGACCGGCCTGTCGACGGGACCCCACCTGCACTTCGAACTGCACGAGACCGGCCGCGCTCTGGACCCGCTCGCCTCCCTGAGGTAAACGGGCCCCCGCGAAGCCCCCGAACCGTCTACGTCAGCGGTACCAGAGGATCCTGCCGCAGCTCGGGCAGCGCGTGACGCCTTCGCCCTTGCGCGCCTTCTGCTGGACGTGGATGGGCAGTTTCACGTTGCACCCACCGCAACTCCCGCCGCTCACGACCTCGACGACGCCGATGCCGCGGCGGGCCGACCTGATCTGCTCGTACTGCTTGAGGAGTGCACCGTCGATGGAGCTCGCCAACGCGTCACGTTCGCCTCGGGTGCTCTCTGACCTCGCGTCGACGCCGGCGACGCGAGCCTCCTCCTCGAGCTGACGCTCACGCAGCTGTGGCAGTAGCTCGTTCAGTTCGCTCTCGAGGGCCTCGAACTCGCCCGTGGCCGTCTCGAGGCTCTCCATCAGCGGCAGCGTGTCCTCTTCGAGTTCCTGGACCCGCG
>Ga0123333_10005143_pt1 | contig 11927 bp, 8 predicted proteins | sample BioC12SIPDNA_3_FD_89957 | JGI IMG/M metagenome (GOLD analysis project Ga0123333, IMG submission 89957) | Anaerobic biogas reactor microbial communites from Washington, USA - Biogas_R2_B C12 SIP DNA | ecosystem: Engineered > Bioreactor > Anaerobic > Unclassified | place: Washington, USA...
CGCCTCTCGGAGGCGGGGGTGGCGGAGATCGTCGCCGTGCTCGGCGCGGACGCGGAACGCGTCCGGTCGTCGCGCCGCGTCGCGGCGTCGATCGTCGTCAACCCCGCGTACCGCGACGGCCAGCTCTCGTCGCTGCGGTGCGGCCTGCGGGCCGTCGCATCGGGATCGCACGGCGCCCTGGTGACGCTGGTGGACCACCCGCTCGTCTCCGCCGCCACCTACCGGACGATGCGGCAGGAGGCGGAGAAGGAGCCGGGGATGATCCTCGTCGCCTCCCACCGGGGGAGGGGAGGGCACCCGGTTGTCTTTCCCCGGTCGGTGTTCGCCGAGCTGTTCGCCGCGCCGGCGGGCGAGGGGGCGCGGGCGGTGGTGCGGGCCGATCCGGCGCGGGTCAGGCGGATCGCGTTCGACGATCCCGGGATCGTGGCGGACATCGACACGCCGGAGGAGTACAAGAGGATGGTGCGGACAGGGTAAACGGTTCGCGCGACAAAGGAGCTCGATGCCGGCCGGGGGGCGCGCGCCGCGGTCATCGCGACCCGGGAATCGTTTCCGCGGAAAGCCGGCGCCGGGATGCTCGTGCGCGCGGACGGATCGACCGTTGAGGAGATCGCCGCCTCCGTGGCGGAGGAGCTTCTGCGCTCGAGTCGGGGGGCGCAGAATTCCGATTGAAAGCCCCCGGCGCGTCCGCTAGACTATCCCGGCACGTGGGGAGCGGCGCCCGATGACGATCACGGTATCCCTCTTCGGCGCGTACCGAAGCTACGCGCCGGAGAGCGAATTCGCGATGGAGCTCCCGGAGGGGGCGACGCCGCGGGCGATCGCGGAGCGGCTGGGGATCCCGCGCACCGCCTCGCTCTGGGCGCTCGTGGACGGCAGGCGCGCCCCGCTCGACGCGGTCCTCCGGGACGGGAGCGCGGTGTCGCTGTTCCAGCCGGTCGGCGGCGGCTAGAGGGAAACCGAAGGTCAGGGAGATGGCGGCCTACAAATACATCGGGAAGCGCATCACCAGGATCGATGCCAGGCCCAAGGTGGAGGGGAGCCTGAAGTACCCGTCCGACATCTACGAGAAGGGGATGGTCTGGGGGAGGGTCCTCAGGGCCGCGCATCCCCACGCCCGCATCCTCTCCATCGACACCTCCGAGGCGAAGAAGCTGCGCGGGGTCGTCGCGGTGCTCACCCACGAGGACGTGAAGGGGAGCAACCGGTTCGGGATCGAGCGGCAGGACCAGCCGGTCCTCTGCAGCGACCGGGTCCGCTACGTCGGCGACGCGGTCGCCCTGGTCGGCGCGCAGACGAAGGAGATCGCGGAGAAGGCGCTCGGTTTGATCAAGGTGGAGTACGAGCCGCTGCCGCTCGTGGACGATCCCCGCAAGGCCCTCGAGAAGGACTGCGTCCCGCTCCACGAGGGCGGCAACATCGTGCACGAGCTGCATTTCACCCGCGGGGAGATCGACGCGGGGTTCGCGAAGGCGGACGTCGTCGTCGAGCAGACCTACCGGACGCAGATGATGGACCACGGCTTCATCGAGACCGAGGCGGGGTTCGCCACGGTCGACGCCGACGGCCTCCTGACGGTCCGGTGCGGGGGCCAGTACGCGTTCAGGGACGTTACCCAGATCTCCCGCGCCCTCGACTACCCGGAGGAGAAGATACGGGTGATCGAGCCGTACACCGGCGGGGCGTTCGGAGGCAAGGACGAGGTGACGGTGCAGATACTCCTCGCCCTCCTCGCCCTCAAGACGCGGCGGCCGTCGAAGATCTGGTTCAGCCGCGAGGAGCATTTCATCAGCTGCACGCACCGCCACCCGGTCGAGATCAGGATGAAAACCGGCGCGATGCGCGACGGCACGCTTGTCGCCCACGAGGTTTGGGCGCTCCAGGACGGCGGCGCCTACGCGTCCCTGAGCGGACCGGTGCTCTGTCTCGTCGTCGAGCACGGCTGCGGACCGTATCTGATCCCCAACCTGAAGGTGGACGGCTGGGCGGTCTATACGAACAACGGGATGAGCGGGGCCTACCGCGGTTTCGGCGCGACGCAGGCGCATGTCGCGATGGAGTCGCAGATGAACATCCTCGCCGACCGGCTCGGCCTCGATCCGCTCGCCCTGCGTGCGAAAAACGTGATCCGGCAGGGAGACATCTTCGGCATCGGGCAGCCGATGCTGATGGCGTTCGGCGTCGACAAGACGGTCGAGAAGGCCATGGCGCACCCGCTCTGGGCCGAGCGCGACCGGGTGAAGGCCGAGATCGACCGCTCCCGGCCGGACAACCGCTGGAAGAAGCGCGGGGTCGGCGTCGCCTGCTGTTTCCAGGGGAGCGGGCTCGGGAAGGGGCTCCCCGACTACGCCGCCACCACGCTGGAACTCTCCGCGGACGGCGCCGTCACCCTCTACCAGGGGACGATCGAGATCGGCCAGGGGAGCTACACAGGGATCGCCCAGGTGGCGGCGGAGGTGCTGGATGTCCCGCCGGCGGCGATCCGGTTCGTCGGCGCGGACACGAAGCTGACGCTCGATTCGGGGACGACCACCGCCTCGCGCGTGCTCTACGCGGCCGGCCAGGCGACGCTCCTGGCCGCGCGCGCCCTGGCCGCCCGCATCCGGGAGGTCGCGGCGAAGAAACTGGCTGTCGACGCGGAGTCCCTCGCCCTTGCGGATGGAGCGGTGCACACAGCGGACGGCTCCCGCTCCGTCTCGTTCGTGGAGATCGCCGCCGCCGGCCCGCTTCGGGAGGAGGGGATCTTCAACATCCCGGTCGCGAAGGAGGAGTTCTCGATGGGCCTCCCGCACCTCGTCTTCTGCTCGAACACGCAGATCGTCCTCGTCGAGGTGGACACGCTCACCGGAGAGATCGCCGTGAAGAAGGTGGTCGCGATCCCCGACTGCGGCACCGTCATCAATCCGATCAACGTGGAGGGGCAGAGCGAGGGGGGGATCGTGATGGGGATCGGGTACGCCCTCTGGGAGGAGAACGTGCTCGAGAAGGGGCGGTTCAAGAACACGGGGCTCTCCACCTACATCCTCCCCGCGTCGTGGGAGGTCCCGGAGATCGAGACGATCCCGGTCGAGGTCCCCGAGGGGAGCGGGCCGTTTGGCGCCCGCAGCGTCGCCGAGGTGGTCACCACCCCCACGGCCCCCGCCATCCTCAACGCCGTCGCCGATGCGATCGGGGTGCGGTTCACCGAGCTGCCGGTGACGCCGGAGAAGGTCATTGCGGCGCTGGATAAAAAAACAACGGTTAGCCACAGAGATCACAGAGACCGCAGAGAAAGGCATCTTGATTGTCGCCACGGTTCTACACGGATGGCCACGGATTGAGGTGGATATGCAGGTATCCGTAAGGATCCGTGAAAATCCGCGGCAGAAACAACCTTTTCTTCCTCTGTGTGCTCTGTGATCTCTGTGGCGACGGTGAATGGCGAGGTGAAATGATCAAGGTCGGATTTTCGGTGAACGGGAAGCGCGTCTCGGTGGAGACATCCCCGACGACCACCCTGCTCGACATCCTGCGGGAGGGGATGGGGCTCACCGGGACCAAGGAGGGGTGCGGCAAGGGGGAGTGCGGCGCCTGCACCGTGCTGATGGACGGCGCCCCCGTCGTCTCCTGCCTCGTCCTCGCCTCGCAGATCGAGGGGAGGAAGATCATGACCGTCGAGGGGCTCGCCGCCGACAAGATCGGGAAGGCGCTCCAGGAGGCGTTCGTGGAGGCGGGCGCCGTGCAGTGCGGCTACTGCATCCCCGGCTTCCTGATGTCCGCGCGCGCCCTCATCGAGGAGAACCCCGACCCGACGCTCGACCAGATCAAGGAGGGGCTCTCGGGGAACATCTGCCGCTGCACCGGCTACGTGAAGATATTCGACGCGGTCGCCCTCGCCGCGAGGAGGCTTCGCGGATGAGACGCATCGACACCCTCTCCCCCGGGACGCTGCAGGAGGCGCTCGAGATCCTCGCCCGTGAGGGGGAGGGGGTGAAGGTCATCGCCGGCGGGACGGACCTCGTCGTCCAGGTGCTGGAGCGCAGGAAGTCCCCCCGCCTGCTCCTGAATCTGAGCCGTATCGGGGACCTGCGCGAGATCGGGGAGGATGGCGAAACGGTGCGGATCGGGGCGCTCGTCACGCACCGCCAGATCGAGCGGTCGCCGATCCTGAAGCGGCGCGCGCCGCTGCTCTGCGAGGCGGCGCTCCTCATCGGCTCTCCCCAGCTCAGGAACCTCGCCACGATCGGCGGCAACATCGTGAACGCCTCCCCGGTCGCGGACTCGACCCCCCCGCTGATGGCGCTCGACGCGACGGTCTCGCTGCGGAGCGCGCGCGGGGAACGGAAGATCCCCCTGCGCGCCTTCTTCCTCGGCCCCGGGAAGACGGTGATCCGGCGCGACGAACTCCTGGCGGAGGTCTCGTTCGCGGGGCTCGGCCCGGACGCGGCGAGCTTCTACGAGCGGCTCGGCCAGCGGCGTCTCCTCTCCATCTCCAAGGTCGGGGTCGCCCTCGCGGCGCGGCGCGACGGCGCCGCGCTGCGAGGGGTCTCAATCTCCCTCGGCGCGGTCGCCTCGACGGTCATCATGGCGCCCCGCACGGCCGCCTTCATCGAGGGAAAGCCCCTCGGCGACGAGGTCGCCCGGGAGGCGGCCCGGATCGCGGAAAAGGAGTCCCGGGCGATCACGGATCTGCGCTCGACCGAATCGTACCGAAACAGGATGGCGGGCGCGCTGCTCCAGAAAGGCCTCGCGAGGCTCACGGCGCCCTGAGGATTCCCGCTTCAGACAACCCCTCGACACGCGTGCGCTACAGGAAAGGAACGCCATGAAAAAATCCGCGGCACTGAAGACCTGTCCCGGCAACGTCCTGCTCACCGACGCCCAGTTGAAGGCCGAACTGGCCAAGTGCGAGTACTGCGCGGAGAAGCCGTGCAAGGCGGCGTGCCCCTGCGACTGCTCCCCGTTCGACTTCATCAGGGCCGCGAAGGTCGGGAACCCGTCCGACATCCGCCGGGCGGCGGCGCAGATCATGCGCCAGAACCCGCTCGGCGGGGTGTGCGGGATGGTCTGCCCGGACCGGCACTGCATGCAGGCCTGCGTGCATGAACGGTTCGATTCCCCCGTCAACATCCCCGCGGTCCAGGCGACGATCATCGCCAGGGCGAAGGCGATGGGGGTGATGCCGCGCTTCGCGTCGCCGCCGCCGAACGGCAGGCGGGTCGCGGTCGTCGGCGCCGGGCCCGCGGGCCTCGGCGCGGCCATCGTCCTGGCCCAGCGCGGCTACGCGGTGGATATCTTCGAGAGCGAGAAGAAGGCGGGCGGGATGTGCGCCTGCATCCCGGCGCACCGCCTCCCCCGGGCGGTCCTCGAGAGCGACCTGCGGTGGGTCTTCTCCATGGACCGGATCTCCCTGAAGAGCGGGAAGAGGATCCAGGCGCCGGAGAAGCTGCTCGAGCGGGGCTACGGGGCGGTGGTGGCCGCCCCCGGCCTCTGGGCGCCGGTACGGATGGGGATCCCCGGCGAGGATCGGGCGGTCTTCGGCATCGACTACCTGAAGAATCCGGCCTCGTTCCGGATGAAGGGGCGGCGCGTGGCGGTGATCGGCGGCGGCGCGAGCGCGCTGGACTGCGCCGTCACGGCCGCCGGAAGCGGCGCGGCGGCGGTGGAGATGTTCGCCCTCGAGTCGATCGGCGAGATGCCGCTTACCCCCCGCGAGCGCCAGGAGATGCGCGCCCACGGGATCGAGGTGAGCGGGCGGACGAAGGTGACCGCGATCCTCGCGCGCGGGGGGAAGGTCGCGGGGCTGCGCACCGTCAAGGTCGAACTGCCCGCGGGGAAGAGGTTCGGCCCGAAGGCGATCCGGGAGGTGAAGGGGAGCGCCCAGGAGCGCCCCGGCTTCGACCGGGTCATCGTGGCGATCGGCGCCCGGCCGGGGCTCGTCTCCTCAAGGGCGAAAGGGGTCTTCTTCGCCGGCGACGCTGCCACCGGCCCCACCACGGTGGTCGAAGCGGCCGCGGCCGGGAAGAACGCCGCCGCCCAGGCGGACGCGTTCCTCTCCGGGGATACGCCGCCGCGGATCGAGAAGGCGACCAAGAGCGCGATCGCCGTCCCGGGCTACGAGTTCGAGCCGGTCTCCCTCGAGACCGAATTCCTCGGGCGGCGGCTCAGCGCCCCGTTCCTCCTCTCCGCCTCGCCCGCCACGGACGGCTACGACCAGGCGGTGAAGGCGTACGAGGCGGGCTGGCCGGGCGTCATCCTCAAGACCGCCTTCGACAACCTCCCGATCCATATCCCCGCCGGGTACATGAACTGCTTCTCGGATGAGACCTGGGGGAACTGCGACAACGTCTCCGACCATACGCTCGACCGGGTCTGCGAAGAGGTCGGTCGGCTCGTGAAGCGCTATCCCGACCGGCTCACCGCCGCCTCCACCGGGGGACCGTCTCCGGGAACGACGAGGCCGACCGCCTCTCCTGGCAGGGCAACACGAAGAAGCTCGAGAAGGCGGGGGCGATGCTGATCGAGTACAGTCTCTCCTGCCCGCAGGGGGGGGAAGGGGCCGAGGGCGACATCGTCTCCCAGAACGCCGCGCTCACCGCAAAGATCATCGGCTGGGTGCTCGAGGCGGGCGATCCGGCCGTCCCGAAGCTGTTCAAGCTCACGAGCGCCGTCACCGACATCAAGGTCATCCTCCGCGCGGTGAGGAAGGCGTTCGAGGCGCGCCCCGGGGCGAAGGCGGGGGTGACGCTCGCCAACACCTTCCCGACGCTCTGCTTCAAGCCGGGCCGGAAGAAGGAGTGGGAGGAGGGCGTCGTCGTGGGGATGAGCGGGGAGGGGGTCACGCCGATCAGCTACCTCTGCCTCGCGAACGCCGGCGGAATGGGGGTCGCAATCTCCGGGAACGCGGGGCCGATGGACTACAAGGCGGCCGCCGATTTCCTCGCCCTCGGCGCGGGGACGGTGCAGTTCTGCACCGCCGTTGAGAGGTGCGGCTACGGGGTCATCGACGACCTGCGTTCCGGCCTGAGCCATCTCATGCAGGACCGCGGCATCCGGTCGGTGCGGGAACTCGTGGGGCGGGCGCAGCCGGAACCGATCAGGGATTTCATGGCCCTGAGCGGGGAGAAGCTGATCTCCGAGGCGGATCCGGACCTCTGCGTGAGCTGCGGCAACTGCACCCGCTGCCCGTACCTGGCGATCTCCCTCGACAAGAACCTGCACCCGGTCACCGACGCGGAGCGGTGCGTCGGCTGCAGCCTCTGTTCCCTGCAATGTTTCGTCGGCGCGATACGGATGCGCGAGCGCACGGCGAAGGAGAAAAAGAAGTGAGCGAACGGGAGATACGGCACCCCCACCCCAGGGCACACTTACGTGTGCCGTGGGGCTGTGGGTAACTTTGTAAGCAGTTCCGGGCAAAAGAGTTAAGGATCAAGAAGGAGGAGCATATGGCGCGGAAAGAGAAGCCGCTGCTCGTCGAGAACGGCATTGTAGTCACGCTCGGCGAAAACAACAAGGTCATCCACGGCGGCGCGGTGCTGGTGAAAGGCGGCGTCATCGAGGAGGTCGGCCCGTCGGCCAAGGTCGCCCGCAAGGCATCCGGCGCGGCGCGGATCGACGCGCGTGGCGCGGTGGTGATGCCGGGGTTCATCAACGCGCACATGCACCTCTACTCGACCTTCGCCCGGGGGCTCTCCCCGAAGCAGCCCCCCCCCGCGAACTTCGTCCAGATCCTCGAGCGGCTCTGGTGGCCGCTCGACCGGGCGCTCGAGAAGGACGACATCTCGTACAGCGCGCTCGTCCCGCTCCTGGACTGCATCCGCGGCGGCACCACGACGATCATCGACCACCACGAGAGCCAGGGCTGGCAGGACGGCTGCCTCGACCCGATCGAGGACGCCCTCCGTCTGACCGGCGTGCGCGGCTGCCTTTGTCTCGGCGTCTCCGACCGGTACGGGAAGGGGAGGGAGGGGATCGAGGAGAACGTCCGTTTCGTCCGAAAGGCGAAGGCCTCCCAGGCGAACGGGGACGGTCTCGTCGCGGGGATGTTCGGCCTCCACGCCCTCTTCACCGTCGGCGAAGAGACGCTCCTTGAGTCGGTCGAGGCCGCGAAGGAACTCGAAACCGGCATCCACGTGCACGTCGCGGAGGACGCCGCCGACCAGGCGGAGAACGAGAAGCGGTACAGCCAGCGGGTGGTGCGGCGCCTCAACCGCGCCGGGGGGCTGGGGGAGAAGTCGATCGCCGTCCACTGCGTGCATGTGAACTCCGGCGAGATCGACCTTCTCCGGAACAGCGGCACCCCGGCGGTGCACAACCCGCAATCGAACATGAACAACGCGGTCGGGGTCGCCCCGGTCCGCTCGATGCTCTCCAAGGGGGTCCTCGTGGGGCTCGGCACGGACGGGATGACCGCGAACATGCGCGACGAGGTGCGGGTGGCCAACATCCTGCACAAGCTCGCCGCGCGGGACCCGCGCGTCTTCTTCGTCGAGTCGTGCCAGCTGCTGCTCAGCCACAACGCCCGCATCGCGAACCGTTTCTTCCCCCGGCCGGTGGGCGAGCTCCGGAAGGGGGCGTGCGGCGACCTGATCCTCCTCGACTACGACCCGCCGACGCCGCTCGACGAATCGACCTTCCTCGGCCACTTCCTGTTCGGGCTCTGCGGAGCCCGGGTCCGGACGACGGTCGTGAACGGGAGGGTGCTGATGCGCGACGGCGAGATCCTCGTCGCGGACGAGGAGAAGATCGCCGCGAGGTCGCGCGAGCTGGCGAAGGCGTTCTGGCGGCGGTTCTGACGCTTCGTTTTCCGCGGGTCGCGCCCGTGTAACCGGGCCTCTCGAGGCCCGGGTGCGCGCCTGTTCAACGTCTTCCAGGGGGCGTGCGTGCCCGGCCTCAACGTCTACCTCGCCGTCGTTCTCGCCGTGCTGGTCGGCGAATACCTCCTGGAGATGGCGGTCGCCCTCCTCAACCTCAGGAGGGCGGGCGGCGAGCTGCCGGAGGAGTTCGCGGACTGGTACGACCCGTCCCGCTACCGCGCCTCGCAGGCGTATCTGGCCGAGGCGACGCGCCTGGGCTGTGTCGAGGAGAGCGTCAGGTTCGCCCTCCTCGCCGCCTGCATCCTGCTCGGCGGCTTCGACCTCGCCGACCGTTTCGCGCGCGGTTTCGGCGCCGGGCCGATCGCCACGGGGCTCGTCTTCGCGGGGACGCTGCTCGCGGCCTCGAAGCTCCTCCGGGTGCCGTTCGCCGCGTGGCGCACCTTCTCGATCGAGGAGCGCTACGGCTTCAACCGGACGACCCCCGCCACGTTCGTCGCGGACCTGCTGAAGCAGTGGCTCCTGGGGGGACTGATCGGCGGCGCGGCGTTCGAGGCGGTGCTCTGGCTCTTCGGTCGCGAGGGGGCCCGGGCCTGGGCGCTCTGCTGGGGGGTGGTCGTGCTCGTCCAGCTCTGCGTCGTCTTCATCGCCCCGGCGCTGATCCTGCCGCTCTTCAACACCTTCATCCCGCTCGAGGACGGCGAGCTCAAGGAGGCGATCCACCGGACGGCGAAGGCGCTCGGCTTCAGGATGCGGGGCGTCTGGCGGATGGACGCCTCGCGCCGGTCCACCCGCTCGAACGCCTTCTTCACCGGCTTCGGCAGGTTCAGGAGGATCGTGCTCTTCGACACGCTCATCGCCCGGCACGCCGTGCCGGAACTCGTGGCGGTCCTGGCGCACGAGATCGGGCACTACAAGAGGCGCCACCTCCTCGTCTCGTTTCTCGCCGTCGCGGCCTCCACCGGCCTGATGTTCTTCCTCCTCTCCTTCCTGATGGAGCGCAGGGGCCTCTTCGACGCGTTCCGAATGGCGCGCGTCTCCCCCTACGCGGGGATCGTCCTCTTCGGCTTTCTCTACGCCCCCGTGCAGACGGTTCTCTCCGCCCTCCTCAACGCCCTCTCCCGCCGGAACGAGTACGCGGCGGATGCCTTCGCAGCCGCCGCCGCGGGGGCCGGTCCGATGATCTCGGCGCTCAAGAAGCTCAGCGTGGACAACCTCTCGAACCTCACCCCCCACCCGCTCAAGGTGATCCTCGACTACAGCCACCCGCCGGTCCTGGAGAGGATACGGGCCCTGCGGCGCCTCCCCTCCGCGGCGGGCGATTCCAAGGAGTTTTGACCCGCCCCCGCCCCCCCGTGCGATTTTACAATCAGGAGACAATTGGGAGACAACCCCGCGCGGCGGAGATGCGATAGTGACGACGATGAGAGCCGTGCGGGGGGGGGGCGGCTTGCCGCGGTCCGATCGGCATGCTATATTGACAAAACCCTTTATGAGGCCAGAGCTGATGGATGCACACAGGCGTTTCATTGCGCGGACGATTGTTGCGGCGCTGCGTGCGGTTCTCGTTCCCGCCCTGCTGCTGGCGGCCTGTCCCGCGGGCGGCGGCGGCGCGGATCTCGGAGACGCCGGCCGGGGCGCGCACGGCAAACTGACGATCACCACCTACAACACGTACAACGAGGGGCACCTGATCACCTTCCCGGATTCGACGACGATGTCGATCGACTGCGCGAACGGCGACATCACCACCGTGTCGCATTTTCACGCAGACCACTGCGGAAGCTGCGACGACGACGGCGAGTTCCAGTACCACAGGAACAACGTCTATCCCGGGCAGGTCATCTACGACAAGGACGGCGTGCGCGTGCAGGTCGTCTGCGCCAACCGCAGGTTCATCGGGGAGGAGGCGGAATATGTGGAATGCAAGGGGGAAATCGAAAACAAAGAGAGCATGGCCCTACTGGTCACCTACGGGGGTTTCGACTATCTGACCGCGGGAGACCTTACGGCTCCCCCCGAGAAGCATCTGGGGGCTGCGCTCAGGTTGATGGACGTGAACGTGGATGTTCTCAAGGTGAGCCATCACGGGAGCAGCAGCAGTTCAAGCGCCGAGTACCTCCAGAAAATCAAGCCCGAGTATGCCGTCGTCAGCGGTGGTGCGTCGAGCCCCCAACCGGAGACACTGGAAAGCCTGAAATACGCCGATGTGAAGACCATCTACTATGCCCGCGACTATGAGAATGGAGAAGGGTACCCCGTCCACCGGGCGAACGGGGATATCACGATCACCACCGATGGCTACACCTATTCATTCTCGGGGGAGAACTTCAGACACGGCCCCTTCCAGGTGGACGACTATGTCCCGCCGCTGACACCGATTCCGACCCCCACCCCGACGCCCGTGTCGGACAAACGCGTCAAGGTCACGACGAACAGCCCGCACCTCGCGGCGGGCGAAACACTCGCGGTGCGCGCGGAGATACAAGAGATAATGTTCCCGCCGTTCGACGCCTACGCCGTGCTGCTCGGCCCCGCGGGCGTCTACTCGATCCGGTTCGGAAACTCCCTCCTGCCAGGCGTCAACCCCATCGCGCGCGGGGTGATGTTCCTGTCCCCGGGCTACTACGAGACCCTGCTCGAGATGAAGGTGCCTCCCGGGGTTTCGGGCCCATACCAGGTCATCCTCGGTCTCACGGAGGCGGGCGCACGGGTGACGGGGGTGGGGAGCGCATTCGAGTTTGACGTGCAATATTTCACGGTAACGGACTAGGCGGGGACGGGGGGCGGGCGCCGCGCGTCCCGGGCGTTCGCCGTTTCGGGATCGATTGAACGCGGAGCCTGCCGCCGCTTGCGCCGTCCGGATTCTTCGGCGCCTTCCCGCCCTTCGTACTGTTCCCCCCGTTCGCGCCTTCCTCGCCGTCCTGACCCTTTTCACACTTCACGCCTTTTCCTATACTATCCGTTCGCGCGCCGCATCCAACTACACCGCGCATACGAAAAGGATCCGATTATGTCCGTGCTCGTGAAGACCGTCGTCCTCCTGATGCTCTCCAATATCTTCATGACGTTTGCCTGGTACGCCCATTTGCGGAACCTGAACAACCGGGCCTGGTTCATCGCCGCCCTCCTGAG
>Ga0123333_10005144_pt1 | contig 11927 bp, 10 predicted proteins | sample BioC12SIPDNA_3_FD_89957 | JGI IMG/M metagenome (GOLD analysis project Ga0123333, IMG submission 89957) | Anaerobic biogas reactor microbial communites from Washington, USA - Biogas_R2_B C12 SIP DNA | ecosystem: Engineered > Bioreactor > Anaerobic > Unclassified | place: Washington, USA...
CGCTGGACTCCTCGAAGGCCTCGATCAGCGGGTCGACGAGGTCCTCGCTTCGGCCGGAGTAGATGACGAGCGGTCCCTCGTCGGCGCTCTCCCCGGTCTCGGCACCCGCCTCGGTCTCGCTGTCGGGGCTTTCGTCGGCGTCGGCGTCCGGTGCGTCCTCGGCCGCCCCGTCCTCCCCGTCGGCGCTGTCGCCGTCATCGGAGCAGGCGGTCATGCTGAGGGCGGTCGCCGCGAGGGCGGCCACGGCAGCTCGACGGAAACGCACAGCGCGCATGGGGGTCCTCGCTTCGTCCGGGGGTGGACCGGAGCAGGCAGGACGCCGGCCGCACCGAGTTAGGTAAGGCGCACCTTACCTCGGAGGTCGAGCGGTGCACCAGGGTTCGTCCGGGGCGGATTGCCGACCTGCCTCCCCGGCCTGGGAAGATGGAGGGCGTGACTGTCTCCTCCCCTCCGCAGCGCAGCGACGTCCTGGTCGTGGGCGCGGGCCCCGCGGGCTCGGCCGCCGCGGCGTGGGCCGCCCGGGCCGGCCTGGACGTGGTGCTCGCCGACGCGGCGACCTTCCCCCGCGACAAGACCTGCGGCGACGGCCTGACCCCGCGCGCGATCGCCGAGCTGGAGCTGCTCGGGCTGCGGGACTGGATCCGCACCCACCCGACCAGCCGGGGCCTGCGGGCGCACGGCTTCGGGCAGACCCTCCACCTGGAGTGGACCGACGGCCAGGGGAAGAAAGCCGCCGGCAACCTCCCGTCATACGGCTCGGCAGTGCCCCGCACCGAGCTGGACGACCACCTGCGCACGGTCGCCCTGAAGTCGGGAGCCCTCGGTCTCGACGGCGCCCGCGCCGTCCAGGTGCGGCAGGAGGCCGGGCGGGTCCGCGGGGTGACCTTCAAGGGCGCCGACGGCACCTTCGAGATCGAGTGCGACCGGCTGGTCGTGGCCGACGGGGTCCGCTCCCCCGTGGGCAAGATGCTCGGCCGGGAGTGGCACCGCGACACCGTGTATGCCGTGGCGGCCCGCTCCTACGTCGACTCCGAGCGCAGCGACGACGAGTGGATCAGCTCGCACCTGGAGCTGCGCGACGAGGCCGGCGGGATCGTCTCGGGATACGGCTGGATCTTCCCGCTCGGCGGGGGCCAGGTGAACCTCGGGGTGGGCACGCTGGCCACGGCCAAGCGGCCCGCCGACGTGCAGCTGCGGCCGCTCATGCGGCTCTACGCCGACCAGCGGCGCGAGGACTTCGGCGTCAGCGGCGAGCTGCGCATGCCGACCTCGGCGCTGCTGCCGATGGGCGGCGCGGTCTCCGGTGTGGCCGGGCCTAACTGGATGCTGATCGGCGACGCCGCGGCCTGCGTGAACCCGCTGAACGGCGAGGGCATCGACTACGGCCTGGAGACCGGGCGGCTCGCCGCGCAGATGCTCACCGAGCAGTCCGACCTCTCCGCGGCGTGGCCGGCGCTGCTGACCGACCACTACGGCGAGGCCTTCTCGATCGCCCGCCGGCTGGCCGGGCTGGTGACCGTGCCCTGGGTGCTCCCCCGGCTCGGCCCGATCGGCATGCGGTCGCCCTGGATGATGAAGCTGGCGCTGCGCTGGATGGGCAACCTGATCACCGAGGAGGACCGCGACGCCGCCGCGCGCCTGTGGCGGCTGGCGGGCAAGGGCTCCCAGCGGCTGGACGCGCGCCCGCCGTTCAGCTGAGCCGGTCACTACCGGCGGATGAGGCGGCCGCACGCCCGCCAGCCGAGCCGCCGCACGCCGTGCGACCAGATGGGCGCCGTGTGCAGTCCTGGCACGCACTCGGCGCCCCTTTGGTCGCATGGCTGGCACCCTTCCGCTTCCGTCAGACGAGCGTGTCCGCGAACTTGTCAAAGACGTGTCCGTGACGATCGAACGTGCCCAGCGCGAAGCCTCCTCCCGGGCGCTTAATCCAAGTTTCGGCAAAACTTGGATTAAGACGCCTGACTAATCCAGGTTTTCCGGTCGCGCGGCGCCCTTCGGTCGCAGGGCTGGCGGCGAGCCGGCGGAGGGGGTCGCAGTCCGGCGCGGCGGACGCAACTACCCTGGGTGACCGTGCAGGTCCTGTCCGAGCCCGAGTGGCGTGAGCGCGCCGAGGCCCACGCAGCGGCGGTCGACGCGTTGACCGCGGGGCGGCTCCGGCGGCGTGCCGACGGCCGCAAGCACCCGGTCGAGGACTTCCTGTTCGAGTACTACAACTTCCGCCCCGCCCAGCTGCGCCGCTGGCATCCCGGTGGCGGGGTGGCGCTGGAGGGTGCGGCCGAGCGGGCGGACTGGGCCTTCTACGAGTATGCCGACGGGCTGGCCCGCGTGGATGTCGCCGGCTTCGTCGAGCGGCGCGGGTCGGCGATCGACTTCGTGCGGGCTCTGCTGGGCGCGACGCTCTCCCGGCCCGGTCGGTTCGGCTGCTTCGGGCTGCACGAGTGGGCGATGGTCTACCGCGCCGACGAGGAGACGATCCGGCACGGCGGCTGGCCGCTGCGGCTTGGGCCGCGCGGCACCGACGAGGTCGTGGAGCAGGCGACGATCAGCTGCTCGCACTTCGACGCCTACCGCTTCTTCACGGCCGAGGCTCAACCCTTGAACCGGCTCGCTCCGTCACGCGAGGGGCAGGTGGCGATGGAGCAGCCGGGCTGTCTGCACGCAGGCATGGACGTCTACAAGTGGTGCTTCAAGCTGACGCCGCTCGTGCCCAGCGATCTGACGCTCGACGCCTTCCGGCTGGCGCTGGAGATCCGCGAGCTCGACATGCGCGCCGCACCCTACGACCTGTCCGAGCTGGGCTACGAGCCGGTGCGCATCGAGACGCCCGTGGGTCGCGCGGAGTACGCCGCGGCCCAGCGCGCCTTCAGCGAGCGCTCCAACGACCTGCGCCGCCGCCTCCTCAAGAGGATCGAGCTCTCGTCCCCCGCATTTTCGTAGTGGTTTTGCAGGTCCCCCACGCATTTTCGTAGTGGCTTTGTCGGTCCTCCGCGACAAGTTGCAGGACCTCGCCCGACGCTCCAAACGGAACTAGCCTGGGCACATGCTCAACCTCGACCAGATCGACCTCGAAGAGCTCGCTGACCTGATGGACCAGCGGGACGACTCCGGCTACCTCGACCCCAAGACGGGTGAGATCTATCCGGTCTACGACGGGGTGATCATCGGCCTGGGCGAGGACGGCGACCCGATCGACGCGTGGGCCGCTGACACCGAGGGATTCATCGCGCTGGGCGGCGAGGGTGGCCGCGACGTCTACCGGGACATGGAGCACTTCGCGTCCTGGGTCGGCGACCGCAGGATCCGACAGCAGCTCACCGACGCGCTGGAGGGCCACAAGCCGATGCGGGCGTTCCGGTCGGTGGTGCACTCGACCCCGGAGATGCTGGGGCCGGTCTGGGAGCGGTTCCGCAACCTTCGCGGCCAACTGCGGGCGCTCGACTTCCTGGGGACGCCGGACTCCTCGGGCGAGCGGTTGGTCGCCGAGGCGGAGGTCGAGGCGCGGAGAGCACACGTGGTCCAGGAGGCGGACACGATCCTCGAGGGTCTCGGCGGTTCGGCACCAGGGCGTCTCATCCTGCTCAACGGCCTGCCCGGCGTCGGCAAATCGGCACTCGCGCGGGCCTATGTCGCCACGCGACCGGGTGCCCTGAACCTCGACATCGACATCCTGCGCACGCTGCTCGGCGGCCCCTGGGAGGACACCGCGGAGGCCGGCCGGTCACTCGCGCTCACGCTGATCGAGTCGCACCTGGACAGCGGGCACGAGGTCGTCGTGCCCCAGCTCGTCGCCGACCGTGACCAGCTGAAACGCTTCGAGGAGGCGGCGGGAGACGCCGAGTTCGTCGTCGTGCTCCTGGAGGGTGAGCCCCGTCGCGGCGACCAGCCCTGGCAGCAGCAGATCACGCCCCAGGAGATGGACGACTACCGCCGCAGGCTCGAGCACTTCGTCTCGAAGCGCGCCGGCGTGCAGACCCTGCAGGTCGTCGATGGCGACCCGACCGCAACTCTCGCCGACCTCGAACGGCTGCTGGGCACCGACTGACCGTCGACTGCCCAACGTGCCACGGTCATCGCCCACCTTTGCGACTGAGGTGGTCCTCGAACTCGCGACGGAGCTCAGTCACGACTTCCTCCTCCGGCCCGTCCTCATCGGGACCCATCGCCAGGAAGTCCCCGAGCGCCCTCCTCCGAGCCTGTGCTTCGGCCCGCTCGAAGAGGAGGTCGATCGCCTCACGGATCGCCGACACGTCATCAGCATCACACACGGTGAATGTCAGGACTAGGTTGCAGGGCGGCCCGGCTGTCGGTGCCCCTCGTCATACTGCCTCCATGACGTATGACGAGGGGCTGGCCGAGCGGATCCGTCACGTGCTCGACGGCGAACCCGGGGTCAGCGAGAAGAAGATGTTCGGCGGGCTGTCGTTCCTGGTGGACGGCAACATGGCGGTCGCGGCCGGCAGTGACGGCGCCCTGATGTTCCGGCGCGACCCAGGCCGGGAGGACCCGGTCGGGGAGCACATCCGGCCGCAGGTCATGGGCGAGCGGGTGATGTCGGGCTGGCTGCACATCGACCAGGAGGGGGTGGAGACCGACGAGCAGTTGCGCGAGATCGTGGGGCGCGGCCTGGCCTACGCGCGCAGGCTGCCGCCCAAGTGACGCCGGCCCCCGTGCCCCGCCCTGGCGGCTTGCGTCAGTAGGACGCCCGGCGCGTCTCGTCGGCGTCCGGCACCCACGCCGCGGCCAGCGCCTCGGACCCGCGCGCCAGCATGGCGACGTCGGCGCCGACGAGAATGAACTGGACACCGTCCTCGACGTAACCCCGCGCCACCTGGGGGTCAAAGGCGTTGACCCCGACCGGCTTGCCGGCCGCGCGGACCGCCTCGAACGTGCGACGCACCGCGGCCACGACGTCGGGGTGCGCCTGCTGGCCGATGACGCCCATCGAGGCCGCCAGGTCGGACGGGCCGACGAAGACCGCGTCGACACCGTCGACCGCGGCGATCTCGCTCGCGGCCTCGACCCCGGCCGCCGTCTCGATCTGCACGACGAGCGAGACGTGGTCGTCGGCCTGGGTGAGGTAGCCCTCGATCCGGTTCCAGCGCGCCGACCGGGCCAGCGCCGAGCCGACCCCTCGCTTCCCGCGCGGCGGGTAGCGCACCGCCTCGACCGCCGCCTGCGCCTCTTCCGCCGAGGAGACCATCGGGACCAGGACCGTCTGGGCGCCGAGGTCGAGCACCTGCTTGAGGACGACGGGGTCGTTCACGGGCACCCGCACGACCGGCATCACCGGGTAGGCGGCCGCGGCCTGCAGCTGGGTGAGCACCGACTCCAGCCCGTTCGGCCCGTGCTCCATGTCGATGAGCAACCAGTCCAGGCCGGCGCCCGCGCAGATCTCGGCGACGAGCGGCGAGCCCGAGCACACCCACATCCCGGCCAGCGGGCGCTCGGCGTCGGCGAGCGCCCGGCCCAGGGTCAGACGAACCGGCATGTCACCGTCCCCAGCTCCCGGTAGTCCGCCAGCACCGTGTCGCCGCGGTTCACCCACATCGGCTTGGTGAACGAGCCGGCCAGGATGATGTCGCCCTTGCTCAGCTTGTCGCCGTGGGAGGCGAGCTTGCCGGCCAGCCAGGCGACGGACAGCGCCGGGTTGTTGAGCACCGCGGCGGAGACGCCGGAGTCCTCGATGGTCTCGTTACGGTAGAGCAGGGCCGAGACCCACCGCAGGTCGAGGTCCTGCGGCCGGACGGCGTTGCCGCCGTAGACCATGCCGCCCATGGCGGCGTTGTCGCTGATCGTGTCGACGATCGTGCGGCCCTCCATCTCGATCCGCGAGGTGAGGATCTCCAGGGCAGGCACGACATACTCCGTGGCGCGGAGGACGTCGAAGACGGTCACGTCCTCGCCCCCCAGGTCGTCGGACAGCACGAAGGCCAGCTCGACCTCGATCCGCACGTTGCCGAACCGGTCGAACTCGATGACCGACCCGTTGTCGAAGACCATGTCGTCGAAGATGGCGCCGTAGTCCGGCTCGGTGATGCCGGTGGCTGCCTGCATGACCTTGCTGGTCAGGCCGATCTTGCGACCGATCAGGCGACGCCCCGCGGCCTCGCCGCGCCGGCGCCACTCGGCCTGCACGGCATACGAGTCCTCGACGGTCATGTCCGGATAGCGCGTGGTCAGGCGGGGCACCATCCGGCGCTCCTCCTCGGCCTGGGCCAGCTCGTCCGCGATGGCGCGGATCTGTTCAGCGGGCAGCATCGTGCTCCTTCCTCAGCAACAGCGGGGGTTACAGCTGGTGACCGAGCTTGTACTCGCCCTGCTTCCAGCTGGGCATGTCCTGCTCGTCGCCCTCATGGCCCTCGCGAGTGTAGGAGAAGCCGTCGGCGCCGATGGTGACCGCCATCTCGGAGTCGTCGGTGCGCGCCACGAGCGGCTGGGGGTTGCCGTCGAGGTCGAGCACGGGCGAGGCCTCGGTGTACCACGACGGCACCACCGGGTTGCCCCACCAGTCGCGCCGCTGGTTGTCGTGCACGTCCCAGGTCACCACCGGGTTGTCCGGGTCGCCGGTGTAGTAGTCCTGGGTGTAGATCTCCACCCGGTGGCCGTCCGGGTCGCGCAGGTAGAGGTAGAAGGCGTTGGACACCCCGTGCCGGCCCGGCCCCCGCTCGATGTGGTTGGACAGGCGCAGGGCGCCGAGCTTGTCGCAGATCGCCAGGATGTTGTGCTTCTCGTGGGTGGCGAACGCGACGTGGTGCATGCGCGGCCCGTCGCCGCCGGTCATCGCGGTGTCGTGCACGGTCGGCTTGCGGCGCATCCACGCGGCGTAGACGGTGCCCTCGCTGTCGCGGATGTCCTCGGTGACCCGGAAGCCGAGGTCCTCGACGTAGGCGACGGCCTTGGGCACGTCCGGGGTGACCTGGTTGAAGTGGTCCAGCCGCACGAGCGCCCCGGGGGTGTAGAGGTCGTAGCGCCACGCGAGCCGCTCGACGTGCTCGACGTCGTAGAAGAACTCGTAGGGGAAGCCGAGCGGGTCCTCGACCCGCACGGAGTCGCCGATGCCCTTGGTGAAGCCCTCAGCCCGTCGCTCGACCCGGCACCCCAGCTCCTCGAAGAAGGCCACCGCCTTGTCGAGGTCCTCGGGGCTGCGGACCCGGTAGGAGAAGGCCGCCACCGCGGCGACCGGGCCCTTGCGCAGCACCAGGTTGTGGTGGATGAACTCCTCGAAGGACCGCAGGTAGATGGCGTTCTCGTCCTCCTCGGTGATCACCAGCCCGAGGACGTCGTGGTAGAACCGCCGCGACGCCTCCAGGTCGGTCACGACGATCTCCATGTAGGCGCAGCGCAGGATGTCCGGGGGCGGCGCCTGCGGCGTGGGGAGGGCGTTGGCGGGGCGGTCGGGGCTCGCGGCGTGGTGGGTCGGGCTGGTCATGTCAGCGTCCTTGCTGGTCGAGATGGGCGTTGGGGTCGTATGTCGTGGGGCCGGGTTCGTGGGCAGTGGTCGTATGCCGTGGGGCCGGCTAGCCCTGCTTGCCGAAGGTCGGGTTGTGGACCTCGCCGAGGGTGATGTGCACGGCCTGCTGGTCGGTGTAGAAGTCGATGGAGCGGTAGCCGCCCTCGTGCCCCAGGCCGGAGGCCTTGACGCCGCCGAACGGGGTGCGCAGGTCCCGGACGTTGTTGGAGTTGAGCCACACCATCCCGGCGTCGACCGCCTGGGAGAAGTTGTGGGCCCGCTTCAGGTCGCTGGTCCAGATGTAGGCGGCCAGGCCGTACTTGGTGTTGTTGGCCAGCGCCAGCGCCTCTTCGTCGGTGTCGAACGGGGTGATCGCCACGACCGGGCCGAAGATCTCCTCCTGGAAGATCCGGGCGTCCGGGCTCACGTCGGCGAAGACGGTGGGGGCCACGAAGTTGCCGGTGTCGAAGCCCTCGGGACGGCCGCCGCCGGCGACCAGGCGGCCCTCGGTCTTGCCGAGCTCGACGTAGCTCATCACCTTGTCGTAGTGCTCCGGGTGGACCAGGGAGCCGACCTCGGTGGTCTCCTCGTGGGGGTAGCCGACCTTCACCCGCTTGGCCTGCGCGGCATACTTCTCGACGAACTCGTCGTAGATCTCGCGCTGGACCAGGATGCGGGAGCCGGCGGTGCACCGCTCGCCGTTGAGCGAGAAGACCCCGAAGATCGTGGCGTCCACGGCCGCGTCCAGGTCGGCGTCGGCGAAGACGACGGCCGGGCTCTTGCCGCCCAGCTCCATCGACAGGCCCTTGAGGTAGGGGGCGGCGTTGCCGAAGATCAGCGAGCCGGTGCTCGACTCGCCGGTGAACGAGATCAGCGGGACGTCGGGGTGCTTGACGAGCGCGTCGCCCGCCTCCTCACCGAAGCCGTTGACCAGGTTGAACACGCCCTGCGGCAGCCCGGCCTCCTCGAAGATGCCCGCCCACAGGGAGGCGGACAGCGGGGTGAACTCGGCGGGCTTGAGGACCACGGTGTTGCCGGTGGCCAGGGCCGGGCCGAGCTTCCAGGACTCGAGCATGAACGGGGTGTTCCACGGCGTGATCAGGCCCGCGACGCCGATCGGCTTGCGGTTGACGTAGTTGATCTGCCGCCCGGGCACCTTGTAGGTGTCGTCGGCCTGGGCCACGATCAGGTCGGCGAAGAAGCGGAAGTTCTCGGCCGCCCGACGGGCCTGCCCCAGCGCCTGGGAGATCGGCAGCCCGGAGTCGAAGGACTCCAGCTCGGCCAGCCGCTTGTCCCGGGACTCCACGAGGTCGGCGATGCGGTGCAGCACGCGGGAGCGCTCACGGGGCAGCATCCGCGGCCAGGGGCCCTCCGTGAAGGCCCGGCGCGCCGCGGCCACGGCCAGGTCGATGTCGGCCTTCTTGCCGGACGCGGCCTGCAGGTAGGTCTCGTTGGTGACCGGGTCCAGCACGTCGAAGGTGTCGCCGTCGACGGAGTCGACGAACGCGCCGTCGATGTAGTGCTGGATGCGGTCGGGCAGGTCGGCGGGCCGCCGGTGTCCGGTCGCCTGGGCTGTGGCGTCGGTCATGAATCCTCCAGGGTGGGTCGGGTCAGGACGCGGTGTCCTCGGTCGTCAGGATGCGGTGTCCTCGGTCGTCAGGTCGGGGATCGTCCCCGGCGTGAGCCCGGGGATCAGCTCGGCCGCGAGGTCGGGCTCGTTGCGGGTCAGGTAGGCGTGCAGCGTGTTGGCGCGGTGGTGCAGCGCGGCGGACTGGATCTCCGCCGGGTCGGCTGAGCTCTCCACGAGGTGGATCAGGTGGGCGTGCTCGGCGACCGAGTTGACGGCCCGCTCCGGCACGACGGTGAACGTCGAGTCGCGCAGGTTGTCCAGCCGGGTCCACTCCCCCTCCACCAGCTCCATCAGCCGCTCGTTGGGGCAGCGCCGGGCCAGGGTGGCGTGGAACCGGTGGTTGAGCGTGGTGAAGTCGTGCGGGACGAGCCGGTCCAGCTGGTCGCGCATCCGGCCGTTGATCGTGCGCGCCTCGCTCAGGTCGGCCTCGGTCAGGTGGGGCGCGGACAGCGCCGTCGCCGCAGCCTCGAGCAGCGCGAGGGTCTGCATGGTGTCGCCGTACTTGGTGACGTCCACCATGAACACCCGGGCGCCGACGTTGCGCTCGAAGGTGACCAGCCCCTCGGCCTCGAGCTGGCGGATCGCCTCACGGACGGGGACGACCGACATGTCGAGCTGCTCGGCGATCGTGGAGAGCACGAGGCGGTGCCCCGGGGCGTAGTCGCGCGCCTGGATCCGGTCCCGGATCCACCGGTGAGCACGCTGGGACTTGCTCAGGCCCGCGGCGGGCCGGCCGGACGTCATACGGCATCGTCCCCGGCAGAACCGGCGGCCGCCCGCTCGGCCTCGTAGCGCTGCCGCCACGCCTCGTTCATCGGGAACAGCCCCTCGATGGGCTCCCCCTCGCTGACGCGGTCGGCGACCCAGGCGTCCTCCGCCTCCTTGGCGAGCGCGGCGTCGACGACCTCCTCGGCCAGCGCGGGCGGGATGACCAGGACCCCGTCGGCGTCGGCGACGATGATGTCGCCGGGCTGGACCGTCGCTCCGCCGCAGCTGATGGTCAGGTCGTGGTCCCACGGGACGTGCCGGCGGCCGAGGACGGCCGGGTGCGCGCCGGAGCTGTAGACCGGAACTCCGGCGGCCGCGACGGCGTCGTGGTCGCGGACCGCGCCGTCGGTGATGATGCCGGCGGCGCCCTTGGCCTTCGCGCGGAGGGCGAGGACGTCGCCGAGGGTGCCGGCGGTGGCGTCGCGGCGGGCCTCGATGACCATCACCTCACCCTCGCCGATGGCGTCGAAGGCCCGCTTCTGTGCGTTGTAGCCGCCGCCGTGGCTCTTGAAGAGGTCCTCGCGGTTGGCCACGAAGCGCAGGGTCTTGGCGGTGCCGACGATCTTGCTCGAGCCGGGCAGCGGGCGGACCCCGTCGATCGAGACGTTGTTCAGGCCCCGGCTCCGCAGCTGCTGGGAGAGCCCGGCGACCGGGCACTCCTCGAGCTTGGCGCGCAGCTCGGGGGTCAGGGTGGGGGCGGGCGCGGTCAGCCCGGCGGCCTCCGCCGAGCCCCACGCGTCGATCCGCTGGTCGTCGTCGACCGAGGGCAGCGAGCCGAGGGCCGGGTCGAAGGACGGGCCGTCGGACTGGACGACCCGCGTCTGCAGGCGCCCGGAGGTCTGGCCGGCGGGCGTGTCGACCTCGACCTCGACCACGTCGCCCGGCAGCACCACGCTCGAGCCGGCCGGCGTGCCGGTGAGGATGACGTCACCGGTTTCCAGGGTGAAGTGCTGGGACAGGTCCGCCACGATCTGGGCGAGTGGGAAGATCAGCCCGCCGGTGGTGTCGTCCTGCACCAGCTCGCCGTTGACCCAGGTCCGCAGTCGCAGGCCCGCCGGGTCCACCTCGCGGGCGTCGATCAGGTTCGGGCCGATCGGCGTGTAGCCGTCACCACCCTTGTTGCGGACGTTGGACCCCTTGTCGTTGGTCCGCAGGTCGTAGAGACCGAAGTCGTTGGCGGCGGTCACCCAGGCCACGTGCTCCCAGGCGACGTCCGCGCTGACCCAGCGGGCCGGCCTACCGATCACGAGGGCGACCTCGCCCTCGAAGGCGAGCAGCTCGGTGTCCTGGGGGCGCATGATCTCGGCCCCCGAGGCGGCGACCGAGCTGGACGGCTTGAAGAAGTAGGAGGGGGCGGCGGGCCGGCGGCCGCGCTGGTCCGCCCGGGAGGCGTAGCTCAGGTGGACGGCGACGATCTTGCCGGGCCGGCCGGGCAGACCGGCGAATCGGGGGTCCTGCTGGGCGTCCATGGGCCTCCTTGCTCAGGGCGGAAACGAGGGTCTTGCGCTCGTGGCAAAATCGTATATGATTTGCCGGGTCGATGCAACAGGGACGAGCCGACAGGCCCCCGCCGACCAGCACGCAACGAGACAGAGGAGTCCGTCATGGCCGCGAACCGCAGCAGGGTGACCCCGGGAGGTGGGACCCGCCGGGGCGTGAGCCGCGACGAACGCCGCGTCCTGTTCGCCACCGTCGTCGGGACGACCGTGGAGTGGTACGACTTCTTCGTCTACGCCGCCGCGGCCGGGCTGATCTTCGCCGACGCCTTCTTCGAGCCGGCCGGCGACGGGTTCGCCCAGATCCTGGCCTTCATCACGGTGGGCATCAGTTTCCTGTTCCGCCCCCTCGGCGCCTTCCTGGCGGGCCACCTGGGCGACCGCTACGGTCGCCGCCTGGTGCTGATGCTGACCCTGATCCTGATGGGGGCGGCGACCACCCTGGTCGGTCTGCTGCCGACCTATGCCAGCATCGGCATCGCCGCCCCGATCCTGCTGATCCTGCTGCGCGTCCTCCAGGGGATCTCGGCCGGCGGCGAGTGGGGCGGTGCCGTCCTGCTGGCGGTCGAGCACGCCCCGACCA
>Ga0123333_10005148_pt1 | contig 11921 bp, 9 predicted proteins | sample BioC12SIPDNA_3_FD_89957 | JGI IMG/M metagenome (GOLD analysis project Ga0123333, IMG submission 89957) | Anaerobic biogas reactor microbial communites from Washington, USA - Biogas_R2_B C12 SIP DNA | ecosystem: Engineered > Bioreactor > Anaerobic > Unclassified | place: Washington, USA...
GACCTCGTTCGTCGGCCTGTTGTCGATGGCGGCGAGTTGGACGATCCACCGGCACGTGAAAGCCTATTGCATCCTGTTTTTGTTGTTGGAAACGGGCATGTTGGGCGTCTTCATGGCCTTGGATTTCTTTCTCTTCTACGTCCTCTGGGAAGTGATGCTCCTGCCGATGTATTTTCTCATCGGCGTGTGGGGTGGGCCGCGGCGGGAGTACGCGGCGATCAAGTTCTTCCTTTTCACGCTGGTCGGCAGTGTGCTGATGCTCGTCGCCATGTTGATGCTCTATTTCAACAGCGATCTGCGGCTGCTCGACGATCAGCAGTTGGCGACGCACCTTCGTCTGACAGCCGGCGATGAGTCCATCTCTGACCAGGAATTAGTTGCGCGCTTCCGCGAAGCGGCCGGCGATGAGCTGATCCATACCTTCAACCTCCTGGCGATGGCCGAGTTGGGCCAGTTGGAGAATTCCCCTTTCGACCGCGAACTGCTCTGGGGCCGCTCGGTGCAGTGGTGGGCTTTCTTGCTGCTGTTGATTGGCTTTCTCATTAAAGTGCCCGCCGTGCCGCTGCACACCTGGCTTCCCGACGCCCACGTCGAAGCGCCCACGCCGATCTCGATGATCCTGGCCGGAGTGCTCTTGAAGATGGGCGGCTACGGGATCATCCGCATTTGTTACCCGGTCTGCCCCGATGCGGCCTATGAACTGGCGTGGCTGGTCGTCGGTCTGGGGGTGGTGAGCATGGTCTACGGCGCGTTCGCCGCCCTGGCGCAAAAGGATTTCAAGCGACTGGTGGCCTACAGCTCGGTGAGCCACATGGGCTACGTGGTGTTGGGCCTGGGAGTATGGAGCATCGCCGCCGGCAGCGCTTTCGATGCCGATTACTGGAAGATGGGCATGAACGGCGCCATGTTCCAGATGATCGCCCACGGGCTCAGTTCGGCCGGCATGTTCTTTCTGGTGGGCGTGATCTACGAGCGGGTGCATCATCGCAACCTCGACGAGTTCGGCGGGCTGTTCGCGAAAATGCCGGTCTATAGCGGGCTGGCGATGGGCATCTTCTTCGCCGCGCTGGGATTGCCCGGTCTGTGCGGCTTTATCGGCGAAGTGTTGGTGGTGCTGTCGGCCTGGAACTACAGCATGGCCCTGGCGGCGGTGGCGGCCTCGGTGGTGATCCTGACGGCCGCCTACATTCTGTGGACCATCCAACGGGTTTACCTCGGTCCGGAATACAAAGGGCCGCACGCCGAAGGCATTTCTCCGATGACGGCGCGCGAGTTCGCCATCGCCTCGCCGCTGCTGGCGTTTGCGATCGTCCTGGGAGTCTACCCGCAGGCGCTGTTCAGCTACATGGCCCCCAGCGTGAACCGGACCGTCGATGATCTGGCCGTGTGGATGGAAGAGGTGAAAGAGCCTCGGCTCCGCGAGGCGGCGACGGTGACGGGCGTCGAGGAAACGAGGACGGTCGCAGTCGCGACAGCGGAGGAACGACAGCCGTGACGTTTTACCAACTGCTCGCGGAAACATGGCGCGACACGATGGAGGTCTCGCTGCCGGTCTTCGGGCCGGAACTGGCGCTGTGCGCCACGATTCTGATCTTGTTGCTCCTGAAGATGTTCGACGCGGGCGGCAAGAGCAGCGGCTTCTATGTCGCCGTCCTCGGCGCCCTGGCGGCATTGTATTTCGCCGCCCCCTGGCGATATCTCGCCGGCGGCGCGACGATCGATACGCCGATCTTCACCGGCATGTTGATGTTCGATTCCTTCGCCGTCTACATGCGCGGCTTGCTGCTGTTCTTCCTGCTCTTGTTTATCTCGTTGACGCAGATCTCCGGCGTGCCTGCGCGGGAAGAGGGAACCGAGTTCTACGTCCTCATCTTCGGTGCCACCCTCGGCATGTGCCTGATGGTCTCGGCGAACCATATGCTGATCGTCTTCCTGGCCGTGGAGATGGTGAGCGTTCCCTCCTATGTGTTAGCCGGCCTGCTCAAGGGTCGCCGGCGGAGCAGTGAGGCGGCGCTGAAGTTCGCCGTCTTCGGCGCAGGGACGGCCGGCGTGATGCTCTACGGGATCAGCCTGTTGGTCGGCACGTTGGGCTCGGCGCATATTCCGACGATGGCCGCCCGACTGGCCGATCTGATTCAAACCGAGGCGGTGGATGAGCGAACGCTGGTGCTGATTCTCGGTGGGCTGATGGTTGCCGTGGGCGTTTCCTTCAAGCTTTCGGCAGTGCCTTTCCACTTCTGGGCTCCCGATGTGTTCGAAGGGGCGACGGCCGAAGTGGCCGCCTTTTTGTCGATCGCTTCGAAGGCGGCGGCTCTGGGCCTGCTGGTCCGCTTGACGCTCGGCCTGGGGACGGCGAGCGGGGTGGACGCGATGACGGCTCTGGAGCCGGCGCGGCAGTACATGTCCGGACTGGTGGCGCTGTTGGCGGCGGTGACCTGCACGTTCGGCAATCTTGCCGCGTATGGCCAGACGAACATGAAACGGTTGCTGGCTTATTCGACGATCGCGCATGCCGGCTACATGATGATGGCGGTGGCGGCGGCGGTGGCGCTGGCGGGCCATAGTCCGGCCGGCGCGCAAAGGGCGGTCGCCGCGCTGGCCTTTTACGCCGGCATCTACCTGTTCATGAATCTGGGGGCATTTGCCGTCGTCGCCTTCTTGCGAAACGCGTTGGGCAGCGAGGAGATCGCCGACTACGCCGGGCTGATTCGCACCTCGCCCGGATTGGTCGTTTCAATGGGGATCATTCTCTTCAGCCTCGTCGGCCTGCCGCCGCTGGCGGGTTTCGCCGCCAAGTTCACCGTCTTTGCGGCGATGTTCGACGCGGGCCTGCTGTTGTTGCTGGCGATCGGCGCGATCAATACGGTGCTGAGCCTGTTCTACTATCTTCGCGTCATTCGCGTGATGGCGTTGCCTTCGGATAACGACGCGATTCCGGCGGCGGGAATTCGGCTTTCGTCGATCCCGGGCGCGTATTGTTTTCTGGTGATGCTGCCGCTGGTGGTTTTCGGAGTCTGGTGGAACGGGTTGTTCGACTGGGCCAACGCGGCCGCCGCCACTCTGCCCTACTGAGGCTTCTTGATGGACCGCACCGATACGATCGCAGCCTTAAACGGCCTCTTGCAGATCCTCTACCGATCGCTGCCTCTCTACCTGGACGGCAAGCGGCACTGGGCGCCGCGCGGCCGCGAGGAAATCGCCGGGGCCGTCGCCGAGATCGCTCGGGATTACCAGGCGTATATCCAGCGGGTCGCCGATCGCATCTATCGGTGGGACGGTTGCATCGAACCGGGCCAGTTCCCCCTGGAATTCACGGCGATGCATGATCTGGGGCTCGATTATCTGCTGAAGGAACTCGTCGAGCGCCAGCGCCGCGACGTGGTAGCGATCGGGCGGTGCGCGGAAGCGGTGAGCGATTGCCCGGAAGCCCGAGCGCTGGCGGAAGAAATCCTCGGAAACGCCCGCGGTCATCTCGACAACCTCGAGGAACTCGCCGCCAACGGCGAGGCGGTAAGCGCATAACGCCAGCCGGAGCGGGAAGTTTGACCGGCTCCACTTAGCCGTGCCATAATAGGGGCGCGCCCGCGAAGTGGAACAACTGACGGTGCGTGCGACGCAGCAGAGGAGTACTTCCGCGGTGAGCCAGGAACCATTGAATATCGCCTTGCCCGACAGCTTGAAGGATTACTTGTTCGAAAGAGTCTCTCAGGGCGTGTGCAACTCCCCTAGCGAGTACATCGTTCAATTGATCCGTGCCGATCAGAAGCACAAGGTACTGGAGGATCTGGAGACGCTTGCGCTTGAGGGTATCGAGAGCGGCGATGCCGGGGAGATGACCGATGAGGAGTGGACGGCCCTCAACCGCAGCATTACGCAGCCACAGCTTCCTCGGTCCGAGCCGTGAGTAAGCCCCGCTTTACTCGACTGGCAAAGAAGGATCTCAACCACCACGCCAGGCTCATCGCCAGCGACACCCCCGGGCAGCCGCGCGATTCGTGGACGCGGTGCGGGAAGCCGCGACATTGCTGGCTCGCGTGCCGCAATTGGGCACGCAGTTGCAGCTTCAAAACCCGCTCGCCGCTGGCACGCGAATACGGACGATCCAGGGCTTTGAACAATACGTCAATAGAAGGCGCGCCCCGTATAGCTGCACCCGACGGAATACATCCACTTGCCGTCTTTGCGGACGCGGGTGATGTGTGCGATCTGTGCGTGGAGATAGGTCAGGGCGGGAGGCGTTCCCAGGGCGACAACGATCGTGGCTGATTCGGGCGGCCTGGGGGACCAGTAGGAGAATCCGCCCGCGGCAATGTCGTTGCACTGCACCGGGTAGAAGTCGGCGGGATCCGGGAGTTCACCGTGGAGAACAGGAGCGATCGATTGGCGGTACGGGTAGGAACGCCGTTGCTGCCGTCGGCGTTCTTCATGGACAGACCCCGGCGCACCGGCGGGCGCCGGCTTTTTTTGCGGCGCCGGGCCGCCATCGTCGGATCGATCCTGCAACAGGGCCGCCGGGGCAAAGCCTTCGCCTGGTTGTTTCGGCAGCTCGCTGACGTCGGTCCCCGTGGCGAGAATGGATTCGATCTCACCTGCGGCATCGCGAACGGTGTTCAACGACCAGGCGATGCGGCGTTTCTCGGAGGATTCGGTCAGCAGGTTGCCCTCGAATCGGACCGGTCCGATCCCCTGGCAGAGGCCCTCGAAGATTGTCTTGAACAGTTCGAGTTCCTCGGCCACCGGCACCACGTCCCAGACCGGTCTGCGGCGGACGGCGTCCAACGAGCGGCCCGTAATCCGCTGGAATGCCTCGTTGACGTGGAGGATATTGCCTCGCCCGTCGAGCACGAGCACAATCGCCTCGACGGCGTGGAGCATACCGGCCGACAATCGTTGCTCGGCGGCCAGGGCCTGCTCCGCACGGCATCGGGCGATCGCGGTGGTTACCACGTGCGAGACGGTTTCGGCAAACACCTCGTCGGCGGCATCGAAGAATCGAGCGTGCCGACTGCCGACGATCAAGGCGCCGAACGATCGCTGCGGCAAACAGAGCGGAATCGCCAGCGCACTACGGATATCGTGCTTCACAAGAAGACGATCGCGGAATCGCGAATCGTCCACCAGGCCGTCGACGGTGAGCGGATGCCCAACCTGAAGGACGTATCCGGCCAGCGAATCCTGGCCGTTGAAGGCCACGCGGAGTGAGCCAGTCTCGGCGATGCTCCCATCGGGCTGTTTCGCCGAAATCGTCAAGGCCAATTCTTCGCCGCCGGCATCCACTTCCGCCACCATGAAGCAATCCGCAGCGACCATGTCGGCGATCAGCGCGGCAGCATCCTGCAGCAGCAGCGCCGGGGCCGGGGCGGCAACGGCTCGCCGGCCCAAGGCGACCACCGCCTGCTGTTGCTTAAGCAGATCCCGCGGTGGCTCGGCAGACGCCGGAACGTCGTGGGTTGTTGTGGCTTCCATCTAGAGATCGAACGTTTGCGGCTGGAGTGCGAGATTCGGAGGGACGACGGGCGTCGGGTATTTTCCCTCGTGGACGAAAGTCCGATTCCGGCCATATCGTTTGGCTTCCCCGACCGTGGACTCCAAGCGGTCAAGAAGCGATTGAGAGGTGTCTTCCGCGGTCGACTCCGTCAGGCCGCAACTAAGAGTTATGCGAGCCGTCCGGGTCGCTGCCTGAAACTCGGTGGCTTCGATCGTCTGCCTGACCTTTTCCACGATGCTCATCGCTTCGCGGACGCCGCTGTCGGGAAAGAGGATGACAAACTGCTGCCCGCCGTACCGCGACAGGAACGGATTGCCGTGGCTTTCCGCCGAGAGCAATGTGGCCACGGCGCGGAGCATCTGATTGCCGAGATTCGGGCCGCCGTTCTCGTTCAGCCGGGCGAAATGGTCGAGGTCGATCATCGCTGCGCTGAGCCGGCGGACCCGCTGAACGTCTTGGTTCCACCACCGGGCCAACTCGGATTCCAAGCCCACTCGGTCGGCGAGACCGGTGACCGGGTCGGTGCGTTGCGACTCGCCGGCGTCCTCGAGCCACTGGGGTGAGGGCGATGCGGCCGGACTTCGAAGGTCGTCGGCGACTTCGGTCAGAACGTCCTCGTAGTGCCGGCCGGCCGTCGGCAAGGCAACCAGGGAGGATTCGGCGGGGCTTGGCTCGCGATGGGCCGGCTCTCCGGCGATGTCCGGTTCGGACAGAGCGGCCGATGGTTCCTCATCGGCGACGCTCACGGCGGATTCCATCGGCGCATCGCACTGCGCAGCCGCGTCTTCCGTCTCGGTGGCCCCTGCCTCGTTTTCCGGCGCGACGACGAACGGGTCACTCGCCACGGCCGCCGAGGAGCCGGCGGCCGGTTGTGTGCAGACCGGCGCCGTCAGCGCGCGCGCCGCAGGTTGCTGCCTGCTCAGGCAGACGGCCAGTGCAAACCCCAACCCGAGGTTCGCGACGGCGATCAAGAGGATGTAGGTGACCAAGGTAACCCTTTCACGTCGTTAACGACCGTCGGCGAAACGGTGAGCAACCGTCGGCAGCCGCGGCACGCATCCCGATCAAGTTTAGGACACCAGAATCGCGATGCGGCAGGTTGCGGCGCCAACGGAACGAACCGCCCGGGACGTCGCGATGGGAAGACACGAAAAGAAGGGCTACGCTCGTCACACCGGATGCGACGGAATTGCGGACCGAAGGGGTTGTCGGAGCGGTAACGATCGGCGAATGAATGACTGTCGTACCTACCGGTGGTGGCGGGGCCTTCCCACGTCGCCGGTTAGGAGCCTATCCCAAAACCGCTGGGGACTGGCTCATGTTGCGGAGTCTTCGGAGCAAAATGTGCCTGTCCCCTTCTCCCGACGCGGTCTTGGGATAGGGTCTAGGTCTTCTCAGTTCATCTCGGCGGCTTCTTCCCAGTGGGCATAGAGGGTCTGAAGGGTCTGTTGCTCGCTTTCGATATCGGCCATGACGCGTCGCACGCGGTCGCCGTCGCGATGCGTGTCGGGCTTGGCCAGCGCGGCATGAAGTTCCGCAAGGCGCGATTCCCGCTGGACGATCTCCGTTTCGATGTCGCCGGCTTTGCGATAGGGAAATCGGCGTTTTTTCGCGGGCTTGCCCTCAGCCGTCGTGCCGGCGGGCCTGGACGGCTTGGAGTCCTTCGCGTCTTTGCGAGCCGGCTCGGAGGCGGCTTCCCGGCGTTGCTGGACCTGGCGGAGATGCGTGTCGTAGTTGCCTTCCACGATCCTCACGCGGTCGGGCTCCAGAACCAGCACGTGATCGGCCACCTGATTCACAAAGTATCGATCGTGGCTTACGAAGAGCACGGTTCCGTTGAATTCCCGCAACGACCGCTCGAGCGAGTCGCGGGCCCAGAGGTCGAGATGGTTGGTCGGCTCGTCGAGCACGAGAAAGTTGGCGTCGCTGGCGGTGAGTCGAGCCAGGGCGGCACGGCACCGCTCGCCGCCGCTGAGGCTGCCGACTTTCTGCAAGGCCGTATCGCCGACCAGCCCGAATCGCGCCAACAGATCCCGTCGCTGCTGGAGAACAAACTCCTTGTGGGGCGGCCGAACCGCGTCGACCACGTCGGCATCGTCAGGAAGCGAACTGAGCTGCTGGTCGAAATAGCCGACCGCGACGCCCTGGCCGAGTTGGACGCGTCCGGCGTCGGCCTTGGCGTGTCCCAGCAGGCACTTCAACAGCGTGCTCTTGCCCGAGCCGTTCTTCCCCAACAGGGCCCAACGCTCGCCGCGCTGGATATCGAAGCCGACGTTTTCGAAGAGCGTTCGGTCGAACGCCTTCTTCAGCCCCTCGGTCCGCAGCACGATGTCGCCGCTCCGCTCGGCTTGCGGAAAGCCCATCACCGGCGCGGAGATCTCTCGCGGCGGATCGACCCGCTCGATGCGCTCGAGCTTCTTGCGGCGGTCTTCGGCTTGGGCGTGCTTCTGCCCATAGGAGTTGCGGCGGATGAAATCCTCGGTCTTGGCGATCTCGATCTGCTGCTTCTCGTAGGTCCGTTGCTGGACCAGCAGCCGCTCGGCCTTCTGCCGCCAGTAGGCGGAGAAGTTGCCGGTGTAGCTGTCGGTCGTTCCATGGAACAACTCCAGCGTGCGGTTGGTCACCTTGTCGAGAAAGTAGCGGTCGTGGCTGACCACGAGCATGGCCGCGGAACTGGCGGCCAGGAATTCCTCCAGCCACTGGGTCGCTTCGATGTCGAGGTGGTTCGACGGTTCATCCAAGAGCATCAGGTCCGGCTCGGACAGGAGGAGCTTGGCCAGCATCAGCCGGTTTTGCTCGCCGCCGCTGAGCGACTCGACTCCCAACGGAAACGCGGCAGGGCGGAATCCCAGCCCCTGGAGCACCCGCTCGACCTTGTGGTCCAGGTTGTACGCGTCGTGCCGGTGCAACTCCTGCTGGAGATGGTCGAAGCGAGCGGCCAGCCGGCGATGGGCGGCGTCGTCGGATGCCTCGGCCAACGCGTGCGCCACCTCGACCGCCTCGTGCTGCATGGCGACCAATTCGTCCAAGGCGCTGTGCGCCTCGTCCCAGACCGTCCGGCCGGGATCGACCGTCGGCTGCTGTTGGAGATAGCCAACCCGTACCGACGGGTGAACCATTACGACGCCCGCATCCGCCTCATCCTCACGAGTGATGATCCGCATGAGGGTCGTCTTGCCAGCCCCATTCGGGCCGACCAGCCCGATCCGCTCGCCAGAGTGGATGCTGAAGGTCACCCCGTCCAACACCGCCTCCGGGCCGAAATGCTTCCTGACTGCTTCAACCGAGAGGACGATCATTGGGTTCTTCTAAGGAGGGCAACGGGTGCTCCGCGATCACGAACTCGCGGACGATCCGACCCGCGATGAGATGTTCCTGGAGAATACGTTCCAGCACGGGCGGATCGCAATGGCCGTACCAGACGCCTTCGGGGTAGACCACGGCTACCGGGCCGCCGAGACAGATTCTCAAGCAGTTTGCCTTGGTTCGATAGACGCCGCCGCGCCCGCTGAGGTTGAGTTCATCCAGCCGGCGTTTCAGATAATCCCATGCCTCGAGCGAACGCTCGCGGCTGGAGCATTTCGGCTTCGTCTGGTCGCAACAGAGGAAAATGTGCCGCCGGATCGCCGGCACACCGAGCTGCTCCGCGACCCGGCGCTGACCGGCGATCGCGTCCGCGAGGTTCGCTGATTCATCCATGGTCCGTTTACAAAGGCCGCTTCCCGGCCAGCAGCAACGCCACTTCCGCGACGCGCTGGCCCTGGCAGTTGATGGTCTTCTGGTTCTGTTCGTCGGCGAGAAAATCGTCGCCCATGTTCCAGACGGCCGCCCCGGCGTGACAGGACGGCTTGGCCTCGCCCACGACGATCATGTTCTGCGAGTTGAGGGCGATTTGCACGGAGCGGATCGCCAGCTCCTGGCCACCGTCGCGAGCGCCGCCGATCGCCAACACGCCGGCAACCTTGTTGCTCAAGCGGAAATCATCCTTGCGGAAAGTCATGCACCGTTCGAGGAACGCCTTGCAGAGGGAACTCATGTTGCTGAAATAGACGGGCGTGCCCACAATAATTCCCCGCACCGCCGCATCGGCAAGCTTGGGCACCAGCGTCGGAAAATCGTCCGCATGACCCGGCTTGAGCGGAATCCCCGCCGCCGGTTCCGCCGGGATGCTCATCGTGGCCAGATCGATCAGTTCGGTCTCGATCGCATCGGCGTCGACAGCCTTGGCAGCGTCGAGGCAGGCCTTCACGGCCGCCACCGTCGACTTGCCCTCCCGCAGGCTGCAGGCGATTCCCACGATCCTGATCTTGCCGGTTTGAGGGTCCGCCGCCTTCGCGCCGGCCGCCAGAGCGCCGGTTGCCGCGGCTGCCCCCGCCGTTGCCAAAAAGTCTCGTCGCGTCCAATCGTGGTTCATGTTGTACCTCACGGTTGAAGGATACCCACTCGACGGCCGCAGTATAACACGCGACGGGGTAAAAATCGAGGCTGCCGGGTCAATCGAGTCGCCTCGCGAGAACCGCCGCAACCCGCCCGCCGATCGGTGTCAACAACAGCACGGCCGCCTTGTCCCCGCGCAAGCGGAGCCGGCGACGGATTTGCTCCGGAGTGTCGCCAACGCCCCGTTTCTTGATCTCCAATTGGCCGATCCCCCGGCTGTCGAAGACCTGATTGAGACGCCTCCGATCGAAGGGCAAGACGTCGGTCACTTCAAAACACGCCACACCCTCCGTAGCGACCGGTTCGTCGCCCGTCAGGTAGACGCTCTGCGTATCGACGGCCGCCAAGGTGTGCCGTTCGGCCAGGACCGGCAGCAGGCGTGCCGCCAGTACCGCCGGATCCGGGTCGAAGAGGTAACGGCCGATGCGGGGTGCAACCGGCAGCGATTCGGACGGTTGGCCGAAGATCGTCCACGGGGTTCGCAAACCGGCGCGGCCACTGGCCGACAGTACGGTCGCGCGACGATAGCCCGGCTGCCGGGCGAGGCTGCCGAACCAGGCCACCAACTGCCGGCATTCACCTCCGCGGCTGATCCACTCCAGTTCCGCCTGCAAAGCCCACTGCCGGGGAGGGTCCGTGGCCGGCGCCAACTTCATCGCAGCCTGGGGATCGCTGTGGAGCAAGCGGTTCAGAATCGACGCCGCGGGCTCGTGTAGCTCTACTTGAGTAGTTCTGCGACCCTGAGGGCGGCGATCGGGATCGACATGCCATGCCGCATAGTCCTCCAAGGATATGGCGGCCGCATCCGCCAGAAGGATCCGCGGCTGAAATCCGCTCGTGCGGAGACAGAGCACATTGAGATTCGCCTCGGCCAGCAGGGTCACGACCGGGTCGCGGTCGACGCCGGATACCGGGCCGCGCCGGGCCAGCGCGAGCAGATCCCCGCCAATCCCACAACAGAGGTCCGCCAGCGGCGCCGCCAGCGGAAAGCGGTCGGCTTTGTAGGAAGCCAAAACTTCGTCGGTCGCCTGTTCCAGCCCGACCGGAGTGAAGAACATCCGGTCGGCTTCGGAGAACTTCACCCGGGCGCGGCGACGAAGCTCCGCTTGCTCGAGCACGAGGTGAGTCCGCTTTGCGGAGATCTCCCTGCGAAGCGCCGCGGCCTGCCGGACCAGCGGCAACGGATCCTCGGCGACGCGACGGAGCCATCTGCGGGCATCGTCGCCAAGCAGCCAGCGGTAATCGTCGAGCAATTCAGGAGACATCGGCGCGGCGGTGTTCGGGAAAAGGGGGTCTATACCGATTGTATCAAAGCGATCCCGGGCGACTGTCTCAGTTTTCGCGCGGATCCGTGTTCCCCGTTCGGCTCTAGGGATCGTAACCTTGCCGCGCGTCAGGAAGACTGCGCGATGCGGCGTCGTGAGAGTGGCAGTGCGGCAGCAGGTGAGCCGATGGATCCCTGGGGTTGTGTCCGTGCGCACGTACGAGAGGGGATCGGGCCATCGGAGTGGCCCGCGTGAGGAAGGGGGACATGATATTGGAGATAGACCTATGCAGCGACTCCTGCTGATGGCGGCCGCATTGGGCTTCACCACGCTTGGTCCCATGGCCGCGTTCCGCGCCCCGGATTGGCTCAGCGGCGGCACAAAAACAAGCTCCCCGGCGCCGGTTGCGACGGCGCCGCCCGCGGCACAAGCGACGTTACCGCCCAGCGAGAGGTTGCCGGGAGCCGCGGCCCCGTCGCCGCCGATGGCGTTAACGCCCTCTCTGGAGGGTTTCCCGACATTCGATTTCGCCGAAGTCTTCCGGTTCGACGTCTCGCCCGGCTGGATCATGAGCCGATGGTCGCGGGTTTCTGCGGCTCTGGGGACGCTTCAGCTTCAGGGGTACCGGGTTCCCCTGGTGACGGGAACCGCCGAAGATGATCTTGCTGGCTCCCTGACCTATTACTTCAACTCCGCTCAGCAGGTCCAACGGATCACGTTTTCCGGCACAA
>Ga0123333_10005155_pt1 | contig 11911 bp, 8 predicted proteins | sample BioC12SIPDNA_3_FD_89957 | JGI IMG/M metagenome (GOLD analysis project Ga0123333, IMG submission 89957) | Anaerobic biogas reactor microbial communites from Washington, USA - Biogas_R2_B C12 SIP DNA | ecosystem: Engineered > Bioreactor > Anaerobic > Unclassified | place: Washington, USA...
GCACGTCAGGAGGACTTTTTTACCATTCCGGATAGGGGAAGTTGTCGATCGTCTCGGCGGTGACGACGTCCAGCGCCGTCCAGACGACGTCCGGGGCTTCCTCGCCGTTCAGGATCTTCGTGATGCAGCCGAACGCGTCCTGCGTCATCTGCGAGAAGGACTGGCCGATCGACAGCGCCTGCGTGCCCTCGCGGACCTGGTCGTAGCCGACCTTGCAGCCGTCGACGCCGATGACGTACACGCCCTGGATGCCCGCGGTCTTCAGCGCCTGGATGATGCCCGTCGCGCCGATGTCCCAATGGCAGTAGATGGCGTCGATCTCATCGCCGTACTTGACGATGAAGTCCTCGGCGATCGCCTGCGCGTCGTCGCTGGCCCAGGCGGCGCAATCCTGGCTGTCGAGCAGGTTGATGTTCGTGCCCTCGATCGTGTCGACGAAGCCGTCATGGCGCTTGATCTGCGCGTCGTGGCCGGACTGTCCGCCGATTTCCACGACGTTGCAGCCGTCCGGGAACGCCGTCATCAGCGTCTGCGCGGCCACCTGGCCCGCCATGTAGTCGTCGGTGCCGCACATGAAGTCGCGGTACTCCTTGAAGTCCGCCGGCAGCTCCGAGGAGTACATGCCGACGATGACGCCCGCCGCCTGCGCGTCCATCAGCGCGGGGATGATGGCGCTCGGGTCGGTCGGGTTGATGCAGATGGCCTTGTAGCCGTCCGCGATGCAGGTTCCGATCGCGGCGACGCCCTTCTGCGGGTCGTAGTCCTCCTGGAACACCTGCACGGTGAAGCCGTACTCGGGGGCGTACTTCTGGAACTGCGTCCAGGCGTAGGCCTGCGAGGCGTTCTCGAGGGACTGGGTGATGAAGGCGACCTTGATCTCATCGGCGTGGGCGAAGGTCAACATGGATGCGGCCAGCATCAGGGTGAGCAACAGGACAAAGATTTTCTTCATGGAAATGGGCCTCCTTGCATTATTTGACCGGCGGGGCCCCCCCGCCGATACTAACAACTGCCGCGCGGCAAAAGCTCCCGGACCAATTCCGCCGCGCCGATGATCCCGAAATCCTGCTTCAATTCCGCGAAGCGGAAATGGACGGGCTTCGGGATGTGGTTGTACCGGTCGAACTCCTCGCGGACCGGGTCAAAGAGCATGCCCCCGAAGTTCGTAAGCCCGCCGCCGAACACGAACAGGTTCACGTTCAAGAGCTGGTAGATGTTGAACACGCATACCGAGAGGTAGTGCGCCATTTGCCTGAGCACCCGCAGCGCCAGCTCGTCGCCCGCCTCGCAGGCCCTGCGCAGTTCGACGCAGTCGAGGCTCTCGTCCAGGCACATCGCCGTGCGGCAGCCCTCGGCCATCCGGCAGATCTGCTGCGGCACGAAGCGCCCGGACGCCCAGGACATGAAGCAGCCCGCGTTCTCGCAGCCGCACACGACGCCCTCGCCCGGCGTGATCAGCATGTGGCCGCTCTCGCCCGCCCAGCCGTAGCTGCCGCGGAAGAGCTCGCCGTTCAGGATCAGCCCGCTGCCGATGCCCGTGCTCACGGCCATGTAGACCATGTGGCGGCTGCCGCGCCCGGCGCCGAAGCGGTGCTCCGCGAGCGCCGCGACGTTTGAATCGTTGTCGAGGATGACCGGCATTAGAAGCCGGCTCTGCAGGTAATCGCGCATCGCGAAATCGCGTATGTTGACCATCGCGGACGTCATGCAGACGTAGCCCTCGTCGAAGAGTATAAACGACGGCATGCACACGCCGATGCCGAGCATGTCTCGGGGCCGCAGGCCGTTCTTCTCCATCAGGCGGGCGATCGCCTCGATCATCTGATCCGAGAACGCGGGGCCGTCCGCCTCGATGACGGTCGGATGCTGCGAGCGATCCACGAGGCGGTCGCCCTCGTCGAACAGGCCGTAGGCGACCTTTGTGCCGCCGGCGTCGACTCCGATGCGGTATCTCACAGGCGGTCCTCCCATGCCTCGTTTGTTTTTCACATTGTACCAGCAATTTTAACAGTTGTCAATGGGATTTTCGAATGAAACTAAAATTTTTTGTTTAATAACATAAGGCCCTTTTATACGTTCCCCGAATCCTTTCTTTGCGGGAATTTTTGCGCGCTACGCCTTCAATACGGTCACGCCGGAGCGGTTGAGCGACGCCTCGGCCTCCTTGGGCAGGTCGCCGTCCGTGACGACCGTGTGCACGCCGCCGGGTATGGCCATCGGCACGACGCTGCTCCGCAGGAACTTGTCGCTTTCCGTCACGACGACGACGTGCTTCGCCTGCTCCGCCATGTCGCGCACCGCCTGCACGCGCAGGTGGTCGTCCGCGGTGAAGCCGAGCTTTTCGGTGTAGCCGTCCGTGCCGACGAACAGCTTGTCCACGTAGAACTGCTTCGCGCACGCGCGGAGGATCGGCCCGACGGTGACCTGCGCGCCGTTCTGGAAGTCGCCGCCCAAGAGCACCACGCGCGCGTTCTCGGCGTGCCGGATGTAGTTCGCGATGAACGCGCTGTTCGTGATGATCGTCGCGCCCGTCTTGGAGCCGGCGATCTGCTCGGCGAGCAGCGTGCAGCAGCTGCCGCTCTCGATCATCAGCGTCTCGCCGTCCTCGACGAGCGCCGCCGCCCGAAGCGCGATCTTTCTCTTCTCTTCATAATGGATCGCCAGCCGGTTGTTGATGTCGTCGCTCCCGCCGAAGATCGCGTAGCCGTGCGCGCGCCGGACGATGCGCCGCGCCTCGAGCGCGTCGAGGTCCTTGCGCACCGTCACCTGCGACACGCCGAGCTTCTCCGCCAGCACCGCGGTGTTCAACCTGCCGTGCTTGGAAAGGAGGTCCAGGATCGTCGATTCCCGCTTGTTCATCGAAGCACGCTTCCTCCAAATGCTATTCCGCAATATAAGCATAACACAATCCGCTTGCCATTGCAAGAAATATCGCTGCATGCGCAAGCGGATTTTCTTCCCATCGAAGCGCCCCGCGCGTTCATTGAAAGCTGCAGTCGAGCCCCTCGTCGAGAAACGCCCGCCGGTATTCTTCGAGCGTCTCCGGGTGCAGCTGCGCGACCCCCTTGAGCTCGTAGGGGATTCCCAGCCGCTCGTATTTCTTCTCCCCGAACTGGTGGAACGGGAGAAGGTGGACGGTGCGCACCCCGATCTCCCGGAGCTCGCGCGCCATCGCCCGCGCGGTTCCGACATCGCCGTTGAAGCCCGGGATGACCGGTATGCGCGCGATCACGTCCGCGCCGGATTCGACGGCAGCGCGCAGGTTTTTGAGGATCGCGTCGTTCGGCACGCCGGTCCCCTCGCGGTGCCTCTCGCGATCGCAATGCTTGAAGTCGAACAGCAGCAGGTCCACATGCGGCAAAAACGCCCGGAAGCGCGCGGGGTCGGCGAAGCCCGTCGTCTCGACCGCGACGTGCATGCCCTCCGCGCGCGCGGCGTCCGCCAGGGCCGCGGCGAACTCCGGCTGCTCAAGCGGCTCGCCGCCCGAGAGCGTCAGGCCGCCGCCGGATTGTTTATAGAACGCCGCGTCCTTGTTGACCTCCGCCATGACCTCTTCGACGGTGTACTCGCGCCCGCAAAAGGTTTCGTCCTCCATCGCGTCGGCGATCGCCGCGTTGCGGTTCTGCGATTCCGGGTTCGAGCACCACTTGCAGCGAAGCGGACAGCCCTTGAAGAACACGGTCGTCCGGATTCCGGGGCCGTCGTTGATGCTGAATTTCTGGATGTTGAACAGCCTTCCGGTCGCCTCCATCGCTCGTCCCCCCTCGGTTTTTCTCAAGTATAGCAGAATCTTCGCGGTTTTCAAGCCTTCGGCAAAAACTTAATTACGTTCGCAATTATATATTGACGCGAACGAAACTTTCGGCTATAATGGATGCAGGACCGGAAGGAGGGTGTTCCATGACCAAATCATACCGCTTCGGCGAACTGACCCCCCGGATGAGGGGCTTCCGCGAGGCGCTGCTGGATATCAAGCCGCAAATCTGCGCGGAGCGCGCGATATTGACGACGGAGAGCTACCGCAGACATGCCGACAAGCCGCTCGCGGTCAAGCGCGCGCTGATGCTTGAGAACATCCTCGAGCACATGACGATCTACATAGAGCCCGAGAGCCTGCTCGCGGGCAACCAGGCGTCCGCCAACCGCTCCGCGCCCGTGTTTCCCGAGTACGCGATGGACTGGGTCATCCGGGAGCTCGACGAATTCGACAAGCGCAACGGCGACGTGTTCTACATCACCGAGGAGACGAAGCAGAAGCTGCGGGACATCTACCCGTTCTGGGAGCACAACACGCTGCTGGACCGGGGCCTCGCCGCGATGCCGCCCGAGAGCCGGCTGTTCTACGATCTCGGCGTCATCAAGGCCGAGGGCAACCTCACCTCGGGCGACGCGCACATCGCCGTCGACTACGAGAGGGTGCTGCGCGAGGGGCTCGAGAGCTACGAGAGGCGCACGCGCGCGCGCATGGACGCGCTCGACCTCGCGAAGCCCGAAAATTTGAAGAAGCTCTATTTCTACGAGAGCATATTGATCACGCTCCGCGCGATGCGGACGTTCGCCGGGCGCTATGCGGCACTCGCCGAGGAAGAGGCGAAGGCCGCCGGGCCCGCGCGCGCGCAGGAGCTCCGCGAGATGGCGGAGGTGCTCAAGAAGGTCCCGTACCATCCGGCCGAGACGTTCCGCGAGGCCGTGCAGTCCGTGTGGCTCGTGCACCTCGTGCTGCAGATCGAGTCGAACGGCCACTCGCTCTCCTACGGCCGCATGGACCAGTACCTCTACCCCTATTACGTCCGCGACCTCGCCTCGGGTCTGATCACCGGGGACGCCGCGTGCGAGCTCCTGACGAACCTCTGGCTCAAGACGTTTACGGTCAACAAGGTGCGCTCCTGGACGCACACGCAGTTCAGCGCGGGCTCGCCGCTCTACCAGAACGTCACCGTCGGCGGCCAGACGCAGGACAAACGGGACGCGGTCAACCCGCTCTCGTACCTGATCCTCCGCTCCGTCGCGCAGGCGCACCTGCCGCAGCCGAACCTGACGGTGCGCTACCACGCGGGGCTCTCGGACGAGTTCATGAACGAGGCCATCGAGGTCGTGAAGCTCGGCTTCGGCATGCCGGCGTTCAACAACGACGAGATCATCATCCCCTCGTTCATCGCGCGCGGCGTCAAGGAGGCGGACGCGTACAACTACAGCGCCATCGGCTGCGTCGAGACCGCCGTCCCCGGCAAGTGGGGCTACCGCTGCACGGGCATGAGCTTTCTGAACTTCCCGAAGTCGCTGTTGATCGCGATGAACGACGGCGTCGACCCGAAGAGCGGCAAGCGGCTCATTCAGGGCGTCGGCCACTTTAGGGACATGACCTCCTACGACGAGCTCAGGCGCGCGTGGGACGTCATCATACGCGACTTCGCGCGCCACAGCGCGATCATCGAGAACGTATGCGACGTCGCGCTCGAGGAAAACGTGCCGGACATACTCTGCTCGACGCTCTGCGACGACTGCATCGGCCGCGGGCTGACGCTCAAGGAGGGCGGCGCGATCTACGATTTCATCAGCGGGCTGCAGGTCGGCATCGCGAACCTCGCGGACTCGCTGGCCGCGATCAAGAAGCTCGTGTTTGAGGAAAAGCGCATCGCGAACGCCGAATTGTGGGACGCGCTTTCGAGCGACTTCGCGGGCGAGGAGGGCGAGCGCATCCGGCAACTGCTCATCGAGGGCGCGCCGAAGTACGGAAACGACGACGACTACGTCGATCAACTCGTCGTCGACGCGTACGCCCCCTACATCGACGAGATCAAGAAATACCCGAACACCCGCTTCGGGCGCGGGCCGATCGGCGGCACGCGCTACGCCGGGACGTCCTCGATCTCGGCCAACGTCGGGCAGGGGCGCTCGACGCTCGCGACGCCGGACGGACGGCACGCGGGCGAGCCGCTCGCGGAGGGCTGCTCGCCGAGCCACGGCATGGACCGCCGCGGCCCGACCGCGGTGTTCAAGAGCGTCTCGAAGCTCCCGACGCACGAGATCACCGGCGGCGTGCTTCTGAACCAGAAGCTCACGCCCGCGCTTTTGACGAAGGAGGAGAACAAGAAGAAGCTGATCGCGCTGCTCCGAACGTTCTTCAATACCCTCCACGGCTACCACGTGCAGTACAACGTCGTCGACCGGGAGACGCTGCTCGACGCGCAGGCGCACCCCGAAAAGCACCGCGACCTGATCGTGCGCGTCGCCGGGTACAGCGCGTTCTTCAACGTGCTCTCGCGCCAGACGCAGGACGACATCATCGAGCGCACGGAGCAGACGCTGTAATCGCCTGGGTGAAAGGAGACTGCCCATGAACGCATATGAGAGGATCGCCGCCATCCCCAAGTTCGACACGATCGAGGCGCTCAAAGCAGCCATGCTCGCCGAGCCGCGCTACGTCAGCATCGAGCAGGCGCGCATCATCACCGAGGTCTACAAAGAGACCGAGGGCGAGAGCGCGTGCATGCGCCGCGCGAAGTCGCTGAAGGCCGCGCTCGAGCGCATCGGAATCCGCATCGAGCCGGACGAGAAGATCGTCGGCAACCGCACGGCGAGCGTGCGCGCGGGCGTCGTGTTCCCGGAGACCGGCGCTTCCTGGGTCGACCGCGAGTTCGAGACGCTCCCGACCCGGCCGCAGGACCGCTTCAACGTGCGCGAGGAGGACATGCTCGAGTTCCGGCGCGACATCCTGCCCTATTGGAAGGGGCGCTCGCTCGAGGACAGGGTGCGCGCCGCCGCGGGACCCGAGATCGACGCGATCGCCTTGGTCGTCAAGATCAACCAGAAGGACCACTCGCAGGGGCACATCTGCCCGGACACCGAGAAGTGGCTGCGCCTGGGGCCGTCGGGCATCCGCCGGGACGCCGAGGCGCATCTCGCAAGCGCCCCGGAGGAGCAGCGGGATTTCTACCGGAGCATCGCGCTTTCGATGGAGGGCGCCGAGGCGTTCATGCGCCGATACGCGAAGCTGGCCGCGCAGATGTACGCCGAGACCGGCAAGGAGAACCTCCGCGAGGTCTCGAGAATCTGCGAAAAGCTCGCCTCCCATCCGCCGGAGAGCTACCACGAGGCGCTGCAGGCGACCTGGTTTTTGTTCGTGATACTGCAGATGGAGGGGAACGCGTCCTCGTTCTCGCCGGGGCGCATGGACCAGTACCTCTATCCGCATTACCTTCGCAGCCGCGAGGGCGGCATGACCTTCGAAGAGGCGCTGGAATTGACGGAGGGCCTGTGGCTCAAGTTCAACCAGATCGTGTACCTGCGCAACTCGAACAGCGCCAAATACTTCGCGGGCTTCCCGATCGGCTTCAACGTGGCGATCGGCGGCCAGCGCGCGGACGGCTCGGACGCCTCGAACGAGCTGAGCTACCTGTTCCTGAAGGCGCAGGATCACCTCCTGCTTCCGCAGCCGAACATGTCGCTGCGCATGTACCGCAACTCGCCGCAGTCGCTCGTCGAGGCCGCGGTGCGCGTGATCGGCAAGGGCAGCGGCATACCGCAGGTGTTCAACGACGAGTCCGTCATCCCGGCGCTCGAATTGCACGGCGTGTCGCACGAGGACGCGATGAACTACGCGATCGTCGGCTGCGTCGAGCTCACGACGCACGGGAACGCGCTCGGGTGGAGCGACGCCGCGATGTTCAACCTCGTCAAGGCGCTCGAGCTCGCGCTGACGGGCGGCGTCGACCTGTTGAGCGGTCAGAAGATCGGCCCGGATTGCGGGAACCTGACGACGTACAGGACGTTCGACGAGCTCGAGGCCGCGTTCGCGCGCCAGATCGACATGTACATGGACAGGATGGTCGCCATGATCGCCGTCATGGACAAAATGCACGCCGAAAACCTGCCGACGCCGTTCCTCTCGTCCGTGATCGACGACTGCATGGAGGTCGGCCGCGACGTGACGCTCGGCGGCGCGCACTACAACTTCGCGGGCGTGCAGGCGATACAGGCCGCGAACGTCGCCGACAGCCTCGCGGCGATCCGGAAGTTCGTCTACGAGGAGAAGTCCGTCTCCGCGGAGGAATTGCTGGGGGCGCTCAAGAGCGACTTCGCGGGCGCGGAGCTTCTGCGCACGCGGCTCATCCACAAATCGCCCAAGTACGGAAACGACATCCCCGAGGTCGACGAATTGGGCGCCAAGTGGACGCGCTACTTCGGCGAGCGGCTCAAGATGTACAAAAACCGCCGCGGCGGGGTCTACCAGATGGGGCTGTACACGGTGTCCGCGCACGTGCCGATGGGCCAGAACGTCGGCGCCTCCGCGGACGGCCGCCACGCGCGCGATCCGCTGGCCGACGGCGGCGTGTCCGCGATGTACGGCCGCGACACAGGCGGCCCGACGGCGCTTCTGAAATCCGTGTCGAAGCTGCCGTTCGAGATGGCCAGCAACGGCGCGCTCCTCAACATGAAGTTCCTGCCGCGGTTTTTCAAGACGCAAGCCGGAATCGAGAAATTCGCGAGCTTCCTGCGCACGTTCTGCAAGCTCGGCATCAGCCACATACAGTTCAACGTGCTCAACGAGGCCGACCTGCGCGCGGCGCAGAAGGAGCCGGAGAAATACCGCGGGATGACGGTGCGCGTCGCGGGCTATACGGCGTATTTCACCGAGCTCGCGCCGGACCTGCAGGAGGAGATCATCGCGCGCACGTGCTACGAGGCCGTATGAACGGGCTGATCTTCGAGCTCACGCGCTTCGCCGTGCACGACGGGCCGGGCATCCGCAGCACCTTGTTTCTGAAGGGCTGCCCGCTTCGCTGCCCGTGGTGCCAGAACCCGGAGGGCTTGCAAAAGGCCGTCCGGCTGTGGCAGAACCCGTCGCTGTGCATCGGCTGCCGAAGCTGCGTGCACGCGTGCAAGGCGGGCGCCCTTTCCTTTTCCGACCGGCTGCACATCGATGAGCAAGCCTGCAACCTCTGCGGCGACTGCATCGCGGCCTGCCCCGCCGCGGCGCTCTCGTTCGACGGGCGCGAGGTGTCCTCGGAGGAGGCGGTCGAGCTGCTGCTCCGGGACAGGGAGTTCTACGATCCGGGCGGGGTCACGCTGTCCGGCGGCGAGGTGTTCGCCCAGTGGCAGTTCGCGCTGGAGGTGCTCGCGGCCTGCCACGACAGGGGCGTCGACACCGCGATCGAAAGCTGCCTGTACGTCGAGCCGGAGATTTTGAAGAAATTCCTGCCGGTCGTCGACCACTTCATCGCGGACATCAAGTACTTCGACAGGGAGACACACCGTCAAGTGCTCGGCGTCGACAACGCGGTCATCCTCAAAAACTATGCCGCGCTGGTAGACGCGGGCGCGGACGTGCTCGTGCGCACGCCGCTGATCCCCGGGTATACGGCGACGGAGGAGAACATCCGCTCTATCGCGCGCTTCGTCGCGAAGACGGACCGAAAAGCGCGCTATGAGCTTCTGAACTTTAACCCCCTGTGCCGCGGCAAGTACGATTCGCTCGAGCAGCCCTATCCCGTTTCGGGCCGGCCGCTGACCGCGGAGGAGATGGAATTCTACTGCGATATACTGCGCCGGGAAGGTATTTTTGACGTCGTCGAGGAGTGAGAATCATGTCGTCGATCGCGAGATTTCTGGAGGCCGCGCGGGCGGACGAAGCGGTATTTATCAGCGATGTGCGCGAGGCCTTCGAGCGGGAGGGGACGCGCGGGCTTGCGTGCCTCGTGACGCTGTACGACGACCGCGTGCGCCGCTTCGACCTCCGCTTCCCGGCGTTCGAGGCGCCGGAGGAGAGGGAGTTCGCCGCGTCGTATCTCAACGCCACGGTCTACAACATGCTCTCGTCCTTGGGGGCGAAGCGGTTCGACCTCTACCACGATGCCGCGGACGGGGAGCTGCGCTCGCTCGCGCTCGGGCTCAACGAGGCCTTTCAGGTCGATCTCCCGAAGGGCGAGCGCAGCGGCTACGGCAAGTGCCTGAACGTCAACGAGCGCACGCTGAACGCGCTGTGCGAGGGCGCCGGGCGCTTCCGCTTTTCCGTCCATCCGCTCGGCGAATTGCCCGGGACGCCGGCCCGGGGCGGCGCGCCGGAAGTCGAGAGGATCGACTTCGCGCATTTGCCGGACGCGGCCCGCGGCAGGACGCTGATGGGCATGGACGTCGGCGGCACGGACGTGAAGATCGCCGTGTCGATCGACGGCGAGCTCCGATTTTTCAAGGAATACGACTGGTTCCCCGCCGCGTTCACGCGCGCGGAGCAGCTGATCTCCCCGCTCGTGCTTCTGACGCGCCTGATGCGCGCGGCGGCCGCGATGGCGAAGTGCGGCAGGGCGGACGAGGTCCCCGCCGCGGCGCTCGACAAATCCGCGACGGACGCGGAGATGGAGAAGGCCGCGTCCGAGATGGAAAGGGCGGTCGGCGGCGCGCTCCCGGGCTTCGACGCGATCGGGCTGTGCTTTCCGGACGTCGTGATCCGCAACCGCATCGTCGGCGGCGAGACCTACAAGACGCGCGGCATGCGCGAGCAGACGGAGGTCGACTACGAGGCCGAGTTCGCGAAAATCACCGACCTCTGCGACCGGCTGCGCCCCTTTGCCGCCGAGGGCGGCGCGATCATGAACACGAACGACGGCCCGATGGCGGCGTTCACGACCGCGGTCGAGGTCGCGGCCGCGGGCGAGAACCTGCGGGACGGCTTCTTCGCGCACACGCTGGGCACGGAGCTCGGCACCGGCTGGATTCTCCCGGACGGCTCGATCCCCGAAATCCCGCTCGAGGTCTACAACTTCATCATCGACCTCGGGAGTTTCCGGCAGCGCGCCTACGGCGTCGACGACGCGCGCAGCGTCCGCAACTTCAACACCGGCCTCAGCGGGACGCTGCAGAAGTGCACCTGCCAGTCCGGCGTGTTCCGCCTCGCGGCGAAGTATCTGCCCGGGCGCGAGCCCGAGGTCTACGCGCGCGTGCTTTCGGAGGGACTGTTCGTTCAAAGCGGGGGCGGGCTGCACGTCCCGACCGAGCCGAGGGATCTGCGAAAGCCGTGCCTCGAGTTCTTCATGCGCGAGGCCGAGAACCCCGATTCCGTCAGCGCCGAGATCTTCCGCCGCGTCGGGGAATACCTCGCGATCACCTGGAAGGAGACGCAGTATATCCTCGAGCCCGCGTGCGCTTCGCGCGCGCTGTTCGGCCGCCTCGTCAAGACGGACGCCTGCTTCAAGCTGATCGACGAGGGCGCGAAGCGCATCGTCAAGGACATCCGGCAGTTCGCCGCCGACGACGCGCTCGCGAATTCGCCGCTGATGAAGCAGCTCGCCGCGCATCCGCACTACACGATCGCGCAGTTCGCGCAGGCCGTCGGCGCGATCTACTTCGGCTGCACGGGGCTGAAAAAATAGGAAGGGGACTATTTGCGGCCGTCCCGGTACCGGCGGGGCGTCACCCCATACCGCAGGCGAAATTTCTTTGAAAAATAGCTGGGGCTCTGAAAGCCGCTCTGATAGCAGACCTCCGTGACGCTGGCGCGCCCCTCGCGGAGCAGGTCCGCCGCCCTCGCGAGCCGTATCTGATTCAGGTATTGCATCGGCGTCGTGCCGATGTACGCTTGAAATTCCCGCTGGCATTCCCGCTTCGAGAGGTGCGCGTAATCCGCCAATCGCTTCAGCGACATCTCCTCCGGCAGATGCGCCTCGAGAAAGCGCATCATGTCCTTCACTTCCTCCGTCCTTCGCCGGTTCGGCTTTGCCGCCCCGGCCTGCTCGCGGCAGTGCTCCCATATCGCCGTGAACAGCCGGGTCAGTTCCTCGCGCACGGCGAACTCGTACATCGGGGGCCTCTCGCGGCACAGCGTCCATGCCCGGAAAATCCGCTCCGCCGCCTCCCTCTGCCAGTCCACGTGGGCGTACAGCGGAATTCCCTTCAGCGATTCAGACTGCAGATA
>Ga0123333_10005157_pt1 | contig 11905 bp, 10 predicted proteins | sample BioC12SIPDNA_3_FD_89957 | JGI IMG/M metagenome (GOLD analysis project Ga0123333, IMG submission 89957) | Anaerobic biogas reactor microbial communites from Washington, USA - Biogas_R2_B C12 SIP DNA | ecosystem: Engineered > Bioreactor > Anaerobic > Unclassified | place: Washington, USA...
ATGAAAATATGTCCGCCGGGGCGGTGCCTGAATCATTTTCACAAATACAGATGCGTAAACACATAAAATATAGTATAATCCATTGGAATCACATAAAAAATGATGGACGGAAGGGACAAATGATGACAGGGTTTCCAAAAACGCCTCCCACAGCAGGGAGAATATTCCTTGGAACATTAGCGGCGCTCCTGTGCCCCAAAGGGGATTTTCCGTAATGGTTGTCGGCAGAGCCGCAGCGCTCACCTATAATGTGGGGATCGGCCTTTTTTCCTGCGCCCTTGCGCTGATTATCTGGTTTTTCTATAAGCGCAATTTTGCGGACACCCAGGAGTTCCGCCTGCTGCGCCAGATCAATGGGGCGATCTTCCTGGTGCTGTTAAGCGACTTAAGCATCTGGATTTTGGATGGGCGGGACGGCGTTGTGGTCCGGGTTTTGATGCATGGGCTCAACATTATCTTCTTTTTGATGTCTGTGATGGTGGCGCTGGGCTGGCTTAAATACGCCTGGTTTCGTATTTTTGGCCGCGGTTTAACAAAAAAACAGGAGATTTTCTCCATTCGCATCCCCTTTGCGGCGCTGAGCGTGATCATCCTGACATCCCCCATCACCGGCTGGAGCTATTATCTGGACCAGGCCAACGTGTACCACCGGGGGGCCTTTGCGGTGCCCCAATACCTTATTCTCCAGGCGTATCTGCTGGGGGTGTCCGTTACCGCGCTGACAAAGCGCCGCAAAGAAGTCAACATCGACCGGCGGGGAGAGCTGTTTGCCGTCGCCTTTTTCGCGGTGCCGCCGTTTATCGGGGGCCTGGTGCAGACGGCGTTTTATGGGCTGAGCCTGGTCTGGCCCAGTGCGGTGATTTCAAGCCTTCTGCTCCTTTTGACCCAGGCGGGACAGGTCATTTCCCAGGACTCCACCACAGGGCTTAACAACCGCCGCAGCCTGGACAAGCACCTGAGCCTCTATAAGGAGGATCAAAACCGCCCGGTCACGCTGATGATGCTGGACATCAATCACTTTAAGCGCATTAACGACGCGCACGGCCACCGGGCGGGGGATGAGGCCCTGATGGAGGCCGCGCGGGTGCTTAAGGGCGTGGTGGGCGGCAGCAACGCCTTTCTCGCCCGCTACGGCGGGGATGAGTTCGTGGTGGTTCTGCCGGGGGATGATGAGGGCCTTGCCCAGGACTTCCTCAAGCGGATTCACTCAGGCTTTAAGGCCCTCAGCGCCCAGCAGCGCTTGCCCTTCCAGCTTTCTGTCAGCGCGGGCTACGCCATGTCCCGTGAGCCGGGCGCCAACCGCACGGCGGAGCTTTTGAGAACGGCGGACAGGCGCATGTATGAGGACAAGGAGCGTCTGAGCGCGCTTTGACAGCTTTGTCTTCCTTTTTCTGCCCCGGCGAGATTTTCCTGAGCGCCGGGCCTTTAGACTGAACAATAAAACAGGGAGGTTTACCCATGAAAAGATTGTTTTCCATTTCCTTGGCGCTGATGGTGTTGCTGGGGGCGCTTGGCTCTGGCGCGCTGGCGGAGTCCGGCGAGGTAACCGGGGTGTGGTACCTAAATGAGCTGAGCTATGACGGTATCACCATGAGCGCCGCGTCCATCGGGCTTGAGTTTATCATGACATTAGATGCGGACGGCTCCGCCCTGATCGTCATGACCGATGCGGAGGACGAGACGGGCAGCTGGTCCTGGGAAGGCGGGCAGCTTGTCGTTACCTCGGTGGGCGAGCCTCTGGTTTTGACGCTGGTTGGAGGGGCGCTGCACGCGGTGGGCGAGGAGGGCGACAGCCAGATGGTCTTTGGCCGCGAGCCGGCGGCGGATGAGAGCTATCAGCCCGCGGCGATGGTTACGGACGCGCTGCTGGAGGATTTTGACGGCGCCTGGGCTGCCGTGCTGGTTGATTTCGGCGGCGTTCAGCTGCCTGTTGCGGCCCTCGGCCTGGAGATGAGCCTGCGCATTGGAGAGGGCGTGATCACGATGACCTATAGCGAGGAACTGACAGGCGAAGATGCCCGGATGCGGGCCGTTCTTCAGGACGGCGTGCTGCGGGGGATGCCCCTTGAGGCAGAAGAGGGGGAGGAGGCCGCCCTGTCCCTGACGCTGCATGAGGACGGCGTGCTGTCCTACGCCACGGGGGACGAAGGGATCATTTATTTTGAGCGGCAGCCTGAGGAGTAAGGCCGGACTTATAAAAATAAAACCAGTCATCCGTGATCCGGCGGATGAAAAGGAGAGACATGATGAAATCAGCATGGCGGTTGTTTGTAAGTGCGCTGTTGGTGATGGCGCTTTGCCTCCCCTTGGCGAAGGGACAGACGCAGCAGGACCATTTTGACTTTGACCCCTTAAGCGGGACCATTACCGCCTACAAAGGCCCCGGCGGCCAGGTCGCCGTGCCCGGTGAGATCGGCGGCTTTTCCGTCAGGAGAATCGGGGACAACGCCTTTAACGGCAACCGGGAGATCACCTCGGTGATCCTGCCCCAGGGGCTTAGCCGCATTGGGCACAGCGCCTTTTACTTCTGTGAAAATCTGAACGCCATTCAGCTGCCGGACAGCCTGGAGGCCATTTCGCCCTACGCGCTGTTTGCCTGTGCCGCGCTGGAAGCGCTGGAGCTGCCGGCGGGGCTTACCTACATCGGGGACCTGGCGCTGTCCGGCTGCTATGGCTTAAAGACCCTCACCTTCACCGGCCAGGCGCCCCTTTTGGGGCCGGACGCCTTTATAAACGGCCCGGAGGACCGGCGCGTTGTGGTGCCCATCGAGGATGTGGCGGCCTATGAGGCGCTGCTGGGCCTGCCCTGTGAGCCGGGGGCCCCCCGGGTGGCGGTGGACCAGAGCATTCCGGAAGAAGACTTCCTCTTTGAGGAGGCCACCGGCACCCTGACCGGCTACCTGGGGGAGGCGGCCCTGGTGACAGTGCCCGCGGCCATCGGGGGCGTGCCCGTGCGTGCCCTGGGCGAGAAGGCCTTCTTTGGCGACAAGGGCATCCTTCGCCTGGCGCTGCCTGAGGGCCTGGAGGCCGTTGGCGACCAGGCCTTCTATGCCTCAGCGCTGGTGGAGGTGCTGCTGCCGGACAGCCTGAAAACCATCGGGAAGGAGGCCTTTGCCGCTTCCCGGCTGATGGCGCTTTCCCTGCCCCCGGGGCTTGAGGCCATGGGGCCTTCCGCCTTTGCCTCAAACCAGCTTACCTCCCTGGCGCTGCCGGAGGGCTTAAGGGAGCTGCCGGAAGGCGCCTTTGCCCGCAACCGGAACCTTCCGGAGGCGCAGTTCCCCGCCTCCCTTGAGCGCCTGGGCGCCGGGGCTTTTGCGGAGTGCAGCGAGCTGGACTATCTGATCTTCTCCGGGCGCAGCCTGCCCCAGATGGGGGAGGGCCTGTTTGAGGGCAGCCCCATCGCGGACGTGGACATCGCCTGGAATGCGGACAAGGCCCAGGTGGCGGCCGCCCGGGACGCCCTGGCTGAAACCGGGCTTGATGTGAGCGCGTTTTATGTCTGGCGCGCCAACCGGGCGGACGAGCCGGCCTATCCCTTTGACGCTGCCTTTGTGTTTGACGGGGCCACAGCCGCCATCACCTCCTATCAGGGGGAGCTGTCAGAGATGACCATGTTCTGGAGCTATTACGCGGATGACGGCCAGCTGCTAAGCGTTCAGGCGCTGGGCGAGGGGCTTTTTGAGGGCAGCAGTCTGCGCCGCTTCTTTGTGCCCCACTCCGATGCCCTGACCACCATCGGCCCCCGCGCCTTTGCCCACAGCCAGCTGGAGGAGATCTACCTGTTTGACAGCGTGACCACCATTGGCGCCGCGGCCTTTAAGGGCTGCGAGGCGCTGGGACGCATTGAGATTCCGGCCTCGGCCCAGTACATTGGCCCCAGCGCCTTTGAGGGCTGCGCAGGGCTTAGTGAAGTGATCTTTTTAGGCGGGTCGCCTGTGATTGAGGCGGATGCCTTTAAGGACTGCCCGGCCCTTGGGTCCCTGACGCTGCCGGCCTCCGCCCGGCTGACGGGGGATCTGGGCCTGGCGCCCGGCATCATCCGCATAGCGGATGAGGCCACGGACGATCAGGTGGCGGCCATGGCCCAGGCGTTGGCGCTGCCCTGGCCCTTTGAGCTGCGCCGCGCGGGGGAGGCGGAAGCCCTTGTCCCCATGCCGGATGAGGCCAACGCGGAGGCTGATTTTGAGTTTGACGCCGCCACCGGCACCCTTAGCAAATACATCGGGTCCACCGCTGAAGTGGTGGTGCCCCGGGCCATCGGGGGCGTCCCGGTGGAGCGTATCGGCATGCTGGCCTTCTCAGACGCCACCGTGTCAGGCTTTTTGACAGGCACGGCTGCCAACACCGGGCTTACCCGGGTGGTGCTGCCGGAAACGGTGCGGATCATCGAGGATTCCGCCTTCCTGGAGAGCAGGGGGCTTAAGAGCTTCATCTGCTATGGCCCCGTTGAGCGCCTGGGCATCCGCGCCTTTGAGAACTGTGTGGCGCTTGAGAGCGTCTCCTTTGTGAACGGCATCAGGGAGGTGGGCCTCTACGCCTTCCACCTGACGGAGGCGCTGAGGGAGGCGAACCTGGGGGACAAGGTGGAAAGCATTGGCGAAGGCGCCTTCAGCGGCGCGGGCCTTGCGGGCACCCTCACCCTCAGCGCCTCTCAAATTGGCGATCTGGCCTTTTTAAACTGCAAAAACATCAGCGTGATTCATGTAACCCATCAGGTGGAAAGCATCGGCCTGGGGGCCTTCCAGGGCCTTGATAACCTTGAGGCCCTCTACTTTGACCGGGCGGAGGTGGACATCCTGGGCTATGGCAGGTTTCAGTTCACCGAGGATATGGACGGGTTTAAGCTGTATCTGCCGAAGGAAGCCACGGATGAGGCGCTGGCGGCCTTTGTGTCCGCCCTGAACCAGAACCTGCTGCCGGGAGAGGACATGGTGCTGCGGGGAGATTTTCAATAAAGCTTTGATTGCCCTAAACAAGGGCGGGCCGCAGGGGGTTCCTCCCTGCGGCTTTTTGGTATGTTTGCTGTCTTAAGGCGGCGGGGCCGCTGTATACTCTTTTTACAGGGGAGGTGAAAGGGTGAGCGAGGAATTAGAGCGGCTGTACCACCAGATTTCAAACCATGAGGACAACCTGGCCTATGCCAAGCTGGGCTGGCAGCCGCTTTATCAGGCGGATGAAAGGGCGCTGGTCGCCGTGGTGGGCCACGCCCCCGGGCGCAGGGCCCAGGCCACCGGCCTGCCCTGGAACGACGCCAGCGGGGACAGGCTGATCCAATGGATGGGGATAGACGAGGCGGACTTCCGGAACCCGGCAAAAATCGCCCACATCCCCATGGATTTTTATTACCCGGGGAAGGGCGCCTCGGGCGATCTGCCCCCCCGCAAGGGTTTTGCCCCCCTGTGGCACCCGCAGCTGATCCGCCTGATGCCAAGAACGCGGCTGTTTTTGCTGGTGGGGGCCTATGCCCAGGGCTATTACCTGGGAGAGGGGCGCAAGCGCAACCTGACGGAGACGGTGCGCGCCTTTGAGGAATACCTGCCCCGCTACTTTCCCCTGGTGCACCCCTCCCCCCTTAATTTCCGCTGGCAGCAGAACAACCCCTGGTTTGAGGAGGCGGTGCTGCCCCGGCTGAAGGAAGAGATGCGGTCGGCCCTTGAGGGCTGAGGGAGGGCCGCTTTACAGCCACAGGCCATGACGCTTGATATAGAACTTCTTGATCCCTTGGGCAGCCAGGAAATAACCTGTCAGGATCAGCGCCAGCCAGGGGGCAAAGGACAGGGGCAGGGGCTGCATATCAAGCCCGACGGCCAGATCGCAAAACCCCACCAGCAGGGACACCAGGGCCGCCAGAAGGGTGGACAAAAGGAGCGCCGCAGAGGGCCTGCTTTGCAAAAAGGGCACTTTGGCCGTCCGGATCACATGGATGATCAGCACCTGGGACACCGTGCCAAAGACGAACCAGCCGCTTTGAAACAGCGGGGATAAGGCCGGGGTGTTGGCGCCCAGGGCCCACCACAGCGCGGCGAAGCACAGCAGGTCAAAGGCGGAGCTCAAAGGCCCCATATAGGCCATAAAGGTCTTGACGGAGTGCGCCTCCCATTTGCGGGGTTTCAGCACGTATTCCTCATCCACGCGGTCAAAGGGCATGCCCATCTGGGAAAAATCACACAGCAGGTTTTGCGCCAGAATCTGCACCGGCAGCATGGGCAAAAAAGGCAGGAAGATGCTGGCGATGAGGACGGAGATCATGTTGCCGAAGTTGCCGCTGACCGCCATTTTGATGTATTTCATGATGTTGCCAAAGATGCGCCGCCCCTCCAAAACGCCCTTTTCAAGGACCATCAGGTCCTTTTCCGTCAGGATGATGTCCGCGCTTTCCTTGGCGATGTCCACCGCGCTGTCCACCGAGATGCCCACATCCGCCTGGTGCAGGGCAGGGGCGTCGTTGATGCCGTCCCCCATGTAACCCACCGTGTGCCCGGCCGCCTGAAAGACCCGCACCACCCGCTCCTTTTGGGAGGGGGACAGCTTGGCAAACAGGTCACAGGTCTTCACGGCCTCAAGCAGGGCATCGTCATCCATGCGCTCCACCTGGCGGCCGGTTAAAAGCGGCGCGCTTTTAACCCCCACCTTGCCGCAGACCTTTGCCGCCACCCCCTCGCTGTCCCCGGTGAGCACCACGGTGCGCACCCCGTGGGCCTTCAGCGCGGCGATGGCCTCCGCCGCGCTCTCCTTAGGCGGGTCAAGGAAGCCCACAAAGCCGATTAGCACCATGTCCCTCTCGTCAGCCACGCTGAAGGCGCCGCTGTCAGGCACCTCGTTTTTCTGGGCCACCGCGATCATCCGCAGCCCTTCTGCGTTGTGCCGTTCATAGACCTCAAGGGCGCGGCGCCGGGTATTTTCATCCAGGGGCACGACAGCTCCCTTTAATTCAGCAAAGGCACAGATGGCGATGATCTCCTCCACCGCGCCCTTGGTGACCAGCTGGCGCTTGCCGCTTTTGTCCTTAAGCACCACGCTCATGCGGCGGCGGGCAAAATCAAAGGGGATTTCGTCCACCCGGCTGTAATTCTCAGGCGCCTCTTTCAGGCCGCTTTGCTCCGCCCTGTTGATGATGGCCAGGTCGATCAGGTTTTTAAGGCCTGTCTGGAAATAGCTGTTGAGATAGGCATGCCGCAGGATGCGCCGGTCCTCCTGGCCGTGAAGGTTCATGTATTTTTCCAGCACGATCCGGTCCTCGGTCAGGGTGCCGGTTTTGTCGGTGCACAGCACGTCCATCTCCCCAAAGGTCTGGATGGCGCCCAGGGTGCGGACGATTACCTTGTGTCTGGACAGGGACACCGCGCCCTTGGCCAGGGTGGAGGTCATGATCACCGGCAGCATCTCCGGGGTGAGGCCCACCGCGACGCTGATGGAAAACAGCAGGGCGCTGGACCAGTCCCCCTTGGCCAGCCAGTTGATCAGAAACACTGCCGGCACCATCACCAGCATCATGCGCACCAGCAGCCGGCTGACGGCGCTGACGCCTCGTTCAAAGCTGGTCTGCGCCCTGTCCCCGGAGAGGGACTTGGCCATGGCGCCAAAATAGCTGTGGTTGCCGGTGGCCAGCACCAGGGCGGTGGCGCTGCCGCTGACGATGTTGGAGCCCAGGAAGCCGATGTTTTGAAGGTCCGTCAGCGCCTCTTCCTGTCCCTCCGGTATCCGGCTGAATTTCTCCACGGGGTTTGATTCCCCGGTCAGGGGGGCCTGGGCCACAAAGGTGTCCTTGGCGCTTAGAAAGCGCACATCCGCCGGCAGCATGTCCCCGGCGGACAGCCACACCACATCCCCGGGCACCACCTGATCCATGGGGTATTCCTTAAGGGCGCCGTCCCGCCGGATATGGGCGGTGTTGGAGATCATCTTTGAGAGGCTTTCCGCCGCCTTGCCGGCCCGCTGGCTTTGAAAGAAAGCCACCCCGCTTGCCAGAAGCACCAGGGCCAGAACGATCAGGGCGGTGAGATAGTCCGGCGTGGGGGAGAGCACCACGTCTGTTACATAGGTGACCAGGGCGATGAGCAGCAGGATGATGTTAAAGGGATTGATAAAGGCCTCCCTTAAGCGGTGCAGGGTGGTGTTTTGATGGTCTGCGGTGATGATGTTCTTGCCAAACCGGCCCTGTCTGTTTTCAGCTTCAAGGCTGCCAAGGCCATTTAGGCTGCTGTCAAACCGGGAGAACAGCGCGGCTTCTGTCATCCGGGCATAGGAAAACAGCTTCTTTTCCGCGCTGCGCTGTTTTTCCTGAATCTGCGCGCCTTTGTTTTTTCTTTTTAGCATGTTCACTGGTATCCTCCCTTTCTGTTTTGGATTTTCCCCAGTGAAAACAGCGGACAAAAAAATGCCGCCCCAACAGGGCGGCAGCCGAGATGCCGTGCCTTAGCCTATTGCAGTCAATAAGCCAGGGGCAGCAGCCCTGATAGCCTGCCAACCCATCCGGGGATGTGTTTGCATCCGGGGTGAAAACCTGTCTGACCCGCCTCGGGGATCGCCGTCCACTGGCTCACTTCCTTTCCTTTGTTTTCCAGAGCTATTATATCATATTTGCCGTGCCCGGGCAACAAAGCCTTCAACAGATGGCCCTGATTTTTTCAGCCAGCGCCTGGGCAAAGCGGCGGTTGCTGTCCGGGTCAAAGTGCATAAAGTCCCCGGGCGCGGGCGTAACATAGGGGTTTGAATCAAGGAAGGCGCAGCCGCATTCCAGCGCCAGACCGCGGAACAGGGCGGGGAGCTGTTCGGACTTTTCCACGCTGCCCTTGCCCATCCCCGCCCCGTGCGGGGTGTCGTACAGGCGGCGGTCCATGATGATGGGGGCCACGATCAAAAGGCGGGGTTCCTCCCGCCAGGCCTCGGTCACCCGGGCCTTTTTCACCAGCCGCAAAAGCCCGTCCTTGATGTTGTCCGGCGTGGCGGAAAAGCGCTGCTTGCAATCATTTGTCCCAAGCATCATCACCACCAGGTCCAAAGGCGCGTGGGACAGCAGGATGGGGGTCAGCAGATGAAGGCCGGAGAGGCCTTCGCTTAGCGGATCCTCAAAGCAGGTGGTGCGTCCGCTGAGTCCCTCTTCCACCACCAGATATTCCTCCCCCAACAGCCCGGAAAGCTGCCGGGTCCAGCGGGTGGCGTCATCATAGCGCCCCTGGGTCTGGGCGCAGTAGCCCCAGGTGTTGGAATCGCCAAAGCAAAGGACGTGTTTTTTGTTCATGCTGTTCTCCTATTATATTTATTCAGAGTGTGCACGGCGTCGTTTTCAATGGGCGCTGGCGTTTGGCACACTTCATGGATCAGCTTTTTAACCGGTTTATTCACCCCGCCCATTCGGTTTGCGGGGATGCCGCCCTGGCTGTCGCCATGCTGTAAACAATGCCCGGCTTGATGGAGGCGCCGCGGATGTCAACCCCAGTCACAGGCATTCTTCTCCCTTGCCAAGTTCTGTTTTCCCCAACACGCCTGTGCGCATCAGCCCCCGCCTATGAGGACATCCCCCGGTATTTCACCATCAGGCCGTGGAAGATATCCCCGGAGCTGGGCGGGGTGTAGGTGATGGAATTGGCGCCGGCCTGGATGGTTTCCAGGATGCTTTCCGGCGTGGGCCCGCCGGTGGCCATGATGGGATAGTCCTCTCCCAACTCCGCGCGGATTTTGCGCACCAGCTCCGCCGTCTGCGGCCCGCCGGAAACGTTGAAAATATCCGCCCCCGCCTTGATTTTCCCCAAAAAGTCCTCGTGAAAGGAGCCCACGGTGGAGATGACCGGGATGTCCACGGCGGCCTTCAGCTGACGGATCATCGCCGGCTTCATGGGGGCGTTGACCACCACGCCATAGGCGCCCAGCAGCTCCGCCTGAAGCGCCAGGCTGATGCAGCGCTCCCCGGAGGTGGTGCCGCCGCCCACGCCCACAAACACCGGGCAGCGGGCGATGCTGATCACCGCGGTAGTGATGTTCAGCTGGGGCGTGAAGGGATAGACGCACAGGACGGCCTGGGCGTTATTGTTAGCGATGATGGCCACATCGGTGGTGAAGATGACGGACTTGATGCGCGTGCCCATGATGCGGATGCCGCTGCACTGGTAGATCTCCTCGGGGATGGTGATGCTGTTTTTACGCAGCTCTGAGGCCAGCCCGGGGCTTGGCCGTTTGTTGTCTTCCTGTCTCATACCCAGCCTCCTGTCCGCCAGGCTGGTGGAAGGATCGCAGCTGCGCCTGGCCGGTTTGTCAGAGGTATTTTATCCCATGATTATCGGCTGCGCAACTTCAAGGGATGGGGTGGTCGCCGCGAAAGAGCAAGCGTAGTCTTAGGGCTCTCCAAATTATGGTACAATAACGCCAATCCTTGGGATAGGGGCCCTGGTGAAACCACGGAAGACCCCGCGGTGCCAACACGCATTTTGCGCAGCGAATGAGCGGGCAGCAGTTTGAGAATATTCCCCGGCGAGATGAGGGATAAGCATTGTTGCCATTATAGAAACATAAAAAGATGAGGAGTGTCAGATGAAGAAGAAAATCCTGCTTGAGGTCTGCTGTGGTTCGGCGGATGATGTGATTGAAGCTTACCGAGGGGGAGCAGACCGGGTTGAGCTCAACAGCAGCCTTTTTCACGGCGGCCTGACGCCTACCCTGGGCGCCTTGCGGACAGCCATGGCGCACACGCCGCTTCCGGTGATGGCGATGGTCCGGCCAAGGCAGGGCGGGTTTTGCTATACGGAGGCCGAGTTTGAAACAGCGCTGACAGACGCAAAGGCGCTTGCGGAAAATGGGGCCGCCGGGCTGGTGTTTGGCTTTCTCCATGCGGACGGAACCATTGACGAGGAGCGCTGCCGGCAGCTGACCGCCATCGCCAAAGAGGCGGGGAAAGAAGCGGTGTTTCACCGCGCCATTGATGTGACGCCCGACTGGAAGCGCGCCCTTGACACCCTGATTGAGCTGCAGGTTGACCGGGTGCTCACCAGCGGGCAGGAACCGGACGTTTTCTTTGCCCTGGACACCATCAGGGAGATGATTCGGTATGCCGGCGACGCGATTGAGATTCTCCCGGGTGCGGGCATCACGCTGCGCAATGCCGCCAAAGTTTCGGCATACACCGGCTGCACGCAGCTGCACATTGTGCGGCACCAGCCCCGGATCGATACCTCCACCGCCAACAACCGTGATATCTATTTTGGCGGCGCTCTGTATCCGCGGGAAGACAAATACGATGTGATAGACGGCGACTACATCGGTGAGGTGGTGGCTCGCTTAAGGAACTGAGCAGGGGGCTTTCAAATTGTGTTGTCGTCTGGTGATTAAAGTGGCTTCTCCCCGGGTGCGGCGCAGCAACCAACAAGTCTTCCGAATGTTCCGCCAAGCAGATTCTTACAGTCGTAGATAGGAGTCCGGGCCGGGAAGATACAAGCCACCCCGCTCTTTGGATTCTTGAAAGATTAGCGTAAAAACGCCAGCCTGGTATGATGTGCGGGCGGGCTTTTTCATAAGGAGCATAAAGCAGAGGCGTGTGCAGAGGGCTTAGAGCAGATCCTGATATTCTGCGTTTTTTTTAAACTGCTTCTTGGCATAGGGGCATAGGGGCATAGGGGAACTATTTTAACCTTTGCTTCGCGGGCGGCATCCACCACGGCCTTCACCAGCTTGGCGGCAATGCCCTGCCCGTTGTAGGCCGGATCCACCTCAGTGTGATCGATGATCCAAACGGTCTGAGAAGGCGAGGTGTTGCAGACGCCGACCAGCTTGTCGCCGCCATAGGCGGCTGCGCGGTGATTTTCGGGTTCAAACACAATGCTGATCATAAAGGCTCCTTTCGGGGAAGGTGTTGTTTCAGAAGGTATATACCCGGGATAGAGCATACACTTGTTTTTACAATTGAGGTCTACAA
>Ga0123333_10005159_pt1 | contig 11903 bp, 9 predicted proteins | sample BioC12SIPDNA_3_FD_89957 | JGI IMG/M metagenome (GOLD analysis project Ga0123333, IMG submission 89957) | Anaerobic biogas reactor microbial communites from Washington, USA - Biogas_R2_B C12 SIP DNA | ecosystem: Engineered > Bioreactor > Anaerobic > Unclassified | place: Washington, USA...
ACGATTGACGGCCGAGCCGGGGGGCGCGTCTATGCGGAGAACAACGCGCTCCTCAAAGAGCGCTGCGGCTCCTGCCACGCCCTCGGCGAACCAAAGAACGAGACGGGGCGAGCTATTCCGTTCAGCCCGAGCGGTTCCCGCAACGCCCGCGGGCTGAGCCGCCGCATCGGTGAATGGGAACGCGTTGTCCTGGAAAACGACCCGCAGGTGAAGTTCAGCCCGAACATCCTCGTTAACCTCACACGCCCGGAACTCTCCCCCCTGCTCCTTGGACCGCTGGCCCGCAGCGCCGGCGGCTGGGAAAGCTGCGGCGCAGTCTTTTCCGATACCGACGATCCGGCCTATCAGCAATTGCTCGCCTCCATTCAACGCGGCAAGGCCGAGGCGGATTCCCGCCCTCGCTACGGCACCCCCGGATTCCGCCCGAATCGCCAGTACATCCGGGAACTCAAACGCTACGGGATCCTCGCCGCCGATTTCGATCCCGACCACTCGCCCATCGATGTCTTCGAGTTGGATCGCGCGTACTGGAGTAAGGATGTCTACGACCCTCCGGCCGTGGAGTGATGCCGCTCCCCCGCCCCCCAATGCCCATGCCGCCGTGGTCGTTGCCCGTGGTCGTGATCCGGGAGGATCCCCAACGCCATCAGACGCGCCCAAGCAGTGCGGCGGCTGATCTGCCGGTCCACGCGGCTGGAGCGATTCTGGATCGAGGGATTGAACGGAGTTGGGGATTCGCTGTGCGCGAGCGGCGAGAACAAACAGAAGCACGAGCGCGGAGTGGAGGAAGGCTGGGGAGGGTCAATCCACGGCAATGAACTCAATCTCGATTGTGTGCGGTGCGGCATGGTGTGCGGGATACAGCCACGCTCCGAAGCAGACATTTACTCCGACCAGGTCAGCCGGGCGTATGCGATCGTGTTCGCCGCCGCGATTCGCAGGCGTGCCGGCCCAATGGCTGAAGTACCGCAATGAATCGAGCGGGACCTGCACGTCCTGCCACAGTTCGGACAGCGGCACTTCGGTACCCCAGACGGCACCATCCCGTTCCAGCAGCACAATTTCCAGCCGGTTCGTCGCCGGTTCCAGTGCGCGCGCACGGATCCGCAGCGTGGTGCGGTCCGCGAGGAAGGTGCGCCACAGATCCAGTTCGTCGTCCAGTTCATGGCGGAAGGACACCGCGCTCGGTACCGGACCGAATTGCCGGACGGCCAGTTGCAGTGCGGTGCGGTCGGGACCTGAGGCGGCCACCATCCGCTGCTCGCAGGGCGTGCTGCCCGAGAGACTCACCGCGTCCCGCGCCGCGTCGAAGATCACGGCCGGCGCATCGGCCGGCAGAACCTCAACCTGCCAGCCATCCCGGCCCGAGTCCGGCGCTGACCCCTCGGGGAAACGCCGCACGGTGTTCCCCGTGTGGATTTCCAGAGCGTAGCGTAGGGTTCCGGCTGTGAGCCAATCACCCGGCAGTGTGCCGCGGTACTGGTAGCCGCGATCGCGCTCGAGCACCAGCCGCCGAGTCTCTTCAGCGCCGGGTGGCACCACCGCCAGTGTCGCGCGATCGGGTGGCTGGTCACCGACGACCGTGAAGGCCAGACGCAGCTCCTGGCCGACCAGAGCGCGCGGCAGCGGATCATGGCGGACCGCCCAGTGCATGGCGGACTCCGGCAGCGCCACGAATTCAGCCAGCTCGACGGCGGCGGCCAGCCCGCCGCTGTGCTCCAGGTCCGGCACAACACCCGAGCGGCTCAATACATACACCCCCGGCCGTACCGCAAACCGACCGGCCGCGGCGGTCGCGTCGTACGGATTACCCTGGTTCACGGCCTGCACCCGGAACGAGCTGCCCAGATCATCCAGGCTGATGGCCATCGGCCACTCGCGCCAAAGAACCCGCGCGACCTCGCGCGTGAGGCTGTGCTGACCGTACGGATCGTTGACCCACACCACATCCGGATACGTTCCAGACGCCACACGCCGGGCGCCAGCCTGTCCAGGAAGTAGGCTCCCGTCCCTTCGTAGTCCACCACCTGGTCGTCACTGGTGTCGGCCGGATACAGCGGTTCATTGATCAGTTCCAGACACACGACGGCCGGATCGTCGTTGTAGCTCAGCCCCGTGTACGGATTCACGTGCTGCACGAACTGCTGCAGGTAAGCCGTCTGCGGCCGGCGGGCAGCTGGGTCGGTCGTCATCTGGTGCATCGTCCAGTGGGTTGCAAAACCCGGACTGTCCCCCGGCACCGGCCACCAGGCGATCGGCGTGAGGACGGTGTAGATCCCCCGTTCCTTGGCGCGCGCAATCAGGTAGTCCAACAGGTCCAGATGCTCGTTGGCCATCAGATTGCCGTCCGCATCACTCACTTCGCGATCGAAGACGTGCAGACGCAGGGCATCGAGACGCATTCGGGCGAAGTGCAGCACGTCCTGGTCGATGACCTCCTTGTGCGCTGCGCCAATCTGCTTCAGATCCGGATAGTTGTGCCAGAACGGCGTGTAGTAGTTGACGCCAAACAGGGCCACTTCGTCCCCCGTATCCTGCCATCGCAGGATGCCTTGCGAATCGACCTGAGCGAGCCGGTCGGCAGGTCGCCAGGGTCCCGCCCCCCGCGCCGCCGGCACCGGCAGGGATATGCTCACCAGTAGTGCAACTACCAGCATGTGCCGCGTCATTGTGGTGTGCCTCAGTACTCCTGGGTAATCCCCGGCTGGGGCGCCGGATAGACGCCATCGGGCCCTTCCTGGACAGGTGCCGGGGTATCGAAGGTCAGGTGGTCGATATCCTTCACGAATTGGAACTCGGACTGCATGATCTCGTCCCAGGTGACTTCCTGTCCTGTGTGCGTCGCCGCGCGGCCCATCAGAGCCGCGACATCCGCTTCGCCCGCGCGGATGGCTTCGTTGTGCTTCGTGTCCTGCCGGATCGCGTCGACCAGCACCTGCCACTCCACATCGTATGGATTCGGATCGTTCTGGCCGAACTCCCACACCGGCCGGTCTTCGCCAATCCGCTGACTGTTGTAAATGCATGGCCTGGGTTCGCTCAGGTCGGCCATCAGCACGGCCGATCCCTTGGAGCCGTGCGCATAGTCGGCGTAGGTCGACCAGCAATTGGCCATGTGGCGCGAGAATGCAAACAGCTTGGCGCCGTCGGCAAAGGTGTATTCGACTGTGTAGTGATCGAACTGGTTGCCGGCCTCCGGGTAGCAGCGGCCGCCCATTCCCTGCGCCTTGACCGGCCACGCTCCCTTGGTCCAGCAGGCGATGTCGATGTTATGGCAGTGCCAGTCGATGAAGAATCCCGCCGACACCCACGTGAAGCTATTGGGGGTCCGTAACTGGAACATCACCTCGTTCTGGTCCTTGGCGCGCGGCGGACACTGAACCGGCCCATGGACGCGGTAGATCCGCAGCGTGTGCAGATCGCCAATCGCGCCGTCGTGAATACGCTTGATCACTTCCTGACGCGCCATGGAATGCCGCCACATGAATCCGACACTTACTTTCAGGTTCTTCTGCCCCGCCAGCTCGGCCGCCTTCAGCCAGCGTCGCACGGCCGGTCCGTCCGTGGCGAACGATTTCTCGGCGAAGACGTTCACTCCCTTCTCCACGGCATACTCCAGATGCATCGGGCGGAACGCCGCGTGGGTGGTCAGGAGCACAACATCGCCCGGCCCCAGACAGTCGATCGCCTTCTTGTAGGCATCGAACCCGATGAACTGCCGCTCGGGCGGCACATCCACCTGACCGGCAAACCTGGTCTGCAGGGCATTGTGACTGGCCCGCAGTCGATCCTCGAACAGATCGGCCATGGCATAAAGCTGGATCGGGCCCCCCTTGGTCACCAGCGCGTTTTCCACCGCTCCCGTCCCGCGGCCTCCACAACCGACCAGTGCGAGCCGGATCGTCGAATTCTCCGCGGCATGGCACCGCGGCACCGCGAGCGAGGCCAAGGCAGAGACGGCGACCGCCTGCCCGGTCCGCCGCAGAAACTCACGACGCGATCTCTGACCCGATCCGCTTGACTTGTCCAGCGTGTTCATGACACCAACCTCACAGCGCAGGGAGCAGGAAATGGAATGGCGGTGACCCGTCACAGTACCGGCCATCCTATTCAGTAGCTGTGAGCATTGCCAGAGAGCGTCGATCGCAACGTCCGTTTCCGAGCGGACAACCTCACGCAGCGCAGCTGTTGGGCTCACCGGTCCGCTCTGTAAGCACGGCTAACAAGTAAGCCGACGATGCTGCATTGGCCCACCGCCTGTGGTACAGTAGACTCCGGCCGGAGATCGCACCGGAAACACTCGATAGGTCCCGAATCTGCAGGTACGACCATGTCCACACCCCACCAGACTGTTTCGCGCCGTGGTTTCCTCACGCGTGCCTCCCTGCTTGCCGCGGCCGCAGCTGTTCCTGTGACCATGCCAAGTGGAAGGTTGCGAGCCGGCGGACAGCCTGCCGCCAACGACCGCGTGCACATCGGCTGTATTGGTGCCGGCCGGCGCGCTAAGGATCTGCGGGAAGCGCTGCCCAAGAACGCCCGGATCGTCGCCATCGCGGACTGCAACCTGCCCGCCGCGGAGGCCGCCGCCGCCCAGCACCAGTGCCGCGCATACCGGGACTACCGCCAGATCCTGGAATCCAACGAGATCGACGCGGTCGTCATCGCGACGCCCGACCACTGGCACACGCTGCCCGCCATCGCTGCCTGCCAGGCTGGCAAGGATGTCTATCTCGAGAAACCCATGACACTGACCATCCGGGAGGGACGCCAGCTGGTCAACGCCGTGCGCAAGTACCGGCGCGTGTTCCAGACTGGCAGCCAACAGCGATCGATTGCGCTGAACCGGCTGGGCTGCGAACTGGTGCGCAACGGTGCCATCGGCCGAATCCAACTGGTGATTGCGGCCAACTACGAAAGCCCCTGGCAATGCGCGCTCCCCGCCCAGCCCATCCCTGCCGGACTGGATTGGGACACGTGGTGCGGTCAGACCGAGGTGGTGCCCTACAACCGGGATATCCAGATCCCGCGGGCCAACCCGGGCTGGATCTCCTTCCGACCGTGGTCGGGAGGCGAAATGACAGGTTGGGGATCGCACGGGTTCGATCAGATCCAGTGGGCCCTGGGCACAGACGACACCGGGCCCGTGGAAATCTGGACGGAAGGCGCACCGTTCCAGCCGCCGACCTACACGCAGACCGGCTCGATTGCGGACGGCAACAAGCTGTGCGGTCGGCCACACGTGCGTTTTCGCTACGCCAACGGTGTCGTGGTCCAACTCGAAGATGACGGCAAACGCGGCGGGGGCAAGTTCATTGGCGATCAGGGCACGATCACGATCGACCGCAACTACCTTCAGAGTGATCCGCCCGAGATCGTCGCCGAAGCGTTGAAGTCTGGCGACTTCCGCACCCCGCACGACACCGGCGCGCACCTGGCCGACTGGATCGCCTGTATCCAGTCGCGGGACATGCCGCGGGCCGATGTCGAGATCGGACACCGCTCGACAACCGTCTGTCACCTGGGCAACATCGCGCGCTGGATCGGCCGCCGGCTGCACTGGGATCCCAGCCGGGAGCAGTTCGTCGGCGATGACGAGGCGAACGCGCTGGTGTGGCGACCTCAACGCCAAGGGTTTGAGATTCCGGACGTCTAGAGTCGCGCGTTCCGATCCGCCGCGGCGCGGGTCGCGAACAGCCTGTCTCAATCCTGCCGTGTGTCACAATCCCACCGTGTCACGGATTATCCGAGCCTTGTCCTTCCATGAGGCAGGCAACCGGTGTGCCAGGCCCGCTGGCCATTCAGTCCCCCGTCATGCCCCGCACTGGCCGCCCGGCGTCTCACACCACCCGCCGGCACCCAGGTCCGCACACCACTGCATCTCCCTGGCAATGCCGGCGGCCAGGTCCGCCTGCTGGAGAGCCTGCGGCACCACGCTCCAGGCATACGTTTCCACTTCGAAGTGCTGCAGGTCGGCGTGCTGGCCTGCCGCCTGCAAACAGCTCCGGATGTCGTCCTGAGTGCCCTGGAGGTGACCAAACCGATCCAGGTAGATCGGCACGTGGAAATGCACGCGCCACTGGCCGCTGGGCTGCACAGCCTCGAGCGCCTGCGGCAGGTCTTCAAAGAACTGGATTTCGCCGCCAGTCGCTGATCGCACACACGTCTGGTGCAGATAACGATCCTCTGCGAACGACGCCAGCGCCTGTTTCGCTTGCTGTCGTGCCCCGCGCTCGAGCGCATCAAAGTCGACCCGCACCGCCGAAGATACCTGGACCTTGCCCACGCGGATCCCATGTGCCGCGTAGCGGGCCAACACCTCCCGCTGATCTTCGAACATCACCGCCGCGTGGCAGATGTCGTGGCAGACGCGGACGTACCGCACCGCATCCGGCCGCTGACTCACCGGCCACAGCACTTCCTCAAACAACCACACCACGTCGCTGCTGCGCTGCAGCACGCAGCCGGGTTCCGGCTCGAGACAGATGTAGATCAGACGCCCCGTCTCGGCCTCCAGGCGGGCGAGCCGCGAGATCACCTCGTCCAGATGCCTTGCCGCCAGCTGCAACTGCGCACAGCTCGGAGGCGGATGCCCCCACGCAATGGGCAACGTGGAAATACTGCCCTCCAGACGCGCCGGCAACAATGCGTCGAGAACCGCGATCAGGTCCAGCGTGTACTCGACACGGTCCCGTTCCCACCACGTCGGACGATATACGCGGTGCTTCACAATCGGCTCGTGAAAGTCCCCTTGCGGGAAACCATTGAGCGTGAAAGGAACTAACCCGCAATCGGCCAGCCAGCCGGCCAGCTCGGCCAGCCGGCGTGTCGCCAGAAGCTGCCGCACGGCCGGCGCAGCCAGCCAGAGCCCAATCCCCATCGGTGCCTGCGGAGAGAATCGCTCTTTGACAGCCCGCGCATAGTGGTGCAGATTGGCCCTGGTCCGCGCCAGGTCGGCGCCCGCATGGACGTTCGTGCAGTATGCTAGCTGATAGCGCATGGAAACGGCGATTGTCCGATTGTCTCTTGCTCGCAGCGCGGGAATCCGTAATAACTCATTACTCATAACTCATAAGTCCGCGGCAGCGCGCAGCAACCAGCAGCTTGATTTTAGCCGATCCTGCTGCCGGGTGCCGGATGCCGTAGGTATCGCATTCCGGCAACGGCTTGGTATCCGTGACCACACACGTATCGCCTGTGAAACAGCAACTCTCTGCGACGAGACGCCCGCGGCCCGCAGCGGCGTCGGCACCGGACGACGTGGCGGGGCCAGCTGGCGTGCGCTGGCAGCGACCGTTGGCCGTCGCCATGGCAGTTATGCTGTTGGCCATCGGGCTGGTCGTCTGGCAGCGGAGTGGGGAGCGTCCGTCGCGGGCCCCGCTGCAGGGTGTCACGGTGGTGCAGTCGTTTCCCCACGACCCGCGGGCATTCTGTCAGGGTCTCGTCTTCCGTGACGGTCTGCTGTACGAAGGAACAGGGAACTATGGGGAGTCGTCGCTGCGCAAGGTGGAATTGGAGACGGGCCGAGTGCTGCAGCAGCACAACCTCAGCGCCGATCTGTTTGGTGAGGGGATCACTTTCTGGGAGAATCAGCTGATCCAGCTCACCTGGAAGAACCGCACGGCCATTTACTACGATCCGGCGACGTTCCACGAGCTACAGCGCCGCTCCTACCAGGGTGAAGGCTGGGGGCTGACCTGCGATGGCCGCCAGCTGATCATGAGCGATGGGACGGCCACGCTCCGGTTCCTCGATCCGGCGACATTCACGGTACAGCGTCAGCTTGTGGTACGGGATGGCTCGCGCCGGATCAACCGGCTGAACGAACTGGAGTATGTAGAGGGGGAGATCTACGCCAACGTCTGGTACGAGGACCAGATTGTCCGGATTTCGCCGGCGACCGGGCGGGTGCTCGGCTGGATCGACCTGACCCGTCTCTGGCCGGCCGGTCAGCGCCCGCACCGCGATGCGGTTCTCAACGGGATCGCCTACGATGCGCAGCATCAGCGGCTGTTTGTGACGGGCAAGGACTGGCCGAAGCTGTTTGAGATCCGGCTGGGGGAGGGGCAGCGGGTTCCGGCCCCCCTGCCCCGCTAGGCATTCGGTACTCCCCTGGATTACGATGGCGTACAGTTGGACATGTGCGCACCACGGGTTGCCCCCTGTACACCTCAAGAGGAGATGCTTCCATGACGCGTTCTGGTATGTACCTTTGCGCGATCGTCTTGTGTCTGCTGACCGTCGTCCCCGGGAGCTTCGGGCAGGAGCAGCCGAAGCCGGAGCCTGCGCAGCCGGCCGCCGCCACCAGCGGTACACACAAGGTCAAGCAGGAACCGTTCAAGATCGTAGTGGAGGTGGCTGGAACCTTCGAGGCGGAAGAGACCTGGCCTGTGGCGCTGGCCCCCAAGACCTGGTCCACTTTCACTGTGCTCAAGGCGGTCCCGCATGGGAAGCGCGTCCAGAAGGGGGAGACCCTGGTATGGCTCGACATGAAGGAGATCGACGAGCAACTGCAGGACCAGGAGAAAGCGCTCCAGCTCAGCAAGCTGGCGCTCCAGATGACCGACACGGAACTCGACACCACCAAGACAACCCTCCCCCTGGACCTGGAGGCCAGCGCGCTGGCCAAGAAGATCGCCGACGAGGAACTGAACTACTTCTTGAAGATCAACCGCTCGTTCCTGGAGGAAACGGCGAAATACACGTTAAAGAGGTCGCAGCAGTCGCTGGAGTATGCGGAGGAGGAACTCAAACAGCTCGAGCAGATGTACAAAGCCGACGATCTGACTGAAGAGACGGAAGAGATCGTACTCAAGCGGGCGCGCAACGAAGTGGAACAGAGCAAGTTCTATCTCAAGTCGACGGAGTTGCGCACCAAACGGACGCTGGAGCAGGAGATTCCGCGGCAGGAGCAGCAGTTGACCGATGCGGCGAAACGCGCCGAGATCGCGCTGGCCAAGACGCGTGCCACGCTGCCCGTGCAGTTCGAGAAGCAACAGCTGGAACGCGCCAAGCAAGTCGTCGACATCCAGCGTGCCGAGCGGAAGATCGAGGAGTTGATGGCCGACCGCCAGATCATGGCCGTCGAGTCGCCGGCGGATGGATACGTGTACTACGGCCGCTGCACACGCGGCAAGTGGCCCGGCGTTGACACCCTGGCCAACCAGCTTCAGGAAGGGGGCAAGCTGCAGGCCAACAACGTGTTCATCACGATCGTCGCTCCACGACCGCTACGCGTGCGGGCAGACGTCACCGAAAAAGACCTGCATCGCCTGACCAAGGGGGTCGCGGGGACGGCCATCCCCGCCGGCTATCCGGAGATGAATCTGCCCAGCGTGGTCGAACACGTGTCGCCGTTCCCCATCGGGCCAGGCACCTTCGATGGCTATGTGCGCGTGACGCTCGACGAACAGGCCAAGCCGGTCGTACCCGGCATGGCCTGCACTCTGAAACTGATCGCCTACGAGAAGCAGGACGCGCTCACGGTGCCCGCCGCCGCCGTGTTCGAAAATCCGGCCGACGGCGAACGCAACCTCGTGTATGTCAAGACGGCGGCCGACAAGCCGGAAGAACGCAAGGTCGTCGTCGGCCAGAAGTCGGATCAGACCTGGGAGATTCTCCAGGGGCTTCAGGCGGGTGAGGAGATCCTGCTCCAGAAACCAGAGACGCCGTAAGGCAGAGCACGCCGTGGGACGCAGCACGAAGGAGATCGTACACCCATGATCATTCGCCAGGCGACATACCGGGGTGGCCTGTGGGTCACCGGCGGGCTGATGCTCCTGTTGTCGGTCGCGTCCGGCGCGTTGGGACAGGACCCGGTTGCAGCACCCGAGGCGCCTGGCACGAAGGTGCCCACGCTGGCGCCGGTGGCCATGCCGGAGGAGGCCGCGATCCAGGAGGCCATCGAGCGCGGTGTCCAGTTCCTGCTGGCCGACCAGAACCCGGACGGTTCGTGGGGTACCCCTGAACGCACCAAGGGGCTGAATGTCTACGCGCCTGTCCCCGGCGCCCACCATGCGTTTCGCACCGCCGTGACGGCGATGTGCATCAGCGCGCTGATCGAAGTTCGCTCAGACCGCGCGGAGGTGCCCGCCGCAATCGATCGCGGTGAACAATGGCTGTTCGCCAACCTGCCGGTCCTGCGCCGGGCGGACGAGGTGGCGATCTACAATGTGTGGGGACACGGCTACGCGATCCACGCGCTGGTACAGATGTTCCGGCGGCACGCCGGCCAGCCGGAGAAGCAGCAGCAGATCCTCGAACTGCTGCGGACACAGTATGACTATCTGGAACGGTACGAGTCGGTCGATGGCGGCTGGGGCTACTATGACTTCCGCGTCGGGAGCCAGAAACCGGCGACCGATTCAACCAGTTTCCTGTCCGCCACCGTGCTCGTGGCGTTCCATGAAGCACAGCAGATCGGGGCCCCGCCCCCCGAGAAACTCACCCAGCGAGCGCTGGCATCGCTCTACCGCCAGCAGAAACCGGACTTCAGCTACCTGTATGGCGAGTACATGAAATACCAGCCGATGCAGCTGATCAACCGCCCGGCTGGCAGCCTGGGGCGGTCGCAGGCCTGCAACCTGGCACTCCGAATTTGGGGCGACCAGCGCATCACGGACGAAGTGCTCAAGACCTGGCTCCACCGTCTGTTTGCGCGCAACGGGTGGCTCAGCATCGGCCGCAAACGCCCCATCCCGCACGAGTCCTGGTTCCAGGTCGCCGGCTACTTCTACTACTACGGCCATTACTATGCGGCCCTCTGTATCGAACAGCTGCCGGCCGACGAGCAAGGTGAGTTCCAGGCACACCTGGCGACTGTATTGCTGAGCCTGCAGGAGAAGGACGGGTCCTGGTGGGACTACCCGCTGTACAACTACCACCAGCAGTACGGGACCGCCTTCGCGCTGATGTCGCTGCGGCGGTGCCAGGCCAAGTGACGGCTGACGTGCCTCCTCTCCTCCAACGCACGAGGCGCTCACGCAGAACGCAGGCCGGTACGCGCTGCTCTACTTCTTCGGCTTCTTCGGCCGATAGGCCACCAGACGCGGTTCTCTGGTGGTCAGGTACGGACCACCGATCAGATCCAGGCAGTAGGGAATCGCCGGAAACACGGCGTCCAGGCATTCGACAATGGCGCGAGGCTGGCCCGGCAGGTTGACGATCAGGCACGTACCGCGAATCCCGGCCGTCTGGCGAGACAGGATGGCGGTCGGCACCTTCTGCAGCGAGACTTGCCGCATCAGCTCGCCGAAACCGGGCATCATCTTCTGGCAGACCGATTCCGTGGCTTCCGGCGTTATGTCGCGCGGCGCCGGGCCAGTGCCCCCCGTCGTAATCACCAGACAGCAGCCTGCGTTATCGACCATGTCACACAACGCGTCACACACCCGCGGCAACTCGTCGGGCACCACGCGCGCAACAGCTTTCCAGGGCGAGCTGAGCACGTCCGTGAGATAATCGTCAATCGCGGGACCACCACGATCGGCGTACTCACCACGACTGACCCGATCCGAAACCGTCAGAATGCCGATATGACAAGCCATGCCAGCGGCCATGCAACACATCCCCCATGAATCTCCGGGCGGTGGCAGCAGTACATGCCGCACTGGCGCCAGAATCCGCCGCCCCCACCGTAACTGCACTTTAGGGGATTAGGTAGCGACGTCCAGCAGGTGTTCGAAGAGTGTCCGGAATATGCGGTTGTTTTGGTCGCGTGGCGGAACGGCGACGAATTGGTATCGCAGCATTTCTCGGCAAATCCAGCGTCAGCGGCCGGCGAGCGCCACCGCCAAGTGAGCCGGGTACAGCCTCTTTCCGTGGGAACGCGCCAATGTCATGCCGAGCTTCTGAATACGCCGAAGGCGTTACACTCCAAAGCCCAGGGGTCGCCGCGCTTCCGCGGC
>Ga0123333_10005161_pt1 | contig 11903 bp, 9 predicted proteins | sample BioC12SIPDNA_3_FD_89957 | JGI IMG/M metagenome (GOLD analysis project Ga0123333, IMG submission 89957) | Anaerobic biogas reactor microbial communites from Washington, USA - Biogas_R2_B C12 SIP DNA | ecosystem: Engineered > Bioreactor > Anaerobic > Unclassified | place: Washington, USA...
GTTCCGGTTTGGGTACGCATCCGCGATCTCGTTCCTCCTGTTTGCGGTCATCCTGGTGATCACGGTCGTGCAGACCAAGGTGCTGCAGCCGACGTTCGAGTATTGATGGGGGGCATGCATATGTCAGAAGCAGTGTCTGGGATGGTTCACGCGCGATCGAGACCGGGTCGCCGGATCAAGTGGCCGCAGGTCGCGCTCTACACGGCGCTGTCGATCGGCGCGCTGTTCATGCTGTTCCCCATCGCGTGGATGGGCCTGTCGGCGTTCAAGACGGAGGCCGAGATCAACGCGTATCCACCGGTGGTCTGGCCGAGCGAGCCGACGACGCAATCGCTGGTCGAAGCCTGGGACCGGCTCAACATGGGGCGGATGCTGGGCAATAGCCTCTTCCTCGCGGGCGTGATCACGCCCATCAGCGTGCTGACGAGCACGTGGATCGGGTTCGTCCTGGCCAAGTACGAGTTCCCCGGCCGCAATATCATCTTCCTGGCGATCATGAGCACGCTGATGATCCCCGGCTCGATGCTGCTGATCCCGCGCTATCAGGTGGCGGTGTGGCTGAACCTGGTCAACAAGCACGCGGGCGTCATCATACCCGGGCTGCTGACGCCGTTCGGTATCTTCCTGATGCGGCAGTTCATGCACGCGGTGCCGGTTGAGCTGCTCGAGGCCTCACGGATGGATGGGGCGAGTGAGCCCCGGATTCTCATCCAGATCGTGCTGCCGCTGGTGCGGCCGGCGATGGCGGCGCTCGCCATCTTCCTGTTCCTGGGCACCTGGGAGGATCTCCTGTGGCCCCTCGTGATCCTCAACAACCAGAAGCTATTCACCGTCCCGCTGGGTCTGGCGCTGCTGCGCGGCGAGCTGCCGACGCACGCGATGGCGAATGCCGCCGCGTCGATTGCGACGTTCCCGGTCATCGCGCTGTTCCTGGTCTTCCAGCGGCACATCATCCGCGGCATTACGATGACGGGTATGGGGGGTACGTAACCGATGCAGGAGGGAGCGACGTTGGATCCGATGACATCTCGAGAGCGCTGGCTGGCGGCGCTGGACCTCAGGCCGGTCGACCGGCTGCCGTACTGGCCGAAGATACTGAGCACATACGCGCCAAACCAGGTTGAGCCGTTCAGAGGCATGAGCCGGTCGGAGCTGCACGCGTGGATCGGGAGCGACGAGTGTATCCTGGAGGCGCCGTCGTGCGCGCGGGAGCTCCGCAGCCGGACGCGGATTGAGGTGCAGGAGCACGCCGATCGCCGGGTGCGCGTCTACCACACGCCCGCGGGCGACCTGACGGCGGTCGACACGCTGGGGACCATCGGTCTGGGTTCGGGCGCGGTGGCGTATCACCCGACGGAGTTCCCGGTCAAGTCGCTGGCCGATATCGAGGCGATGCGCTGGGTGTATGCCGATGCGCAGTACGAGTTCGACGCCGCGCAGTACGACCAGGTGCGGGCGATGCTCGCGCGCCTCGGCGATGGCGGGGTGGTCGGGTCGAACGTGGGGACGAGTCCGCTGATGCTGTGGCTGGAGCACCTGGCGGGCATGGTGAACGGCCACCTGCTGCTGGCCGATTACCGGGCGGAGGTGGAGGCGCTCTTCGCCGAGATCCATCTGGCCAACATGCGGCGGCTCGAGGCGGCGGCCGACCGGCTGCCGTCGGACTTCGCCCACGTGAACGAGAACACCTCGACGACGTACCACTCGCCCGACCAGTTTCGGCGCTATGCCAAGCCCCAGTTGCAGGAGTATGGCCGGGTGCTGGGGGCCGCGGGCAAGCGCTTCGTGCTGCACATGTGCGGGAAGATCAAGACGCTGCTGCCCGACATCGCCGAGATCCCGGCGCGGGCCGTGGAGGCGATGACGACCAGCCCGCTGGGCGACACGGCGTTCGAGGACGCGCGCGCCGTCTGCCCGGACCTGTGCCTGATCGGCGGCACCTACGCCGGGCTGTGGCTGGAGCCCGCTGAGGTGATTATCGAGACGATCGGGCGGAGCCTGGATGCGCTGCCGCACCGGCGCGGCATTGTGGTCACGACGGCGGGAGAGATCGCGCCAGGCGCCAAGCCCGAGACATTGAAGGCGGTTGCCGAGTGGCTGCGCACGGCGCCGTGCTGAACCTGAACCCCCTGAACAAGGAGATCGACTGCGATGGACGAACGACCCAATATGGATAGTCTGGACCGGTACCCGTTGCGCCACCAGTGGCTGCCCGACCGCCCCCACCGGGCGTATTCGTGCAACGGCGATGTGGACGCGATGGGCGACGAGTCGCTCTACCGGCCGTCGCAATTGGGACGGGCCTACGCCGAGCCGGACGAGGTGGAGGCGGGCGCGCGCGGCGACCTGACGCTGACGTACGTCGCTGGCCCGGCGGGCGTGCCGGAGGGTGCAACGGTGACGTTCGTCATTCGCGGGCAGTTCCCACTGGGCAAGGCCGGCGATGCGGAGCCGCGGGTCTCGGGGCCGGCGCACTGCACGCTGGAGGCGGTGGACCGGCTCTGCTTCCGCGTGGCGGAGGGGAGCCTGCGGGAGGGCGACGCGGTGACGCTTCACCAGCCGGAGGCGATCTGGGCCGTGCTGGCCGGGCGGAAGGAGCTCAAGGTCGTGATCAACACGGGCGATGGGCGGCCGGAGCAGCGGCTGCCGGAGCCGGTGGTGATCCAGATTCGACCGCGGGCGGCGGCGCGGGTCGAGGCGACGGGGCCGTGCACCCGGCGCGCCGGCGATCCGGTCCGGCTGCAGGTGACGACCCGCGACGAGTTCGACAATCGGGCGCCGTTGCGCGTCAGCGGGACGGTCGCGCTGGGCGAGGACCATCAGGACGTCTGTCTGCGGAACGGCTTCGACGACGCGTGGTTGCGGCCCGTCGGCGACGGCGTCGCGCGTGCGCGCGTGACGGTGGACGACGGCCTGACGTGTGCGTCGAATCCGTGCGTCACGACCGATGATCTGCAACTCTATGTGGGCGATCTGCACTGCCACGACTACTTGAGCCAGGCCGAGGGGTACACCGACCAGGTCTATCGCTGGGCGCTGGAGGACCGGAACCTCGATTTCATCAGCGTGTCGGTGCAGAGCCATGGGTGGCACGACAACGAGAAGTGGACGTTGGTGAAGTACATGAACGAACGCTACCTCGAGGAGGGGCGCTTCGTGACGTTCCTGGGCTTCGAGTGGCAACACAGCTACTTCTCCGACAAGGTGGTCCATTTCCTGGGCGGCGACCAGCCGTACCTGCCGGTGGACGATCCGCGGTACGACACGCCGGGCAAGCTGTACCAGGCGTTGGAGCCGAGCGACGCGCTCGTGATCAGCCATCACGTCTGCTACCCGATTCCGCGGTGGGTGCCGGGGGTCGACTGGGACGTGGTCGACACGCAATATGAGCGGCTCGTCGAGATCTGGTCGATGCACGGCAGCGGCGAAGGGTACGATCCGGCTGACCGGCCGCTGAAGGAGGTCGACCCCTCGCGGACGGCGATGGCGGCGCTGCGTCGGGGCCTGCGCCTGGGGTTGGTGGCCGGCTCGGACACGCACAGCGCGCGGCCGGGCGGGTCGGCGAAGGAACCGTTGGCCTACTGGGGTGGGCTGGCGGCGGTGTGGGCGCCCGATCTGACGCGCCGCGATGTGTTCTCGTCGCTGTGGGCGCGGCGGACGTACGCGCTGACCGGCGCGCGCATCGTGCTGCGAATGACGGTGAACGACGCGTGGATGGGGTCGGAGATCCCGCTGGGCGACCGGGCCGACATTCGGATCGACGTATGGGCGCCGGGCGACATCGCGAAGGTCGAGCTGATGAAGGACACCCGGGTGCTGCACACGTTCACGCCTGGCGGCGACGAGTGCCACCTCGAGGTCGAGGACGCGGTCGACAGCCCGGCGTTCTATCACTGCCGGGTGACCCAGACCGACGGTCATCTGGCGGTCTGTTCGCCTGTGTGGGTCGGCTAGCCTCAGATCGCCACTTAGTGACCATTGGGGCGCCAGGACGCCCGGGGCGCAAGGTCCCGGAATGTGCCTGGCGCCTTCGTGTGTGCGTGATGGACAGCCCCCCGGCGCCTCTCGACTTGTGCACACGGGCATCTCCGCGTAGAATATCCGCGACGAATTCGCGGAGGAGTGTATCGTCGGATGGACGTACGGGAAAGCTCGTCACCCACCGAGCCGATCCACACGTACCGGTGGCCGTGGCGCTGGCGGCTGCTGATCGCGGCCAGCGTCGGCGCGCGGCTTCTGGCCGTCAGCGCGTCCATCGTGCTGCTCGTGATTGTGCTGGATTGGATGTTGGTGGAAGGGGAAAGCCGGCTGTTCCGCTCACCGTTTCCGGCGCTCACGGGTCTGGCGTTGCTGGTGCTGCTCGGTCTGTGGGTGGTCTACGCCGCGAACCTCGCCGGCGGACTGTTTCTTACCACACTGAGTTTGTCCACTGAGGGCCTGGAGTATCGTGCGTGGCCAGGGGTGGGTGTGCGCTGTACCTGGCGCGAGGTCGAGCACCTGGGGCCCCATGCACCGCCCGGCCTGCCTACGTCGGACGCGCTGTTTCTGAGGGGCGGTGAGACGTTCGGATGGCCGGTGCAGATGAACTACCGGCGTTGGCTGGGCCTCGACACGCAACACATCATCCCCCTGGGCGGCCTGCCGGGATGGCCCGAGGGGCCACTGGCCGCCGACCTGCGCCGGTATGCGCCGCATCTGTTCCGGCGTCGACTCACGTAGTGTGCTGCGCCGGGCTCTCCGAGTCTGGCGCTGAGGTGCTCGGGGCGAAAGGAGGAAGCGATGGCTGCGGTCAACTCGGGCCAGGCAGTGCAGGACATCCTGGCGTTCCCGCTTCGGGACCGGGACTGGGTGCGGAAGCTGGGGATCGCGTGCGGGCTCTCGCTGGCCAACTTCATCGTTCCCATTCTCCCCGCCGCCGTGGTCTATGGGTATGTGGCGCGGATGATGCGCCGAATGATGGATGAGGGCGGCCCGCCGGTCCTGCCCGAATGGGAGGACTGGGGCGAGCTGCTGGTCTCGGGCCTCAAGCTGCTGGGCGCCGCGCTCGTCTACATGCTCCCCGCGTTGGCGGTGGGCATCGGCGGCTACGTCGTGATGATGTCGCTGCCGTTCGTAGCCGCGATCTTGACCGAATCCCAAAGGATGCCCATCGGGGCGATGCCGCTACTGTCCATCGTTGGCATGCTCGGCGGGATGGCGGGTTTCGGACTGGCGATGCTGCTGGGCGGCGCGGCATGGATCGTCTTGCCGGTGGCGCTGTGCCATCAGATTGCGGCGGGCGAGTTTGGGGCGGCGTTCCGGCTGCGCGAATGGTGGGCGGTCCTCCGGGCGAACGTCAGCGGCTTCGCACTCACATTCGTGATTTTCATGGGTGTGTCGTTCGTGATGACGTTCGTCGGGCAGGTACTGTACCTGACCGTCGTGCTGTGCTGCTTGATGCCCATCGTGATGACGGCGATCTCGACGTACACCAGCGCTGTGATTGGCGCGCTCTACGCGGAGGCGTATCGCGCCGGCGCGCAGACAGCGGCGGCAACGACAGTGGACGTGTGACGCGACGTGTGACCAGGTGCATGGCGCAACACGCCGCATAGCGCGCAAGGAGGGGCGACGATGCAGACACTGCGAGTAAGCGACAACCGGCGGTTCCTGACCTACGCGGACGGGCGTCCGTTCTTCTATCTGGGGGACACGGCCTGGGAGCTGTTCCACCGGCTGAATCGGGAGGAGGCGGACGAATACCTGCAGGACCGCGCGGCGAAGCAATTCACCGTGATCCAGGCGGTGGTACTGGCCGAGCGAGACGGCCTGCGCGCGCCCAACCCGTACGGCCACCTCCCGCTGCGCGACAACGATCCCACCCAGCCGAACGAACCGTACTTCGCGCACGTCGACTACATCGTCGACCGGGCGGCCGAGCTGGGGCTCTTCACCGGTATGCTGCCCACGTGGGGCGACAAATGGAACCCCAAGTGGGGCGTGGGCCCGGCGATCTTCACGCCCGACAACGCTCGCTGGTACGGGCGCTGGCTCGGACGGCGGTACGCGAACCGACCCATCATCTGGATCCTGGGCGGCGATCGTCCGGTCGAGACGGAGGAGCAACGGGAGATTGTGCGGGCGATGGCGCTGGGCCTGCGCGACGGGGACGGCGGCGCGCACCTGATGAGCTTCCATCCCTGCGGCGGGCACTCGTCGGCCGAGTATTGGCACGACGAGGAGTGGCTGGACTTCAATATGCTGCAGTCGGGCCACGAGCGCAACCGGGACAACGCCGCGCGGATCGACGCCGACTACGCCCGAACGCCGGTGAAGCCGTGTATAGACGCGGAGCCTGCGTACGAGGACCATCCTTCCGGCTTTAAGCTGGAGAACGGCTACATGGACGACTACGACGTGCGCAAGGGGCTCTACTGGGCGCTGTTCGCTGGGGCGTGCGGTCACACGTACGGCTGCCACGACATCTGGCAGATGTGGCAGGAGGGACGCGAACCGGCGACCTTCACGCGCACGCCCTGGCAGCGGGCGCTCCATCTGCCGGGCTCGGGCCAGGTGCAGCACGCGCGGGCGCTGCTGGAATCCCGGCCCTTCGTCACGCGCATTCCAGACCAGGCGCTGATCGCGTCGGACCCGTGCGCGGGGACCCACCACGTGCGGGCAACGCGCGACGCCGGCGGGAGTTACGCGCTCGTCTATCTGCCGTCGTGCCGCCCCGTGACGATCGACCTGGAGCGGCTGTCCGGCGAGGAGCTCACGGTGTCCTGGTTTGATCCGCGGACGGGCGAGATGCGGCGATCGGGACGCATCGCGCGGCAGGGTCAGCGGGAGTTCACGCCGCCCGACGTGTGGCCCGACTGGGTGTTGGTGCTGGAGGCAACGCCAACACGGGGCGCTTGAACGCTGTCCAAGTCGGTGGACTTCATGGTCGCACGCCGTCCACAGGCATGTGGGTTGCGTGCGACGCCATTTGTGCCTGCGCGTAACCTGAGTATACTCGCGTCCACTCGAAGCGCCGTGGCTTTCACGCCCGACGGCCACAGTCCACTCGCGGTGGGAGGAGGATCGAGCGTGCCGGTCGCAGCCGTCCTACAACTCGTTCCAGTGGCCGTTTCGATGGTGATCTCGGCGGGCGTGGGCGTCTACGCCTGGCGCCGGCGGGCCGTGACGGGGGCGGCGCTCTTCGCCTTGTTCGCGCTCCTGCAGGCCCTCATGACGCTGGCGTTCGGCCTGGAGCTGGTTGGTTCCACGCTGCGGTCCAAGCTGTTCTGGGACAACGTCCAGTTCGTTGGGCGGCTCCTAGCGCCGCTGGCCTTCCTAGCGTTCGCGCTGGAGTACTGCGGCTACCGGCTCGTGCGGTACCGTCTCCTGACCGGTCTGCTGGCGATCACCGCGGTCGTTTTCCTGGCGCTGACGTTCACCGACGGAATCCACGGTTGGGTGCGGCGCTCGCCCGGGCTGCTGCAAGGCGAGCCCTTCGACGTGCTGACGTACGAGTTCGGGTGGCTGTTCTGGCTGATGTCGGCCTACGCCTACGGCGAGATGGGCGCCGCCATAGCGCTTCTGGTGGGACAGCTCGTGCGGCCGGGCCGGCTCTATCGAGGCCAGGTGCTCACGGTCCTTCTGGGAATCCTCATCCCGAACGCCGGCATGATCCTGGCGATGGCGGGCGTTCGGTTTGGGCTGCAGCGCGATACCACGCCCGTCACGTTTGCGGTCGGCAACCTGATCATCGCCTGGGGCCTGTTTCGCTTCCGTCTGTTCGACATCGTCCCGACGGCGCGGGATGCGGTCATCGAGAGTATGCACGATGCAGTTGCCGTGCTCGACCCGCAGGACCGGGTGGTCGACATCAACCCGGCGCTGGCGGCGGCCGTCGGGCGGCGGGGATCTGAACTCGTCGGGCGTTCGATCGACGAGGTGTTCGCGGCCTGGCCGGACGTCATCGAATGGCTGCGGGGTGAACGGGAGGAGGGCGACGCGGAGCTGCCTGTCGAGGGCGGCGACGGCGGGACCTACCTCAATGTGCGCTCCTACCCGCTTCTGGACTATCGTCGCCGCCAGCGCGGGCGCGTGATCGTCGTGCAGGACGTCACGGAGCGGCGGCGGGTGGAGCAGGAGCTCAGGGACCGCAGCTCGGAGCTGCAACAAGCGAACAGCCGCCTGCAGGAGGCCAACCGGCGCCTGGAGCAACTCAGCCAGGTCAAAGATGAGTTCGTCGCCAACGTGTCGCACGAGCTCCAGACGCCGATCTCGAACCAGAAGCTGTGCGTCTACCTGCTTGAGCACCGGCCTGAAAAGCAGGACGTCTATCTCACCAGTATGAAGCGCGAGACGGAGCGTCTGGAGGCAATGATCGAGGGATTGCTGAGTCTCTCCCGGCTCGATCAGGGTCGCATGGAGCCCAAACGGACCCCCGTCGACCTCAACGAGCTGGCACGGACCTACTGGGAGGACCGCAGGGCGCTGGCCGAGAGCAAAGGGTTGGCGCTCGAGTTCGAGACCGGCGCACGTGAGGCCTGTACGGAAGCCGATGCGGCGATGATTGGGCAGGTGCTGGGCATCCTGCTGACGAATGCGCTAACGTACACGCCGCCTGGTGGACGCGTGGTGATCCGCACCGACCGCGGCGGGTTGGACGGCCGCGAGTGGGTGGGGTTCAGCGTGAGCGACACGGGGCCTGGGATTCCCGCGAATGAGCAGCCTCAGGTGTTCAGCCGCTTCTTTCGAGGCTCGGCGGGCCGGTCGTCCAGCTCGTCCGGCACGGGGCTGGGCCTGGCGATTGCGCGGGAGATCGTCCAGCGGCACGACGGCCGGATCGAGCTGGACAGCGCCGGCGTGCCGGGCGAGGGGGCGACGTTTCGAGTGTGGCTCCCACCGAGTTAGCGCGGGACTCGGGGCGCAGTCGACGAGGGCTCGGGCGCGGAAATTGGCCGCGCGTGTGGACGCCTGGGCGTGATATGGTAGAATGCTGAACGGTGGGGTTGTGCTCTGTGCAGCTCAGTGAGCGCGATGCATCTGGTCGCCACTCATCAACAGAAAGGAGCGGATGATGCAGGACAGAAAGGAAGTGCTAAAGGGGATCATTCGGAGTCTACACGAGGGCTCGGCTGTGGAGGATGTCAAGGAGCGCTTCAGTGAGCTGCTGCGCGACGTCCCCGCGACGGAGATCGCGGAGATCGAGGAGGAGCTGATCCGCGAGGGAATGGCGCGCGAGGAGGTCCACCGGCTCTGCGACGTGCATCTGGCGGTGTTCCAGGAATCACTGGAGAGCCAGCAGTATCTGGCGCCGGCGGGCCATCCGGTGCACATCCTGATGGCCGAGCACGACGCGCTGTTGCGCATCGGCGCGGCGTTGGAGGCCGCGGCTGGGAAGCTGGGCAGCGCGCCGCCGGCCGACGAGCTCGTGCAGCAGCTGGCGCGCCTCGAGGACGACTTGCGCAACTCGGCGAACCACTATCTGCGCGAGGAGAACGTGCTGTTCCCGTACATCGAGAAGCACGGGTTGACGCAACCCCCTGCGATCATGTGGATGGAGCACGATCAGATTCGCGAGCTCGAACGCGGGCTCTACGGTCTGTTGGAGTCGCGCGCGGAGATGGCGCCGGCGGAGTTCGCCAGCGAGCTGGTGAAGGCCGCGCGGGGACTGCATACGATGCTGGACGACCACTTCCGGAAGGAGAACACGGTGCTCTTTCCCGCCGGCCTGCGCCTGCTGACGGAGGATGAGTGGGTGTCGGCGCGCGCGCAGTTCGATGAGCTGGGCTACTGCCCGTTCACGCCGGAGGCGGCGCTCGCGCCGTTTGGAGCGTCCGGGGCTGCCGCGGCGGCCGAACCCGAGGCCGGGGGAGCGATCCGCTTCCCGACGGGCGCGTTCTCGGTGGAGGAGCTCGACGCGATGCTCAACACGCTGCCCGTCGAGATCACGTTCGTCGACGCCAACGATCGGGTGCGTTACTTCAACCAGACGGAGGAGCGGATCTTCCCGCGCGCCGTGGCCGCGATCGGCCGCGAGGTCCAGCTCTGTCACCCGCAGAAGAGCGTGCACCTGGTCAACAAGATCCTGGAGGAGTTCCGCAGTGGCGAGCGGGATGTGGCGGAGTTCTGGATCCAGATGGGCGGTAAGTTTGTGCACATCCGCTATTTCGCCGTCCGCGATGCGGAGGGCGCGTATTTGGGGTCGCTGGAGACGGTCCAAGAGCTCAGTCACTTGCGGGCGCTGGACGGCGAGCGGCGGCTGCTGGACGGTGAGGGGTAAAGGAAACTCAAATCATGCTCAGTTTCTACATCCACACGCATTGGGGCTACAACAATCCGTACGCGGCCCGGAGCTGGACGCTCGAGAACTGGTGGGATTACTTGAGCGGGCTGTCGGGCCTGGGATTCGACACGGTGATGATCTGGCCGCTGCTCGACTCGATGCCGCTGGACTTCACGGCAAGCGACCGCGCCTTTCTGGAGCGCATCGGGCGGGTGATCGATCTGGCGCACAATCAGTTCGGGATGAGGACGATCATCTGCGGGAACTCGAACACGATGGGCAACCAGGAAGCGGAGAAGTATCGCTTCGAGACACGGCCGTACTTCAAGTGCGAGACGAAGGTCAATCCGGGCGACGCCGGGCAGATGCAGGCGCTGCTGGCGCATTGGCGCAGGGCGTTCGAATACCTGCAGCACACGGATATGGTGAGTATTATCGACAGCGATCCCGGCGGCTATATCGGCTCGACGAACGCGGAGTTCGTGGAGCTGCTGCGGATGAAGATCACCGCGTTGCGCGAGTTGAATCCCGATGTCGAGCTGTATTACTGGATGCACATGGGCTGGGAGAACTACAACCGCTTCTGGGAGGAGGCTCAGAGCTGGGCCGACCCGGCGTCGCACCCGCCGATCCGCTTCGATCGGGACGTCTTCGTCGAGACGCTGAAGCTGATGCAGGAGCGCGTCCCGGAGCCGTGGGGTCTGTTCGTGAATATCGAGAATCACGTCACGGCGGTCGAGGAGCTGGGGCTGACTGAGAAGGGGCTGCAGTTCCGCTATGGCGCGGTGGAGGGTGAGCCGACGTTCCCGCTGACCAACTGGCACCCCAAGGCGATGGATCGCGCGATCAACCACGCGTACCCGGGCGATCGCCGCGAGCGGTTCCCCCGTGGGCGGATGGGCAACGCGCAGACGCACTGCTTGCAGCTTCCCCATACGTATCTGTTCGCGCATCTGGCCCAGGGTGGGAGCGTCGAGACGGCGGACCTGGAGCAGTTCGCGGGCGAGCTGCTGCCCGATTGCGCCGGGGCGATCGCGCGGGCATGGTCGATGCTGGAGACGGGCGACGCGGATGCGCAACAGGCGCTGGCGGGTGCGCTGGAGGATGAGGCGCGGCGCGAGCAGCGCACGGGGCGGTTGCGTGGGCTGCTGTTTGGCAATCCGACGCGCTTCCTGACGGATCTAGCGATGAATCTGCGGGTGCGCGCGCGGTTGACGGAGCTGGGGCAGGCGATCGAAGGCGGCAGTGGCGTTGCGGGTGCGATTGGAGCGTTCCTGCGGGACTTCCGGCCGTATCAGGAGCGGCTGGGTTTCGAGGATGCCTACGGCGGTCCGCTCTACACCGGGCTGAATGAGCAGGTGCTGAAGCTGGAGGATCCGAAGCTGAACGCGGTGTGCAGTGAGTTCACGAACTGGGCAAACCCGTCGCTGCGGAATGGGGCGCTGGTCCGGCTGCTGGATGCGCTGGAGGTGTACGCCCGGGAAGCGGCGTGAGAGGGCGCAGATGGGTCCACAGATGGATCCACAGATGACGCAGATGGACGCAGATGGGTTGGCAGATTGATCCGCAGATGGCGCAGATGGACGCAGATGGGTTGGCAGATTGATCCGCAGATGGCGCAGATGGACGCAGATGGGTTGGCAGA
>Ga0123333_10005162_pt1 | contig 11902 bp, 9 predicted proteins | sample BioC12SIPDNA_3_FD_89957 | JGI IMG/M metagenome (GOLD analysis project Ga0123333, IMG submission 89957) | Anaerobic biogas reactor microbial communites from Washington, USA - Biogas_R2_B C12 SIP DNA | ecosystem: Engineered > Bioreactor > Anaerobic > Unclassified | place: Washington, USA...
GAAGCGTGCGGGCGTCCTCGTTGTGCAGGGTGACGAAGTCGATCCCCTCGAGCTTCAGTTCCTCGGTAAGATCGAGCATCCGCTGGAGATTGTAATGCTCGGCCTGCCGCCCGACCGTGTATGACATCATTGAAAGCTTCATGTTATCCTGCTCGATTGCGCTTGGCCTCAGGAGGCCAAAAGGCCCTTAAGGTTGTCAATGCTTATTCTGATGGATTCAAGCGGATCGCGTTTGCACTTGTCCTGTTCGACGATCAACCATTCGACGGCGCTCTGACTCGCGGCAGCGAGTATGCCCTTCATGTCGAGGCAGCCTTCGCCCACCTCGGCGAATGATTCATCCTCGCCGTCCATGTCCTTGAGGTGGAGTTGCGGCATCCTGTCGGAGTACTTGCGAATGAACGCCACGGGATCCGCGCCGCCCTTGCGTATCCAATATGTGTCAAGCTCGGCCTTGACCGTATCGGGGCTGGTCCGCTCGAAGATCAGGTCCAGAGCGTATTCACCGTTCACGCGGTCGAACTCGGCAGCGTGATTGTGATACGTGAATACATAACCCTGTTGCTTCACCGCCTCGGCTGCCTGGACGATATCCTTGATCGCCCCGAGGCAGTCTTTCTGCACGGCTGAGGGCATGCTCACCGTAAGGTGCTTCGCGCCAAGCGCCCTGGCGTAGGCGTAAGTGTTGCTTGATGGGTCGCGCAGTTCGGCGATGTTTGAGTGCAGCCCGCAGCATTTCAAATTGAGTTCGCTTAACAGGGCGGCAAGATCGGTCGGCGGCTTTTGGCCGTAGTTACCGGCGAATTCGACGGCGTCATAGCCCGCGGCCGAGACGGCAGCGAGCGTTCCGGCGAAATCCGCCGAAAGCAGTTCGCGAACCGTCCAAAGTTGCAGACCGATCCTGGGCTTGCTCATAGCGTGATGCCTTCAACCTGGTCTAAGTTGCTCATGACCTTCATGTAGGCGGCGCCGACCTTGGGTCCAAGCTCCGGGCCGTTGGGGCTTCTGAGCGGAAGAGTCATGCCGGTGTGCCAATCGCTGTGCTTCATGGCCACGCTGTAATCCTTGGGATCGTACTTCACGGGCACGGCGTGCTGGCAGTTCCACGGGCAGCCTTTACCGTAGGCGTTTCGAGCCTGGAACACCGTCATCGTTGGCAGCGGATACGACTGCCAGACGCTCGTGGGCACACCTTCAGCCTGGAGGGCCTTGACCAGCTTGTTCCTGAAGGCCGCAGCGTCGTTCTCGTGGTTGAGGGCCTTCATGTCGAACCTGATGGTGTAGTTGTACCAGGTATGCCCGTGGTTGGCGGGCTCAGCCGGAAGCATTATGTTTGGCACGCCCTCAAGATGCTTTCGCAGGTTGAGCTCGTTGTCTCGCTGCTGGCGAATGTAGCTGTCGAGCTTCGATAGCTGCGCTCTTCCGAAGGCAGCGGTCATGTCGTTGTTGCGGTACATCCAGCCCAGGGCGTAGGCGTGATAGTCTCTGCTCTCGGCGGGTGTTCGAATCTCGCCGAACGACCAGAGCTGGCGGGCCTTGAGGAGGTTGTCTTCGTTATTGGTGACGAACATGCCGCCTTCGCCCGAGCAGAGGCACTTGTTCTGGTTGAAGCTGAAGGCCGCGCAGTCGCCGAACGTGCCGACCTTCTTGCCCTTGAACGTCGCGCCGTGGGCCTGGCAGGCGTCTTCGATAACCTTGAGGTTGTGCCTCTTGGCGATGGAGAGCACTTCGTCCATGTTCACCGCCAGCCCGTGCAGGTGCACGACGACGATCGCCCGCGTGGTGGGGGTGATCGCGGCCTCGATCTTGCGAGTGTCGATGTTCATGGTCTCCCAGTCGATGTCCACAAACACCGGAATGCAGTTGCTGTGCAGGATGCAGGTTGCAGAGCTAGACCAGCTGTACGCCGGCACGAGCACGTGATCGCCCGCGCCGCAACCGCAGGCCACCAGCGACATATGCAGCGCCGCCGTGCCGGAATTGGTGGTGACGGCGAACTGGTTGCCGTTCCACTTGGCGAATTCCTTCTCAAACTCGATGCAGTTGGGGCCGAAGGCGTGCCGCCCGCCCTCGAGCGACGCCATGACCATCTTGCGGTCGATTTCGTCGATAGGCGGCCAGTTCTTGATTTCACCGTTGTTAATGACGGGCGAACCGCCGTTGATTGCCAATTTCTCAGACATAATCTGTTCTCCAAAAACAAGTCGTTATACGTCAGCCTCTGCATCAGCCTGGTTCATATGTGTACTGTATCGCGGGATTGGCGTTTGCCCAAGAAGTCCCTCTTGCCAAATCGGGTAAAATGTTGCTCGCGGAAAGCAGGCGAATCCCGTACAAATCCCCGCTTGACTTGTCGGGTTGTGCCGCATAACGTCAATGGCAGATGCGTCAATGAACAAGGGATCCGCCAAGCACACATGGTTACTGTCGGCAATATCGCCGATCGAGTAGCGGCGTTGCGGTTGAATATCGCCTTTATTCTGGCTTGTCGTTCCGGCATTGGCGCTCTTGCGGGCGGGTTTGTGGCGGTTGGATTATGGTTGCTCATCGCGGCAGCGGTTGGCGAGGGGCTGTGGCAATACAGATTCCATGCATTTCTTCTGCCGCCGGTGCTTGGCGTGGTGTGGGCCGGCGTTGCGCTTCGACAATTGCCCGGCAGGGGCAGCCTGACGGCTCTGCTGGAACGAACCAACAACGCCGGCGGTCTGATTGTCGCATCGAGCGAAGTGGACATCAGCCAATGGGCCGATGCGTTCGCCGCGGCCCGGCCTCGCGTGGTATGGCGGATGGGGCGGCGGCTTGTGGGGCTGGTTGCCTCGGCTGCGTTCATGATTGCCTGCATGGCGGCGCCGCCGAACCTGGTTCCGCCCGCGGGGATGAACAATCTTCAGATCGACCATCACGTTGACGTCATCGAGGGTCGGACCAGGCTGCTGGAGGAACGAAAGATCATCCCCCAGCGTCAGGCATCGCAGATTCGCAAGGAACTGTCGAACATATCGAAGCGCGCCGACGCCGCCGACCCTGCAAAAACCTGGGAATCGCTCGATCATGTGAAGGATCAGCTTTCGGGCCTCGCCCGCCGCTGGGCGCAGGATGCGGCCGTGGCCAAATCAGCGGCGGCAGGCGCGTTGGAGGCTGCCGGCAACATCGCGCTTGCCCAGGGCGACCCGGCGGCGACCGCAAAGGCCATGAGCGAACTGTCCGAGCATCTGGCCGAATGTATTGCCCAAAGCGAGCTGCTTCTATCCGACCTTGCCGCGGGGCAGATTGCGGATCTTCTTAAGAATGCCCAACTGGGGAAGTTGTCGCCCGAGCAAATCGCGGCCCTTAAAGAAGCTCTGGCGTGCGAAATGGCTTACATCGACGAAAGACTGATTGAGCTTGCCGACAAGTGCATGATCGACCCTCAGCAGGCGGCCCAATTGCTTGCGTGCGGCCAGTGCCTGGGGTCCGGCGTGAGTAGTGGCCAGGAGGGTTCGGGCGGCATAGGCAGGGGCGGCGGCCCGACCCCCATGACATGGGCGGGCGAAAGCGATTCAGCCGGCGTGGAATGGCAGCCGGTGGCGATTACGCCGCAGGAGCTCTCGCCCGGAACCAGCATGGTGACGGGCATCAGCGCCGGCAAACCTGGTGACGAGCAGCCCCTGGTGCAGGCGGGCGGTTCTCTCGACACATCCGGGGGCGCCGGCTCGGCGTATACGCATCAGATTCTGCCAAGGCATCGCCGGGCGGTTGAAGCCTTCTTTGGCCCTGGGCAATAGCTTCTCATTGGATGCTCAAAAGAAAGTGGGAGTTCATGATGACGGTAACCGATTCGGGAACATCGCCGCATCTTGTCGCGCCTGATGAGCTGGCGCCGAGCGTGCAACTGATACGCAGGGTGCTTGACGAACTGGACGGCATACTGCTTGGCCAGCGCCAGCTCAATCGCATGGTGCTCTCGGGCGTGCTGGCTCGAGGGCACATTCTGCTTGAGGGCCTGCCGGGTGTGGGAAAGACAGCGCTTGTGAAGGCCATGGGCGAGTTGCTGGGCCTGGGTTTCGCCCGCGTGCAGTTCACGCCCGACCTCATGCCGTCCGACATTCTCGGTTCGCACATCCTGCAAAACGACGCCCAGGGCAGGCGGGAGATGCAGTTCGAGCCCGGGCCGGTGTTCACGAATATCCTGCTTGCGGATGAGATCAATCGCGCATCGCCCAAGACGCAGTCGGCGCTGCTTGAGGCCATGCAGGAGCGTTGCGTCACGTTGATGGGCAAAACCCGCCCGCTCCCCGCGCCGTTCTTCGTGCTGGCAAGCCAGAACCCAATAGAGCTCGAAGGCACGTATCCGCTGCCGGAGGCCCAACTCGATCGGTTCCTGTTCAAGCTGACGGTTGGCGGCGTGAACGTCGAGACCCTTGAGCAGATCATCACAACTCGCCGGCGGGGCGAGCCGCCCAAGCCCGGCTGGAAGGTTTCCGAGCAGCAGTTGTTGGCGCTGTTCGCAGCCATGGACGCCATATTCCTGCCCAAGGCGGTGGGGCGCTACATATCGCGTCTGGCGGCAGCGACGCATCCTGCCTCGCCGGAGGCGACGGAGATGGTGAGGAACTACGTTTCCTACGGCGCCAGCCCGCGAGCCGCGATTGCCATGGCCGAAGCGGCACGGGCGCTGGCGCTGATGGACGGCAGGCCAACCGTAGGCTTCGCCGACGTGAAGACCGTGGCGCCGGCAGTGCTCAATCACCGGCTCATTCTCAATTACAAGGCGAAGTTCGACGGGCTTGACGCCTTCGCCGTTATCGGCGGTATTCTGGAATCGCTGGACGAGGCGCAAGTCCATCTGCCGTCTGATATCGCAATCGCGGGCGCGACCATCGCCAGGGAGGCGCGAGCATGAACCATCGCATCATGCCGGGCGTGATCTTCTGCTGCCTGACTGCCTTTTGTGCCGCGGCACACGGCCAGAAGTACTTGTTCGAGGACGGAATAAGCATCACCACCGCTTGCCAGCTTGACGGCGCGAATGAGGTGTACCACGGCTACATCGAACATCGACTGACGATAACCAACTCCTCGAACCAGGCGCGCCACGTGGAAGTGTCGGCGCCGGAAAGAAGCTTTGGCGGCTATCGAGCCGAAGGCGGTGTTGACGTACCAGCGCATTCCGGGGCGGTGTTGTCGCTCTATCATCCGGTTGGAAGCATGTGGAGCGCATCGAGTGCAGTCGTACGCATAGACGGCAGGGTCCAACAGGATCGCATGACGGTTACATCGCCAAACAGCCCTCACTGGAACGCGGTTTCCATGGTGATGTTCAGCAGGGATGTCCCTCCGGAAATGCCGATGCAGTTGGAGCGGGTAGCCGCCAGCAGGCCCAGGCTTGCCCACGTGGCGAGCTATGACGTGCGCCAGTGGAGCGACAACTGGCTTGCGTACACGCCGTTCGAAGCCCTGGCCGTGACGCCGCGTGACATTACGAACATGCCCCCGGGCGTATGGTCTGCGATTCGAGGGTGGGTTGAGTGCGGCGGCGTCTTGCTTGTTATACAGGCAGCCGACGGCCCGGAGTACGAGCCGCCCAGGGAATGGCGGCTGATATCTGAACGGGCGCAGGATAGCGCATACGCCGCATCGCTCGGCGAGTGCAGGGTAGTTAATTCCTATGCTGATTCGGATTGGGGCTGGCTGCACGGCTACCTGAACACCAGGACGCCGACCCTTCAAATGGATGGCGGCCGCTTGAACTCGGAATTTGACCTGGTTCCGAACTTGCAGCGCACCAGCACGCCGATCCTGATGGTGCTGATTCCAATTGCGCTGATCATCGGGCCGGTGAACCTGTTCATGCTGGCCAGAAAGAACAAGCGAATTTGGATGCTTGTCACCGTGCCGGCATTTTCGTTTGTCGCGTGCGCAAGCTTGTACGGGTACGCGCTGGCCAGTGAGGGATTGACGCCGTGGGGGCGAACCGTCGAGATTACGGTGCTCGATCAGCGCAGCCGACGGGCGTCCAGCATCGGGTGGCTCGCGATGTACAGTCCGTTAACGCCGCGGCGCGGGCTGACGTTTGCAACTTCCAGCGAGCTTACGTTGCAGGGTGTCGATATGAACCACATGGGGGATCGACTAGTCAGATGCGGTGACTCGCAGTATCTCACCAGCGGCTGGATCCAGGCGCGAATTCCGATGTTTCTGACTCACCGCCGCAGCCAGATCAGGCGAGAGCGCGTCGAGATTATTCACAGCGACGGCGAGGTGCTTGCCGTCAACGGGCTTGGGGCGGGCATCAAGTCGCTTCATGTCGCAGGGCCCGACGGCAGTGTTTGGAGCGGAGCAGACATCCCGGCGGGGCGGCAGGCAAAGCTGGTCAAGGTCGGCCCGCTGTCTGCGACGACGAGTCATTCATTGATCATCAGCACTGACTGGCGCCAGAAGGCGCGGTCGATTGTGGCCGATCCGACCCGCTACCTTGTCGAGAATTCATACGTGGCGATTATGGACGCGCCGGTGTTCCTTGAGCAGCCGGTTGATAATCTCAGGCTCGATAAGTCTGTGTGCGTGGTGATCGGTTACTTGCAGGAGGGGTCCGAATGAGGATTGAAGTGCATAATCTCACGCGTTGTTTCGGCGATCTTCGAGCGGTTGACAACCTGAGTTTCTCGTTCGGATCTGGAGACATATTTGGATTTGTAGGTCCTAACGGCGCGGGCAAGACAACCACGATGCGCATCATGGCGACGCTTGACGATCCGACCGAAGGCGACGTGACCATCGACAGCATCTCAGCGGTGCAGCAGCCCGAAAAGGCCAGGCAACTGATCGGGTTCGTGCCCGACACGCTGCCGATTCACTCTGACATGACGGCGCATGAGTATCTGGACTTCTACGCCAGGGCTTACGGCCTGCGAGGCGGGCGGCGAATCGACGTGGTCTTCGAGATCGAGCAGTTCTGCAACCTCATGGGCCTGCGCAACAAACTCATGAAGGCGCTGTCCAAGGGCATGCGCCAGCGACTGAGCGTGGCCAGGGCGCTGGTGAACGATCCGCCGGTGCTGGTGATGGACGAGCCGGCTGCAGGGCTTGATCCGCACGCCCGCATCGAGCTGCGCGAGCTCGTCAGGCAACTTGCGGCAAGGGGCAAGGCGGTGCTCATAAGCTCGCACATTCTGAGCGAGCTTTCTGAAATGTGCACCGGCGCCGTAATCATCGAGCAGGGCAGGTTGCTGCGGGCGGGGCTGATGAACGAACTCGACGGAGAGTCCTCCCTGCTGATAATCCGCGCCGAGCAGAGCCAGACAGCCCTTCACAAGCGGCTTCTTGAAACGCCGGGAGTCCTCCAGGCCCAGGTAGTGGACGGCACGGTGCAGGCCCGCGTTGAAGAGACGCTGGATACCGGCAAGCTGCTATCGGGCCTCATCGCCGCCGGTTTTACTATAACGGAGTTTCGTCGGCGAAAGACGCACCTCGAAGACATCTTCATGAGCGTTACGAAGGGCAAGGTGCAATAGTGGGTATGCTCTTTATCATGGTCCTGGGCCTGCTGGTGTTGTGCGCCGTTGTTGCGATGATCGTCGCCGCCTTCAGACGCAGGAGCGGCTCGGACGATATTCCGGACTCGGCAGTGAAACTCGATCCGGTGGATGTGAACCAGCCGCCGCCCAAGCCTTCCAACAGGTTTCTCATGTGGCTTGACGACCACATGAACCCCATCGCCGTCAAGGAGCTTCGCCAGGCGGTGCGGGCCAGGTTCATAACCGGCATGCTGATGCTCCTGCTGGGCGTTCAGGTGCTGGTGATCATGGTGTTCGTGATGTATGACGACGATGTCACGGAACAGGGCGGCGGGCGCGTGTTCTTTACGCTGTCTTCGGTGCTCAGCGTCATCAGCCTGTTGACGCTGCCTGCCTACGCCGGGGCGAGGCTCACGTGGGAACGAATGGGCCAGAGCGTGGACCTTATGCACATCACGTCGCTTCGGCCAAGGACGATCGTGCTTGGCAAGTTCTTCTCGGTGGGTGTTGTGGCATTGATGATGTTCAGCACGTGCCTTCCGTTCATAAGCTTTTCGTACCTGTTGCGCGGCATAGACCTGCCGACGATCTTCCTGTGCATGGCGTGGAGCTTTGTTCTGACGCTGGGGATGATATCGGTGGGGGTGTTCCTGGGCGCGATCCGCGGCGGGGTGTTTCTCAAGGCAGTGCTGGGTATCGGGCTGATGGTGAGCATCATCCCGGTTGCCATGTCTGCCAGCGGGTTCCTTATTCAAGAGATAATTGGGATTGCGGACTTTAGTTGGGGCGTCGCGGGCACGGCCATCGCATTGCTGGCGGCGGCGACGGGGTTGTTCCTCAGCTTGGCGGCTGCGGCAATTTCGCCGCCCGTCATGAACAGGGCGTTGCCGGTTCGAGCTTACATCACGATCGCGGCAGCGGTGACGGGGGCGATAATGTACGCATGGGCGAGGGAGAGCGGCCATTGCAGTTTCATGGTCGCCTGGGCCTTCTTCATGACGCTGGTGCTGTGCCTGGCGATGATGGTGTCGGTGTGCGAGCGCGACTCGCTTCCGATGCGCATTCGGCAGGGGATACCTCGCATGCTGCTGCCTCGGGCTGCCGCCTTCGTCTTCTTCAGCGGCTCGGGGGGCGGCATGCTCTGGTGCCTGCTCATGGCGGGCGGGGTGTTGATGGCCCTGCTGGCCTCCATGTGGAGTGTCATAAGGCCACCATACATGTACTACTCTGATGATATAGCTATGGAGTATGTATTGTCTATGGGCCACGTTTTCGCCGCTGCTGTGCTGGGCGGGACGTTTGTAAGGATGGTCTCCGCCGGCCGGTTCAGGAGTTCTTCATGGGTGGCCGGGCTGATCATTCTCGCCTTGCAGTGCGTGATTCCTCTGGTGATCTATGGCGTTGACATCGACGACTGGGGCCCCCTGAAAGTCATATCTCCGATATCACTGTTTGAGGATTCAAGCTTCTCCAAGGAATACCGGTTGTTCGTGCTGGGATATGCGGGTTTCGCGTTTGTGGTGGGCGCATTCCAGGGCATCTGGCAGTTGTTGCGGTTCAAACCACCGGCCCCGCCTGCGAAGGCCCCCCAGGACGTAGAGGCGGTTCATGCTTGAGGAGTATCGCCGTTTTGCGATGGAAGGTTGGGCGCAGGGCATGCGCTACGCCATGCAGACGCCGAGAGGATCTCTTATCGGCGTGGCCGGCGGCTTGCTGGGCAAGGCGGCGGGTTCCAGCATTGAATTTATGGATTATCGTGAATATCAGCCCGGCGACGATCTTCGCACTATCGATTGGAGCGCGTTTGGCAGGACCGACAAGCTCATGGTTCGCATGTACCGCCAGGAAGTCTGCCCGCACCTGGATCTGGTGATCGACTGTTCGGCGTCGATGGCGCTGGAGTCCACCGCCAAGGCGCGTGCGACGATGGCGCTTGCGGGCATGCTTGCCTCCGGCGCGCTTAACGCCGGGTACACCTGCTCGCTTCACCGGCTTGCCGAGACGCTTTCGCCTGCCGTCGGCGGGGGCGGCAGCCCGCTTCAATGGGACGGGCTGGATCTGGACTACGCCGGCGATTCCGGTGAGTCGTTCATGCGAATGGCCGCTTCTTTTCGCCCCAGGGGCATGAGAATACTCATCAGCGATCTGCTATGGCGGACGAACCCGTTGTCGGTTCTGGGGCGTCTTGCGCATCAGTCGTTGGCTGCGGTTGTAGTGACGGTGCAGGCCCGCGAAGACATTGACGGTCCCGAAGACGGCGAGTGGCAGCTTGCCGACAGCGAAACGGGCGAGATTCAGTTGATGGTTGTCGATTCAGCCTCGCGAGTGGCCTATCGCCAGGCAGCAGCGGCCCATCGCCAGGGCTGGCACGACTGCTGCCGGGCAAACGGCGCCGTGATGGTCGAGTTCGAGGCGGAGGCTTTCTGCCGCGACTGGAACGCCCGCCCGCTCCTGGAGACAGAAGTCTTGAGGTTCTGCTGATGCCGGTGCTGACCCTGCCATTTGCGCTGATCGGTCTTATCGCCCTTCCGGCGGTGGCGGGCATTTATCTTTTTCGCAGCCGATCCAAAAGGCGCAAGGTCTCGTCGCTGATGCTATGGGAGATTCAGCGGCGATCATTGGCGTCGGGGGTGAAGAGGCAGCGATTCGAGGTCCCTTTGCTGCTGTTGCTCGAACTTGCCGCACTGGCCCTGATGTGCCTGGCCGCAGCCAACCCGCACGTGCTGCGCCCCGACGCGCGCGAGCCGCTGATCGTGGTGCTGGACGATTCATTCTCAATGCTCGCCGGGGCGCGTGCTGCCGGCATGAAGGAACTCTCCCTGCATTTCACCGACAGGAAGCACGAATCGTTCCAACTGATCATCGCGGGGACGTCGCCGCGTCTGCTTGTTCCGGGCGCGGTTGGCGCCGGCGCCGCCCGCGATGCGCTCAAGGAATGGACATGCCTTTCGCCCCAGGCCGACATTAACAAAGCCATTGCCCTTGCCGGCGCGATCGGCGGGCCCAGAGCGAAGATTCTGGTGGTGACCGATTCGCCGCCGGCCGGCGAAATTTCAGGCAGGATCGTGTGGCTTGCGCTGGGCCAGAACCTGCCAAACGTCGCCATAGTAAACGCCGTTCGCGGGCCGGGCAGATGCCTGATTGAATTAGCCAACTTCTCATCCCAGTCCAGAGATGTGGCGTTGACCATTAACAACGCGGGTGCGACCACAAAGACAGTCACGCTGGAGGCCCAATCCACCAGCCGCCTGACGCTGTCGCCTGCCGATGACAACGCGCCTCTTGTCGCCTCGCTCGCCGACGACGCGCTGGCGATAGATAACTCCATTACGCTATTGAACCCTTCGCAAACGCCCGTGCGCGTGAAGCTCGACATATCCCAGGCGAGGCTTCTCGAAATGGCGCACAAGGCGTGCGAGGCATCCGGCATTGCCAGAATCGGCGACCTTGCCCCCGATGTTGTCGTAACCGATTCTCCGCCCGGCGCCGGCGCAGACGGGGCGGGTGAGTGGATCGTGCGCATCTTGTCCGGCGCGGGCGAGGGCGTATCGTACACCGGGCCGTTTATCGTGGATCATCGCCACCCGCTTGCCCAGGGCCTGGCGCTTGACGGCGTGATCTGGGGCGCCGGCCAGGCCGACGAGACGGCAGGCGACGCGGGCGTGATATGGGCGGGCGATATTCCGCTGCTGACAGAGCGGCGTCTGGCGAGCGACCGGCGGGAAATCTGTCTTCGCCTGTCGCTTGAGCTCTCGAATATCCACCAGTCGCCCAACTGGCCGATCCTGTTTCACAACCTGCTCTCGTGGCGGCGGCAGGCGGGGCAGCGGCTTACCGGCGTCAACGTCCGTCTGGGTCAGACGGTTGGCGTAAAGGCTCGTCCAGGCCAGTCGGTTGTGAGGGTGGTGCTGCCGGACGGAAATGCCATCGACGCGCCCGCGCCGGCAGGGGTTGCTGCGATTAATGTTTCGCAAGTGGGGCTCCACCAGGTGGACCAGGCGGGCGACGGCTGCTCATTCGCCGCCGGGGCGCTCTGCGCGGATGAGTCGGACCTGTCGCGCCTCTGCGGCGGGCAGTGGGGGCAATGGGCCGATCAGCATGCGTTGCGAATGCATTATCATTCTCTGGCCGCGTTGATTGTGCTTGGTGCGGCTGGGCTGGTGACGCTGCACGGATTCCTTGTTCACAGGCGATGGGGGGGCGCAATTCAATGATGTTCATGGAATCATATTGGCTGCTGGCGGCCCTGCCCCTCGGGGCTGCGATCTGGCTCTGGCCGATGCCGGGCAGGCTGCTTGTGGGCCTGAGAATCGCCGTCATGACGTTGCTGGTGGCGGCGATGGCGTCGTTGTGCGTCAGGCTTCCGGGAAGGGGTGGGGTGGTGGTTGTCGTCGCCGACCGCAGCC
>Ga0123333_10005167_pt1 | contig 11891 bp, 5 predicted proteins | sample BioC12SIPDNA_3_FD_89957 | JGI IMG/M metagenome (GOLD analysis project Ga0123333, IMG submission 89957) | Anaerobic biogas reactor microbial communites from Washington, USA - Biogas_R2_B C12 SIP DNA | ecosystem: Engineered > Bioreactor > Anaerobic > Unclassified | place: Washington, USA...
AGGACACCGAGCTGCATGGCCTCCTGGATGCCCTGGTCGACGCTGGGGATGTACTCCCGCGGGATGCGGCCACCGGTGACGGCGTTCTCGAAGCTGTAGAGCTCGCCCTCGGTGGTGTCCAGCGGCTCGAAGGTGACCTGCACCTTCGCGAACTGGCCGGAGCCACCCGTCTGCTTCTTGTGCGTGTAGTCGTACTTCTCCACGCTGCGACGGATGGTCTCGCGGTAGGCCACCTGCGGCGCGCCGACGTTCGCCTCGACCTTGAACTCCCGCTTCATGCGGTCGACCAGGATGTCGAGGTGGAGCTCGCCCATGCCACCGATGATGGTCTGGCCGGTCTCGTCGTCGAGGCGCACGGTGAAGGTGGGGTCCTCCTGCGCGAGCTTCTGGATCGCGGTGCCGAGCTTCTCCTGGTCACCCTTGGTCTTGGGCTCGATGGCCACGTGGATGACCGGCTCGGGGAAGGTCATCGACTCCAGGACGATCTGCTCGTTCATGTCGCAGAGCGTGTCGCCCGTCGTGGTGTCCTTCAGCCCGATCACCGCGTAGATGTGGCCCGCGGAGACCTTGTCGACCGGGTTCTCCTTGTTGGCGTGCATCTGGAACAACTTGCCCAGACGCTCCTTGCGGCCCTTGGTCGCGTTCATGACCGGCTGGCCGGCCGCGATCTCGCCGGAGTAGACCCGGATGTAGGTCAGCGTCCCGAAGAACGGGTGGCTCGCGATCTTGAACGCCAGCGCCGCGAACGGCTCCTTGGCGTCCGGCTTGCGGGTCACCACGGACTCCTCGTCGCCGGGCTTGTGACCCTCGGTCGGCGGGAGGTCCATCGGGCTGGGGAGGTAGTCGACGACCGCGTCGAGCAGGGGCTGGACGCCCTTGTTCTTGAACGCGGTGCCGCAGAAGACCGGGTTGACCTCGCTGGCGAGCGTCAGCTTGCGCACGCCGGCCTTGATCTCCTCCTCGGTCAGCTCCTCGCCACCGAGGTACTTCTCGAGCAGCTCCTCGTCGGCCTCGGCGACCTTCTCGACCAGCAGGTTGCGGTACTCGTCCGCCTTGGCCTGCAGGTCGGCCGGGATCTCCTCGACCTCGTAGTCCTCGCCCAGGGCGGTCTCACCGCGCCAGACCAGGGCCTTCATCCGGACCAGGTCGACGACGCCCTCGAAGTCGGCCTCCGCACCGATGGGCAGCTGCATGACCAGCGGGGTGGCGCCGAGGCGGTCCACGATGGTCTGCACCGAGAAGTAGAAGTCCGCGCCCATCTTGTCCATCTTGTTGATGAAGCACATGCGCGGGACGCCGTAGTTGTCAGCCTGGCGCCACACGGTCTCGGACTGCGGCTCGACGCCCTCCTTGCCGTCGAAGACGGCGACGGCGCCGTCGAGGACGCGCAGGTTGCGCTCCACCTCGACGGTGAAGTCGACGTGACCGGGCGTGTCGATCAGGTTGATCTGGTAGCCCTTCCAGAAGCTGGTGACGGCCGCGGAGGTGATGGTGATCCCCCGCTCCTTCTCCTGCTCCATCCAGTCGGTCGTCGACGCACCGTCATGGGTCTCACCCATCTTGTGCTTGACACCGGTGTAGAACAGGATCCGCTCGGTGGTCGTCGTCTTGCCGGCATCGATGTGCGCCATGATGCCGATGTTGCGGACCATGTTCAGGTCCGTCAGAACGTCGAGTGCCACAGTCTCTCTTCTCTAGCTCGTTGCGTATGTCGTGTGGTCGCCTGGTCGAACCAGGGTCACCAGCGGTAGTGCGCGAAGGCCTTGTTGGCCTCGGCCATCTTGTGCGTGTCCTCACGGCGCTTCACCGCGGCGCCCAGACCGTTGCTGGCGTCCAGGATCTCGTTCATGAGGCGCTCGGTCATCGTCTTCTCGCGACGCTGCCGGGCGTAGCCGACCAGCCAGCGCAGGGCCAGCGTGGTGGAACGACCGGGCTTGACCTCGATCGGCACCTGGTAGGTGGCGCCACCGACGCGGCGGCTCTTGACCTCCAGCGCGGGGCGGACGTTGTCCAGCGCACGCTTCAGCGTGGCCACGGGGTCGGTGCCGGTCTTGGCGCGGACACCCTCCATCGCCCCGTAGACGATGGTCTCGGCGACGGACTTCTTGCCGTCCACGAGGATCTTGTTGACCAGCTGGGTGACCAGGGTCGACCCGTAGACCGGGTCGGAGATCAGCGGACGCTTGGGAGCGGGGCCCTTACGAGGCATTACTTCTTCTCCTTCTTCGCGCCGTATCGGGAACGAGCCTGGTTGCGGCCCTTGACACCCTGGGTGTCGAGCGAGCCGCGGACGATCTTGTAGCGAACACCGGGCAGGTCCTTCACGCGACCGCCACGGACGAGCACGATGGAGTGCTCCTGCAGGTTGTGACCGACACCCGGGATGTAGGCCGTGACCTCGACGCCGCTGGTCAGCTTCACGCGAGCGACCTTGCGCAGGGCGGAGTTCGGCTTCTTGGGGGTGGTGGTGTAGACGCGGGTGCAGACGCCGCGGCGCTGCGGGTTGCCCTTGAGGGCGGGACTGTTGGTCTTCTTGACCTTGTCCTGCCGCCCCTTGCGGACGAGCTGGTTGATTGTGGGCACTGATTCTCCGTCAGTCGATGTGTTCTGCGGTCTCCGTCATCGCTGACGGGTCACGCTCCTTGGTGTGCCGGCCCTCCGCCCCCGAGCTCGGGTGTGTCGGACCGGTGCTCTCCCCTGCACTTCCCTCCCGAGGCCACGGCACCGCCATACGAGATGGTGATAGGTGGACTCAAGCGGGCTGCCCGGCGAGAGGTGGCTGCCACCGGGACCTAGCCCGACGACACGCGCGCAGGCGAGACCTGCGCACACAAGCCTCAAGACTACCGGCCGCGTGTGGTATGCACCAAATCAGCGACGGCCCGACCCGCGGTGACCTACGGCATACCCCCACCGACCTACGGCCTACCCCCATCGTCTGGCAGCAGCAGGCTCCAGAGCTCGTCGTCCCACCACTGGCTCCCGTCCGGCGCGAGGACGGCCGCCCGGTCGACACCGTCCCGGGTGAAGCCGAGCCTGGCGAGCAGCCGCGAGGAGGGTGCCGCGGGCGCGAAGACGCGGGCGGTGACGCGGCGCGCCCTCGCGGCGCCGACGGCCTCCAGGACCGCCCGGACGCTCTCGGTCGCCAGTCCCTGGCCACGGGCCGCCGGGTGGAAGGCGTAGCCGATCGCGGCGTCGACGGCGCTGGTGGTCGCCGGCGCCAGGGCCGACGCGGGCCGGAACCGGACGCGCACGTCCCCCACCACCTGCCCGGCCAGCTCCGACGGGCCCGCCCCTTCGGAGAGCTCCGTCACGACGCTCACCGCAGCGGGGTCGTCCCGCCAGCGCCGCAGCAGGTCGACCACTCCCTCGCGGTCCAGGGGCGGTTCACCGAGGAACCGGGTGACCTCGGGGTCGCTCCGGTAGGCGTGGAGGGCAGCAGCGTCGTCGGCCCGCGCCTCCCGCAGGATGCACCGCCCGGCGGTCAGCGGCAGAGCCGCGCGCACCGCGGCGACGGCCTCTCGGACCTCCTCGGGAACGTCCGCGGACCGTTCTTCGCTGCTCACGGCTGGAGAGTCTGCCACGCCGGCAGGGCGTCGCGAGAAGAATCGGTGCACGTGCGCCCACCCGACCAACGACCGAGGGGCGGGTATGCGGGACGGTGCGTCCCGGCATACCCGCCCCTTGGCGGTGGTTCAGCGGCTCAGTAGCGGTCGTCTCCCACCGACAGGTCGTCCAGGCGGACGGCCTCGCCGGAGCCCGGCCCGAAGGTCGGGTACTCGAACTGGTCGTAGTCCGGGACGGCGTAGGCAGCTGCCTTGGCCTCCTCCGTGGGCTCCACGGTGAGGTTGCGGTAGCGCGGCAGACCGGTGCCGGCCGGGATCAGCTTGCCGAGGATGACGTTCTCCTTCAGGCCCAGCAGCGGGTCGGACTTGGCCTGCATGGCCGCCTCCGTGAGGACCCGGGTGGTCTCCTGGAAGGACGCCGCGGACAGCCACGAGTCGGTGGCCAGCGAGGCCTTCGTGATGCCCATCAGCTCCGGACGACCCGAGGCCGGCTTGCCGGACTCGGAGACGACGCGACGGTTCTCGGTCTCGAAGCGGCCGCGCTCGACCAGCTCACCCGGGAGCAGGTTGGCGTCGCCCGCCTCGATGATCGTGATCCGGCGCAGCATCTGCCGCACGATGACCTCGATGTGCTTGTCGTGGATCGACACACCCTGCTGGCGGTAGACCGCCTGGACCTCGTCGACCAGGTGCTGCTGAGCAGCACGCGGGCCGAGGATGCGCAGGACCTGCTTGGGGTCGATCGCACCCTGGACCAGCTGCTTGCCGACCTCGACGTGCTCGCCGTCGGCGACCAGCAGGCGCTGCCGCTTGCTGACCGGGTAGGCGTGCTCGTCCGAGCCGTCGTCCGGGACCAGCAGGATGCGGCGGGACTTGTCGGTGTCCTCGACCTGGACGCGACCGGTCGCCTCGGCGATCGGGGCGACCGCCTTCGGCGTGCGGGCCTCGAACAGCTCCACGACACGCGGCAGACCCTGCGTGATGTCGTCACCGGCCACACCACCGGTGTGGAAGGTGCGCATCGTCAGCTGGGTGCCGGGCTCACCGATGGACTGGGCCGCGATGATGCCGACGGCCTCACCGATGTCGACCAGCTTGCCGGTGGCCAGCGAGCGGCCGTAGCACTTGGCGCAGGTGCCGACCAGCGACTCACAGGTGAGCACCGAGCGGACCTTGACCTCCTTGACACCGGCCGCGACGAGCGCGTCGATGACCACGTCACCCAGGTCGATGCCGGCCTCGGCGAGCACCTGCCCGTCGTGCTCGACGTCCTGGGCGAGCGTGCGGGCGTAGACCGCGGTCTCCACGTCGTCGTGCTCGCGCAGGTCGCCGCTGGGGGTCTCCACGGCGATCGGCATCAGGAAGCCGCGGTCGGTGCCGCAGTCCTCCTCGCGGATGATGACGTCCTGGCTGACGTCCACCAGACGACGGGTCAGGTAACCCGAGTCGGCGGTCCGCAGCGCGGTGTCGGCCAGACCCTTGCGGGCACCGTGCGTGGAGATGAAGAACTCCAGCACCGACAGGCCCTCACGGAAGTTGGACTTGATCGGACGCGGGATGATCTCACCCTTGGGGTTGGCCATCAGGCCACGCATGCCGGCGATCTGACGCAGCTGGAACCAGTTACCACGCGCGCCCGAGGTCACCATCCGGTAGATGGTGTTGTCCTTGGGCATCGTGGTCTCGAGCTCCTTGGCCACCTCGTTGGTCGCCTGGGTCCAGATCTCGATGAGCTCCTGACGGCGCTCGTCGTCGGTGATCAGACCACGCTCGTACTGCGTCTGGACCTTGGCCGCCTTGGTGTCGTAGACGTCCAGGATCTCGCCCTTGCGCGCCGGGGTCATCACGTCGGAGATGGCCACGGTCGTGCCCGAGCGGGTCGCCCAGTAGAAGCCGGTGTCCTTCAGCGAGTCCAGGGACGCCGCGACCTGCACCTTGGTGTAGCGCTCGGCCAGGTCGTTGACGATCGCGGACAGCCGCTTCTTGTCGACCACGTCGTTGACGAACGGGTAGTTCGGCGGGAGTGCGTCGTTGAAGACCGCACGCCCCAGCGTGGTGTCCACGACGAACTCCGAGGCGATGCCGTCGTCGTCGACCTCGACACCCTCGGGCAGCTCGTGACCCAGCGGCGCGGCGGTGTTGCGCACCCGCAGCCGGATCAGCGTGCCGATCTCGATCTCGCCGGCGTCGAAGGCCATCTGGGCCTCGGCCACCGAGGTGAACGCCCGCACCGGGGCACCCTCCTCGGTCAGCTCCGGCTCGGTGAACGAGGGAGAGGTGAGGTGGAACAGACCGATGATCATGTCCTGCGTCGGCATGGTCACCGGGCGACCGTCGGCCGGCTTCAGGATGTTGTTGCTCGAGAGCATCAGGATCCGGGCCTCGGCCTGCGCCTCCGCGGACAGCGGCAGGTGCACGGCCATCTGGTCACCGTCGAAGTCCGCGTTGAAGGCGGTGCAGACGAGCGGGTGGATCTGGATGGCCTTGCCCTCGACCAGCTGCGGCTCGAAGGCCTGGATGCCGAGGCGGTGCAGCGTGGGTGCGCGGTTCAGCAGCACGGGGTGGTCGGTGATGACCTCCTCGAGCACGTCCCACACCACGGAGCGGCCGCGCTCGACCATCCGCTTGGCGGACTTGATGTTCTGCGCGTGGTCCAGGTCCACCAGGCGCTTCATCACGAACGGCTTGAACAGCTCCAGGGCCATCTGCTTGGGCAGACCGCACTGGTGCAGCTTGAGCTGCGGGCCGACGACGATGACCGAACGGCCGGAGTAGTCGACGCGCTTGCCGAGCAGGTTCTGCCGGAAGCGGCCCTGCTTGCCCTTGAGCATGTCGGACAGCGACTTCAGCGGCCGGTTGCCCGGGCCGGTGACGGCGCGACCGCGGCGGCCGTTGTCGAACAGGCTGTCGACGGCCTCCTGCAGCATCCGCTTCTCGTTGTTGACGATGATCTCCGGAGCACCCAGGTCGAGCAGTCGCTTGAGCCGGTTGTTGCGGTTGATCACGCGGCGGTACAGGTCGTTCAGGTCGGAGGTCGCGAAGCGGCCACCGTCCAGCTGTACCATCGGGCGCAGGTCCGGCGGGATGACCGGGACGCAGTCCAGGACCATGCCGTCGGGGTTGTTGGCGGTGGTCAGGAACGAGGTGACGACCTTGAGCCGCTTGATGGCGCGGGTCTTCTTCTGGCCCTTGCCGGTCGCGATGATCTCGCGGAGCAGCTCGACCTCGGCCTCGAGGTCGAAGTTCTGCAGGCGCTTCTGCAGCGCCGCAGCACCCATGCCGCCCTCGAAGTACATGCCGAAGCGGTCCCGCATCTCGCGGTAGAGGATCTCGTCGCCCTCCAGGTCCTGGACCTTGAGGTTCTTGAAGCGGTCCCAGACCTGGTCGAGGCGCTCGACCTGCTGGTCCGCGCGGCGACGGATCTGGTTCATCTCGCGCTCGGCACCGTCGCGCACCTTGCGGCGCGCGTCGGCCTTGGCACCCTCGGCCTCCAGCTCGGCCAGGTCGGCCTCCAGCTTCTTGGCGCGGGCCTCGACGTCAGCGTCGCGACGGTTCTCCAGCACCTTGCGCTCGGAGTCGATCTCCGCCTCGAGGGAGGGCAGCGCCTGGTGGCGGCCGTCCTCGTCGACCGAGGTGATCATGTAGGCCGCGAAGTAGATGACCTTCTCCAGGTCCTTCGGGGCCAGGTCGAGCAGGTAGCCGAGCCGGCTCGGGACACCCTTGAAGTACCAGATGTGGGTCACCGGGGCGGCGAGCTCGATGTGGCCCATCCGCTCGCGGCGCACGCCGGCGCGGGTCACCTCGACGCCGCAGCGCTCACAGATGATGCCCTTGAAGCGAACGCGCTTGTACTTGCCGCAGTAGCACTCCCAGTCCCGGGTGGGGCCGAAGATCTTCTCGCAGAAGAGCCCGTCCTTCTCCGGCTTCAGGGTGCGGTAGTTGATGGTCTCGGGCTTCTTGACCTCGCCGTGGCTCCACCGGCGGATGTCCTCCGCGGTGGCCAGGCCGATGCGCAACTCGTCGAAGAAGTTGACGTCGAGCACGTGGATCCTTCTCTCGTGATCTCGTGGAAAAGCGTTAAAGACTTGGTATGACGTGTGGTCCGGTCCGCGGGGCCGGCCGGTGTGCACTCAGCCGGCCCCACGGCATACGGACTTAAACTTCCTCGACCGAGGACGGCTCACGACGCGACAGGTCGATCCCGAGCTCCTCCGCGGCGCGGAAGACCTCGGTGTCGGACTCGCGCAGGTCGATCTGCGTGCCGTCGGAGGACAGGACCTCGACGTTCAGGCAGAGCGACTGCATCTCCTTGATGAGCACCTTGAAGGACTCGGGGATGCCCGGCTCCGGGACGTTGTCGCCCTTGACGATCGACTCGTAGACCTTCACGCGGCCGGTGACGTCGTCGGACTTGATGGTGAGCAGCTCCTGCAGGGCGTAGGCGGCGCCGTAGGCCTCCAGGGCCCAGACCTCCATCTCGCCGAAGCGCTGGCCACCGAACTGGGCCTTACCACCCAGCGGCTGCTGCGTGATCATCGAGTACGGCCCGGTGCTGCGCGCGTGGATCTTGTCGTCCACGAGGTGGTGCAGCTTCAGGATGTACATGTAGCCCACGGAGACCGGCTGCGGGTAGGGCTCGCCGGAGCGGCCGTCGAACAGCCGGGCCTTGCCGGACTCCCCGATGAGCCGCTCGCCGGAGGCCGACGGGAGCGTCGACTCCAGCAGGCCGGCGATCTCGCCCTCGGTCGCGCCGTCGAAGACCGGGCTCGCCACGCGGGTGCGCGGCGGTGCGGTGTGCGCGTCGGCGGGGATGCCGGCGGCCCACTCGGCGCCCTCGGCGATCTCCCAGCCCTGCGCCGCGGCCCAGCCGAGGTGCAGCTCCAGGATCTGACCGACGTTCATCCGGCCGGGAACACCCAGCGGGTTGAGCACGACGTCGACCGGGGTGCCGTCCTCGAGGAAGGGCATGTCCTCCACGGGCAGGATCTTGGAGATGACGCCCTTGTTGCCGTGGCGGCCGGCGAGCTTGTCACCGTCGGTGATCTTGCGCTTGTTCGCCACGTAGACGCGGACCAGCTGGTTCACGCCCGGGGGCAGCTCGTCGCCCTCCTCGCGGTCGAAGACCTTGACGCCGATGACCGTGCCGGTCTCGCCGTGCGGGACCTTCATGGAGGTGTCGCGGACCTCGCGGGCCTTCTCACCGAAGATGGCGCGCAGCAGGCGCTCCTCCGGGGTCAGCTCGGTCTCACCCTTGGGCGTGACCTTGCCGACGAGCAGGTCGCCGTCGCGGACCTCGGCACCGATGCGGATGATGCCGCGCTCGTCCAGGTCGGCCAGGACCTCGTCGGAGACGTTCGGGATGTCCCGGGTGATCTCCTCCGGGCCCAGCTTGGTGTCGCGGGCGTCGATCTCGTGCTCCTCGATGTGGATCGAGGAGAGGACGTCGTCCTGCACCAGACGCTGGGACAGGATGATGGCGTCCTCGTAGTTGTGGCCCTCCCACGGCATGAACGCCACGAGCAGGTTGCGCCCGAGCGCCATCTCGCCGCCGTCGGTCGCGGGACCGTCGGCCAGCAGGTCTCCGGCCTCGACCCGGTCGCCCTCGTTGACCCGGACCACCTGGTTGTAGCAGTTGCCCTGGTTGGAGCGGGTGAACTTGGCGACCTTGTAGGCGTGGTACGTGCCGTCGTCGTGGGCGACGGAGACCAGGTCGGCCGAGACCTCCTGGACCACACCGGCCTGGGTGGCCCGCACCACGTCACCGGAGTCGAGCGCCGCGCGGTGCTCCATACCGGTGCCGACGAGCGGCGCCTCGGCCTGGACCAGCGGCACGGCCTGACGCTGCATGTTGGCGCCCATGAGCGCACGGTTGGCGTCGTCGTGCTCCAGGAACGGGATCATCGCCGTTGCCGCAGAGACCATCTGGCGCGCGGACACGTCCATGTAGTCGACATCACTCGCCGGGACGTCGACGGCCTCGCCGCCACCGCCCTTGGCGCGCACCAGGACGCGCTCCTCGGCGAAGGTCCCGTCCTCGTTCAGCGCGGCGTTGGCCTGCGCGATGACGAACTGGTCCTCCTCGTCGGCGGACAGGTAGTCGATGTCGTCGGTGACCTTGCCGTTGACGACCTTGCGGTAGGGGGTCTCCACGAAGCCGAACGGGTTGATCCGGCCGTAGGAGGCCAGCGAGCCGATCAGGCCGATGTTCGGACCCTCAGGCGTCTCGATCGGGCACATCCGGCCGTAGTGCGACGGGTGGACGTCACGGACCTCCATGCCGGCCCGGTCCCGGGACAGACCGCCGGGGCCCAGCGCCGACAGGCGGCGCTTGTGGGTCAGCCCCGAGAGCGGGTTGTTCTGGTCCATGAACTGGCTCAGCTGGCTGGTGCCGAAGAACTCCTTGATGGAGGCGACGACCGGCCGGATGTTGATCAGGGTCTGCGGCGTGATGGCCTCGACGTCCTGGGTGGTCATCCGCTCGCGGACGACCCGCTCCATGCGGGAAAGACCGGTGCGGACCTGGTTCTGGATCAGCTCGCCGACCGAGCGGAGACGCCGGTTGCCGAAGTGGTCGATGTCGTCGACCTCGACGCGCAGCTCCTCGGTCTGGCCGTTGCGGGTGACCGAGATCGTCTCCTCGCCGGCGTGCAGCGCGACGAGGTACTTGATCGTGGCGACGATGTCGTCGATGCCCAGAACGGACTCGCTGAGCGGCGCCTCGACGCCCAGCTTCTTGTTGATCTTGTAGCGACCGACCTTGGCCAGGTCGTAGCGCTTGGGGTTGAAGTAGAGGTTGTCCAGCAGCGTCTGGGCGGCCTCCTTGGTCGGCGGCTCGCCCGGGCGCAGCTTGCGGTAGATGTCCAGCAGCGCGTCGTCCTGGTCGACCGTGTGGTCCTTGTCCAGGGTGGCGATCATGGACTCGTAGGCGCCGAACTCCTCGCGGATCTGCGCGTCGGTCCAGCCCAGGGCCTTGAGCAGCACCGTGACCGACTGCTTGCGCTTGCGGTCGACGCGGACGCCGACCATGTCGCGCTTGTCGATCTCGAACTCCAGCCAGGCACCCCGGCTCGGGATGATCTTGGTGGAGTAGATGTCCTTGTCGGCGGTCTTGTCGAGCGAGCGCTCGAAGTAGACACCGGGGCTGCGGACCAGCTGGGACACGACGACACGCTCGGTGCCGTTGATGATGAACGTGCCCCGGTCGGTCATCAGGGGGAAGTCACCCATGAAGACCGTCTGGCTCTTGATCTCACCGGTGGTGTTGTTGATGAACTCCGCGGTGACGAACAGCGGGGCGGAATAGGTCATATCCCGCTCCTTGCACTCCTCGATGGAGTACTTCTGCTCCTCGAAGCGGTGGTCCCGGAACGACAGGGACATGGAACCGGAGAAGTCCTCGATGGGCGAGATCTCCTCGAAGATCTCCTCGAGGCCGGAACGGTCCGGCACGTCGTCCGTGCCGGCGACGCGAGCCTGCCAGTCCTCGTTTCCGAGCAACCAGTCGAAACTCTCCGTCTGAAGTGCCAACAGATCTGGGACCTCCAGCGGCTCCCGGATCTTGGCGAAGCTCAGCCGGCCAGATGCCGTCCGAGCGGTGGACACAGTCGTCTTCGCAGTGCGCGAGGCAGCCAAGGATGGGTCCTTCCACAGGCCTTACATGATCAGCGGGTCAGCTGCACAGACCCACGACCACACGGACGTTGGACCAGACGCGACAGTGCGGTTCTGGAGCCTCGGTTGGTGGGTGCGGCACGGGACAGGGCAGCGCAAAGAGATAGCATACACGAAAGGCCGGCTCGGGCCAACCGCCCCCTCGCGGTGGCCACGCCGGTGCGTGACGATCGCCAAAGAGAATGCCCCCGCAGAGGCCGATCCGTCAAGCCCACCCCCGGCGTGTCCAGCCAAATTGGCCCCTTTCCCCCACCCGTTCCACCCCCGACCGAGCGCGCGGGGCGTCGCCCCAGACCCCACCGAGCGCATGGCGCGTCGCCCCCACACCCCACCGGGCGCGCGGCGCGTCGCCCCCACACCCCACAGAGCGCACGGCGCGTCGCCCCCACACCCCACCGAACGCACAGTGCGCGAGATCGTCCTTCCACGACACTCGGCGAGCTCGCGGCACCGCGCCTGCGGCAACGGACTGGGCGGCGCCCGATCGACCGGCACTTTTGGTCACGCAAAACATGGCGTATGCGACCAAATCCGCATGACCTTTTCTACGGAGCACCACCCCACGCGCCCGGTCACCCCTCACAACACCACCCCACGCGCCCGGTCACCCCCCACAACACCACCCACCGCGCCCGGTCACCCATCAACACACAA
>Ga0123333_10005179_pt1 | contig 11877 bp, 9 predicted proteins | sample BioC12SIPDNA_3_FD_89957 | JGI IMG/M metagenome (GOLD analysis project Ga0123333, IMG submission 89957) | Anaerobic biogas reactor microbial communites from Washington, USA - Biogas_R2_B C12 SIP DNA | ecosystem: Engineered > Bioreactor > Anaerobic > Unclassified | place: Washington, USA...
GCGGCCGGTCATCTCCAGCGAGATGCCCGGGTAGAGGTTCTCATACCACACGGTATCGAAGGAACCTACTCCTTCGCGATGGTTTGCCGCATCTCCGACAAGATAGTTGAATTTGCGGTCCGACCGGTCACGGCCTGCAGGCGCCACTGTCGCCGCGCCGTCGAAGGCCAGGGCGAACTCGTGCATTTCCGAGGGAGGAGGGGGTGTGGTCTGATCAGGCGGATCGGACGGATCTGACCGATCAGACGGTTCCGCTGGGGTCAGTCCCGGTTTTGTCCTGAAGAGTTGGAAGCGGGGGCCGTGGTCCGTGAGGCCCACATTCGCGCCACGGCTGTCCAGGGCGAACTTGATGGAACTGTCCGGCCATTGTCCCGCGTTCTCGATGAAGACCGAGTCGCCTTGCATGAACTGCTGGATCTTCGCGCGCGCCTCGGGGGTGGCTTCAGGAGACATGTCAGTATCGGCTGATGCTGTCCTCCCGGCACACAGGATCATCATTATGGAAGTCAACAACACTGCACTCATGAACACGTTTCGGTTCATTGTTTTATTCCTTAGCAGTTTTATAAGCGGCCACACCCGTTCTCTACATAAATACTATAAACCGATAGTTTTCCCAAGTCAATATAAAAATGGATTCCGGCGACACGTTTGAATGGCATTACTATAAGTCTGCAAAAAAGGGACAATTCGCCATGAGGCTGTGCCTCCCTCATAAACAATGAAAATGTAGACGAGGCATCCTTGCCGCGTTGAAAGCGGCGGGGACGCCGCTTCTACCTTCATCAAGTACAGCGGGTTTATTTGCAGTGCGCTAATGTGGGGCTTGCCCACACCTTGGAATAATAGAACCACGAATGGACACGAATACACACGAATTAAATTTGGGATCAAGTGACGCATGCTCAAATTTCGAAAATGCCCCGGTAATATGAAGATTTCAATGCTATACCCCGCAAGAACACCAACGATAGTGTCTATTCGTGTGCATTCGTGGTTCACCTCGTTGCTTACTGTTCAATTGCGTATTCTTAAACAAACAACTTCTTGTTTTTTATGAATCTTATGGGCTGATAAGTTACTACGCTTTGTCCGGGACCTCGCCTGGAAGAAGGGGCAACTTCGGCGCAACCAATATACAGCATCTCAGTCAAGAAGAAACACATGAAAAACGCCCGTATCAACGTATTTCTTGTTTCATTATAAACAACCTTAACCAACGTCATTCCGGTTTTTTCGCGACCTCTGGCCCGCCTCGAAGAACGGCGCTGGACAACGCGAAAAAGACCGGAATCCAGATTCGTCCCACTGCAATGAATGCTCATTTCACTTCTTAAAATAAAGTCAACACAGGCTGTCCCTCCCACACGGCACCAGAAGATAGATTCCGGTCTTTTCGCGGCCTGGCACACCCTTCGATATACGCCCTTTTCCTACCGCGAAAAACCGGAATGACGTGTCGTTTTTGGATTCTTGAACTAAACCAGAACATAACGTTACTCTTGGCAGCAAATAGAACTCCTAATTAATTGTCAACGAAACGGCTCTAAGCGCCTGAGTGACAATTTGCGATTCGCAAATGCCTTACGTTAGCGCATTCGACCATGTCCCCGGTGTTCATACTATTGTTGCGTAATCGGTTTCAGGCAATACCCACGCACCCCCCGGGCCGTCAGCACACGGTAGCGTTCCCCACGGCCGGCCGGTTCAATGCGCACGCCGCCATGCCAGTCGGTGCGAAAGAGGGTGATGTCATGGTCGGCATAACGCTGCACCATGGCGGGGGTCATCAGGGTCTGGCGGGATCCGGCGGCCTGCATGGAAGCGATGGCCACGGCGGGGCCTACCCCTTCGAGGAAGGCCTCACTGCTCGAGGTGGGCGAACCATGATGGGGCGCCTTCAGAATAGCCGCACCCAGCTCCGGCCCGGCGATCAATACCGCTTCAGCCTCTTCCTCGACATCGCCCGGAAGCAGCACGGAAATCCCAGGCCAGGCCACCTGCAGCACCAGGGAATTGTTATTGCCCTTGTGTCGCGCGACCCACTCGGCGGTAGGATGCCGGACCAGGATCTCCGCGTCTTCCACGGGAATGCTGTCGCCCCGCGCAAGCCGCCGCACGGGAACGCCCCGGGCTGTGCATTTTTCCAGGAAAGCCCGTTCCAGTTCACTCACTTCTCCACCTTCCGGCCCCATCAACACGGTACCCACAGGTATATGATCGAGCACATGGAACAAGCCGCCGATGTGGTCACGGTCCGGATGAGTAACCACGACATAATCAAGACGGCGAATGCCGTTGGCACGCAAGAAAGGCACGACCACCCGTTCCCCCGCAGCCGTATATTCACTGACATCGCCCCCGTCGACCAGCAGCGTCGTGCCACCGGGCGTGCGCAGGAATATGGAATCCCCCGTGCCCACATCGATGAAGTCGATTCCGGGCCGTTTCCAGGAAAGGTTCCACACCGCCAAAGAGGCCAGGAACAACAAGGCCATGACACCATATCCCCGCCGCCCGGCGTCCGGGCTGTAGAGCAGCAGGAAAAGAACCACGAGGGCTGCCGCGTACAGCCCCAGCGCAACAGGCCCGGGCCGGGCAACCGTGGTATACGCGCCCGGAAGATACAGCACCGCAGCATTGGCGCCTTCGATAAGTTTGACCAGGGGAAGCAGGGCGTGGCCGAAAATACTTGCGACTCCCGGAAGCGCCATCCCAATCAACGCTGTGAACAAGCATAACCACAACACGCCGGTCAGCAGGGGAATCACGGCGAGATTGGCGACGATTCCCAGGAGCGGCACGGTACCGAAATGCCAGGCGGCAACGGGGAAGGACACCGCCTGCGCGGAGAGGGTAGTCGCAACCGGACCGCGAACCGGCAGGGGGAAAAAGGACAATCGCCTCGAAATGCCGGCATAAAAAAGCAGTATGGACGCCACGCTGCCGAAGCTGAGCAGGAAACCGGTGTCAAACAACAGGGCGGGATTCCAACTTAGAAACAGGCAGCCGGTCAACCCGAGCACGGAAAGGGCGTCGGGCTCCCGGTCAAGCACCTCCGCGGACAGGTAAAGGCAAATCATCAAGGCAGCGCGGGCCGTGGGCGTGCGGGCGCCGGTCATCAGGGTGAAGGCGAGCACTGCGGCCATCAGCAACAGGTTGCGCCAGCGCCCGGGTATTCGCAAGACATGCAGCAGCAGGCCCAGGCTCATGGTGATGATGGCGACATGCACCCCGGACACGGACAACACGTGGGCGGTGCCCGCATAAATAAACTGCTGATACATGTCCTGGTTGATATGGCCGCGTTCTCCCAGCCACACGCCCAGAACAAAGGGATAGGCCTCGGCGGGAATGACACGCGACAGGCGCTCATGCTGTCCTTGCCGCAGACGGGCCGCCCAGTAGCGGGGTGACAGGCGGGAGACAGCGAGTTGCACGACCGCGTCACCCGACGCGCGCAGTTGGGAATAGATGCGCCTGGCGCGGTAATAGTCTTCCATGCCCCGCACGCCGTGGTTTACCACGCCCAGATGCGGCGACAGACGCCCCGACACGCGCACCCGCGTTCCCGCGAACACCGGCCCGGCCGGGCGCGTCCAACGCACCTGGGTTCTGCCGGACAGTGCGAGCGTTTCCTCTCCCCGTGAGACGCGGTCCACTTCCATCACAAAGGTGGCATATTCCTGCCCGGAAACGAATATCGGCCCGCTGATCACGGTGCCCTCGATCTCATGCCGCACCCGGGGCCAGGTCAGCGCGTAACGGCCCAGGGCATCCCCTTCCCCTCCCGGAGCGCGCAATACGTACAAGGCCGCACCGAAAGCCAGACAGAGCAGGGCCGTGCCCAGGTGGGCGCGCCGGGGAATCCCTATCGGGACGACAAGAAGAAAGACGGCCGCAACCGCGCATGGAAAGGCGAGCCACAGGACCGAGGCACCGGCGTGCCCGGCAAAAAATATGCCCGCGCCCAGCCAGAATAACAGCCATACCCAGTGGCGGCCGAACACCTGCCTTGGCATGAACTCCACCGCGGCCTCATCGCGTTTCATGAATCAACCCCGTTCTTGCTGAACCAAACTACAAGCAACTCTTCCGCCACCGAACATGGTACGTAAATCCGCCGCACGGTTCAAGCAGGGCGTTTACCCGCTATGCGTCCGGTCATGATATTATGAGGCGTTTTCCATACTGTCGGTGTCTAAAACAAGAAGCGTACTATGGACAGCATGGACGGAATGGACGGAAAATATCCATAGGGCGGGTTTCACTTCCTATACCCACCCTGCAAGACGGATCTCATTCCTTTCGGGTCGCGGGCAAGGCCCGCGTTGGCATCTATTGCGCTTGACATCTCTGGAAAGATATCCCTTATGCCTGACGGCCTTTATATACTCACCCTGCTGGGCTACGCGGGCGCAGTGCTGTTTTACGGGCGCTTCTACCTGCAATGGCTGGTTTCCGAACGCCAGGGAAAAAGCGTGGTTCCCGTGGCTTTCTGGTACCTGAGCATGACCGGTTCGGTGCTGCTGCTGCTGTACGGGGTGTTTGTGCTGAACTCGCCGGTCGGCGCGCTGAGCCACTGTTTCAACAGCATCATCTACGCCCGCAACCTGGTGCACATCTGGCGCGCCAAGGGGAAACTGTCAGACCGCCATTCGCGCCTCTTCCACGGTGCGGTGGGCCTGCTGGTGACGACGGGTATCGTGATGGTGGGCTACACCCTGCTCAATGAGTTTCATTCCACGAAGGACGATACGTTCAACGAACAGGCAGTAAACTGGTTCTGGATCGCCGTAGGAGTCTTCGGCCAGGGCCTGTTCGCGCTGCGCTTTTTCATCCAGTGGGCGGTAACGGAGATTCGTAAGGAAAGCGTGATCCCGAGCGTTTTCTGGTACCTGAGCGTCGCGGCCTCCCTGCTGATGATGAGTTCCCACGCGCAACGACACGAATGGCTTTACGCCGTGGGCATCGGGACGACACTCGTGGTGTATTTGCGCAACATCTACTGGATTCGTCGCGGCACCGGCGTGTCCCCCGCGGAATAGGCGCTTTGGGCGGTTCAGCCGATAAAAAATTATGAGTCTGGCCTTCCGTAATTCAAACGCGGTTGTTTATTAACCACAGGGAACGTACAGAACACAAAACAATTACGTTGCTGCCTCTTTTCTAGTGCGTATATTGCCAGCAACCTGGTGAGGGTGTAGGGGTTGGGGAAGAGGAAGAGGGAGAGGAAGGTGCGCGTTGTCCTGCTACTGATTTCGTCGTGCTCGTGACTCGTCTTTCGTAATCGTTCTTTCGTAATCGAGTCCTTCTTGTACCTATTCGAGTACGAGTCACGAGCACGATTCACGAGCACAATTCACGAGCACGAATGCGATGGCGTGTTGGGTTGCAGGCAAAGCCCGCAGAATAGATCTTTGACCGGGCACCTTTCCTCAAAGCGAGGACCTTTAAACGCTTTAAAGGCTTGCCTAGCCTTTCGGTGCGATCCCCTTGCCATAGTGAAACACGGCGAGATTTTCCTCGTGGACTTTCGAAGGCAGGTTATTTTTTATGGCGGTTTCCCAGACGGCATCGTCGAAGGGCAGGTGGAGACTGAGCATACCGAGGAGGGCGATGTTGCAGTTGCGTTCGGTAACGGGGGTGGAGGGGTCGCCGTCAAGTTCACTCAACTGCGTGAGGCTGTCCTTGAGGTCAAAGACGCTGAAGAAATGGCCGCCTTCTTTTTTATGGTACAGGTTGTTGTCCACCTGGGTGGGATGCAGCACGAGCACATAATCGGCTTCGCCGGTGGGCACCATGGGACTGTACACTTTTTTGCCGAAGCGGACATCGCTGGTCACGGACCCGCCACGCTGGCTCATGCCGTGGATCTCGCCCTGCTTCACATCCATTTTGGAGCGGAACGCGGTTTCGGCCAGGATGTTGGCGGCACGGATGACGCCCTGTCCGCCCAGCCCGGCGATGACAACGTTGGTAATGGTATTGGTATCAGTCATGGCATGATTCCGTTGCGGCCTGGTATTGTTTCAGTTTGGGTTCCGCCAGCCGGCACAGTTTGCGCAGAACGATGAGGGTCAATTCGTCCTTGGCAAGGCTCTCCCGGAAGGCCTTTTCAAATTCGCTGGTGTTTTCGATGACAATCACGTTGGTGACACCCATAGCGCGCGCCACCTCCTCGAACACAATGCGCCCCGTCTTCTTATGGTCGAGCGTGCGGCCTGTGCCGGGATGTTCCTGCATGCCGGTCATGGCCGTGGTGCCGTTGTCGAGGATGACCACGATATGCCCTGTTTTCGGCGGGTTATAGACCATTTCGGCGAGCCCGGTAAGGCCGCTGTGCATGAAGGTGCTGTCGCCGATAACGCTGATCAACCTGCGCGCCTCGTCATCGGGCAGCGCATGGCGCAATCCCAGGCCAACGCCGATGCTCGCGCCCATGCACACGCAGCTGTCATGGGTCTCAAAAGGCGGCAGCACGCTGAGGGTGTAACAGCCGATATCGCCGGAAATGACGCAGTCATACTTCTTCATGACACTGAAGGCCATGCGGTGCGGGCAGCCCTTGCACAGCTCGGGCGGTTTGCCCTTGGGCAGGGCGGGTTCCTCACTCGTGTCATTGGCGAGGATGCGGCGCACCCGGGTGATATTCAGTTCACCGAAGCGGTACATTTCGGTCTTGCCCTCGCATTCGATGCCCGCGGCGCGCATGGCGTCGACCATATAGGGGTCGCCCTCCTCAATAACCACGCAGCGCTTCACGGAATCCCGGAATTTGCGGATCAATTCCACGGGCAGCGGGTAGGTCATGCCGAGTTTCAAAATACTTGCCTGCGGCGCGGCCTCGCGCGCGTGCTCAAAGGCGACGCTCGCCGTCACAATGCCGAGGGACGTGCTGCCTTCGTAGATCTTGTTCAGGGGAGACGTTTCATTCCACGCGAGAATGCGCTCCATTTTATCGCGCATGCGCTTGTGGGCGGGGCGCGCATAGCCGGGAATCATGACGTAGGCAGCGCGGTTTCGCACGAAATGGGGCGGCTCCGCCTGGGGCGACGGTTCGCGCGGGGTGACAATGCCCCGCGAATGGCACACGCGCGTCGTCATGCGGAACATGACGGGCAGTTTCCAGGTTTCCGAGAGGGCGAAGGCATCAAAGAGGAAATCATAGGCTTCCTGGGCGTCCGAAGGCTCAATCATCATCACACTGGCCGCCACCGCGTAGCGCCGGTTGTCCTGTTCGTTCTGGCTGGAGGCCAAGCCGGGATCATCCGCCGACACCAGCACCAAGCCGCCCTGCACGCCCGTGTACGCCACAGTAAACAGCGGGTCAGCCGCGACATTCACGCCTACATGCTTCATGGTCACCAGGGCACGCGCGCCGCCGTAGGCCACGCCGATGCCCACCTCCAGCGCCACTTTTTCGTTGGGCGCCCACTGGGCGCGACCGCCAAGAAGCGAGAAGTTCTCCAAGATCTCGGTGGAGGGCGTGCCGGGATACCCCGTACCCAGGGACACTCCGAGGTGGGTGGCCGCCCAGGCCACGGCCTGGTTACCGCTTAACAGTTTTGGTTTTAAATCAATGCTCATAAAGGGCTCCCGGCGTTATCTACTAAAGGGGCTTTCGCCTTAAAAACAGGGGGTTCCCTTCCGCGCACGTCTCTGGAAGAGCACGAAAAGCACCCACACGCCCCTGCGCGGCGTTACCCTCCCGCACGGTTTTTACCTGCGGGGGATTAATCGCACGTTAACGCTACCAAATACGTGCCATAAACATCAACTTTTCCGCAGGTTGCAGGACAGGCATAGCGTACCATGTCCGTAACGAAATGTTTCCGCCTTGTTTTTTGTTTTACTGTGTTAAGGAGTCCAATAACCCTTTGGAATGAGCGTGAAAACCATTCACGCGGAAAAGGCTTTGCCCATCGCAGTCGTGGTTCGCAATCGGATTCCCCTTGCATGTTTTCGATTAAGAGCACGAGGCACGAGCACGTGTATTATTGAAATCCGGGTCGTGGACAAGACCCACGCTGGAATTGAGCGCCGCAACGGATATTCGGTACACTTTCCCGCTGGCATTCTTGCCGAAATAATGTAAAGGAACTTTTCATGAAGCAGATTGGATTGACCGCACTTGCACTGCTGCTTGCCACAGGAATCGCAACGGGGGAAACGCCCCGCTTTCGAGGTCCCGCGGGCGACGGCCATTTCACCGCTACAGGCCTGCTGTCCTCCTGGCCTGAAGGCGGTCCGCCCGTTGCCTGGACTGTGGAAGGAATCGGCGAGGGCTACTCCTCGGTATCCGTATCCGGGGAGCGGCTTTTTGTGACCGGCATGGATGAGGACCAGCAAGGCCTCCTCTTTATCCTGGACCCGGAGGGCAACAAGACAGGCCGCATCGTCTACGGCCCGGAAACGCCGGACGCCCAGGCCCCCGGGCCGCGCTCCACCCCCACCGTGGAAGACGACCGGGCCTACCTGATCTCGGGCCTTGGCGTGGCCTATGCCCTGGACCTGGGCAGGCAGGCCGTACTCTGGCAGGTGGACCTTTTCAAGCGCTTCGGCGCGGAGAACATCACTTGGTCACTGGCCGAATCGCCGCTGCTCGACGGCGACAAGATCATCTGCACGCCAGGCGGGACGGAGGGCGTGGTGGTTGCGCTGAATAAGATGACCGGGGAAACCGTGTGGGCCATGAAGGAATTTCAGGACCGGGCTTCCTACTGTTCCCCCGTCATTATCGTCCACAACGGGCGGCGGCTCCTCCTCACCATGACGGCGGCGAACATCCTGTGCCTGGACCCCGCCACGGGCGCGTTGCTTTGGAACCACCCGCACCGAACGGAGTATGATATCAACGCCGTGTCGCCGGTATACGGCGACGGCATCCTGTACTGTTCCAGCGGCTACAAGTCGGGCGGCGTCGCCCTGAAACTTTCCGACGACGGCGGCGCCGTGACGGAGTTGTGGACGGATAACACGCTCGACTGCCAGCATCACGGGGTGGTGTTGATAGACGGGTATATTTACGGCGGCGCGCATCGCAACAGTTTCGTCTGCCTGGAACTCGCCACGGGCAAAGTCATGTGGAATGAGAAGAAAATTTCGCAGGCGGATACGGTATGCGCCGACGGCATGCTGTATGTCTACGAAGGCCCGCGAAAAGGAATCGTCTCTCTGGTCAAACCAAATCCGCAAGGACTGGACATCCAGGGGCAATTTACCGTGACCGCAGGCACGAACAAGCACTGGGCACACCCCACGGTTGCCCGCGGATTGCTCTTCATTCGCCGAGGCGACGCGGTCATCGCATACGATATCAGGGCAAAATAAACGAATGAGGCTTTAAATGAAACGACACGGATTCACCCTTATCGAGCTGCTGGTGGTCATTGCCATCATCGGCATCCTCGCGGCCATCCTGCTGCCCGCCCTCGCCCGCGCGCGAGAAGCGGCCCGGCGCAAATCATGCATGAACAACCTGAAACAGCTGGGCACCATCTTCGCTCTCTATGCCGATGAATCAAAGGGACTCTTCCCCCGGGTTCATTCCGACGAACCCTGGGGCGCGGCCTTGCCGGCGGGATGCGTCGAACCCGACCCCGAGGCGGGACGCGCGGCGCTTGCGCCGAAAATCACCGGGCTCTATCCCGATTACCTGACCGACCTGAACGTGCTGGTCTGCCCGTCCGATCCCGATTCAAGTGACGAGAACGCACTTTGGGTAATCGAAGCGGCGCCGGGCGAATCCTGCTGGTGCGCGGGACTGCCCGCCAGGCCGGACGTCAGTTACATGTATTACGGATTTGTGCTGGACAAGGCGGAGGACACGGCGCCCTCCATTGACGCCTCCTTTTTCGGCGCGCCCCAGGCCACGCGCCTGCCCGCCCAGTTGGTCTATCTCATGGTCATGGTCTCCTACATGGAAGGGGAAGCCTTCCTGCAGGGGCCGCTGGGCGACAAGAACCCGGAGAATGACGCGCTCCTGGACACCGACCTTGAGGACGAAATGAAGCACGCCCTCATTTCCGCCATGGCATCACCCCAGAACCTGCCGATCGGCAACGCCGATTCGTCAAAACTGCTGCGGCTGCGCGACGGGGTGGAACGTTTCCTCATTACCGACGTGAACGCCTCCGGCGCAGGCGCAATGGCGCAAAGCACCATTCCCGTCATGTGGGACATCGTGTCGGCGTCCATGAGCGGCAGCGCCCAGTTCAATCACGTGCCGGGTGGCGCCAATGTTCTGTATATGGACGGCCATGTGTCGTGGGTCCCCTACCCCACGGCCTTCCCCGCCTCCGAAGGCTTCGCCATGATGACGGTGTTTTTCTAATTCGGGTTTTGCCTGCCAAGGTATCTCGTGCTCGTAGGCGCGCATAAACCCAAAAACGGCAGTTGAATTCTGAAGCGGTTTTCAAACCAAAGGACTTAAAGGACATAAACGACCAAAAGGACGGTAAAACGTTCTCCCGGTTGGTGCGTCCTTTATGTCCTATATGTCCTTTAAGTCCTTGCGGTTCTTTCTTTTAAGAGATTTCCCGGCGTTAACAGCCGTTTTCAGGATAAACGATACCCATCTTCTTTTCTTTTAGCGGCAATGGGACGATAAGCGCCTCAGTCGCCGGGGAATGTCGCTACCCGGCGTTTTTCAGCGTAACGGTAAACACGCTTCCCTTGTCCGCCTCGCTGGTGACGGACACGTTTCCGTCATAAAGCAATGCTATTTTTTTCACCGTGGAAAGGCCGAGTCCGCTGCCGAGAATCTTGGTGGTCTTTTCGTTTTTTATGCGCACGAAATCGTTGAAGATCCGCCCGCAGTCCTGTTCGGACATGCCGATGCCCGTGTCTTCGACACGGATGAGGAACGCTTCGTCCTGCCGGATGACGCTTATATCCACCCTGCCGTTGTCCCGGTTGTACTTTACGGCATTGGACACCAGGTTGTGGAAGATAATGTCCAGTTCCGTCGAGTCCGCCCGCATCACCAGGTCCGGCTCCACCAGGACATTCACGGCAATGCCGCGCGCCGCCGCCTCCGGCCGGAAGGTGTCCGCGGCCATCCGGGCCCGTTCCAGCAGGTTGCAGTCTTCAAGGCTCCGTGCGCGCTCGCCCGACTCGATGCGGGTCAAATCGAGCAGGTCCGATATCATCTTGCGCATGTATTCCGTGCGCGTCAGACAGCGGTCAATGAACTTGTCATACGCTTCCGCATTGTCACCCAGGCTTCTTTCTTTGACGATGCGCAGGTAACTTTCAATGGCGTTGATGGGCGCCTTGAGTTCATGGGCCAGCACGGATATGAACTGAAAGCGCACCTTGCGCTTCTCCGCGGCCAGTTCCCGCGCCCGGCGCACCACAAGCAGGTGGTTGGTCACCTTTTCAATGGTGCTTTTCAGCTCCGCAGGCGTGAAGGGCTTGGGCAGCATGTCGTAGGCGCCGCGCTTGGTGGCGCGCACCGCATTCTCGATGGAGGCGTAGGCGGTGATGATCACCGTGTGAATGTCCAGGTTCATCAGGGCCATCTGTTCCAGCACCTCAATACCGCTGATGCCTGGCAGTTTATTGTCCAGCAGCAGGATTTCCGGCGGCGAGGCTTTGAGTATTTCCAGGGCCTGTTCGCCCGTTTCCGCCTGCTCCACCTCGAAACTTACTTCGGTTTCATGCTCGGGCAGGGCAAGCGTCAGTCTTTGGATGATGCGGGAGATGCTCATCCGTATGCCGAGTTCATCATCCACCACGAGAACCCTGATTACCTCCATGAAACATTCCTTCCATTACGGGACGGACCGTCCCGTTTTCTCCGTCACATACCCGCCACGGGGGCGGCCGCTTCCGGGGCTTCACCCACGGCCAGGCCGGTCTTTTTCGGCAATA
>Ga0123333_10005184_pt1 | contig 11858 bp, 9 predicted proteins | sample BioC12SIPDNA_3_FD_89957 | JGI IMG/M metagenome (GOLD analysis project Ga0123333, IMG submission 89957) | Anaerobic biogas reactor microbial communites from Washington, USA - Biogas_R2_B C12 SIP DNA | ecosystem: Engineered > Bioreactor > Anaerobic > Unclassified | place: Washington, USA...
ATTTTAGATGAAAGCCAAGCGTCATCCAAGCCCCTTCTTGATGCGATTGGAGATGCTCAAATAGATTGGGACATCGTGCTCGGAATGGTTCGCACTGTGTACAACCGATATGTGAAAGCATGGCAAGCCCCTTGCTATAAAGAACGTATAAAATCACTGTCGAAAATTGATGAAGACTATTTCAAAATGGAATCTTCACTCGAAGATTATTCATCCCTGAAAAAACTTCCTGAAGCCGAACTTAATAAGATCAGCTCTCAACTAATCGGCCAAACATTATTGGAATATCTTTGTCCATCGGCAACCGGCGTATGTGGCGCGTTGGAGCGTAACAAGATGTATTCCGACCTAACGGAGCTTTCGTTCGCCTTAGCACAATATAAAGCCGTTCACCGCTCGTTTCCGAAAAACCTAGATGAGTTGAAACCTAAATACATCGATGCAATTCCTCTGGATGGTTTTAATAATGATGCTGCGTTAATTTTCGAGCGTAAAAACGATGGATACTTGTTATACAGCGTCGGTCCGAATGGCCGTGATGATGGTGGAAAGAGACTTCAAGACGATAGTAAATGCGACGATATTGCCGTGATGGTGCCCATTCCGAATAAGTGATTTGTGGACATGTATTTTAGAATTGATATAGTTTAAGCCGCTTGCGGTTTCGCAAAAATGAACGACGAATTCAACCTGAACTGTCCCGTGCCGAAAAACGACCATGCTACCGTGCAGATGGCGCACGGCGGCGGGGGGCGGTTGATGAAAAAGCTGATTGAGGAGATTTTTCTGCCGGCGTTTCGGGAGCGAGAAAGTAGGCCGGGTTGTAACCCGGCAAACAACGCGCCGGGTCACGACCCGGCCTACGCCGCTGAAGCGGCCAGCCCCGAGTCCCGAGTCCCGATCCCCGAATCCCCATCCCCCGGCCCCCAGCCCCCCGTCCCACACGACGCGGCCGTGCTGCCAATCCCTGACGGTACTGGCACACTATGCACACAACGCTTGCCGGGTCACGACCCGGCCTACAAACCTCGCTTGGCGTTTACCACCGACAGTTTCGTCGTCAATCCGCTCTTTTTCCCCGGCGGCGACATCGGCGAGCTGGCCGTCGATGGAACGGTCAACGATCTGGCGATGGCCGGAGCCGTGCCCGAGTGGCTTAGCGCGGGCTTCATTATCGAGGAAGGTTTTCCGCTCGAATCGCTACGCCGGATCGTCGAGTCGATGGCCGCCGCCGCGCGAACGGCAGGCGTGCGGATCGTAACCGGCGATACGAAAGTGGTCGATCGCGGCAAGGCCGACGGCGTATTTATCAACACCGCCGGAATCGGCTGGGTGCCGGACGGCGTTGATGTCTCGCCCGAGCGGGTCATCCCGGGCGACGTTATCCTGCTGAGCGGCGACATCGGCCGACACGGCATGGCGATCATGTCGGTTCGCGAGGGCTTGCGGTTCGAGACGACGCTGGAAAGCGACTGCGCCCCGCTGGGCGGATTGGTCGAAGCAATGCTCGCCGCCGGAGGATCGGGAATACACTGCCTCCGCGATCTAACGCGAGGCGGGCTGGCCGCAACGCTCAACGAAATCGCGCAAGACGTTCGCGTGGGCGTGGAAATCGACGAGGCGGCCGTCCCGGTGATCGAGCCGGTCGCGTCGGCCTGCGAACTGCTGGGGCTGGACCCGTTCTATGTGGCCAACGAAGGGCGTCTGGCGGCGTTCGTCTCGGCCGAGGCGGCCGAGCGGGTGTTGGCGGCCATGCAAGCCCACCTCGAGGTCAAAGGGGACAGTCCCATTTTCGCTGACGAAAAAATCGGGACAGTCCCCGCGGCGGCGGTTGGCCCGGCGCGTATCGGCACAGTCACGGCCACACACCCCGGCACGGTCGAGCTTCTCGGTGCGTTTGGCCCGGGGCGCATCCTCGACCTGCTTTCGGGCGAACAGATGCCGAGGATCTGTTGAGGAAGCCGCCTTCGCGCCACGGCGGCTGTTTTCTTGCGGAATCAGGCTATCGGCGGCGTTCCGCTCGATCGAAATTGCCCTTTTTCAATGTTCTTCCCAAGTTTCTTCAATTCCTCAATAATTTGCGAAAAATGGCCTAGACACGGTGTGTGAATTTTAGGACACTCCCCCCCTATATTTCTATTCCAGAGTGTTTTGACGCGAGCATCACCATGAAAACCTATCTCATTTTTTTCGGCCGATCGCTTCGCCGTGGTTATTTATGGGCGGCGTTATTTATGATTGCCTCCGCGTTGGGCTGCAACCAGTGGGACATGCACGACGACGGTTTTGGCAATGACGAGTTGGGGGCGCCCGCCCGAAATATGCGCTCGGAAAGCAACGACATCGATTACTGGGGTTATAACCCGAAGGCCCGGCAAATCGAGCAGAATCTGCACAGGCAGTGATCGCCTCTTGCGAATTTCCCCTGCATCGACCACAATCGCTTGATATCTTCACGCTTTGCCATCCAACGATGCAGGGGAAACGACCATGTCCAAAGATACCGCGAGAGTTTTCGAAGAAGTATGCCGGCACGCCCGCCGCACGGCGGTAATGGCCTCGATTCACGAGTTCCTCGGTTGGGACGAGCGGACGATGCTGCCGCCGGGCGGAGCGGAACACCGCGCCGAACAATCGACCTTGCTGGCCGGCATGATCCATCAACGATGGGTCGATTACAAGTTCGGCGAACAACTCGACGGACTCGCGGCCGATTCGGCCGACAACGACGATTCCGACGCGGCCGTGATCGTGCGTCGTTTGAAACGCCAGCGCGACAAGCGGGTGAAGCTGCCGCAGTCGCTCGTCGAGGAACTGTCGAGGACGGCGGTGATGGGCCAGCAGGCGTGGCAAGAGGCCCGGAACGGCGACGACTTTGCGATGTTCCAGCCCCTGCTCGAGCGCACGCTCGAATTGAAGCGACAACAGGCCGAGGCGCTCGGCTACCCGCAATGTCCCTACGACGCCCTGCTCGACGAGTTCGAACCGGAAGAGCTGACCGCCAACGTCGGTCCCGTTCTGGAAAATCTGCGCGCGGAGTTGGTTCCCTTGGTGACGAGCATCGAGCAAAGCGGCCGGAAGCCGGATTGCTCGATATTGCACCGCGACTATCCGGTGGAGGCGCAAGACCGTTTCGTCCGCGAGGCGGCCGCGGCGATAGGCTTCGACTTTCGTCGCGGGCGGTTGGACGTGACCGCGCATCCGTTTTGCTGTTCGCTTGGCCCCGGCGACTGCCGCATCACCACGCGGTATTATCCCGACTTTTTCAACGCCGCGTTTTTCGGCGTGCTGCACGAGGCGGGCCACGGCATTTACGAGCAAGGTCTGCCGGCCGAACAATACGGACTGCCGCTGGGCGAGTTCGTCTCGCTGGGCATTCACGAATCGCAATCGCGGTTGTGGGAAAACTTCGTCGGCCGCAACCGCGAGTTTTGGACCTGCTTTTTCCCGAAGGCACGGGAATACTTCCCCGCCGCGCTGGGCGATGTTTCGGCCGATGATTTCTTCTTCGCCATTAACGAGTCGCGCCCCTCGCTGATTCGCGTCGAGGCCGACGAAGCCACCTACAACCTGCACATCCTGATCCGCTTCGAGTTGGAGCGGGCGATGCTCGACGGCCAACTCGACGCGGCCGATCTGCCCGACGCTTGGAACGAGAAATACCGTCAATATCTGGGCATCACCCCGCCGACCAATCGGGAGGGCGTGCTGCAAGACGTGCACTGGAGCGCCGGCCTGATCGGCTATTTTCCCACCTACTCGCTGGGCAATCTGTACGCCGCGCAGTTCTTCGCCCAGGCCGAGTCGGAGTTGGGAAATCTGGCCAATTCCTTCGCCAAGGGCGACTTCCAACCGCTGCGGGAATGGCTGCGCGAGAAAATCCATCGCCACGGACAACGCTTCACGGCCGCCGAATTGGTCGAAACCATCACGGGGCGGGGGTTGTCGGCACAACCCCTGTTGGATCATCTCCGCGGGAAATATAGGCTTCTCTACCAGCTTTAGTGTATAATTGCACCGGTGACCGAACCGTCGTCCACGGCGACGCAATCATCCTCGCGCGAACTCGCGACGCGGCCGGATTGCTCCGTTTCACAGCGTATGGCAAGACACCCCCCTCCAGCAAACAAGTCGGCATCAGAGACACGATAGGCGAAAAGGTTGCTTCATGATCTCCAATTGTCCCAAATGCCGGAAGCAGGTCTCGATTCCGTGCAAGCTGGACGGCGCTTCGGTGGTTCGTTGTCCTTTGTGTGAAGAGGAATATCCCTTAAGCGAGTCGCTCGAATTGGCCCCGCCTGAATTGATCGCCGTTTCGCCCGTCGCCGCGGAAGAAGAAGAGCAAATCGACGAACATACCCCCGCCATCGTTATAACCGACAACTTCCCGTCAATCTCGCCGTCGGTGCAACTGGCTCGGAGGAATCAGAAATCGGGCGTGCGGATATTCTTCGAGGTGGTGGCGGGCGGATTGGCCGGCTGCATAGTGGCCTACTACGCGCTGGCCTTCTACTACGGCTCGCAGTTCCAGCGAGTCGGCCTGCCCGAACTCCCGTTGCCGTTCATATCGCGGATCATCTCCCCGCCGGCCGATAAAGAGCCGGCAAAGCCGGTCGATGTTCCTAGGCAGTAAAACTGTAGGATGCGTGAAACGCACCACAACCGATGGTACATGGTGCGTTTCACGCACTCTACATATTGTGTTCGCAATGACTTGAAATCATTTTTCCACACCCGTCTCCGCTTTGCTCGGGCGCCAATCGACCAGATGCAATTCGACGCTCTGCCGGCCGCGAAAGTGATTGATCACGGGGCGGAAGGCGACGTCCAGGGGTTCGGCGGCGGCGGCCAGGTCGGCGGCCCAGTCTCCGCAGCCGAAGGCAACCGCGCGCAATGAGACGTCGTGCTGCAAGAGCGTCATTGCCAGATGATGCCCGCCGCCAAGCGGTTTCGGCGGTTCGGCGAGCGTTACGCCGGAGGCGCAAAGCAGCGGACGCGAGTTGCCGTGTCCGAAGGGGGCCAAGCGTTCGAGATTGCGGACCGTTTCGAGAGTGAACGCGCTGAGCGGGGCCTCGACGTCGATGAACAGCTCCGCCACCCGCTGCTCGAACGGGATTCGGGCGTCGGCCAGCTCGCAAAAGGCGGCGCGGAAAGGAACGAGTTGCGACTCCTCGATTCGCAGCCCGGCCGCCGCGGCATGACCGCCGTGGGCAAGGAGATATTCGCCGCATTCGGCCAGCGCGGCGTGCAGGTTGAAGCCGGGGATGCTCCGCGCCGATCCGATCCCCGGCTGAACCCCCGCCTTGTCCCAGGAAATCAACACGACGGGGCGATGATACTTCTCGGCCAGCCGGCCGGCGACGATGCCGATCACGCCGGGATGCCAGCCGCGGTCGGCCAACACCAGGGCGGCGTCCTCGGCCGGATCGAACAACTCCTTCGCCTGCTTGTTGGCGGCAAGTTGAATGCTCCGCTCGATGGTCCGCCGCGAGGCGTTCAGCCCGTCGATATAGCCGGCCAGCTCGTCGGCCCGATCCGGCCGGTCGGTGACAAGCAGTTCGACGGCCAGTTGCGGCTGACCCAGCCGGCCGGCGGCGTTGATCCGCGGCGCGAGTTGAAAGGCCACGTCCTCGGCGTCGATCCGCATCTTGCCGTCCGAGCATTTCCGCGGGGCGACTTTGGCGACTTTCATCAGCGCGGCCATGCCCGGCGTGGGCGAATTGGCCAGACTCTCCGCGCCGTGCCTGACCAGCACGCGGTTCTCATCGACCAGGGGGACCACGTCGGCAATCGTCCCCAGCGAGGCCAACCCGACCGCCTGGACGAGATAATCCTTCATACGCGGGCTGACCCTTTTTGCGCCGGCGGTCTTTTTGCAAATCGCCCAGGCGAGTTTCAAGGCCACGCCCGAACCGCTTAGTGAACCGAAGGGATACTGCCGGCCGCCGCCGGGCTGTGCGGCAGTGCTGGAACAATCCCCGGCCGTGACCCGCGGATGCACGATCGCCGCCGCCTCGGGCAGGCGGGGGCCAGGCTCGTGGTGGTCGGTAACGATTAGCTCGACGCCCAACTCGCGGGCCAGCGCCGCCTCGGCAACGCTGGATATGCCGCAATCGACGGTCACGAGCAGCTTCGTCCCCGCGGCCGCAAGCGAACGGACCGCTTCAGAGTTCAACCCGTAGCCTTCGTCCGAACGATGCGGAATGTAATAGCCGACGTCGGCGCCGAGCAACTTCAGGCACAAATAAAGCACGGCCGTTCCGCTGATGCCGTCGACGTCGTAATCGCCGTAGACGGTAATTCGCCGCCGGTCGGCCGCGGCTTGGCAAATACGCTCGGCTGCGGCCGGGCAGTTCGGCAGCAGGTCGGGATCGTACAGGGCGGACAACTTCGGGTCGAGAAACGACTTGGCGGCCGACTCGGAGACGCCGCGGCAAATAAGCAATTGAGCGACGACGGCCGGAACGCCCGCCGCGCGCCGCAAGGTCTCGATGCGAACGGAATCGTAAGAGTGTATGCGCCAGCGCTTGGCCATGGAAAGTCCGTTTTCAGCCGTCAGTTTTCAGTTTCCAGTTTGCAGACGCATCTGACAACGAAACCGACAACTGAAAACCGCCGACCGACCAAAGGCTACTTTTTCTTTTCGACGTGTTCGGTGTGCTTTCGCAGTCTGGGACAATACTTTTTGAGGGCGAGTTTTTCGCCGCCCGGCTTGCGCCACAGCGTGTAGTTGTAATCGCCCGTCTCCTTGCAGACCAGGAAAACGGCTTCGGCCTTCTTCTTGCTTTTCGCCATCGAGATTACTCCGGACCGACAAACATACTCATAATAGTTCCAGTTGCGGAAAGCGGTGTGGGACAAGCTTTAGCCCGGCCTCGCTACCGATTGTTTGCGTATTTGGTGGGACTGCGCTAAAGCTTGTCCCACCCTACGTCACTTGTCCCACCCTACGTGAACTTTCCGCCACAAATACAAAATAGCCCCGGTGGGGCCGAATCGCTTATTATACATATTATCGCGGAGATGTGAATAACCGTTTATCGGCCATTTTGGGCGGCGGGGCCGGAATTTCGCGCAAACCGGGCTGGTGCTTCATCAAACATCGTATGGCGGGTGCTACGAGTGGCTTGTCCACCCGTTTTTCAGCACTGCTGGACAAGCCAGCAGTGGCACCCAATCCCGCAGCACTGCTGGACAAGCCAGCAGTGGCAGTCAATCCCGCACTCGAAGATTGACATGGTGCTGGAAAGTCGTGCAATTTCGGCGCATCCAGTCGAGAGCACCCCTTTCCCCGGCGTTCCTGGCCGATAGAATTACATTGCCTTGCACTCCTTACTGGGGGGCTGGCGAGGCATCGACGACCGTTTCGACCAAATCACCCTCTCACCGTACCAACTTGAAAACCCATTCACATGAGCGCCAAGACCACAAAAAAAGCCCAAGTCCCTCACGCTAAAGCCATGAACCTCGGAGGACTGGTTGACTTCGCCGCCGATTCAATCGTCAGCCGCACGCTGCTGGAAAACAAGGCGGGCACCATCACCCTGTTTGCCTTCGACGAAGGCCAGGGGCTGAGCGAACATACGGCCCCGTTCGACGCCTTTGTACAGGTCGTCGAGGGGGTGGGCCAATTCCGCGTCGGCAAAAAAACCGTGAACGTCGAACAGGGCGAAATCCTCGTAATGCCCGCCGACATCCCCCACGCTGTCGCGGCTCGCCAACAATTCAAAATGCTGCTGACCATGCTCCGGCCCAGGAAATGAGCGGACGGGTAGTATCTGTTGCGCAAAGCCAGCCCCCCGTAGGGTGCGTGCTCGCACGCTCCGGGGTGTGCGAAAGCGTGCGAGAAAACGCCTATGGTGCGTGCGAGCAAGCACCCTACTTGATGTTTCCGCAACAGAAGCTATATAGCGTCTTCCGTTGTTCAAAACCACGGCTAAACGCGGAGCCAGTTTTCCCTTTTCATCACACCAGTCCGCCCCCCCCGCTAGACAGATTGAGTTGTCTTGGGGCCATTTGCGCGGTAAACTTTTCTGATACCCCGCATATTCACATTGTCCCGCATCGAGCGTTCACCTCGAAAACAGAGGAGTTGGAAAATGAATAAGTCGACTGCTTTTGCTGTTTGGGCAGCACCTTTGCTGGGCTTGGCCTTTTACTTGTCAACGGCCTCGAACGCCTCCGCCCAGTCGTATGGCTGGTATTACCCGGGCAAAGCGACCTTCGCGGCGCCGGCCCCCTATGGATACGGCGTCGGCGTCGTGGCGACGCCATACGGCTATGCCTACAATCCGCGTCGGGCGTATCGCCAATCGCTCCGCTACGGCCTGCCGCCGTTGGCGGCTATGCCCGTCCCGGCTTATGTCTATCCATATTACTACGCACCATTTTACGCACCGCGGCCTTATCTACCGTCGCCGCCGCGCGGGCCTAGCGACTATTTTTATCAGCCCCGATATCAGCAGCCGTCGCCGAGCATCGCGCCCGCGCCAAAACCGGCGATGCCAAATCCCCCGCAACTTCCGCCCGAACAGTGGCCGGAGGTAATCCCCACGCCGATCGGCGAATAGCCAGGGATGGGGAGTCTTTATCTGGGTTCGCAGACGTCAACACACTAACACCTGCTTATGTGTTTCAACTAATTCATACCAGCGATTTACGCGATTCGTCAAGCACTTGTGGCATGCGATGTTTTCCAAATTTCTTTAGCAATGCTTCTGAACCGTTCTTTACCGCATAGCCTCTTTCAGCTTCGGTAATCGGCACGACCAACTTATGGTCGGCGCCGGCTCTCGGGCGAGTGCCGAGACTTTGCTTACGATTTTACCGGATTGCCTAACGAGCCGATTCGCTCGATATCGACCTCGACTCGATCGCCGGCTTGTAGGAAGACTGGAGGGCGGCGAGTGAAGCCGACGCCTTCGGGCGTGCCCGTGAAGAGCAGGTCGCCGGGCGACAACGTGCATACCCGCGAAACGTAAGCGATCAGCTCGGCCACGGAAAAGATCATCAGGCGGGTGTTGGATTGTTGCATTACCCGGCCGTTCAGCCGGAGTTTGATGTCCAAGCATTGCGGATCGGGTATATCGTCGGCGGTGACCAGGGCCGGCCCGATCGGCGCGAAGGAGTCGAACGATTTGCCCAGCAGCCACTGTCCGCCGGGTTTGCCCTTCTGCCAGTCGCGGGCCGAGACGTCGTTTCCGCAGCAGTATCCGGCGACGTGTTCCAGGGCGCGGCTTTGCGGAATGTTTCGTCCGCCGCGGCCGATTACAGCCACCAGTTCCGCTTCATAATCGACTTGGTTGCTTTCCGGGGGCAAGAGAATCGGCTGCCCGTCGCCGCAAACCGCCGAGGGAAACTTGCTGAAGAAGACCGGTTCATCGGGCGGCTTCGAGCCGGTTTCCCGCGCGTGTTCGGCGTAGTTCTTGCCCACGCAGATTACCTTCTCGGGGTTCGGCACGAGCGGTAGGAGAACGAGTTTCTCGGCGGCAATCGGCTCGCCGAGCCGGGCCGCTTCGGCGGCGAGACGCAGCCCGGCGTCTCCTTGGCCCAGCAGCTTCTTAATGCAATGCGGGACGCGGCGGTCGGCGCTATTCAGATCGACGCACGAGCCGTCGCCATTCAGACCGGCCGCGCGGGGGCCGGTAGGACTTTGATAGGTGATAAGACGCATTAGATCGGACTTTCAATCAATCGGTGGTAATAATCGGGCCGCCGCGGCGGCTTTGCCTGAAAGCAACCGCTGCAACCGTATGCAGGGAAGTTTCTCGATTTTCGCGGTTTCCCGATTGTTGCGGTTAATTATGAAAATGGGACGCCCCCTTCAACGGCTCGGCCGCTGCGCGCGACGGTTATGACGAATGTTCGGCGTCTCCGGTAGCGGGCAAGCGACTGCCGCATTATACCATTAAAAATCGGTATGCGACGTGCAGGCCGCGGCATTTCGGTTTTTTTGCCGCAACTTTGGTAAATGACCTAGAGTTTCAATGAGGGGTAGTGAGGGACAGCCTACGCACATAGAGAAGCATCAATGAGTACATCCCAAGAACCGATGTTTGACCAATCCGTACTTCCAATTGCGCCGGCATTGCCGACGTCGTCGCCGGCCGAACACTGGCTGGGCGAATTGAACGCCCTGCTGAGTGAGTTGGAGACGGCCAGTTCGTCCGGCCGGACCTTGCCGCCGGTGTTTACACCGGCAGCCGACGACCAACTCGTACAATTGCGGCTTGGCGTGGCGGCGGGGCTGTTTGCCGCATTGCAATGCAAGAATGCGGCCATCGCCGGCCACGCCCTGCGGGTTTCGTTGAGTAGTTCCGCCTGGGCGATGAAGATGAATCTGCCCGAGGATGAACGCCAAGCAGTCGAATTGGCCGCGTTGTTGCACGACGTGGGCATGATCGGCGCGCCGGACCACGTGCTGCTCAAGCCCGCCGCGCTCGATCGCGACGAGACGGCCGTCATGGCCCGAGCCCGAAAAATGAGCCGCGAGATACTCCGCCGCAGTTGCGCGTCGGAAAAGATACTCGAAATCGTGGAGTATATTCCTGCCTGGTATGACGGGAGCCGGTCGGGCTTTACTTTGTGCGGCGAACAGATACCGCTGGGCGCGAGGATCGTCGCCATCGTCGAGGCCTTCGATTCGATGACGACCGACTGCGTATATCGCCCCGCCCGGTCTCCAGAAAGAGCCTTGGTCGAATTGTACGAGTGCGCGGGGAGCCAGTTCGATCCGGAGTTGGTGCGGCTTTTTGCCGAGTTCTGCCGCGACGATCAGATTGCGGCCCGCTGGGACACGGCCCATCACTGGCTGCACACGCTGAATCCGGCCGAGGTCGATTCCCATTGGGGTGCGGAAAACGTCTCCTTGCCGCACGCCGAGCCGACGGTCGACATGCTGTTTCAAGCGCGGCTGCTGGACAACATGTACGACGCCGTGGTGTTTATCGATACTGCCGGACGGATTGAGCTTTGGAACCGCGGCGCGGAACGTCTGACGGGCATTGCCGGGGCCGGCGTCCGCGGCCACTTCTGGCGGCCCGAACTGCTCGGCCTTTGCGACGAAAAAGGGACGGAGATCGACGCCGCCGATTGCCCCGTGCAAGGCGCAATCAATAGCGGAGTGCAATCCTTGCGAAGGCTGCGGATTCTCGGCCGAGGCCGGCGTTCGATGGTCGTCGACGCGCACACAATTCCCGTGATCGACCAAAAGGGAGTTGCGCAGGGTGCGATTTTGTTGTTCCACGACGCCTCTTCGGAAATCTCCCTGGAGAGACGCTGCCAGCGGCTGCACGAAAAATCGCTCAAGGATCCGATGACGCAAGCGGCCAATCGCGCGGAGTTCGACCGGGTGCATGAGATGTTCGTAGCCGCCCACCGTCAACAGGGAGTTCCGTGCAGCTTGCTGATGTTTGATTTGGACCGCTTCAAGCACGTGAACGACACCTACGGCCACCAGGCGGGCGACGAGGCGATTATGAGCCTGGTGTCGCTGTTGAAGAGTTGCTGCCGTCCCGGCGACCTGGTCGCCCGATACGGCGGCGAGGAGTTTGTGGTTCTCTGCGCCGATTGCGACAGCGCGACTGCCGTGCGGCGCGCCGAGCAAATCCGCAAATCGCTGGGCAATATCTGCCAATCGCAGATGGAGGGCCGGACCGTTACCGTCAGCGTCGGCGTGACGGAGATACAGCCCGGCGACACGCCCGATACCATGCTTCGCCGTGCGGACCGCGCCCTGTTGATAGCGAAGGATAAAGGGCGAAACATGGTCGTGCAGCTTGGCAGCGGCATCGGCGAGGCGGCGGATGAAGCCGCGCCGGCTCAACGCGCCTCGAAACCGAAGCTGTTCCACGAGCAAG
>Ga0123333_10005188_pt1 | contig 11850 bp, 7 predicted proteins | sample BioC12SIPDNA_3_FD_89957 | JGI IMG/M metagenome (GOLD analysis project Ga0123333, IMG submission 89957) | Anaerobic biogas reactor microbial communites from Washington, USA - Biogas_R2_B C12 SIP DNA | ecosystem: Engineered > Bioreactor > Anaerobic > Unclassified | place: Washington, USA...
AGGGCGGAGGACTTTACAGCCGAGACGACGCGCACGTACAGCGGGCTGCGCCGCTCGGTGTTCGCCAGCACGGAACCGCTGCCTCCGGGCCAGTGGTTCTGGCGGTACGGTGTCGAGTCGGACGCGGGTCCGATTTTCGGCCGGCCACGCCCGTTCGCACAAAAGAACGCACAAAAGAAGACTGTCTGAGTTCGGCCGTCCAAAAGGTGACTGTCTGAGTTGCTGAGCATGCTGTGCTGAGCATGCTGAGCAGGGACTTGCGTTGTCCTCGACGATCGATGCTCGCTCCGGGTTATGCCGCCGAAAAATGTAGAATTAAAACAACCAACCTTCCCGAGGGGGCTCCTGGGCCCGACGGCCTGGGGATTATGCCGCCTGAATAATGCCGCATGTTCGAACCGGCCAAATGGCCGCAAAAGATTGACGTGTCAGCACTTCGGCCCTAAATTCAGGGGCGTTCCGACGTCGTGTCATGCCGCCGGAGTGGCCATCGTAACTAATTGCGCGGGCGCTTCCCCGGCGGCAGAATTACATAGTTCTGTGCGGTTGAACCGAAAGATGCCAGTCGTTTACATCGAAACCACTATCATCGGCTACCTGACGGCGCGATCCAGCGACGCGGTCATCTTCCAGGCGCGGCAACAGCTGACTCGGCAGTGGTGGAACGAGGAGCGGGGCAAGTATGAACTTGTCACAAGTCAATTAGTCGTTGATGAAGCAAGTACCGGTGATCTAACGGCGGGGGCGGAGCGGCTAGTCTATCTCGCGGGGATGCCGCTATTGGACATCGAGCATCCGGCAGTGCCGGTACTGGCGGACCGGCTGATCGCGGAACATCTGCTGCCATGGAAGGCGGCAGCCGACGCGCGGCACGTTGCCGTTTCGGCGGTCTTCGGCGTAGACTATCTATTGACGTGGAACTGTACACACATCGCGAATGCAGCGACCCTACCGGGGATTTACCGCGTGCTGCGAGACGCTGGATATGAGCCTCCGCTGATCGCGACCCCCCAGGAGTTTTCCGGCAATGGCTGAAAGATTTGCTGATCCCGTGGTCGCGGAGGTGCACGCGACCCGTGCTGCGATGCTTGAATCGGCGGGCGGAAATATCGCGACACTGATGCAGCAGGTTGCTGATCGACAGCGGCGGTCATCGCGTCGAGTCATCCGAGAGCCGCTAAGGAATCGCCCAGAACAAGCGGATGCACGCGAGCGGGAACACATCTCTCGAAATGCATAGCTTGTTCCCCGCCGCGTGATCCTCATCGTTATGCGATGGGCTCGGAAAGCTGTCCACGCGATCCAACAGCCACTTCGTCCAGTCGTACCATTTTACCAGCACGACCGGCACAGTCACCTGCTCATCGCGATGCGTGCGCACAGCAACAATTTCAACTCGCGCGCCGGCGGCAAAGCCGCCGGCGCAAAAGATAAAGGGTAAAAGGGAGGGCGTTGCCCCAGGCTACGGTGATAGTGGCCTTCGGCCAATTGCGGGATGGAACCGCTGCACAGTGCAGGAGGTAGGCAGTCCATGCGAATGGGCCCATCCATGGCATGGATTTGTCCACTACAACCGGCTCAGAATGACCGAGCCTTTCACCGTCCCACTCTATAGGATGGCACACGAGTCACGGGTCGCGTAACATGGCGTCCGGTACCGGCTGCCGGTCCCGCATGCTTGTCGCTTACACAGAAAGGACCCACCATGGTGAGATGGCACTTCCTGTCCGCGACTACATCTACTTCTGCGTCCGCGTGCCGGTCCCCTGGGCGGCAGGCATTCCGCTGGCGCTGGACTGTTCCGGCCTGCATCCTGTGGCTGGTAACGGCCCAGGCGACGCTGCTTCCGGGCGATGAATCGCCGGTGCTCGACGCGCCGCCCGGTCCCCGCCAGAAGCCCTACGCGCCGGCCGATGGTCAAAGCGTGGAGGTCACTCCGCCGCCGTTCATCTGGGTGCCGGCCGGCAAGGATGCGCGGTATACGCTGCAGGTATCCAGGGCGGAGGACTTTACAGCCGAGACGACGCGCACGTACAGCGGGCTGCGCCGCTCGGTGTTCGCCAGCACGGAACCGCTGCCGCCGGGCCAGTGGTTCTGGCGGTACGGTGTCGAGTCGGACGCGGGTCCGATTTTCGGCCGGCCACGCCCGTTCGTGGTCCCGCCCGACGCGCGGCCGTTCGCGTTCCCGGACTGGGAGCAGGCCATCGCGTGTGTACCGCGCACGCGGCCGCGGTTGTTCTTCCCCGGGCAGCGGCTGGAGGAAGTGCGGCAGTGGGCAGCCGGTCCGCTCAAGCCGGAGATCGATTCACTGGTGGCCCGATGCCGGCGCGCGGTCGGCGAGGAGTTGGTCGCCGAACCGGGCTATCGACCCGACGATCGGGCCGCCTACGGTCCGTGGGCCGTCCGCGTGATGCGCACCACGCGCCCACCGATGGACGCCATGGAACACTGCGCGCTGGCCTATCTGCTGACCGGCGACCGGACGCTGGGTGACGAGGCCAAGCGGCGGCTGTTGCACTTCTTTGCCTGGGATCCGGACGGTCCCACCAGTTTCTTTGCCTATGACGAGCCGCCGATGTGGATGATGATGCGCGGCACGCGCGCCTACGATTGGACGCATGACCTGTTCACGCCGGACGAGCGGGCGCGGATCGAGTCGAACATGCGGGCGCGTGCGGCGCAGTTCTTCCAGCATCTCCAGCGGTTGCCCTTCGAGAGCCAGCCGTTTGACAGCCATGCCGGGCGCCTGCCCGGTTTCCTCGGTGAGTGCGCGCTGTCGTTTATACACGAGTGGCCTGAGGCGCGCGACTGGCTCGACTACGCCACGCTCCTCTACTATACCTCCTATCCGGCGTGGGGTGGCGACGATGGCGGCTGGCAGGAAGGGCCGAGTTACTGGAGCTCCTACATGCAATTCGCCCTGCACTACGTGGTGGCGCTGCGGGCCGCCACGGGCGTGGACTTGATGCAGAAGCCGTTCTTCCGCAACACCCCGTACTACGGCCTGTACACGGCCACGCCGTATCATCAGCACCAGCCGTTCGGCGATGGTCAGACGAGCAGCCCGCGCGGCTTGGGAAGGCTGATGTATGTCTTCTCGACGCTTACGGCCAACCCGTACTTCCGCTGGTACGCCGAGGCGGCGGGGACTCGTATCGGCGCCGATACGCTCAGTCTGGCCACATACGATCCGCATCTGGAGGCCCGGAATCCGCAGGAGCTGCCGCCCGCCAGGAGCTTTCCGGCCGTCGGCCTCGCGTCGATCCACACGGCGCTGGGCGACCAGGAGCAGGACATCAGCTTCCTGCTGCGCAGCAGTCCCTACGGCGGCGTGAGTCACGGGCACGCGGATCAGAATGCCTACGTGATCGAGGCCTTTGGACGCGGGCTGGCGATCGCGACCGGCTATTACCCGTGGTACGGCTCGCCGCATCACGATCAGTGGACCCGTTCCACGCGGGCGGTCAACAGCGTGCTGGTCGACGGCGAGGGACAGATCCAGCGCCGTTGGGGTGCGGGCGGTCGGCTGGAGGCTTTTACCTCCGTGGCGGGCTACGACTACGTGCGTGGTGAGGCGGCCCCGGCGTATGCCGGGCGTCTGGATCGCTTCCGTCGCCACGTGGTCCACCTGCGGCCGGGTATCTTTGTCCTGTTTGACGAACTGGCCGCGGCGGAGCCGGCCCGCTTCGCATGGCTGCTGCACGCTTACCATCGCATCGCGGTCGACGAACCGAATCGCGTACTCCGCATCACGAACTCGCCCGCCGCCATGCGGGTCCACTTGCTGTTGCCGGCCCAGGTCGCCTTCACGCAAACCGATCGCTACGAACCCGCCCCGGAGGCTGAGGCGGGCAACTGGTCGAACACCTGGCACCTGGCGGCCAGCAACGTCGATCCTGTGCGCGAGACGCACTTCCTGGCCGTCTTCCTGCCGCATCGCGAAGGGGTCCACGACGCACTGCCCCGCGTGGAACTGCTCACGGGCACCGGCGCAGTGGGAGTCCGGCTCGTCAACGCTGATGGTGGGGAGGACCTCGTCGCATTCCGCACCGACCCGCAGCTGGAAACCGTCACGTGCGGTGGGCGCGAAAGTGCGGGGCTGGTGTTTGCCGAGGGCAAGGCACCCTCCGGGGATGTCGTGCGGAAGTTCACTGCGCCACAGTGACGGATCCGGCCACAGCGACGGGCCCGCGATCGCTGCGGTCAGAACTCGGGCACCGTCCACCGCAGTTCGCTGAGCGCACGTTTCGGCACGTGGTGCACGTCGTGGTCATCGCGCCAGTACGGACGCGGCTCGGGCCGGCCCTCCTCCAGCACCACGCGCTCGCCCGGCCGGCCCAACGCCACCACCAGCAGAACAGCCAGATGTTCCGGCAGCCCCAGCGCCGAGCGAAGCCCGGCGTGATCGATCGAGGCGATCATGCACCCGCCCAGTTCCCGTTCCGCAGCACCGAGCAGGATGGCCTGGGCAGCAATGGCCGCATCCCATTCACAGCGGCGGGAAATGTTGATGTCGCCCAGAATCACCACGTAGCCGGTCGGCCGCTCCCCTTCACCCGGACCAGGCCAGGGAGCCAGCGCGGCAGCCCAGCGCAGATGAGGGAAGATCCGAGCCAGCTGATCGGGGCGCCAGGCGAGTACGAACTTCAACGGCTGGCGGTTGGCGGCGGACGGGCAGAGCCGCACGAGTTCGAGCAGTTCCACCAGCGTCGCTTCGTCCAGCGGCACCTGTTCAAACCGCCGACAGCTGCGGGTACGCAGCAGTAATTCGCGCAGCATCATATCGCACCTCATTCATTTTCGTATCGATCGGCAAACCGACCTGCCTCGCGCCGCCGCGCGCCGTCCGACCCCCGCCACACCCCTCACGCTCCGGTCTCCGCCGCGCTCGATTCGCGTTGCCCCACAATCAGCGAAAAGACGATGCCCAGGGTCAACACCAGCACGACCATCGCCAACAGATACAGGTTGAAGTTCTTGCCCAACAGTTCCTTCAACCAGGAAGCGGCAAGCATCTTGACCCCGACCAGCAGCAACACCAAGGCCAGTGCCACCTTCAAATAGCGGAACTTGTTCATCATCCCGGCCAGCGCAAAGTACAGGGAACGAAGCCCCAGAATGGCGAACACGTTGCTCGTAAACACCAGGAACGGATCCGCGGTGATCGCGAAGATTGCCGGGATCGAGTCCACTGCGAAAATCACATCCGTCGTCTCGACCATCACCAGCGCCAACCCCAGGGGGGTAAGCATCAACGTGCCGGGCTTCGTCCGGTCCACCACCTCGTCGGCAATCGGCGCCGTGCCCGGCAATTCCCCCTCGTACGACGCCTGCGACCCGGCTCGGACCAGGAAATGCTCCCCATGGAACCGCGCCGTGACCGGAAACATGCGCCGCGCCATCCGCACGATGATGTTCGCGTTGGGATCTGTGTGGTCCGTCTTCATCACCAGCATCTTGATCGCCGTGATGATGAGAAAAACGCCGAATATGTACAGGATCCAATGGAATTCGGCCACGAGCTTCGCCCCTACTCCGATCATCATGCCGCGCAAGACCAGAGCGCCCAGCACGCCCCAGAACAAGACGCGATGCTGATAGATTGAGGGGACGGCAAAGTAGCCAAAGAGCATGGCGATGACAAAAATGTTGTCCACGCTCAATGATTTCTCCAGCACATAGCCGGTGACATACTTGACGGCGGCCGTCGCACCGTCGTTGACCAGTCCGTCGACGGAATCGACGGTGCTGCCCATGCCCATCCAGTGGTGCTCATAGCCGAAGTAGATCACGACCGTAAAACTGAGCCCCAGGACCACCCACACCAGCGACCAGAGCAGCGCCTCCTTCATCGAGACCGTGTGGGCGTGACGATGGAAGACCCCCAGGTCCAGGGCGAGCATCGCCAGCACGAAAGAAATGAAGGCCAGCCAGATCCAGATCATCGTTCCTCCCCGGCGCCAGTCGGCCTGCACGCGGCCTCCACCCCGTTCAATGCGTTCCTCCCGCAGCACAGCCCCGAAGCCGGCGGGAAGTACAGAATGACGGACGCAGCGTCGGCATGTCAAGTGCCGGCCACCGAGGGCTGATGCCTATCCCACCAGCAGATCTTCGAGGCACTCATCGGCCACAGCCGCGCCGTCACCTGCCGTGCCGTCACCCGCCGGCGCGATTGGAAGCCGCTGGGCGCCATGCCTGGCCACGGCCAGCAGCGACGCGCCGAACCCCGGCGACCGGTGCGCGAAGAGCCACTGTTCGACACGGCACAGTCCGTAACACAGCGCATTGACCGGTGCCGCGGGCACCGCCGGCGGGCGCGGCACACTGCGCAGGAACCCTTCTTTCGCGCGAATGGCAAGCTTTACAGGGCACGTCCAGGAGAACATGTACCGCAGGCTTTCTGCCCGCAGCGAAGCCGCGCGTAGTACGTCCTGCAGCGTGCGGCGGGAATAACGGGTGTAGTGGTGGTTCAGGTCATCGTGAGTCGTCCACAGCGACTCCAGGGCCGGCACGTGGATGATCACCAGCCCATCGGGCGTCAGCAACCGGCTCACGTGCCGCAGCGCGGCGCACGGGTCAGCCAGATGTTCCAGCACGTCGAGCAGCAGGATCAGGCTGAAATGCCCGCGCGGGTTGAACGTCTCATCAAACGGTCCCACGTGAATGCTGCTGCGCCAGGGATTGTGGCGGGAGATGAGGTCGCCGCAGACTTCCACACCTTCCACGTCGCCGAATGCGGCCAGCTTGTCAAACCACAGGCCGTCACCACAGCCAATATCCAGGATCCGCGCGCGACGACCGGCCGGAAGCCGTTCGCGCAGCGTCTGCAGGATCGCGCGCTCGCGGGCCCGCCACCACCAGTGGTGTGTGTACAGATGGCGATAGGTGGCTGCGTAATCACGATCCATGGTTGCTGGTGACACCCGTCAGTTGAGCGTGATCCGGAGCGTCAAGCGGTGCGCCGGCAGCCAGGCGGTCGGCAGCCCCGCGCACTGCCGGAGCCGGTGGGGCCGCATTCAGAACCCGGTCAACCAGATACAGCGGCCGCCGCTTCACCTCCTCGTAGACGCGGCCCACATACTCTCCAATCACCCCGAGGAAGACCATCTGCACACCGGCGAAGAAGGCCATGGCGATATAGAGCGCCGTGAATCCGGTCGGCGAGCGCTGCAGCACGAACTTGCCGACCAGGCTGTAGACGGCAAACAGCGCGGACAACAGGACGGCCACCACCCCCAGCACCGTCGCGGCCCGCAGCGGTACCACCGAGAACGAAAAAATACCGTCGCCGGCCAGCAGAAGCAGCTTGCGCACGCTGTACTTCGACCGCCCTGAATGCCGCCGCGCGCGCTCCACCGGGATACCGACCTGCCGGAACCCGGCCCACGTCCGTAACCCCCGCAGATACCGGTGACGCTCCTGCGATGTGCGGAGCACGTCGACCACGCGCCGCGACATCAGACCAAAGTCCCCCGCCCCCACCGGCAGCGGAATGTCCGACAGCGCCGTAACGATACGGTAGTAACTGTCATAGCAGCAGCGCAACAGCCAGTGTTCCTTGCGGTCCCGGCGAATCGCGTAGACCACGTCAGCGCCGCGCGCATACGAAGCCAGGAACTGCGGAATTGTCTCCGGAGTGTCCTGCAGGTCACCGTCCATCGCCACCACCACATCACCCGTGACGTGGTCGAGCGCCGCCGAAAGCGCCGCCTGATGACCGAAGTTGCGCGACAAGCGGACGACCCGTACGTCTGGATTGATGTGGGCCAGCGTCTCGAGTAACTCCGGTGTGCCGTCGGAACTGCCATCGTCCACAAAGACGATCTCGTGCGGACCGCCAGGCAGATCGGCCAGCACCGATACGAGCCGCCGGTACAACTCGGGCAGGACCGTCTCCTCGTTGAAGATCGGGATGGCCACGGATATCTTCGGATCACGTATCATCGGCACCGTCTCTTTGGTCTGCTGTCCGGTCTCGAGTGTGCGCTGCTGTCGGGTGTGTGTGGCGTGGCGTGGTGTGCGCGGGAGATGCGCGGCCATCACTGGCTGCAGCAACTATAGCTTGCTGTGTTCCGGTTTCTCCCCTTTTCCAGCGTCGCATTCCGTGTATCCCACACAGCCGGTTGCTCGGCGTCCGGCAGGGCTCGTCGCCGTACACGGGCGCGGGGAAGCTGCCGCGCGCCACAGCACGGTGAAGCGCGGCGTCGCCTCCACTCCGGGCCGACGCGATCCGTACAGGACGCGTTGGTGCGGGTACTGTGCACGCAGCGCCGCCAGCGTCGTGTCGTCCAGGGGAGGCGTGAACGCCGGCGCGTGATTGACGACCACCAGGTCGACGTACGGGGCATACCGCAGTGCCGGCGCGCCCACGCGCCGATCGCCGGCCGACTGGTCGAACAGCTCGTAGAACGTGCGGGTGGGATTCCCGCGTCCCGACAGAAAATAGACTTCCGGACAATCGGGTGCCGCGTAGATGAACTGCCCGTCCAGCGTGTGCGCGCAGATCAGTGACACCAGTTCCTGATATACTCGCGCGTCTTCCGCGTAGACCCGGAAACCGCAGCGTGCCAGGTCGAGTGTCGCGGTCGGAAAGTCCGGGCAGTTGTGTCCGTTCAACAGCCGGGGATCAGGCTGCGGCAGTCGGACGACTGCCAGCGCGATGGCAAACGCGAGCAGGGTGCCGCACAGCATCTTTGGCACCCACGGCGCCCAGGCCACGACGTACAGCGCGGCAACGACCATCAGCGGCGCTACGAAGAAAAAGTACGTCCCATACGCGTAGGGATACTGAACCAGACTGCACAGGGCCGTGACCGCCAGGAGCAGGTACACAGCCAGCCGATCGGGATGCCGGGACTGCGCCAGCAGCACCCCCACTCCCACGACCACCACACCAGGAATCAGGTTGCGCAGCATCTGGAACACCAGGAAATATCCTGAGGCGGTCGCCGTGTATGCAAACAGCGCCGCCATCACGCCACTGACGGCCACTACTACGCGGGGCCGGTCGAGCGACACTGCCCCGCGGAACTGGCCGATCAGTAACAGGCCGGCCACGGGCAATGACAGACACATCCATCGCAGGTCGGGGGGGGCCAGAGCCACGTGCGTCAGTCGCGCGGCGGGCAGGACGAACAGTCCGCGGTAGAGGTCGTCGAGCGATCCGGTGGCGATGTGGGGTGCCAGGAACATGCCCGTCACCGCTGCTACGCCGAGCCCATAGGGCACGAGTTGACACAGCAGGGCCCGGACACGTACCGGCCACGCGCCGCGGCCCGACCGCCACTCGTGCCAGGCCGGATACAGTGCGACCGCGACCAGCGGCAGAGTGAAATGCACACCGTGCACCAGCGGCGGCGCGCCGCGCAGGAAAATGCCGCCCAGCGCGGCGAAGGCGGCGTACAGCGCCAGCAGGCACCCGGAGAAGACCGGCGAGCGGTCAGGCGCCGCACGGGACAGTTGCTGCTCACGGCACGCGATGTAGAGCAGTCCGGCCGCCACGAAGTACAGGCCCGTGATCTTCATCACCAGCGAACAGCCCGCGCAGCAACCGGCCCAGAACAGCCACCGCCGCTGCCCAGTGTCGATGTGCTGCAACAGCGCCAGGGTACCCCAGACCGCGAAGAACAGGTTGTACCAGGACGGCAACCCCTCCGCATAGAGCGGCACACTCAGGCTCGTGCACAGAAAGGCGACGGCCCCCGCGACGACGGGCGAGCTCACCCGCAGGGCGATCAGGTACACGGCCGCCACGAACAGGCTGAAATACACCAGCAGCACCCAGCGGATCGACTCCGCACGGACACCCAGTAGCTCAAACGCCAGGGCGTGCAGGCACCCCAGTCCGCCCGTGTAGGGTTCATCGAAATCACGGTGCTGCATCTGGCCGCTCAGGACGCGTTCGGCCGTCTGGCCCAGTTGCCCCGTGTCGTGCGGAACCCACCCGGTGTGCAACACGCCGCCCAGATATGCCACGCTTCCCAGCACCACCATCACTCCAATGGCACGTGCCCATGCGGCGCGCGACAGCGTCGAACGGATAGCAGCCAGTCTGGCAACAGGAATGGTCACAGCGCGCGTCTCTCTGGTTTCTGCAGGCCCCGACTCGAATACGGATGCCACTGAGACTGTACGCCATGGCCGGCGCTGCGGGTGCAGCGGAAGGGTGGACCTCCGAGTGGCCCGCAGGCTACTCGCCGGGCCAATCTGCAGCCGACCCTTCCGGCACGATCCGCACGATCGGCATCCTCTGCGCATCTGCCAGAGCTGACACGTCGGTGCACTGGATCACCGCGCGCGAGGGGCGCCAGATTCTCCGTCACCAACGTTAAGGTCAGCCGTCGCGGCGGTTTGCCGCAACGTACCGTGACAAAAATCACGGTAGTGACCGCACTTCACCACTTCGTCTGTTCTACGTTTTCACGAGGCAAAAGAAACATCAGCCTTGCAGGGCTGAGACGTGAAAGAACACGGGAGACAGTCAATGAAGATTCGTACGAGGTTGATACTGGCATTTGTCGGGTGCGGCGTAATTCCGATCGCGGTGGTCGGGTACTCGAACTACCTCACCGCCAGGAAAGGCGTGGGGAACATCCAGAACACGGCGGCAACCGGTTTTCAGGAGCGGGCCCAGGCCCAGCTGGTGGCGTTGCGGGACGTGAAGAAGACGCAGGTGCAGCGCTACTGTCTCAACCGGCGGGCAGACTTGGACGCGTTGCTGGGCGCCGTCGCCGGCATGCGCCAGATGGCTTATTCGAACCTGACCGTCCTGCAAAACACCAGGAAGGCGGCGATCGAAGCGGAGTTCAAACAGATCACCACAGACATTGATGTGCTGGCCACGAGTGACAGCGTCCGGCAGTTCGTAGCCAAGCTGCACGAGCACGGCACAGCCACGCAGGCAGCGCCGGACCAACCCTACGACGTATCCGCGCCGGCCTACGGCGAGATCTGCACGGCGATGAGCGGGCAACTGCAAAGCTACGTGCGGCAAAGCGGCTTCCCGGACGTGTACGTCGTCTGCGCGGAGCATGGCCATGTGATGTACACGCACGGCGGCAAGGCCGACCGAGGCACCAACCTGACTGCCGGCCCGTACAAGGGCGAAGGGCTAGCCAGGTTGTGGCAGAAGGTGCGGGAAACCCAGAAGACCAGCATCTCTGACTTCGCCGCTTACTCGGCGGCCGATGGCCAGCAGGTGGCGTTCGTCGGCAGCCCGGTCAGCGACACAGCCGGCACGGTGCTGGGCATGGTCGCTGTGCAGATCTCCGCGGACACGGTCAACCGGATCGTGCAGAGTCGCGAGGGACTGGGGCAGACCGGTGAAACCTACGTCGTCGGCCGCGTGGACGGCCAGATCAGCTATCGCAGTGACCGGATGGTCGCACCCGGCAAGATCGGCGAGCCGGCCGCAGGTCCCCAGGTGGATGCAGCCTTTGGCGGGAAGAGCGGTCGCCAGCAGTTGGCCAATGCCACCGGCAATCCGGAACTCACCTGCTACGCGCCGCTGGACATCCCCGGCCTGGACTGGGCCGTGCTGACCTCGCTGAGCCTGGAGGAGGCGATTGCCCCGAAGGCGGACGGCAACGAGGATGTCTACACGAAGATCGTCAAGGCGTACGACTACTCCGATCTGTTCCTGGTCGGCCCCAACGGCCACTGCTTCTACACGGTGGCGCGTGAGCAAGACTATCAGTCGAACCTGGTGGATGGCCCCTACAAGGACTCGCACCTGGGCCGGCTGGTCCAGAAGACGCTGCGCGACAGGCAGTTCGGGGTGGCGGATTTTGCGGCCTATGCGCCCAGCGGCGGAGCGGTGGCGGCCTTCATCGCCGCTCCCATCGTGGACAA
>Ga0123333_10005190_pt1 | contig 11849 bp, 8 predicted proteins | sample BioC12SIPDNA_3_FD_89957 | JGI IMG/M metagenome (GOLD analysis project Ga0123333, IMG submission 89957) | Anaerobic biogas reactor microbial communites from Washington, USA - Biogas_R2_B C12 SIP DNA | ecosystem: Engineered > Bioreactor > Anaerobic > Unclassified | place: Washington, USA...
AGGCGCGCCTGGAGACCGACGTGCGAGTCACCCATCTCGCCCTCGATCTCGGCCTTGGGCACGAGCGCGGCGACCGAGTCGATCACGATGATGTCGATCGCGCCCGAGCGGATGAGCATGTCCATGATCTCGAGCGCCTGCTCACCCGTGTCCGGCTGGGACACCAGCAGTGCATCGGTGTCGACCCCGAGTTTGCGGGCGTACTCCGGATCGAGCGCGTGCTCGGCGTCGATGAACGCGGCGATGCCACCGTTCTTCTGCGCGTTCGCGACCGCGTGCAGCGCGACCGTCGTCTTGCCCGAGGACTCGGGGCCGTACACCTCGACGATGCGTCCGCGCGGCAGGCCGCCGATGCCGAGCGCGACGTCGAGCGCGATCGAGCCCGTGGGGATGACCTCGACGGGAGCACGCCCGTCGTCGCCGAGGCGCATGATCGACCCCTTGCCGAACTGGCGGTCGATCTGTCCGAGAGCGGCCTCGAGGGCCTTCTCGCGGTCTGCGGGAGCTGCCATGTCACACCTTTTCGTCAGTTCGTGCAGCGGTCGCTGCGCCAACGGGATCTGGTCATTTCGTTACCGCGGGTGACGCTATGCCCGACCACCGACACGCGACGCCCGACCCGTGCTGCTTGTGGACCGACGGGCGCCGTCTCACCCGAGGAGCACACTACTCGTACACTCGTTCGACATCCACCCGAGGTGCGGCGTGTCGCGCGCGAGATCCCTACCAGGCGGTCCAGGTCTCCCCCGGCGCGAGGACGACCGCCTCGCACCCGGGAGCCTCTCGCCGCACCGCGGCCGCGAACGCGGGACCCGCCTCGTCCATCCAGCCGGGCGGGAGGTGCCGACCCGCGGGCGCGTGAAGCGTGCCCCAGTGGATCGGGACCGCGAAGCGTGCACCGACCATCGCGCACGCGCGCGCCGCCTCGACCGGCCCGAGGTGCCCGCCCGAGAGGCGCGGCCCCCACCCGTGCACGGGCACGAGCGCGACGTCGACGACGCCGCCGAGCATCTCGGGGAGCCGGGCCAGTCCCGCGAAGAGCTCGGTGTCCCCCGCGAACCACACCGCACCGCTGTGCCCCTTGACGAGGTGGCCGGTCGCGGCGTTGGGCCGGTGCGGCATCGGCCGGTGGCCGTGCACCGCGGGCGTGAGCCGCACGTCGACCCGGCCCGCGACCCGGAACCACTGCTCGGGCCCGAGGCCCATGCCCTGGAGCGAGCGCTTGCGCGCCCAGTGCGCGTTCGCGGGCGCGGTGAGCACCGGGACAGGTCCCATGCGGCGCAGCGAGCGCGGCTCGGCGTGGTCGTGGTGCAGGTGCGAGAGCAGGACCGCGTCGGCCCCGCGCCACGCGTCCGCGCTCGGTCCGGCGCCGCGTCGGCGCAGCGCCCCGGCGCTCGCGTGCCGGTGTACGAGGGGGTCGGTCACAAGTCGCGCGCCGTCGAGGTCGATGACCGTCGTCGCATGGCCGAGCCACGTGATGCGCAGGCTCATCGCAGCCCCCAGGTCCTCATCCACGCGAGCAGCTGGGCGTGCACCGCTTCTCCTCCGACGAGCATCGTCGTCCCATCGACCTGCTCGAGCAGCCGCTCGTCGAGGTCGACGTCGTCGGGGTAGATCAGGATCGCCTCGTTCTGCGGCCCTCCGATCCCGCCGTGCGAGCCGACCTGCCCCTCGAAGGCGTGCACGTGCCCCATCGGGGTCACTGCCGAGACGAGCAGGAGGTCGCCCGCGTCGGGCAGGCCCACGGCACGGCTCAGGTCGGCCGCGGTGCGCTCGGGCCAGCCCTCGAGGGGGTCGGCGCCCTCGACCCGTCCCGAATCGAGCCAGCGCAGGCCGCGCGCCCCGACCGCGACGGGCTCACCGGCCGAGGTCCGGGCGACGACGAGACCGACCCCGGGGTGCGCCGCGAGGCCCGGGACGAGGTGCTCCCACCGCTCGCGGACCTCCTCGAGGACGAGGGGGTGGTCCTCGCGCGGGAACCACACCGCCCCGAGGTTGCCCCCGCCGACGACGGCGACCTCGGGCACGGACCCGTCCTCGCCGGTCCCGCGGCGCACGCCGCGCCGGCGCGCGGGGCGGTCGTGCGCGCGCGAGGGGAACACGGTCGCGAGCAAGGCGTTGACGGGACCCATGTCCTCACCGCTCGGCACGGCGAAGGTCTGCGGGGCGTCGCCCATGAGTGCCGCGACGAGGTCGGCGAGGCTCACGCCGTACGCGTCGGCGAAGGTCGGGCCGAGCGACTGGCCGTGGTCCGAGACGACGACGATGCGGTAGTCGCGCGGAGCGACCTCGCACACCTTCTCGAGCAGCGCGAGCACGCGGTCGAGGCCCTCGAGCGCGCGCAGGGCCTCGGGCCGCTGGGGACCGGCGTGGTGCGCGATCTCGTCGTAGTCGACGAGGTCGACGACGACGACGCCCGCCCCGCGCACGAGGTGCTCGGCGACGAGCGAGGTGTTGAGGTCGCGCAGCAGGACGTTCGTCAGGCCGCGCAGCACGACGTACCACCCGCCGCGGCTCACCCGGGGCACGACGCCGCGCACGCGCTGACGATGGGCCTGGAAGAGCTCCTTGACCATCTCCGCGACCGTGAGCGCGACCGAGCGCACGAGCACGAAGGGGCTCGCGAACATCCGCAGGAAGGCGGGCCCGGGACCGATCCCCTCGCGGCCCGCACGGCTCATGACGAGCACGTTCGTGCCCGCCCCGCCCGAGAACATCATCGAGATCGCGACGTCGTCCGGGCCGAGCAGCGGCCGTGCGCCGGGCGAGTCCGCGATGCGCCCCTCGACGCGTGCGGCGTCCGCAGGGCGGTTCGTCACGACGAGGCGCCCGGCCTCGCGGTCCCACCAGCGGAAGGACGGCACTGCGCTCGAGTCGCCGTAGAGCAGCGCGGCCTGGCTCGCGGGCGTCGTCGCGGGCACACGCGCCCACCACGTCGCGAGCCGGTGCGAGCCGGTACGCAGCCAGCGGTAGATCGTGGGGGCCAGCCCCGCCTCGATCGCGCCCCCGAGCGTGTCGCGACCGACCCCGTCGAGCATGACGACGAGCAGGCCGGGCTCGCGCCGGGCGGGGGTCTCGCGCCGGTCGCGTCGGGCTCGCGAGCGCGCCCGACGCACGACGTCGCCGAGCACGTACTCCGAGTCGTTGACGCCCACGAGCCAGCGGCCCGCGGCCATGACGACGCCCGTGAGGAGCAGCACCGCAGGGACCGCCTGCGGGCCGAGGTCGATCCCAGGCACGAGCTCGAGCGCGGCCCACAGCACGAGGACCTGGGTCGCGAGCCCCGCGAGGAGCGCGCCGACCGCTCCCGTGCGAGCAGCCATGAGGCGCAGCAGCGGGCGCGTGAGGTAGTCGCCCAGACCGACCGCGAGCGCGACCGCGAGGACGGGCAGCGGCCCACCCGCGCTCACCCCGCCGAGCACCGCGATCGCGGCGCCGAGGCCGAGCGCGGTCGCCGCGAGCGCGAGCGCAGCGTCGGCGAGGTCGCCGATCCGGTAGCGCACTGGCCTCACCTGCTGCGCGGGGGCGCGGGGCGTCGCACGTCCGAGCCCCAGCGCTGCGGCTCGGGCACGTCGAGCGCATCGGCCAGCGCGTGCCAGACGTCGCGCGGCTCGACCCCCGCGTCCAGGGCCTCGCGTGCCGTCATCCCGTCGAGCGCGCCGAGCACCTGGTCGGCCGCGACGGCGCGACCGTAGGGCCGACCGAGCACCTCGTCGACCAGGGCCCAGAACTCGCTCAGGCGCATGGCACCAGACTGCCAGAGGAGACCGTACCGCCGCCCGTGTCGGACGGACGCGGGAGGATGGCACCGTGATCGAGACGTTCTCCGCCCCGACGCGCGCGTGGTTCACGACCGCGCTCGGGGAGCCGACGTCCGCGCAGGCGCAGGCCTGGGAGGCGATCTCGACGGGCAAGCACGCGCTCGTGGTCGCCCCCACCGGGTCGGGCAAGACGCTCGCGGCGTTCCTGTGGGCCGTCGACCGGTTGCTCGCCGCACCGCCGCCCGCCGACCCCCGGCACCGCTGCCGCGTGCTGTACGTCTCCCCGCTCAAGGCTCTCGCGGCCGACGTCGAGCGCAACCTCGAGGCCCCGCTGCGCGGGATCCGCGCGATGCCCGGCGGCGAGCGACTCGCCGAGCTCACCACGGGCGTGCGCACGGGCGACTCGACGCCCACCGAGCGCCGCCGGCTCGTGCGCACTCCCCCGGACATCCTCATCACGACACCCGAGTCGCTCTTCCTCATGCTCACCTCGGGGGCGCGCGAGTCGCTGCGCGGGATCGAGACGGTCGTCGTCGACGAGGTGCACGTGCTCGCGGGCTCGAAGCGCGGGGCGCACCTCGCACTGAGCCTCGAGCGCCTCGACGAGCTGCTCGCCCGACCCGCCCAGCGCATCGGACTGTCGGCGACGGTGCGGCCCGCCGACCGCGTCGCGCGCTTCCTCGCGGGAGCCCGGGAGGGCGAGGGTGCGCGAGAGGTCGTCGTCGTCGAGCCGCCGTCGACGAAGCGGATCGTCGTCGACGTCGTCGTGCCCGTGCGCGACCTCACACAGCTTGCGGTGGCACCCGGGGACACCCAGCCCGCCGACGACGGCGCTCGCTCCCCCGTGCCGTCGATCTGGCCGCACGTCGACGAGCGGATCGTCGACCTCGTCGCGGCGCACCGCTCGACGCTCGTGTTCACGAACGCCCGCCGCGGGGCCGAGCGTCTCGCGGCACGCATGAACGAGGTGTGGGCCACCCGGCGCGGCGAGCAGCTGCCCGCGCGCGGCGAGGTCTGGGCAGCGCACGTTCCGGGCCAGTCCGGGACGGCCGCGGGCGTGCACGAGGGCCTCGTCGCGCTGAGCCACCACGGTTCGATGAGCCGCGCCCAGCGCACCTCGGTCGAGGAGCGGCTCAAGGCCGGCGACCTGCCCGCGGTGGTCGCGACGAGCTCTCTCGAGCTCGGCATCGACATCGGCGCGCTCGACCTCGTGGTCCAGGTGGGCGCCCCGCCCTCGGTCGCGAGCGGGCTCCAGCGCGCGGGACGCGCAGGGCACCAGGTGGGGGCGGTCTCGCGCACCGTGATGTTCCCGACCCACCGCGGTGACCTCGTCGCGTGCGCCGTGGCTGCTCGTCGCATGCGCCGCGGGGAGCTCGAGTCCCAGGCCGAGCTGCGCAACCCGCTCGACGTGCTCGCGCAGCAGGTGGTCGCGATGGTGGCGCTCGAGGACTGGACGGTCGACGCGCTCGCGGCGGTCGTGCGCCGGGCCGAGCCCTTCTGTGGCATCAGCGACGCGATGCTCGCCTCGGTGCTCGACATGCTCGCGGGCCGCTACCCGAGCGAGACCTTCGGCGAGCTGCGCGCGCGGATCGTGTGGGACCGGCGCACCGGCACGCTGAGCGCCCGTCCCGGGGCGCAGCGCCTCGCGGTGACCTCGGGCGGGACGATCCCCGACCGCGGGCTGTTCCAGGTCGTGGTCGCGGGCGAGGACCGCGGCGGGCGCCGCGTGGGCGAGCTCGACGAGGAGATGGTCTACGAGTCGCGCGCGGGCGACACGATCACCCTCGGCTCGAGCACGTGGCGCATCGAGGAGATCACCGGGGACCGCGTCGTCGTGACCCCGGCCCCCGGGCAGCCGGGTCGCCTGCCGTTCTGGAAGGGCGACACCCCGGGCCGCCCAGCCGAGCTCGGGGAAGCGACCGGGGCGTGGGTGCGCGCCGTGGACGAGGCCGACCGCGCGGGAGACGCCGGGGCGCTCGACGAGCTCTTCGACGACTCGGGCCTCGACGCATGGGCGCGCGAGAACGTGCTCGACTACGTGCGCGCCCAGCGCCTCGCGACGGGCCGCGTGCCCGACGACCGCACGATCGTGGTCGAGTCCTTCCCCGACGAGCTCGGCGACTGGCGCGTCGTGGTGCACAGTCCCTTCGGTGCGCGCGTGCACGGACCGTGGGCCCTCGTGCTCGCCGAGCGGCTTCGCGAGCGCACCGGGATCGACGTCGGGGCGATCGTCGCCGACGACGGCATCGTGCTGCGCCTGCCCGACGGCGAGAGCGCCCTCGACGGCGCACACCCGATCGACCTCGAGACGCTCGTCGTGGACCCGAGCGAGGTCTCGGGGCTCGTGAGCGAGCTCGTCACGGGATCGGCGCACTTCGCGGCGCGCTTCCGCGAGGCCGCCGCGCGGGCGCTCCTGCTCCCCCGGCGCCGACCCGACCGGCGCCAGCCACTGTGGCAGCAGCGCCTGCGCGCCTCGCAGCTGCTCGACGCGACCCAGGAGCACGCCGACTTCCCGATCCTGCTCGAGGCGACGCGCGAGTGCCTCCAGGACGACTTCGACCTCGAGGCCCTGCGCACGCTCATGCGCGAGGTCGCCGCGCGGCGGATCTCGGTGGTCGAGGTGACCACGCCCCAACCCTCACCGTTCGCGCGCTCGCTCCTGCAGGCCTACACCGCGGCCTTCCTCTACGAGGGCGACCAGCCGCTCGCCGAGCGGCGTGCCGCGGCCCTCACGCTCGACGCCCAGCTGCTCGCCGAGCTGCTCGGGGACGACGCCGGGGCGCTCGCCGAGCTGCTCGACCCCCGCGAGCTCGTGCGCGTCGAGGACGAGCTCGCGCGCCGCACGCCCGAGCGCGCCGTCCGGGACCTCGAGGGGCTCGCGGACCTCCTGCGCAGCCACGGGCCACTCGACCTCGCGACCGCGGCGGCCTCGGTGCGCGAGGACCGTCGCGAGGAGCTCGCGGCATGGTTCGCCGAGCTCGAGGCGGCAGGACGCGTCGTGCGCGCCGCGCGCCGGGACGGCGAGGACCTGTGGTTCGCGGTCGAGGACGCCGGGATCGTCCGCGACGCGCTGGGTCTGTCGATCCCCTCGGGGCTTCCCGAGGCCTTCCTCGAGGCGCGGCCGGACCCGCTCGGAACCCTCGTCGCGCGCTTCGCGCGCACGCACGGGCCCTTCACCGCGGCCGAGGTCTGCGAGCGCCTCGGGCTCGCGCCCGCGGTGGCCCGCACGACCCTCGACCGACTCGTCGCGCAGCGCACCCTCGTCACGGGGCGCCTACGCCCCGACGAGCTGCGCTCGCACCCGGGCACCGAGGACTTCTGCGACCCCGAGGTGCTGCGCCTCCTGCGGCGCCGCTCGCTCGCGGCCCTGCGCGCCGAGGTCGAGCCGGTCGACGCCGCCGCCCTCGCTCGCTTCCTGCCCTCGTGGCACGGGGTCGGACGGCTGCGCGGCGTCGAGGGCACCCTCGAGGCCGTCGCGGGGCTCGCGGGAGCGCTCGTCCCAGCGGGCTCGCTCGAGTCGCTCGTGCTGCCCGCGCGCGTCACCGACTACGTCCCCGCGATGCTCGACGAGCTCGTCGCGACCGGTGAGGTGACCTGGCGCGGGCACGGTCGGCTCGCCGGCCAGGACGGGTTCGTGAGCCTCGCGCTCGCGGGGGAGGTCGACCCCTTCTCGATCGCGCGGGGCGCCCCCGAGAGCGCCGACGGCACGGAGCGGGAGCGCGAGCTCGACGCTCGCGTGCTCGAGGCGCTCGCTGCCGGCGCGGCCTTCCTCCCGACGCTCCTCGAGCGCACGGGGCTCGAGGGCCGCGCCCCCGAGCTCGTCGAGGCGCTGTGGCGAGCGGTGTGGCGCGGGCAGGTCACGAACGACTCCCTCGCACCGCTGCGCTCGTGGCTCGCCGGCTCGAGCACGCCCACGAGGCCGCCGACACCTGGCCGCCCGCGCGCCGTGCGACGCCCCGCGTCCCTCTCACGCCCGCCGCGCCCCTTCGCCGCCTCGGGCGCAGGTGCGGGCCGTTGGTCGCTCGTCGAGCAGGTGGCGCTCGACGAGGGCGGGTTCGCCGAGGCGCTCGCGACGCGCCTTCTCGCGCGCCACGGGGTGCTCACGCGCGCCGTGCTCCCGAGCGAGGGGCTCTCGGGCCGCTTCGGCTCGCTCTACCGGACCCTCGCAAGCATGGAGCTCGCGGGCGCGGCCCTGCGTGGGTACTTCGTCGAGCACCTCGGGGGGACGCAGTTCGCGCTCACCGAGGCCGTCGAGGAGCTGCGTCGCTGCGCCGAGTCATCCACGGGCGCCGTCGTGCTCGCCGCGAGCGACCCGGCCAACCCCTACGGGGCGGCGCTCGCGTGGCCCGCCCCGCTCGAGAGCGAGGTCGCCCAGCGGCCCGGTCGCAAGGCGGGCGCCGTCGTCGTGCTCGTCGAGGGAGAGCTCGTGCTCTTCGTCGAGCGCGGCGGGCGCACCGTGCTGAGCTTCTCCGCCGACGAGCGGCTCCTCGTCCCCGCAGCGGGAGCGCTCGCCGAGTCGGTGCGCGCCGGACGGCTCGGTTCCTTCACGGTGCGGCGGGGCGACGGCGCGCCCATGACGGCACGCGAGGCGCGCACCGGCCCGCTCGGGAGCGCGCTCGTACGCTCAGGATTCGTGCCGACGCCGCAGGGGCTGCGCCTGCGCGCGTGAGGCCCGTCAGGACCCGGGTCAGCCGACCGGCGAGAGGATCTCGCGCAGCTCGGTCCACGTGTGACCGGACATGTCCGAGAGCTCCGAGGGGACCGTGTCGGGGATGTGCAGGCCCTCGGCGACCGCGACGCGGTCGCTCACCTCGCGCAGCACGACCGCCATCGGCAGGTCGAGCGCACCGCAGATCGAGGCGAGCAGCTCGGACGAGGCTTCCTTCTGACCACGCTCGACCTCGGACAGGTAGCCGAGGGAGACCTGGGCGGCGGACGAGACCTCACGGAGGGTGCGGCCCTGACGCTGGCGGGCGCCACGAAGCACGTCCCCGATCTCACGACGGAGCAGGATCATCGCCTTTCCCCCCTTCCCAGGTCCGGTCGACGTAGCACTACGGTACCCCGCCCGTGCGACAGACAACGACCGGGGCGGCTGCTGAGTGCTCTTTGCCATCACACCTGACCCAACGCGCCGCCCACCGCGCTTGTTCCCCCCGGTCCCGTGCGGGCCGTCACGACCGCGAGCGCGAGCTCGAGCGCCGCGTCCCGGGCCGCCGCCCGGACCTGGCCGCGGTCCCCCGCGAGCTCGAGGCCGCGAACCTCCTCATGGGCCCCGAGCACCGCCGCGACGAACACGGTCCCGGGCGGGTGACCGTCCTGCGGACCGGGACCCGCGACCCCCGTCGTCGCGAGCCCGAGGTCGGCGTGCACGAGTGCCGCGACACCGCGCGCCATCTCGAGCGCGACCTCGGGGTCGACCGCCCCTCGGTGCGCGAGCAGCCCGCCGTCGACCCCGAGCAGCTCTTCCTTGACCTCGGGCGCGTACGCGACGACACCTCCCCGTAGGGTGCGCGAGGCCCCCGGGACGTCGACGAGGCTCGCCTGCACGAGACCCCCCGTGAGCGACTCGGCGACCGCGACCGAGAGCCCACGCGCGACGAGCGCGTCGACCACCTGAGCCGCGAGCCTGGTCACGTGCCCGCGACCTCCCGCTGCGCACGGCGCGCCCGCACGCCCCGCACGAGGTAGTCCGCACCTGTCGCGACCGTGATCGCGACCGCGAGCCACAGGACGACGTCGGCGACCCTCGCCACGACGACCGGCAGGTGCGTGAGCGGGAGCAGGAGCAGACCGATCGCGACCGACTGCACGACCGTCTTGACCTTCCCCCCGCGCGAGGCGGGCACGATCTGCGAGCGCAGGAGTGCGAAGCGCCACAGCGTGATGCCGACCTCCCGCCCAAGGATCACCACCGTGACCCACCACGCGACCCGGTCCTGCGTCGAGAGCAGCACGAGGGCGGCGCCCACGAGCAGCTTGTCGGCGATCGGGTCGAGCACGACCCCGAGCGGGGTCACCTCGCCACGCGAGCGCGCGAGATGACCGTCGAGCCGGTCCGTGAGCGCCGCGAGGACGAACAGGCCCGTCGAGACGAGCCGCCACGCGACGTCGTCGTCGGCGGCCTCGAGCAGCGTCCACGCGAAGATCGGCACGAGAGCGATGCGCCCGAGGGTCACGGCGTTCGCCGGGGTCCACGTCGCTGCCTGTGCCACGCAGCCAGCCTAGTTGCCCTCCCGGACCGTTCCGACGAGGCCCGCACCCGAACGTCTATCGTTCGGGTGTGGCCAGGCACGCACGCAACCCCCGACGCAGCGCCGTCGTCCCCCGGGCCCTCGCCGCTCTCGCCCTCGTCGCAGCCGTGGGCGCGGGCGCAGCGGTCGCCGGGACCGGTCTCGTCCCGTGGCCATCTGGGAGCAAGCAGGCCGACGCCCAGGCCTCCCCAGGTCCCGCCGAGCACGCCACGACCTCCTCACCTCCGGCGACGCCGACCCCGACCCCGAGCCCCACACCCACGCCCGAGCCGGACAGCGAGCTGACGATCGTCGCGACCGGCGACCTGCTCACGCACATGGCCGTCAACACCTCGGCACGAGACGGCGCCGGCTACGACTTCGGCCCCCTGCTCGCCCCGCTCGACGACTGGGTCGCAGGAGCCGACCTCGCGCTGTGCCATCTCGAGGTGCCGCTCGTGCCCGAGGGTCGCGGCCCGTCCGGCTTCCCGATCTTCGGCGCGCCGCGAGAGCTCGCCCAGAACCTCGCCGACCAGGGGTGGGACGGCTGCTCGACCGCGTCGAACCACTCGGTCGACCTCGGGTTCCGGGGCGTGGAGTCGACGCTCGACCTGCTCGACGAGGCGGGGCTCGGCCACGTCGGTACCGCGCGCAGCGAGGCCGAGGGCGCAGCGCCCCAGGTGTACGAGCTCGAGCGGCACGGTCGCACGACCCGCATCGCCCACCTCGCCGCGACGTACGGCACGAACGGCATGCCCGTCGACGCCGACAAGCCGTGGTCGGTCCAGCTCATCGACACCGAGCAGATCGTCGAGCAGGCGACCGCGGCGCGCGAGGACGGCGCGGACCTCGTGCTCGTGTCGATCCACTGCTGCGTCGAGTACGTGACCGAGCCGACCGACCAGCAGGTCCAGATCGGGCAGGAGCTCGCCGACTCGGGCGTCGTCGACCTCGTGATCGGTCACCACGCGCACGTCCCCCAGCCCGTCGCCCGCCTCGAGGGCGGCCCGCACGGGGACGGGATGTGGATCGCCTACGGGCTCGGCAACTTCCTGTCCAACCAGGACGGGGCATGCTGCAGCTCGCGGACCGACTCGGGGCTCTGGCTCACCGCGCACGTGCGGCACCCCGACGACGGCCCGGCCCGGGTGAGCGAGGTCGAGTGGACCGCGGTCACGGTCGACCGGCGCGGCGGGCACCGCACGCACGCGCTCGCCGAGATCGCAGACGGCGGGGGCTCGCTCAGCGCCGAGGAGGTCGCCGCGCGTCACGGACGCGTGCTCGAGGCCGCGGGCGACGAGGCCCCCGAGCGCACCGAGCCGACCGAGGCCACGGGTCCCCCGCCCGTCGTCGTGCCGCGCCCCCGCTAGTCGAGCGCGCCCTCGGGCTGCGCACCCCCGAACAACCAGCCCTGGCCGTAGCGCCACCCGTTGTGGTGCAGGAAGTGCGCCTGCTCCTCGGTCTCGATGCCCTCGGCGATCGTGATCATGTCGAGCTCGCGCGCGAGCGCGCCGAGCGCCCGCGACACGCGCGCCGCAGCCGGGTCCTCGGGGATGCCGGCCGTGAACGACATGTCGAGCTTGACCCCGTTGACCGGCAGGTCCCGCAGGTAGGACAAGGGCGAGACCCCCGTGCCGAAGTCGTCGAGCAGGACGGGGATGCCCGCCGCGCGCAGCTGCGTGAGCTCGTGCCGCACGCGCGTGCCCGCGTCGACGAGCGAGGTCTCGGTCAGCTCGATCACGAGCCGCCCCGGGGCGACCCGGTACTTCGAGCTCTCCGCGAGCAGCCGCGCCGCGAACTCTCCGTCGCCGAGCTGGTCGGCCGCGACGTTGACCGAGACCCAGCGGGACTGGTC
>Ga0123333_10005191_pt1 | contig 11847 bp, 1 predicted proteins | sample BioC12SIPDNA_3_FD_89957 | JGI IMG/M metagenome (GOLD analysis project Ga0123333, IMG submission 89957) | Anaerobic biogas reactor microbial communites from Washington, USA - Biogas_R2_B C12 SIP DNA | ecosystem: Engineered > Bioreactor > Anaerobic > Unclassified | place: Washington, USA...
TGGAAGACGAGGATTCGTCGATCGTGCTCCCTTATGGGCAGTTTCTGGAAATGTGGGATCGGCTGGTCCAGCCCGTACAACCGCCCGTCAAGCCGCCGGTCAACGGGGTAATCACACATGCCGACTATGTCGGCACGGTCAAGGGCGAACTGGTCCACCTGGAAGCGACGTTGGACGTCGAGGTATTGGGTGCCGAGTGGGCTCGTTTGCCGGTGCAGTTCGGCGACGCCGCGATCGGTTCGGCGCGGGCGGAAGACGAAGCCGTGCTGCTGCGCGGCGTCGGCCAAGGGCAATACGAACTGCTCGTCCACGGAGAAGGTAAACACCGGATCAAGCTCAGTCTGATGACGGCAGTGAAGTCGGCCACCGAGGGACGGAGCTTCACGGTCGAGTGTCCGGCCGTGGGAGTCAGCAACCTGGAATTGGTGATACCGGAGAAGGATCTGGCGGTGCAAGTCGATCCGCAGCGGGCTTTGGAACTGCGGCCTGGCGAGAAGGATGCCACGCTGGTACGAGCGGTTTTGGGGGCCGCCACCCGCTTCACCGTCAGTTGGCAACCTAAGACGGGCGGTGCCGACCAGGCTGCCGGCTTGGCGAACGTCACCGATACGATTGCCGTCGACGTGGGCGACGGCGTTGTCCACACTCACGCGCTGTTCGACTACCAGATCCTGCGCGGATCATTGGGTGAACTGACGATCGAGTTGCCGGCCGACCAGCGGCTGCTTGACGTGCAGTCGCGGGGACTCCGCGACTGGCAAACCGAGACGATCGACGACCGCCAGCAGGTCAAGGTGCGATTGCACGCGCCGGCCAGCGACACGATTCGCCTCGAGCTGCGCACCGAAATGCCGCTGCCCGACGAGGCTTTTCGGGTGGGACAGGTTCGCGCGGTGGGCGCGGCGAGGGAAAGCGGGGTTCTGGCCGTCCGCAGCGCCGAAGACGTGGGCCTTGAATATGTGGAGCGTGAGTCGATCACGCGCATCGACGCCGCCGATGCCCCGGAAACCTTGCGGAAAGTAGGCGGCACTTTCTACAAGTTCTTCCGGCCCGACCACACACTCTCGCTGGTCGCTTCCCCGCTGCAACCCCGCATCATCGTCGATAGCCATCTTTCGGTGCTGTTGGACAAGGCGCGGGTGACCACGCGCGGGCAGTTTCGTTGCGAGGTGTCGCGGTCGGGGATCTTTTCGCTGGCGCTGCGGCTGCCGGGCGCGTTTCAAGTCGACGAGGTCCGCGCCGACTCGATGGAGCGTTTCGAAGTTGCCTCCGCGAAGGACGGTCAAACGCTGACCGTCTATTTCACCAAGAAGCTGCTGGGCGAGTTTGCGATCCATGTCACGGCCAGCCAGGCTCGCGACAAACCCGCCGGCGAATTGGCGCTGCCGCTCTTGGAGCCGCTCAATGCGACACGTGAACAGGGTCTGGTCGCCGTGATTGCCCGGGAATCGCTGGAGGTAAAAACGGATGCCTCGCAACTGGAGGCGGCGCGGTCCGCCACGCCCGAGGAACTGGCGTCGCGGGGGTTCCAGCCGCAACCGCCCGCTGGTTCGACGCTGGCCGCGGCGTTTTCGTTCGTCACGAGGCCGGTCCGTATCGTGCAGGCGATTACCGAGCGGCCGCGACGAATGTTGGTTCTTGTTGGTACGGTCGCTCACGTCAAGGAAGACGTGGTGCAGGTTGTTACGTCGCTGGACTATCAAATTCAGTTCGCCGGGACCGACACGTTCCGCCTGGCGGTGCCCGCGGCCGCGTCCGATCGCCTGCAAATCGAGGGAGACGGCATCAAGGAGCGTCGCAAGGCGGGCGAGGCGAGCGACGACGGCACCGTCGAATGGACGATCGTTTTGCATTCCGAAGCGTTGGGCCGGGTCGCGCTCACCGCAACGTACGATGAGAAGATTTCCATTCCCGAGCGGGGTACGCAGTTCGAACTGAAACCTATCCGAGCGCTGGACGCCGATCGGGAAACCGGCGAAATCGCCGTTCATAAGGATCGCGCCCTATCGATCGAGTCGGCGGCGACGGGACTGGAGGAAATCGATCCCCGCGAACTTTCGCAGCACTCCGGCGCGACCCAGCCGTATCTGGCCTACCGCTATTACCAACATCCGGCTGGATTGACGCTGAGTGTGACGAAACACGAGCTTCAAGACGTGGTAAGAACCATCGTCCGCCGCGCGTATATCGAGGCCGTTGTGACGGAAGACGGCCCGGTAACGGTGCGCGCCCGATACGATTTGAAGTCGAGCGAGCGGCAGCGTCTGGCGGTTCGCCTTCGCAGCCCGCGCATCTTGGGCGTCAGCGTGGCGGGACAGACCGTGGCCCCGGAGAAGGCGCCCGCCACCGCGGCCGGAGATTCCGAGGATAAGGCGTATTTCATCAACGTTGCGAGGGCGGCCGACTCGGATGAACCGTTCGAGATCGCCCTGGTCTACGAGATGCCACCTGGCGATGAAGGGCTGAATACGTCGGGCGAGTTGCATCTGCCGCTTCCGCAGTTCGAGGAAGGGGTGAAGTTTCAAAAGGTGTACGTGCGTCTCTGGGTGCCGCAGGACTATCGCCTGGTGGGCGACCCCGGTGGATACACCAGCCATATCGGCGTCGGACTTTGGGACTCGCGCGCGATCAACCAGGCGGCCGACAATCCTGACGGTTGGTTTACCGAGGATGCCTCATCGTTCGACTTTCAGGTGGGCGGCACGACCTACCTGTTCAGCAGCCTGACCGGTCCCCGGGAGTTGACAACCGGCTACTGGCACATCCCCACGATGACCACCCTCGGCAGTCTGCTCGTACTGGCGATTGGAATCGGACTGACGAGGTTCTCGCTGGAGACGAAGGTGTTCTGGGTACTGGTGATGGTGTTCGCCCTGCTGTTTGTTGGGCTGTTTCGGCCGTCGCCGGTCTATAGTTGGCTGCTGGCCGCGCGCCTGGGGATCGCCGGTGTGGTCGCCATCTGGCTGGTTGCCTGGCTGTTGTACGCTCGTCGCACGGCAATCGCGGCATCGACGCCGTTCGCCGAACTTGCGACCCCGCTGCCTGCCGAAGTTGTCGCGGCCGGGAAAAGCCCATTTGGCGACTCGCCTGCCGCGGATCGTCCCGAGGAGGCGACCGGCAAAGCGGAAGGAGGCGGCGATGACAACCGATAGCCGCCAGAAACTCGCGAAGGGGTCGGGAGTCGTTTTTCGAATTGGCCTCACCGCGGGGCAGGTTGGCAACCTGCCTTTGATCGGCGTGAAAAATAGGCAGGCCGCAAACTTGCCCCACAACGATCTGCTGTCGTGCCGGCGGGCGGTTTCTTTTCTTTCGCCATTGCTTCTTCGGATAGGCATCGCGCTGCTGGGGCTGCTTCCCTCTTCGGCCAACTCCCAAATCGCGCAGGGGCCACCGCGAATTCGTCATGTGTACATCCCGGCGGATCAATTGAAGGTGTTGTTCGACGGCCCGTCCAAGGGCGTACTGATGCGTCGCGAGAAGATCCTGTCGCTGTGGCGGGAAGCGCGGCGTCGAGGACAGACCGAGGCGCTGCCGCCGGCGGATGCGGTGTTGGCCGAGGCCCATTACGAGGCACACCTGGACGAACATCAGTTGCGTGTCAGCGGGCGGATCCGGATCGCGAAACTTCGGGGAGACTGGCAGACGGTCGATCTACCTTTCGGCGGAATGGCGATCGAGTCGGCGCAATTGGGCGGTCGAGCGGCCCGGCTCGGCTTGAAGGACGACGGAACCCTCTTTCTCTTGCTCAAGGAACAAGGCCAGGCCGAACTGGAACTTCAAATGGCGGCCCCCCTGGCGAGCAAGGGCGGGGATCTGGCGACCACACTCAAATTGCCACCGGTAGCGGCATCGGAGATCCTGGTTCGGCTTGACGAAGGCAAGCGACTGCAGTTGGGTGAAACGGCGCTCCCATCCGACGGCGGCGAGAACGGGCTGCAGACATTTCGCATCGCCGTCGGGCAGACGGGCCTGGCGCCGCTGTTGATATCCGATTGCTCCGCGGGCGGCAATCGGACGCCTCTGGTCTTCGCCGACAGCCGCTCGACCGTCCGCGTCGAACCGGCCGGGCTTCGCTGGGAAGCCGTCCTCGATCTGGATGTCTACGCCCGTGCCACCGACACCTTTCAGCTTGAGGTTCCCGATTCCGTGGAGATTGCGGAGGTCGATTCGCCGCAGCTCAATCAGTGGACTACCGCAGAGCCGAACGACGGCAAGTCGACGCTCACGCTGACCTTCCACAAGCCCGTGCTCGGCCGCCGCGCCGTTCGTTTGCTCGCCTTGACACCCGCCGTGGCCGACGAGTGGGCCGTTCCAACGTTGAGGCTGCTCGACGCCGCAGCACATGTCGGCAAAGTCGTGGTGCATCCCTCGCCGTCGTTGCGCGTTGAAGTGGGCGACATGGCCGGCATCCGGCCCGAGTCGCTGGAAGGCGCCTCGGCGAGCGGCGCCGAGACGGGCAGCGGCGATCCGTTGGGGTTTGCCTTCTGGGACGAGAACTTCCGATTGCCTCTGCGGGTGACGCCGCGGCGGCGGATCGTGCAGGCATCGGTGGCGACCCTGGTGGAAGTCGACCGCACCGGTCTGGAATTGCGCGGCGGAGTCACCATCTCGCCGCGCCACGCGCCCCTGTTCGATGTCGAAATGCAGTTGCCGCGAGGCTGGGAAATCACGTCGCTGCTCTGTGGCGACCAGGCCGCCAAGTGGGAATCCGGCGACACAGCCGCCGATCAGCGGCTGCAATCGGTGCGATTCGATTTGCAGCAGCCCTTGGAGCCGGGCAAGTTGGTGGAAATCTCACTGACCGCGCACCAGCATCCCCGGGATTGGCTCGAGCAGGACGAGGGTTTCCGTGAAGTGCCTTTGCCCGAGTTGCGACTGGTCGGCGCTGACGAGGTGGAAGGGACGATGCTGGTGCGAGCCCCGCCGGACATCGATTTGCTGGTGTCCGACTTGTCCGACGATTTGCAACCGGTGGCGGCCGACCGATCGCCCGCCGCGTCGGTCGCGGATGTGGGGACGGCGCTGCAATACCATTACCAGGACGACGCCCGCGTCAGCGGACGGCTTCAGGTCCGGACCGTAGCGGCGAAGGTCTCGGCGGAAACGCTCGCGTTTGTCCGGCTGGACCGAGGCAAACTCGACGTCCACTACCAACTCGACCTCCATGTCCGTCACGGCAGAATCCGGCAAGTCGGTTTCACTTTGCCGGCCGCCGTTGGCGAGAAGGTGCAAATCGCCGCGGTCGACTCGGCGGCGCGGGTCATCGAACAGCGGCATGCTCCCTTCGCGGGCGACGGCGGAGCGGACGGCCGACGATTCTTGTGGCAGATTGTCTTGGACCGGTCCGTGACGGGCGACCTGACTCTGGCGGTGGATTTCTCGCAGACACTTTCCCAGCAGGCCGCTGCCGATGCGACCACGAAATCGGCCGCCCAGGTCGGTGCTTCCGTGACGGTTCCGGTCCTGGCGCTTGAGGGTGTTGCGCGTCAAAGCGGCATCGTGGCCGTGGAGGCGGCCGGCGACCAGCAGATCGATTACCGACCGGAGAACCTCCGTGACCTGGATCCGGCCGACGTGCGGAAACCGAGAGCTTACGCCCCCAGTCAGCGGATCGTCGCCGCTTACCAGTATCCACGTTTGCCGTATCGGCTGACGATCTCCGCCACGCGTCACACATCCGAACCGGTTCTCGGCGCCATCTGCGAATCGGCCGAAATCACCAGCGTCGCCGGGCAGGAGGGCCGGATGCGGCACCAGGCGCGGTTCCGACTGCGAAGCCACACGCTGCAGCAGGTGCCGATCACTTTGCCCGACACCGCCGACCTGTGGACCGTGATGCTCGACGGCGAACCGGTGGAGGTGCGGCGTCAACAAAACGCCTGCATTGTCCCCTTGCCGGCCCGGCAGTCCGATCTTGCCGCCAACGCCCGTGAGCTGACTCTGCTCTACGAAACGACCAGTCGTCGCCCGGCCGCCGGCGGATTCCTGCGGCGTCTGCGGCCCCAAACGATCCGCCAGGCGGCGCCGGAAATCGCCGTCACCACGTTGGGCACGACCTGGGATGTCTACCTGCCCGCGGAAATGGCCCTCGTGTCCAGCGAGGGGAACTTTGAGCCAGTGACACGGCTCACGCGTCCGGCCTTAGTAACCGGCCTGGCGGAATCGATTGCCGTGCGGAGCACAACCATGCTGCCGTGGAAGGTCGGCGGCCTAGTGGCCGCGATCGTCCTAGCTGGCTTTTTCGCGTTTCTCAGCAGCGGCAAGGGGTGCGGGGGCACGTTGGTCGAAACTCTCGTCGTGATCGCCGTAATCGGCATACTGATCGCCCTGTTGCTGCCGGCCACACAATCGGCGAGGGAAGCGGCGCGGCGGTCGCAATGTACCAACAACCTCAAACAGATTGGTCTGGCGCTGCACAATTACCACGATGTCCACGGGCAGTTTCCCCCTGCCGCCATCGGACCTTACGATGTGCCGCGCCAGCGGCAGTTCAGTTGGATGGTGGCGATTCTGCCCTTCTTGGAACAACAGCCACTGTACGACAAGCTCCGTCTCGATTTGCCCTGCGATCACCCGCACAACGCGGCAGTCCTCCAGATCTCTCCCAGCGCGCTGTTCTGCCCGTCCGATCCGTCGCCGTCGGCAACGCTGGAAGGATTCCTCAAGACCTCCTACGTGGCCGTCACCGGCGCCGATTCCACCTACGGTTCCGGCGATACGCGCGGGGTCATCGGGTTCGACCGTGGGCTGGCTCTGGGTGAGATCGTCGACGGCGCCGCCAACACCGTGATGGTAGCGGAAGTCGTCGACGGCGGCCCCTGGTTCGCGGGCGGCAGCGGCACGGCGCGGCGAATCGACGACTGGATTCAAAAGAAAACCTGGAGTCACCATCCCGGCGGAGGAGTGTTTCTGCTGGCGGACGGGTCCGTTCGCTATGTCGCCACGACCACCGAACCACATTTCCTTCGCCATATGGCCACCGCCGCCGGCAGAGATCACGTCGAAGACGAATACGTCGACAAGGCCGACACGAAAGCGGAGGTGGCAACCGCTGCGGAAGCCGAACCGCTGGGGCCGGCGCCAGAGTCGCCGCAAGAGAAGCCGTCGTCCCGGGCGCCGGCACAATCGCCCGTTCCAAGCGGTACAGGCGCAAGGCTTTCGCTCCGCGTGGCGCTGGAGACGGATGGGCCGGAAGCGATCCGGTTTCGTCGCGAGACCGGATCGGGAGAACTGGTGCTCGGCCTTCAGGATCGAACTTTTGCATTCTTGCTGCAATGCTGGATGGTTGCCGCCGCGGCACTGGCTGCCTGGATCGGGCGACGCCTCTCCGGTCCCCGCCAGGCCATGGCACTGGTAATCGCGCTCACTTTGCCGGTCGGCTTATCGGGGCTTGTTCCGTTGGCTTGGACTCCACTGCTCGACGGAATGTTGTTGGGCGCCGTGGCGGCAGGGTGTTTGTGGGCAGTTTTGAGAGTGAACTCCTCGGTCGCGATGTCCGGCGGCACATCCACGGCCGCGGCGCTGGCAATCGGCGCCAGTCTTCTGCTAACGGACGCGAGTCTGGCCGACGAACCCTCCAGCGCGACCCCGCCGCCAGGTAGGGTGGAATTTATTCCACCCGCCCCGAACAAACCCAACCCCGCGAACATGCCCGCGCGGCCCGCAGCAATTGCCGATAAAACGCCCGATCCCCCACAATCTCCTTCTCCCAACCTCACCCTCTTTATTCCCTACGACACCGACGACGGCAAACCGTTGCAGCAGACGCAGGTCTACCTGCCGCACGACGAGTTTCTGCGGCTGTGGAAACAGGCCCATCCGGAGAAGCCCGAGATCGCCGGCCCCGATGTCCGAGCGGTTGTCAGTCACGCCGAGTACACCGGCGTGCTTCAGAGCGACGTCGCTCGCTTCGACGGCCGGCTGGTCGTTCACCATTTCGACGATCGCTGGGTTTCCGTCACGCTGCCGCTCGGCGGAGTCGCCTGGGAGAAGATTGAGATCAACGGCCGTCCCGCCACACTCGCCGAGGGCGGTCCGACGGCGATCTACCTCGCAGAACCCGGCCCGCAGGTGGTCGACGTCCGCTTCAACGTGCCGGTGCGTCGATTGGGCGCAACCGGGCAGATGATGGTGCCTCTGGGCGCCGTGCCTTCCGGACGTCTGCTGTTTCAACTGCCGGCCGATGATTTGGACGTTCAGGTCGGCGGATGTCCCGGCGGCTGGCGGCGGCAGACCGCGGCTCCCGGCGAACGGCGCGCGGCGGACGAACCGCGGGGCGACCTGGTCAGTATCCCACTCGGCGCCGCCGGCGATCTCTCCATCCGTTGGCAGCCGAGGCAAGTGGAGGCCAGCGCGGATCAATTAGTCCACGTGGATCAGTCACTTCTGGTCGAGGTGCTCGACTCGGGTGTCCACTTGCGGAGCAGGTTCGATTATCGGGTTCAGCAGGGGGCTCTCGACAAGATCGAGTTCCGTATCCCGTCCGAGTTGGCCGTGCGTCGCGTCCAGGGCGCGGAAGTGGCCGATTGGTCGATCGAATCCGATCAGGCCACCGGGGCCGATCCTCCGGCGCGGCGACTCGTCGTCTCCCTGAAGACGGAACTCTCGACCGCCGCCGTCGACGTCGATGGTTTCCGCCACGGCCGAGAAATGACGGGGGCCATCGACATCCGTGGGCCGGAGCCGATCGGCGTGGTTCGGGAAACCGGGCACGTGGCGATCGGTTGCGCGAAGTATTTCCGCGTCCGCGTCGACCGGACGGAGCGATTGGATCAGATAAACCACGTCGGACTGGAACTGCCCGAGAAACCCGACGAGGGTTGTGCCTTGTTGTCCGCCTATCGCTACACCTCGCGGCCGTGGCGGCTGCAACTGCAAGTCGAGCGGCTTCAATCAAGGGTGGAGGTATCGGACCGCACGTCTGTCGCGATATCGGAGCGCCAGGCAACGCTGCAAAGCCTGCTGACGGCACACGTCAGCGGCGCCCCGCTTCGGTCCTTGGCGCTGCGGCTGCCGGCGTCGCTGCGGGTATCCCAAGTGCAGGTTCCTCCCGGAGCCGACTGGTTCCTCGATGGCGACCAAGAGGGCCGGCGGTTGAAAGTGACGTTGAACGAACCGGCTATCGGAAAGCTGGATCTGGCGGTGAACGGGACGCTGGTCCGCGACGCGAGCCAGGCGGAGTTCGACGTGCCGGGCGTCGCGGTGGAAGAGATCGAGGCCCACCGCGGTCAACTGGCAATTCACCTCGACGACGCTCTGGAAGCCGTCCTCGTCCGCGACGGCGGCGCCCGCGCGATCGATCCCGACGCCCTGGCCGACGACTTGCGGCCGGCCGGCGGCGGCCAGGTCCGCTATGCCTTTGAGTACGATTCTCCGCCGAAAGACCTTCGCTTGCGTCTGTCCGCCGCGCCGTCGCGGTCCAACGGCGGCGTCACCACGGTGGTCAGTGTACGCGAAGGCGCCGTGGCCTACATCAGCAACGTCGATTTCGAGATCCGGCAAGCCGGACGGTCGCGGTTTCGCATTGCCACCCCGTCGTGGCTCGGCGATGATGTCGAGTTGAAAGGTGAGCAGATCCGACAGATCCATTCCCAGCAAACCGGTGGCGAACGCATCTGGCAGATCCAGTTGCAGCAGCCGGTTCGGGACAGCTATCGGCTGCAACTGATGCAGACACTCCCCCTGCCCGACGACGGCGCCGTACAGGCCGCCATCGTGCGGCTTTTGGACGTGGAACGCTCGCAAAGCTACGTCGTCCTCGAAAACTTGACCGCGGATGAGATTGCCGCCACCGCCACGCGCGGCGCAACATCCATATCGATCAACGCGGTGCCCGAGGGTCTGACGGACCCGGTGCGGCGCCAGGCCGTCGCGGCGTATCGTATCGCTGACGGAGCCGCCCATCTGGCATGGCGGCGCCGCGTGCGAGAGCAGGAGTCCGGGCTGGTGGCCAGCATCAATCTCGCCGACTTGACGACCGTCGTTCATAGCGACGGTCGCTACCATGCTCGCGCCGCCTACAACATCCGCAACTTCACCTTGCAGTTTCTCGAATTGGAACTGCCGGCCAAGAGCCGGGTTTGGTCCGTCCATGTTTCCGGTCAGCCGGTGCGGCCGGCCACCGTCGTTCGCCAGGGCCGGCCCGTCACCTTGCTACCGCTGGAGAAGACTTCGGCGGGCGACTTTTCGTCGAAGGTCGTCCTGATCTACTCGGGCGATCTGGGAGCGCCGCTGCGGCTCTGGACGGAAGTGCGGCCGCCGGCGCCCCGCATCCTCAGCGATGTGCCCGTTTCGCGCACGCTCTGGACGCTGCTCTTGCCGCGCGAATACCAGGTGAGTCTCGTGAAAGGCGAGAGCAATCTGGAGGCAGTCGCCGCGGCATACCAGCAGCAGGAGCGGAAGTTGTCGTTCCTCGATGAAATGAGGCAGATGGTGCAGGTGGCCAGTTCCATGAGCGGGTCGGCCGCACGGTCGAAAGCGAAGTACAATCTCAAGCAAATCGGTTCCGCCTTGCAGGACTATGCCCAACAGAGCGCCGAGGTCGACGCGAGAAACGCTGCCGACGTTCGACAGCAATCGCAACAGATTGAATTGGACATCAAGCGTTTGGAGGATCTGAAGGTCGATGCCGCGCGAGGCGATGGCGATGCGAACTACTATTTCCGGCAGCAGTCGGGGCCGGCGGCGAGCGACCGGACCGGGGGCGATGCAGGACACATTCTTGAAAAGCTTTCCGAACTGAAGGTGACGGGCGACGAAAGTGTCGTGGCGGAAGGGGCGCAGAAGCGACCGCCGGATCAAGCCGGCGACCGTGCCGAGCAACGCGGCAGGTTGCGAGAGCAAGCGGCCGAGCAGCTCCAGCGGCTCCAAACGATGCCCGAGGAACCGGGCGCGACAACGGAAAAGGCCGTGCCGCAAGTACCTTCACCTGCATTGGAAGTAAAGGGGCAAGCGGTGGCAACGGACATGCCTCCGGCCGTTGAAGAACAAAGCGGGAAACCCTCATCCCGGGACGGGCAAGTCGCATTCATCACCCCGGCGGTCGGGACGGGCCACTTGTCGATCGACTTGGACCTCGCCTTCGTGGGAACCGCGCACCATTTCCGCAAACTCCACGGCGAACCGCGTCTTGTCGTTCGCGCGCGCCACGACAACCTGGCCCGCAGTCTGACGGCCATCCTCTGGGGCGGCTTCTGCCTGGCGCTGGCCGCCGTCGCAATTCACGGTCTGAATCGCCCCGACGCCGCCGCGGTCGCCTACCGGGCTTGGCCGTGGGCGGCCGCGATCCTGGGCGCCATCTGGCTCTTCCTGCTGCCGGCCGGCGTCTTCGGCTTGGCGCTCTTGGTGCCGGCATTCTGTGTACTGATTGGACGACGGCGAGTGCCATAGCCAGGTTGCCCAGCGAAGATCCCTATCGGAAACCGCTCCCGCTGAACGAGAGGGCGCGTCGGGCGATCCGGGCAATCTCTTGTTGGTGACGCGTTGTTTGTCATAAAACTGAGGGACTTAAGGTTCCTGGAACCTTCGCAGCCCCTGGACTCCTTGCCCATGGTTGAAAAGGAAAAAACAGGGAAAGAAAGCGGTGACGAGTCACGCGCACTCCAAAAAGGGGCTATCGATACAACCCTTGGGTCTGGATATACTTCTCCACCGCCCGCGGTGTCCAGTAGCGAATGCTGCGGCCGGCGGCGATGCGGCGACGGATCTCAGTGCTGCTGATGCCGATTTGAGGCATCTCGACCTGATGCTCCCGGAACAACTCGATCCGGTTTGAGGTCGTTACACCGCGGAGGACCGAAAAGTCGGGCTCGGGCGTTGCCGGGCGGCGGACCACCAGCGGGATCGCCA
>Ga0123333_10005194_pt1 | contig 11843 bp, 8 predicted proteins | sample BioC12SIPDNA_3_FD_89957 | JGI IMG/M metagenome (GOLD analysis project Ga0123333, IMG submission 89957) | Anaerobic biogas reactor microbial communites from Washington, USA - Biogas_R2_B C12 SIP DNA | ecosystem: Engineered > Bioreactor > Anaerobic > Unclassified | place: Washington, USA...
ACGATCAGTTCCCCGCCACTCGCCGGGGGATGGTGAACGAATACAGGCAGATAACCGCGCCGGTGGAGAGCAGGCTCCAGGGCGCCCAGGGCGGCGGATTGACCGTTTTTTGCGGACCGAGCTTGTCTTCCGAGTCGAACATCGACGTCGATGGGGGCGGATCGCCGCGCATCTTAAGCGAAACCTGCTCTACGCCCAAACATTCCACGCCCAATATCATCAAAAAGAAACCGATGGCCAGGAACATCGCACGCCACATGATTTCGGCCTCCGTCAAATACGTGATAATCGAAGTACGATTGAAGCGCGCCAAAATTGTTATTCCGGTGCGTCTCGAACGCTTGGCTGCAATCGCCACGTTTTTCGCGCATAACCGGCGGCTAAACGTGCGCGCCGCTACCTGAGATTGAAATCGACCTGCCTTCAGTTCCGGCTTCAACGTCCGGCCGGTTCGGCGGCCGCAACGGCGCTTGCGCGATCCAGTCCTAGCGGTCATGCGGAATGGAACGGGCGAAGCCGCCGCCGCCATCACGACTCCGGCAATGAAAAACGCCGCCGGCATTAAGTCGTTTATCGAACGGCGCGTCCGTAATGTTGTTCCGTTGATGACGGATGCGAGCAATCTCCCGAAAACTTGCATATTGCGACCGGCGTAAACTGCGTTGAATTAAGCACTGGCAACGAACCGATCGAGGATAGGGGGGGCGTATTGTCCGATCCCCGGTTGTTCGCTTCGACGACCTCTCATATAATCAAAATGGAGGGGGTTCGGCGAAAATCGCAATACTGGAACCATCGCGGCTCGGGCACTACGAACTACGGAGCAGCGTTGATTGAGCAATAAGCCACGAATCCTGCTGGTTTGCGAATCCCGCGAGAACGCGGCCCGTCTGTTGGCGCGCGCCGCCGATGGTCGCGATGTTCTAGTCGAAACGAATCCCCTGCGGGCGTTGGCCCACTTGACCCGCGAGCGGTTTGCCGGCGTTTACCTCTCATCGGAATATCTCCAAGAGGGCCTCAAACTCGGCAAGTTGCTGCAGAACGAGCAGATTCTCGAAGGAATGCCGGACGGCGTGGTACTGCTCGACACCGACAACTCGATTATTTGGTGCAACCGCCAGCTTTGCCGGTGGGCACACTGCGACGAGGTGATCGGCGCGAATTTTTACACGGCTTTGGGCAGTCCCGAAATCCTCGGACCCGACTTCTGCCCGTTCCATACGGCCTTGGCGACGGGCCAGGCCACCGGCTCGACGCTTCGCAGCGGCGAAAACCACTACTTCCACGTCCACGCCGTCCCGGTCCACGAGGCCGAAAGCGCTCCGCAGCATCTGATCGTCTCCGTCCGCGACGTTACCAACGAGGTGCATCAACAGCAGAAGATGGCGGCGATCCATCAGGCGGGCATGGAACTGGCCGACCTCTCGGCCGCCGAAATCGCCCACATGTCCGTCCAGAACCGCATCGAGCTGCTCAAGTCGAACATTCTCCACTTCACCCGCCATCTGCTCCACTTCGACGTTGTCGAGGTGCGGCTGCTGGACCAGAAGACCGGCAAGCTCGATCTGCTGCTTTCCAGCGGCATGGAATATCCGGAACGCGCTATCCCCGATCTTTTCGCCCAACCGCAGAACAACGGCGTGACGGGGTTCGTGGCGGCGACGGGCAAGAGCTATCTCTGCGAGGACACGGCCGAAGACCCCCTCTATTTGCCCGGTGCAAAGGGAGCGAAAAGCTCGCTCACTGCGCCCTTGATTTTGCACGACGACGTCATCGGCACCTTCAACGTCGAGAGCACCGAACCGAGGGCATTCAGCGAGAGCGACCTGCAATTCCTGGAAATCTTCTGCCGCGACGTGGCTGCCGCGCTCAACACATTCGAGTTGCTCGTTGCCGAAAAAGCAACCGCCGCCGCCGAAAGCGTCGAGGCCATCCATAGCGCCGTGGCTCTGCCGGTCGATATTATCCTCAACGACGCCGTTTGCGTGATGGAGCGTTACATCGGGCACGAGCCGGAAGTCGTCCGCCGCGTGCAGCGCATTCTCCGCAACGCCCGCGACATAAAACAAGTAATCCAAAAAGTCGGCCAGCAGATGGCCCCGGCCGAGGCGCTGCCCGCCACGATGCAAGTCGAGGAGCGGCCGGTGCTGCGGGGGCGGAGGATACTCGTCGTCGACGCCGACGAAAACGTACGCGCGGCCGCCCACAATCTGCTCGAACGATACGGCTGCATCGTCGAGACCGCCCGCGACGGCACCGAAGCGCTCTATCTGGTCCGCGCCTCGTCGGACAGCGAGTACGACGTAATGATCTCCGACGTGCGACTGCCCGACATGACCGGTTATGAGTTCATGTTGAAGCTGCAAGAGTTCATCGAATCGCCGCCGCTAATTCTCATGACGGGCTTCGGCTGGGACCCCGGCCATTCGATCGTCAAGGCCCGGCAGGCCGGACTGCAAGCCGTGCTCTACAAACCGTTCCGGCTCGATCAATTGCTCGAAGCAGTCGAACAAGTGATCGGCAGCCCCCGTCCGGTGACGAACGGCTAACGCCGCGGTAGCTCGCGCCACTCGCATTTGCAGCAGACGTATTATCGAAACGTGTCGGCTTGCTCAAGGATGGATCACCGCTTTACTGCCTGCTATTGCTTGTCTTCTTCGTCCGAGCCGGAAAACTTTGTCAGTGCGTCCTGCAGGCCGCTTGGCAAAGGGAGTCCGCCGGTCAACTCGCGAACGGCGTCGGCGTGCATCCGTTTGCCCTTCTCGACGGCCTGGTTGACGGCCGCCACGACGAGGTCTTCGAGCAGTTCGCGGTCGTTCTGTTCGAACAATTTCGGGTCGATACGGCATCCGAGCGCTTCCATGACGCCGTTCATTTCGATTTCGACCATGCCTCCGGCGGCCGTTCCGGTCACGCGGCGTTTTTTCATTTCCTCGGTCAACTGTCCCATCTGGCCGCCGATCTGCTGGGCCTGTTTTAGAATGGAACCCAAATTGGCGATTTCCTTGAACACGATAATTATTCCCTTTGTGAATTTAAGTTGTCTTCCACGCGGACGGGCTGGGCGTCGAATAGCTCGCTCGCCCGGCGAACGAACGGATTGCCGGCCGCTTCCTGCAATTGCGAGCGCATCGGCAGCGACTTTTGCGGCGATTCGAGCCGTGCGGGCGCGGCCTCCGCAACGGCAAACTCCACGCGAATCGGCCGGCCGACGATCTGCAACAACGCCTGCTCGAATCGGGCAATGTTCTCCGCCCGCTCGCAGATATCCTTCGCAATTCCATAATCCCACTTGAGCGAAACGACCAGACGATTCGGGGCGACGAACGAGATCGACTCGAACTGCCGGGCGTGTTCGACCAACATGCCGGAAATCCGCGAAAGAACTAAGTTCCAAACCACAATCGCGTTGTCGGCCGTCAGCTCGACGGCCGCGTTGGGGGCGGCATCCTCGGGCGGCGGCGCCGAATCGCCCGATGCCCTGGAGTATCCTAACGGCTCGGCTTTTTTTTTTGCCAAAGGCGTCGGCGGGCCGGCCGGTCTGGCCGGCGGCGCGCCGCCGGGTTGACCCGCCGCCCCGGACCGCAATTCACCGATCAACTCGGAAAGCTCGTCGAACCGCTCCAGCCGGCTGATTCTGACCAGCGCCAGTTCGGCCAGGATTCGCCCCTGGGTGCTGTATTTCATGCGGGAGAGCGTCTGGTCGAGTATTTGCAGGACGGCCAGCAAGGTGTCCAGCCCCCATTGTTTTCCCAATTCCGCCACGCGTTCGGCCGCCGATGGCGAGGTAAACAGGAACGAATCCGGCTTGCATCCGACGGCCGCGGTCATGCAGTCGCGGAGGTAGCCGAAAAGCTGCTCGATCAGCAGTCCGGCGTCGACGCCCGCGGATACCGCGCCGTCCAGTTCCGCCAGCGCGGCGGCCGGATCGCGTTCGACCAGCGCGCCGACCAGGGCGGCCAGCCGCTCCTCGCCGGCCGTGCCCAACATTCCATGCACTTCATCGACCGTAATCCGTCCCGACGAAAACGCCAGCAATTGCTCCAGCAGCGATTGGCTGTCGCGCATCGAACCGGCGGCGCGTCGGGCGATGATTTCCAGCGCCTCGGAATCGGCCTCGACCCCTTCGGCCTCGGCAATCTGTTCGAGCCGCTTGAGAATCGAGCGGGTCATTATGCCCGCAAAATCGAACCGCTGGCAACGCGAGAGAATCGTGATCGGGATCTTCGTCGGCTCGGTCGTGCAGAAGATGAACTTAACGTGTTCGGGCGGTTCTTCGAGCGTCTTTAGCAAGGCGTTGAATGCCTCGCGGGTGAGCATGTGGACTTCGTCGATGATGTAGATTTTGTAACGCGAGCGGCTGGGGCGCACGCCGGCGTTCTGACGCAACTGGCGGATTTCGTCGATTCCCCGATTGCTGGCGCCGTCGATTTCCAGCACGTCAACGTCATCGCCGGCACTGATGCTCGAACAAGCATCGCACTGGTTGCAGGGGTTCGTCGTCGGACCTTGCACGCAATTGAGCGCCTTGGCCAGGATTCGGGCGGCCGAGGTCTTGCCCACCCCGCGCGCGCCGGTAAAAAGATACGCATGGCCGACGCGGTTGCTCGAAATCGCATTGGCCAACGCCTGGGAGACGTGTTCCTGGCCGATCAGCTCGTCGAAGGCTTGCGGGCGGTATCGGCGCGCTACGACGACGTATCGGCGCGGATCGGCGCCGGCAGCGGCAGTTTCGGCGTTGGCGGATGCTGAAGGCATTGGGGGCTGGGGGCCGGGGATTGGAGCGGATCGAAAAACAATCGTCCCCAACGCCAACCTCTAATCCCCAATCCCTAATCCCTTCGTGACGCGGTCCCGAATGAGAGACCCCGCGCACCTGATGGTAACCGTTTATGGCTGCTGACTTTCGCCCCTGACCAGGTTCACGGGCCACCATTGCGGGGGCCCCTCATTCGAAACCGAGGCCCTCAAACTTAAACATGTATTTGTACGCTATTTGACGTGAATCGTCAAAGGGGGGCAAAAGGTCTACGATCTGAAAATCTCCAAGCGGGACTTGTTGCCGGCCATCCGCAAAGCCGTCTGGCCGCTGCGCGAAGCTTCTTGAAGGGCGAAGGTGTTTGGTCGACGATATGATCGTGTAACTACACGGCTCAGTTGCCCGATAATATGCTTCTGAAACGGATTGGCTTTTCTCATGGCGGGTCGTAACCGCCGGGCATCCAAGGGTTGCAGCGGCAGATGCGCCAAATGCCCCGACACGAGCCGCGAACGGCGCCGTACTTCCGCACCGACTCGATGAAATAGACGCTGCAGGTCGGCTCGAATCGGCAACGCCGTCCAAGCAACGGGCTAAGCGTCCATTGATACGCTCGCACGAGACCGATCAACGTGAGGCCGGGTATTTTCAGAATCCATCGCATGGAATCAATGTTCAGCGTTGCAAAGTTCAGCATTGCAAACACTCTTTCATTTTAACTCCGCGCGGGGATTCGGCAAAGGCGGCGATTCGCCGGCTTTTTCCAGCTTTCTCGCCGCCTGTCGGGCCAAATGCACGAGCGACTCGCGCAATTCGCCTAGCGGCGGCGCAGGGCCGCGAGGTACGACGATCAGGTCGACGCCAACGGGCAATTGCGGACGGGAAAGCCGAAAGGACTCGCGAAGCAGACGCTTCCAGCGATTGCGGACGACCGCGCCGCCCAGCCGGCGCGAGGCCGATATGCCCAGCCGAGGATGCGGCAAGCCGTTGGGATGCGCGAATACGACTATCAGCCGGTCGGCCGTTCGGCAACGGCGGCGATACGCCCGCTGATAATCGGACGTTTTTACGACTCGATACCGGGCGAGGAATCGGCTGTGGGACATCACGTCTCGGTCAATCTGGGTTGCGGACAAGCGGGTTTATCGTCGGTTTACCACCGCAGGTCGGAGCGGGGATTTTGCGAATAACGGCGATCGATCGATTGGATAGTATGTTTATCTTCGTCGCTAAGCGTTTTGGGTAGAACAATGCTGATTTCGGCCAGCAGGTCGCCTGGGGGGGCGTTTTTCGGTTTCACGCCGTGACCTTTCACGCGGAGTTTCGACCCGCTCGACGTTCCGGCGGGGATGCGGAGCGATACGACGCCGTGCGGAGTGGGCAGGTCGATCTTTGCCCCGGCGGCGGCCTCGCCCAGCGTTACCGGCACGCGGACGTGCAAATGATTGCCGCGACGGGAGAACGCGGCGTGGGGCTTAACGCGAATGGTTAGCAGCAAATCGCCCGGCTTGCCGCCGCGGGAGGCCGGCTGGCCGTGTCCGCGGATGCGGATTTTCTTGCCGTCCTCGATGCCGGGCGGGATTTTCACCGACAAATTTTCGGTTTTGCCTCTGGGCCGTTGGATGGAAATTTCCACTTCCCCGCCGATGATCGACATATTGAAGGGAATTTCCAACTCCTGGTGCAAATCGCCCCCTTTTTGCGGCGCGGCGGCCGGCTTGCGAGACCGCCCGGCGGTGCGGCGGAAATGGCTGAAGATATCGCCCATCCCGCCGGGCGTTTCCTGGCCAAACTTTTCGCCGAGGAATTGGCTCAGGTCGATGTCCTCGAAGTTGAATCCGCCGGGTCCTCCGCCGGGCGGCATGCCTCCGCCGGGCGGCCAACTCCAGGTATACGCGCCGCGCGGGTCGCCCCCCTCGCGGCCATCGAACGCGCTGCCGTATCGGTCGTACATCTCGCGTTTTTCCGGATTGTTCAGCACCTCGAACGCGGTTTGCAGCTCCTGAAACTTCGTTTTGGCTGTTTTGTCGTCGGGATTCATGTCGGGGTGATATTTCCGCGCCAACTCGCGATAGGCCTTTTGGATTTCGGCCTGCGAGGCGCTTCGCGGCACCCCTAAAATATTGTAATAATCCTTTTCCATTTCGCCGCTTATGCCCTTCCGCTGGATTAACCGTTCGATCAGTCCAACTCGTATTGTATGGTTGGAGGCGGGGTTTCATCAAGCCGTCCACCCCCCCGGCCAGATTAAGGGGGCTGCCGTATGCTACATTTGTTCTGTTCCGCGCGCGTGAATTTTTTCCATGCAACACCATATTGTAGAACAACGGAATCATTCCGAAAGATGTTTGCCGAGCCGTCCATCCGCCGCCTCCCGCCGTTCCGCTGCACAACCTTTGCGTTGATTGCACTGGCGCTGATGGGACAAACTTCACAGGCCGCCGGGCAATTGGAGCTGATCGTCGTCGATACCGCGACCGGCGCACCGATACCTTGCCGCATTCATCTTACCGGCCCCAAGAAGAACGTCCGAAACATACCAAAAACTCCCTTTTGGCACGATCACAACGCCATATCGGGCAAGGTGCTGCTCAGACTGCCCAACGGCAATTACGAGTTTCTGATCGAGCGCGGACTCGAATACCTTTGGCGCAAAGGCCATTTCACCATCGAGAATCTGGCCGACGACTCTCAGCGGGTCGAGTTGCGGCGGTTCGTCGATATGTCGGCCGAGGGCTGGTATTCGGGCGATCTCGACGTGCGTCGCCCCGCCGCCGACGTCGAACTGCTCATGCTGGCCGACGACCTGCATGTCGCACAAGTCGTTTCCTGGACAAACGACAAATCGGCACGGGGAAACAAACCGCCCGAGGAGCCGCTGGTCTGCTTCGACGGCAATCGTTGCTATCATCTACTGGCCGGGGCGATCGCGAAATCGGGGACCGAGGTGCTGCTGTTCAATTTGACCGATCCGCTCGATCCGCCGGCCGCGGGCGAGTATCCGCCGCTGGCGAAGTTCCTGCTGCAAGCGCGCGAATCGGCCGACGTTTGGATCGACGCCGACCGGCCCTACTGGTGGGACTTGCCCGTGCTTATCGCCGCGGGTCAGGTCGACTCGATACAAGTGGCCGGCGGCAACATCCGCCGCGAGGAGACGATCAAGCACGAATCGGACGGCCGGCCGCGCGACCGGCTGCGTTATCCCGATCCTTGGGGCAACGCCCGCTGGGGACAGCATATCTACTACCAACTGCTCGAGGCCGGGCTGCGCGTTCCGCCGACGGCCGGCAGCGGATCGGGCGAAGCGCCCAACCCGATCGGATACAACCGCGTCTACGTTCGACTCGACGGCGAGTTTTCCGGGGAAAAATGGTGGGAGGGGCTGCGCGCCGGCCGCGTCTTCGTGACCAACGGCCCGCTGCTGAAGCCGTCGGTCAACGGCCAATTGCCCGGCCACGTGTTTCGCGGCGACGAAGGCTCGACTATCGAGTTGGAAATCGGCTTGACGTTTTCGACCCGCGATCCGATCAGCTACTTGGAAATCGTGAAAAACGGTCAGGTGGAACACTCGATTCCGTTCGCCCAATACGCCAAAGGCGGCCGGTTGCCCGATCTGAAATTCGACGCCAGCGGCTGGTTTCTCGTCCGTGCAGTGACCGATCTGCCGAATACTTATCGATTTGCGATGACCGGTCCGTATTATGTTGAAATCGGAGGGAAACCGCGGATCAGCCGCGCGGCCGTCCAATTCTTCATCGACTGGGTGTACCAGCGCGCGGCTGCCATCGAAATCGCCGATCCGCAACAGAAACGCGAGGTGCTCGATTGGCACCGCAGAGCGCGCGATTTCTGGCGGGAACTCCTCTCCCGGGCGAACGCTGATTGACGCCGGCGATTGACAATCAACGGCCGGCCAAGTACCGTTATGTAAGTTTTCTGACAATGGGGCAAATGCAATAATGAGTTCCCGTTGATTTCCCGCAACAAATACTAATGAATCATATTGCCGACTGGCGTTCGCTCTTTCCCTTTCAATCCCGCGAGATCATGCTCGGCGGCCATCGCTGTCATTACGTCGACGAGGGCGAAGGCGAACCGCTGCTGCTGGTTCACGGCAATCCGACTTGGTCGTTCTATTGGCGGAACATCATCGGACCGTTGCGGGAAAAATATCGACTCCTGGCGGTCGATCTGATCGGACTGGGGCTGTCCGAAAAGCCGTCGCCGAAGGAGTATTCCTATCGGCTCGAGCGCCGCGCTGCCGATTTGAATGAATTTATCGACAAGCTGAACCTCGAGGGGATCACGCTGGTTGCCCACGACTGGGGCGGCGGGGTCGGCATGGGGGCCGCCGTTGCCGCGCCGGAGCGGTTCGCCCGGTTCGTGCTGATGAATACCGCGGCGTTCCTCGCGCCGAAATGCCCCCTGGCAATTCGCGTCTGCCGGATTCCGGGGTTTGGAAAGGTGGCCGTGCAGGGGTTGAACATGTTTGTTCGGGCGGCGCTGAAAAAGACCGTGGCCAAGCCCGAGCGAATGACCCCTGCCGTTCGCGCGGGGCTGGCGGCGCCGTACGATTCGTGGCGCAACCGGACGGGCGTGCTGCGGTTCGTCCTCGACATCCCGCTCGGCCCGAAGCATCCGACCTATGCCGTCCTGCAAAACATCGAGCGCGGCTTGGCCCAATTCCGCGACCGTCCGGTGTGTCTGATCTGGGGGATGCAAGATTGGTGCTTTACGCCTTGGTTCCTCGATCGCTTTATCGAGATATTTCCCCATGCCGAGGTGCATCGGTTTGATGACGCGGCCCATTACGTGGTCGAAGACGCCCACGAGCGGATCGTCCCGCTGATCGACGAGTTTATGGGCCGCCACCCGCCGGCGGAATCGCCCATATAGATAGAAACACGGCAATACATGCCCGACGTTCACCACAATCCGCCGAACGAAAAGAAGCCCGGAAACGCCGGCCAGGCGCTCGCCGTCTGCTTGTTCCTGTTGCTGGCCGTGGCGATCGTCTTCGGCCGGACGGTCGAACACGACTTCATCAATCTCGACGACGACATGGGCGTGTCGGAAAATCCTTGGGTTCACGAGGGGCTGACGGCCGACTCGATTCGCTGGGCATTCACCAGCCGGCATCTGGGAAATTGGGATCCAATAACTTGGATATCGCACATCATCGATTGGCGTCTGTACGGCGACAACGCCGGCGGACATCATTTGACCAACGTGCTGCTGCACGCCGCCGCGGCCGTGCTGCTGTTCCTCGCGCTGCGCGCCATGACCGGCCGGCTCTGGCCCAGCGCCCTGGCCGCCGCGCTGTTCGCAGTCCATCCGCTGCAAGTCGAGTCGGTCGCCTGGGTGACCGCGCGGAAGGACGTGCTGAGCGGATTCTTCTTCATGCTCGCGCTGCTGGCATACGCCGCATACGCTCGTTGCGAGCGGTTTTCGCTCGGCCGCTATCTTGCGGTTATCGTGCTGTTCGCGCTGGGGCTGATGTCCAAGCCGATGCTGGTCACGCTTCCTTGCGTGTTGCTGCTGCTGGACTACTGGCCGCTGCGCCGATTTGCACGGCTGCGTTCGTTGGGCGACGACCCGCCGCCGCTCTGGCGGCCGATCGTGGAAAAGATTCCGCTTTTTCTGCTGGCGATCGCCTGTTGCATCGTCACCGTCTGGGCGCAGCAGGTGCCGGAGCATGAATACGGGCCGTGGCGGTCGCGGGTCGGCAACGCCGCGATTTCCTACGCCGATTATCTGGTGCGGTATTTCCATCCGGTCGATCTAGCGCCGCTGGCGCCTCGAACGGCGTTCGATTTGCCGCTCGGCCGTGTTGTCGGCGCGTTTTCGATTCTGCTGCTCATTTCGGGGGCGGTCTTATTGCGGCCGCGAAAACGCCCCTATCCTCTGGTCGGCTGGTTGTGGTTCGCGGGCATGTTGTTTCCGGTGATCGGACTGGTCCCCTTCGGCACGCAGGCCGCGGCAGACCGCTTCACCTATTTGCCTCAGATCGGGCTGGGCATCGTGTTGGCCTGGGGCGCGGCCGAACTGTGCGATACATGGCCGAAGCTGCGCCGGGTCTGCGCCGCCGCCTCGATCGCCGCCATTGTCGCCTTGATGGCCGTCGCCGCGCGTCAAACGGCCTACTGGCGCGACAGCGAAACGCTCTGGAACCGCACGCTCGCTTGCACCGCGAACAACTACATGGCCCATAATTCGTTGGGCAACGCCTTGGCCGCGCGGGGAAAGTATACCGAAGCGGCCGATCAATACCGCAAGGCGATCGAGTTGCTTCCCGAGTTTGCCTCGGCCCACTACAATTTGGGGCTGACGCAAGCCCGCCGCGGTCGGCTCGACGAGGCCGTCGCACACTATCGCAACGCTGTGCGGTTGAACAACAATCACGCTCGAGCGCACAACAACCTGGCCGATGCGCTGCTGACTATTGGCCTGGTCGACGAGGCCATCGAGCATGCCCGGACGGCGATTCGCATTGCCCCCGATTACCCCGAATATCATTTTACGCTCGGCAACGTCTGGTTGATCGCGGAGCAATACAACGGGGCCGTGGTGGAATATCAAAAGGCGTTGGCGGCCGGCTCGGCCAACGCCGCCGAATGCCACGTTCGGCTCGCACTCGCCCATCTCCGCCTAGGGCAGCGCGAACGAGCGGCGGAACATTATCGCGAAGCGCTGCGGATACAACCTAACGTGCTCGACGATCGCCCCCAGTTGGAAGCACATTTCTCCGAAAAGCTGTAGCGTCCCGGAGTGCGCCCAGCTACTTGTTGCGCCGGCGCAGAAAAACCAATGCCAAGCCGGCAAGGGCCAACAGGCAGAACGTCGATGGTTCGGGAACGGCCAAGCCGGTCGTGTCCATGATCCAGTCGTAAAAGGCGGGAACGCTGGTGGCGCCGGAAAGATTGCCGTAGCTCGAATCCACCTCTGTGTTATCGATAGTCAGACCGAAGGAGTTCACGCCGACCAGATACGTGACGCCGCCGAGGGCGGCAAACACTCCACCGCCGCTATCGCCGCTGGCGATCAAGCCCTCGTAGTCTAGCGCCGCGGTGGAACCGGTCTTGCT
>Ga0123333_10005196_pt1 | contig 11837 bp, 8 predicted proteins | sample BioC12SIPDNA_3_FD_89957 | JGI IMG/M metagenome (GOLD analysis project Ga0123333, IMG submission 89957) | Anaerobic biogas reactor microbial communites from Washington, USA - Biogas_R2_B C12 SIP DNA | ecosystem: Engineered > Bioreactor > Anaerobic > Unclassified | place: Washington, USA...
CACCGCGACGTACCTGGCGGCAAGCCGTTCGTCGCGATGTCCGCGCTTACCATCCCGATGCTGCTGAGCATTGCGTTCGAAACGGCTGCCGTCGCGCCTGAAACCAGGCTCGCCCACCAGAAGTTCCAGTTCATCCTGATAATCGTCGTCATTACTCCTGTCGTCAGCATGGTGCTGGACTATGCCTTTCCCGGGCGCTGGCCGACCCGCCGCAACCTGGTCCTCCTCTTTGTCCCGTTACTCCTCACCCTGATCCTGGCCGTGATCGACGATTCCCGGCTCATCTGGCGCCCGCCGGAAGTCGACGCCAGTGGCGAGCTTGTGCTGCGCTTTGCGCCGGCAGGCGCGATCCTGGTTGCCTACGGGGTCGGCGTATTCGTGCTGCTTGCGGCCGTCTTCATCCACGTGTTCATTCGCTCGCCCCAGCATCGCTGGCCGGTGGTGGTGATGCTGCTGGGACAGATCGGTGCGCGCGTGGTGTTTCTGCTCGACACCGCCCACCTGCCTGCGTTATCCTCTCTCAACCTGACGATCATCAACGTTCTCTTGCCCTGGACCGCGTACGCCATCGCGCTGTTCGGCTTCCGCATCCTCGATCCGCTGCCCGCCGCGCGCCAGGCGGTGATCGAGCAGATGCATGGCGGCGTCGTGGTGTTCGGTGCGGACTGGCGCGTGCTCAGCCTGAATCCTGCTGTCGAGGCGGTTCTTGGCGTGCGTACCCCTCTCGCTCGCGGCAAGACCTGGCAGCAGCTGCGGTCCCTGGACCAAGCCCTTCCCGCGCTGCCCCATCTCGACACGGGCGGCGCCAGCGCTCAGGACGAGCTCCCCGTTATGACCTTTGGGACCGGCGTCGCCGCGCGGCAGTACGCGCCGGCGTTTTCGACGCTCACGGACTTTCGCGGCCTGACGGTCGGTCACCTGCTCATGTTGCGTGACGTGACGGAACAGCGCCGCGACGAAGCCGCGACGCTGGAGCGGCAGCGCCTGCAGGTTACGCTGCGCGAGCGCGAGCGGCTCGCGCGCGAGCTGCATGACAGCATCGGCCAGGTATTCAGCTTCGCCAACCTCAAGGTGGGGACGGCCCGCAAGCTGATGGACGATGGCAAGCTCGCAAAGGCCGACGACCAACTGGCGACAGTCGAGCGCATCGTTGCCGGCGCGCACGCCGACCTGAGGGAGTACATCCTCAACCTGCGCGCCGGGCCGAGCGATGAGCGACCCTTCCTGGTGGCCCTCCGCCAATACCTGGACGGCTACCGCCAGAACTACGGCATCCGGGTCGAGCTGTCCACCGGCGAGGGCATAGACAACGGCGTCTTCTCTGTGGACGCGCAGCTGCAGTTGTTCCGCATCCTGCAGGAGGCGTTGTCCAATGCACGCAAACACGCCCGCACGGACTGCGTGTGGGTGTCGTTTGAGAAGACAGCCGGCCCGGCCATCCGCATGCGCATCCGGGACTCCGGACAGGGGTTCGACCCGCTCAAACCAGCCGAGGCCGGGCCGGCGCCGGGCGGCCACCTTGGATTGGGCTTCATGCGCGAGCGCGCGGAACAACTGGGCGGCGCGCTCCGCATCGAGTCGGCCCCGGGGCAGGGGACGTGCGTTGAGGTGAAGGTGCCAGCATGCGAGTCCTGATCGCCGACGACCACCCGCTATTCGTGGACGGGGTGTGTAGCCTGCTGGAGGCGCACGGGATCGACGTGATCGGCACCGCCGGCGACGGGCAGGCGGCCGTGACGGAGGCGCTGCGCCTGGAGCCGGACCTCGTGCTGATGGACCTCAGCATGCCGGTCTGCGACGGCCTGGCAGCGACCCGCCTCATCAAGGCCCAACGACCCGAGATAAGGATAGTGGTTCTGACGACCTCGGCGGAAGACGAAGACTTGTTCGAAGCCATTAAGAGCGGCGCGTGCGGTTACCTGCTCAAGATCACCGCCGCGCCGGCCTTCATCGAGGCGCTCCACGGACTGGAGCAGGGCGTCCCCCCGTTCTCGCCCGGACTGGCAGAGCGGCTGCTGCGCGAGTTCGCGCGGCTCGCCGAGGCACAGAGACAGGAAAACAGGGAGACTCGGACCCACGAAGACGGGGAGACTGTCTCCCTGTCCCCCCCTCTCCGCATCCCCCCCTCTGTCGGGCTCACCGAGCGCCAGACGGATGTGCTGCGCCTGGTCTCGGCCGGACTGACCTACAAAGAGGTAGGCGCGGCGCTGGCCCTGAGCGAGTTCACCGTGCGCTACCACATGGGCGAGATCATGCGCCTGCTGCACCTGGAGAACCGCAGCCAGGTCATCGGCTACGCTGGCGAGCATGGGTTGACCTGAGCTCCTGACAGGGGTGAGCCTCACGCTCCCGGGGAGCTGCCAGGTCCTTTGCGCGCCTTATCGATCTTTGGTGAGCTATTTGGTTTCGAGTGTGAAGGGGTTTAGGACCGATAGGCCCGCAATCCACTTGAAGTCGTCTTCGTTGCGAGTGACCAGGGTGAGGCCGTGCGCGAGTGCGGTGCCAGCGACCAACGCATCACCGAGGGTCATCTTGCGAAGCTGGCGAAGCTTGACCGCTTGTTCCAGAACACTCTGCGACAGGGGCAGAACCGACGCAGCAGCGAAGAATGCCTCGAAGTGCTGGCGTTCCTGCTCGGTCAAACGATGATAGCCCAGCACTTCAACGTAGCTGACTGCTGACACCTCAGGCACGTGCTCTGCGATGAAGGCGCGCAGTGCTGCATTGTCCGGCTGCGCGGCATAGATGATGATGTTGCTATCAATCAGCATCCTGCGTCTCGACCAGGTAACGAGCGCTCCTGGCGCGCTTCTCGCTCCCAAGTGGCTGCGTCGCCAATATCCGTCAGCGCGCGTATCTCAGCCAACTGTTCCAAAGCCGCGGCCATGCGTGCGCCCCGACCCTTTTTGCTCTCACCAACATCAGTCAGTGGCTCATCCAAGACTGTTACATAGACAGCCACCGGACGGTCGGCCGGAGGACGTTGGCGCGCGCTTCCGCGCCATTCCAGGCGGTTGCCCCGCAGGATGGCCTTATAGGTAGGCAATATCGTTTCTTGCATCGCCGATGCTCCTCGTCGCCACAATACGTCATCACACTCTCAATTCTACGCTCTCAGTCCATCAAGAAGATACAACCAGTCGGATGATCTGTCAAGGCGTGGTCAGAAGCCAAGAACAACGCTGAATTTCATGCCGGGTGAACGATCGTGGAGCGAGCATGTCACATGGGCTGACCTGAGCTCCTGACCATCCTCTTGCCTATCGAAAGCGATAGTCTGCAGCGAAATGCGGACTATCGTTTTCTTATCGCTTCCGACGGTGACAGCGCCCTCTGTACCTGCTATCCTGGTGTCATGTCCACAACTCCGCGGCAGGTCATTCTTTATGGCGATTCGCTGCTCCTGCAGGGCGTCCGCGCCGCGCTGGCAGACCGCCCGGACGTGGAGCTGCACTGGCTGGACCCGGCGCTGGAGTGGCCGCTCGAGACCATTCAGGCCTGCTGCCCTGCGGTCTTCATCTTCGACATGGCGGCCGTCAGGCCCGACTTTCCCACTCACGCTGCTGCAACTGCCGGGGCTGCGGCTGGTGGGCATCGAGCCGGAGACGCACCAGGCCGTGGTGTGGTCCGGGCGGCACGAGACGGTCGTCGCGGCCGCGGATCTGTTCAGCATCGTTCATGAATCAGGAGGTTAAAATGTCGATTAAGCGACGGGCATTCATCAAGGGCATTGCCGCCGCAGCAACCGCGGGTGCCGCCAGCGCAACCCACCTCCCCGCTCTTGCAGCTCCTGCAAATGCGCCCGCCCGGCCGGGCGGGCGGGAAATCCTGCCCATTCCGGACATCGAGCAGCCGTACCCCTCGGCGCTCTATGGCAAAGACGTCAAAACCACGCCGGCCAAGCCTCTCCGCCCGCCCGAGGGCGCGCCGAACGTCGTCATCATCCTGATCGACGACATGGGCTTCGGCGCATCCAGCGCGTTCGGCGGCCCGATCAACATGCCCACGCTCGAGCGCGTGGCAGACGAGGGTCTCAAGTACACCCGCTTCCACACGACCGCGCTCTGCTCTCCGACACGGCAGGCGCTGCTCACAGGCCGCAACCACCACTCCGTGGGCATGGGTTCCATTACCGAGATGGCCACGACTGCCCCGGGCTACAACTCCATCCGCCCAAACACGGCGGCCACCATCCAGGAGACGCTGCGGCTCAACGGGTACAGCACGGCCGCGTTCGGCAAGATGCACCAGACGCCGGCCTGGGAAGTGAGTGCGTCCGGTCCGTTTGACCGCTGGCCGACCGGCGAGGGCTTCGAGTATTTCTACGGCTTTCTCGCCGGGGAGGCCGACCAGTGGGCGCCAACCCTCTACGAGGGCACGACGCCGGTCGAGCCGCCGGCCGACCCCAACTACCACCTGACCCCGGACCTGGTGGACCACGCGGTCCGCTGGGTGCAGGCGCAGCAGGTGCTCACCCCCGACAAGCCCTTCTTCATCTATCTCTCTTTCGGTGCAACGCATGCGCCCCACCACGTCCCGCCAGAATGGAGCGACAAGTACAAGGGCAAGTTCGACATGGGCTGGGACAAGCAGCGCGAACAGACGCTGGCGAACCAGAAGAAGCTCGGTGTCGTGCCGCAGGACTGCCAGCTGACGACCCGCTCGGAGGGCATCCCGGCCTGGGACGACTTGACCGGTGACGCGCGCACGGTCGCCGCCCGGTTGATGGAGGTCTACGCCGGTTTCGCCGAGCACACGGATCACTATGCGGGCCAGTTGATCGATGCGCTCGAGCAGATGGAGGTGCTCGACGATACCCTCATCTTCTACATCGCGGGCGACAACGGCGCCAGCGCCGAAGGCACGATCCAGGGCATGAGCAACGAGTTTGTCTCGATCAACCAGCAAGCCGAGCCGCTCTCGGACCTGCTGGCGAGGCTGGACAAGGTGGGCACTGCAGAGTCGTACAACCACTACCCGGTCGGCTGGGCGCACGCCACGAACTGCCCCTACCAGTGGACCAAGCAGGTGGCCTCGCACTGGGGGGGCACGCGCGTCGGCACCGCGATCCGCTGGCCGAAGGGCTTCAAGTCCAAGGGCCAGGTGCGCGACCAGTGGCACCACGTCATCGACATCGCACCGACGATCCTCGAAGCCGCCGGGCTGCCTCAGCCGGTCCAGGTGCACGGCGTGACGCAGAAGCCGATCGAGGGCGTGAGCATGAATTACACCTTCGATGACGCCAAGGCGCCAGAACGCCACGTCACGCAGTACTTCGAAATGTTCGGGAATCGGGGCATTTATCACCAGGGCTGGAGCGCGGCGGTGCGTCACGGTATCCCGTACAACCTGGGGGCCAAAAGCTCCTGGGAGGACGACGTTTGGGAGCTTTACGACGGCAGCACGGACTGGAGCCAGGCCGTGAATGTGGCAGACAAGTACCCGGAGCAGCTCGACGAGCTGAAGCAGCTCTTCATCGCCGAGGCGGCCAGGTACAACGTCCTCCCGCTGGACGACCGCCGGACTGAGCTCATGAACATTGACATCGCCGGGCGACCCGACCTGCTGGGCGGGCGGACCAAGATGACGTTCTATCCGGGAATGGGCAATCTGCAGGAGGACACGGTACCCAACGTCAAGAACAAGTCGCACACGGTGACCGCAGAGATCGAGGTGCCGGAGAGCGCCGGAACGGATGCGAACGGCGTCATTATTGCACAGGGCGGCCGCTTCGGAGGGTGGAGTTTGTACGTAAAGGACGGCCTCCTCAAGTACGTCCACAACTACCTGGGCCTCCAATTGTACCCGGTCGTGGCGACAACACCGTTGTCGCCCGGGAAGGTGACCGTGGAGTACAGGTTCACGTACGAAGGCGTCAACGAAGCCGGGAAGGGCGGCACGGGTGCGCTATACGTGAATGACGAGAAGGTGGGCGAAGCCCGCATCGAGAAGACGGTGCCCTACAGATTCTCGGGAGACCCGCTCGACATCGGCCGCGATGGCGCCAGTCCGGTCAGCGACGACTACCCGATGGGTCGTGCGAACGCGTTCAATGGCAGGATCTACTCGGTCACGATCGACATCGGCCCGAAAGCCACGGCCTACTACGAGCCGCCGGAGAATATCTGGCGCCGGATGATGGCGAACCAGTAGCCGGCGGCCCCAATCCAAAGGAGAAATCGACGTGGAAAAGAGATTGCTATTCGTCCGCTTGTCGCTTCTTGTCGCGATCGTGCTGTTGGCGGCCGTACAGCCGGCCGCCGCAGCCCCGACCCCTCCCATCCAGACCCAGAGCAAAACGCTCGACGACACGACGGCCGACATCACAGACAGCTTGACCAGCCTTGACCTGGAGGTCCGCGAGGGCTACTTCCAGCTGTGGGGCATCGAGGAGTGCCCCCCGACCTTCGAATTGATGGGAACCTGCTACTTCAACAATCCGGCCGCGCCTTACATCATGTCGGTGGTGCCGTACTGGAATGACGAGTTCGTCGACCCGGCGACCGAAGGGGTCTTTGGCCAGACCGAGGAGGGGTTCGGCACGACCTTCCGGTTTGACCCGCATGAGGCAATCCTCATCTTCGGCTACCTGCCGCCGCCGGCACACTATTTCGGGCTGTACACCTACACGTTCAGCCACAAGGGCAAGTACGAAACCGATAACGAGACCTACGCCTTTTTCTCCTCGGTCGGCGCGCAGGACGTATTCTTCCACGAGATCCCGCTCAACCCCAAGCGCATCGGCTTCATGAACAGCCTGAGCGACAGCATCAACAACGTGATGATCGAGCGGCAGTCAGACGCGAGCTGGGAGCAGTTCCGCTACTTCATCATCACGCCGGACGGCCATATGGAGCGCGAGCTTCGCGATGTCTTGCACACGCTCGGCGTCGACGACCGCGAGATCTTCACCCAACGCATTCCTCAGAACGTCCGCACCGGCCTGCAGAAGAATGCCGACGACTTCATGATACCCATACGTTACTTGATGCCGCGGGATGGCGGCGGGGATGAGTGGCGGAACGACCCGACGCTCAGCGTGCTGCGCGTGCGCGACACCTCCCCGGGCTACCCCAAGGAGCCGTTCCCCGCGTGGACGCTCGAGAGCGCCGAGGCGCGCACCGCCGAGCCCGAGGGCTACCTGAGCGACGATCTCGGAAAGCTGGTGCATGCGGTCGCCGGCGCGTGGGGGCAGCCCTGCGCGGATGCTGCTTGCACCGACCGGTATCGCGCCTTCGGCGACGTCCAGAGCCCGCCGATGAACCTCATTGGGGCACTGTGCTCTGAAATCGGGATGGACTGCGCCGGGGACGCGTGGGACGCCAGCTACGGGTTCTGCGCCGGCATCACCTTCGACGCCGGCGAGGTGTGGGCGGTTATCGGGACCCTCGGAACCGAAACGGGCAACGCCACTTATACCAGCGTGGGCGTCAACAATTTCCGCCTGAGGCTGGGGGTGAAAGCCGTCAATTACCCGGATCTCAAGGGGAGCGCGGCGCCCTATGAGGAGTTTGAGGGCAATTCCGCCAACCTCGACAAGCTCTTTGTCTACTACTTCGCGCGCGAATGCGACGACATCCAACTGTTGACGCATGGTTACTGCACGGAGGTAGAGTCCACCGCGCTCGCGCTCCCGGCCGGAGACAGGGCCGCGTTCACCGAGCGTGACTACACCAAGCCGGGGACGGCGCGGGGGCCGGACTCCGCCCAACTGCTGCCCTCACGGGCACTCAAGCTAACGCGGCCTTAGCGCCGCAAGGTGAGATTTCGGACGCTCGCGTTTGACCCGGGATGCAGCGCGAGCGTCCTCTGGATGCAGTCCGATAATTGCTTCATCTCCAGGTTGGGTCATTTCACGCGGTTCACAATGGAGGGATTCCGAGATGGACATCAAGAGGATTGGCACGCAGCCCTCGGGCAGGGGACCGGCAGACTGGTTTACCGGAACCGTCCGCATCGACCCTCTGCTGACGGCGCCCGCTCCGGCGCGGGGGCTCATCATCAACGTGACCTTCGAGCCCGGTGCGCGCACCCTCTGGCACAGCCATCCGCTGGGCCAGACCCTGATTGTGACGTCCGGCTGCGGCCGCGCGCAGTCTTGGAGCGGACCAGTCCAGGAGCTCCGGCCGGGCGACGTGGTCTGGATACCACCGGGCGAAAAGCACTGGCACGGCGCCGCGCCAACCACCGCGATGACGCACATCGCCGTCTATGAAGCGCTCGACGGCAAGTCGGCTGAGTGGATGGAAATGGTCGGCGAGGAGCAGTACGGGGCAGAGGTCCTGCCGCAGCACGGGCCGTGAACGCGAAGAGCCGCCCCCATCGCGCGATGGGGGCGGCGGCTTTCGCCGGGATACGCCATCACATCTACGGCCGTGTACCCACCAGGCCTGACTCCCGCAGCCCTTCTCCGATCTGCCACCCCTGCAGCGCGGCTGCGGAGACCGCCGTGCCCGGCAGGAAGTTGACCGTTTGGTAGTAATATGACTGCCCGTATGAGTCCGGGCCATTGAACACCCAGACAACCCAGCCATAGGGTTTGCCGAAGACCGCCTCCTCCCACAGGCTTGCTGCGGTGAAGCTGCCAACGTTCCCCAGATCCGGGGTATACCAGTAGGCGTCCGTGTCCAAATCCATAAACACAGCGCGATAGGTATCTCCTGCGATGCCTCGCCGTTGCCAGGTGAAGGTGACCGGCAGGAACTCCACTGCACCGGGTGGCGGAGACAGCAGGTCGACATTGGCGATATCGAAGTCGCCGCCAGCGATCGTGCTCCCGCTCGTGTACGCGGTGATGCTCGGAGTGAGCCAGAACGAGACCCACGAAGGATTGCTGGGGGACAGGAAGCGCACCCAGTACTCCTGTCCACCGGCCAGGCCCGCTGCTCCCTTGAAGCGATAACGTCCCTCGTTATCGGTGATGGTCGTCGCTGCAGTGGTCGTCTCCGACCCATCGTAGTAGCGCAGCTGCAGCTCGATGCCTGGTGCAGCCGCTCCCTTGCAGGTCACGCGACCATGGATGCCATCGTTCGCGGGCGCCGCGGTTGCGGTTGCAGTCGCAGTCGCAGTCGCTGCAGGAGTAGGCGTGCGGGTGGGCGTGATCGCCGGCGGCGCATCCGGAGCGACCGGGGCGCCATTCAACAGCAGCGGCAGATAGGCCCTGGCCGCGCCCGCAATACGGGTGGCGGTCGCCGTGGGGGTGACGGTCGGTGGGTCAGACGTTGGGACCTGACCCCAGGCAGGACGACCGGCGTCGTCGGCGAGTTTGTGCAGGCCCGAGCCGTCACGGTTCACGATCCACAGGCTGCTCGTAGGATCCCACGCGTCCATCACCCGCTCGAAGACGATCTGCTGGCCGTCGGGCGAGATGCTGATCCCGCGGGCGCTCTCGTCGTCGGGCAGGCTCGTCAACTGGGTGATCTTCTGCGTCGCGAAGTTGTACTCGAAGATGTTGGTGAAGGTCCCAAGGTCGATGGTGCGCTTGGTGAAGAGGAAGCCGGACGCATCGGGCAGCCATTCGATGTCGTACACCTCCTCGGCGCCGTAGTAGGCGTTGATGGGCACCAGCATCGTGCCGCCGGATGGATCGGCCACGCTGTTCAGGTAGATCCCCGCGACGTCCAGGTAGATCGCGTCGTCCTTTGAGGCATAGAGATACAGATCGCTGTCCGCGGCACTCGGGCTCCAGGCGACCAGCGTGGGCACCGCGTGCTGGACCACCGGGAGCGGTTGACCCGTGGATCCGTAAGGCGGGACCGCGGGGATCTGCTTGATGCCGGAGAAGCTCCGCATGCCGTAGGCGAGCGCCGAGCCGTCCGCGTTCCAGGAGACCTTGCCCGCGCCGAACATGAGGGCGCCGGCCCCCGGTATGGTGACGCTGCCTCCGAACACCGTCTGACCCGGCTGGACGTCCGCGTAGGGCGGATACCCCAGCGCACGCTCCTCTCCCCTGGGGCCGAGGTATATGCCGGCCGCGGGCTGCAGAACCCCCGGGCCGAAATCCGCAACGTTGTCGAATCTCATCCTGCCGCTCTCGGCAAACCTGGCGCCGGGCGCTCCCTGAACGTAGACCTCTGCCAGGGCGCCTGCGCCGTTGGTGACGTCTATCTCCACCGAGCCCTTCGGCAGGCCGGCCAGCACGGCGCAGGCCGGCGAATTGGTGACGCGGCGGTAGCCCGCGCCGTCGTAGCCGATGGCGTAGACGTCACTCTCGTAGAGGGAGCAGACCTCCTCGTGTTCGCTGGAGAAAGCAAGCTCGCGGCCGTCGGGCCGCCAGGCGAGATCGTACGCCCCATACGGGGAGAGCGGCTGGGGAGCAGTCCACAGCACGCGGTCGCCGGTGCCGTCAGGTGAGATCACGTGGATATCGTACGTCGAGCGCTGCACGTAGGCGATGGCCCCCGAGCCGCCGGCGGGTGCAACGAATGCCGGGTTGCCCGCGAAGCCAGGCAATGCGTTCATTGCGGCGAGCAGGCCGGCGACAACGAACAGCACGGCGCGGTGCGCCTTCCGGTGCAGGGAGCCAAATGGCGAGTGTCTGTATTCCCGGGTGAACATCTGAATCCTCCATGGTGCAAGATCGATTTCGATCATAAAGGAAAATCGGCGCCAGCGGACTCGACAAGAAGTTGTACAAGAAGTGATACAAACGCCGGAACGCCTTTCGAACACCGGATGGGCGTTGTATAATGGATCCATGCCTGCGCCCATCCTGGCTACAAAGTTGTTCGAGCCCCTCAGCGTTACTTCAGTAAATCAAGACAACACCTCCGTCCACACCAAAGTGTCTATACGGCAACACCGTGCGGGCCTGATACTACTGGTGCAGTCAGCAAGTGGCATAAACGACTGCACTCGCCAGTCATCAGGGAGGTACAGAATGAATTCGTCTCGAAAGATTGCGGTCATTACGGGCGTGGCGTTCATCATTGCGACAGTCGCGGGCCTACTGGCCTCTTCGCTCGCACCGGTCCCCACTGGTGCGGACTACCTGACCGGGTTCTCCGCACATCCTAACCAGGTGGCCGCAGGGGCATTGCTCTATCTCATCGGGTACTTTGCATGTGCCGGCATAGCCGTCGTGATGTATCCGGTCCTGAAGGAGCGGAATGCGGGCCTGGCCCTCGGATCCGTTATCTTCAGGACGATAGAGGCGGCCTTCTACCTGGCCGGCCTCGTGTGCCTGCTGTCCCTGCTGACACTCAGCCAGCGGTTCACATCAGCAGTGGCTGCCGATCGTGCGTCGCTTCAGGCTATCGGCGATCTGTTGGTAAGCGTACGCGACCACGCCGGGCTGTTGGCGGTCTTCGCCTTCTGCGTGGGCGCATCCATGTACTACATCCTGTTCTACCGTTCGCGGCTCATTCCCCGCTGGCTGTCCGGCTTTGGGATCGTCGCGATCATCCTGATGAGCACGGCCTGCGTGCTGGCCTTGTTCAGCGGTAACCGTATTACCAGCTACATCCCGCTGGCGGCTCCTATCGGCTTGCAGGAAATAATCCTGGGCATTTGGCTGATCGCCAAGGGATTCAGTCCATCCGTAATTCCTTCCAAGCCTGGGAAAACGGAACCGAACGCGCTGTTGAGCGTAGCATAGAGAGGGATGATGGCGTCCCTCCCCACTCAACCAGGAAGGATCACATGAACGAAGTTGCAGAAGCCTATGCCGAGCTGGAGCGCAGCGTGCGCGCGGCGCTGGAGACCTATTCCAACGTCCACCGCGGCAGCGGGCACAACTCGCTGACCTCCACGCTCTTGTACGAGCAGGCCCGCGAGATCGTTCTCCATGATCTGGGGCTGGATGGGGAGGGACACACCGTCATATTTTGCTCTCCCAG
>Ga0123333_10005199_pt1 | contig 11834 bp, 12 predicted proteins | sample BioC12SIPDNA_3_FD_89957 | JGI IMG/M metagenome (GOLD analysis project Ga0123333, IMG submission 89957) | Anaerobic biogas reactor microbial communites from Washington, USA - Biogas_R2_B C12 SIP DNA | ecosystem: Engineered > Bioreactor > Anaerobic > Unclassified | place: Washington, USA...
ACATCGAGAACTCCTCCACGGTGTGCCGTCCCCACCACGGTGACAACAACGACCGGCACGACGGAAGCGGGGGACTCGGCCACCTGGCCACGGACCCGGACACCGGGAGAGTCGGCTGGCATCCACCCGACGGCGGGCCACTCCGGTTCAACGAGACGACATTCCAGCAGTACTCCGCCGGGGCGAAGATCCGTCGCGCGCGTGAGCGGTCCGGTGGGAGCGGGAACTTCCGTGACCCGGAGGAACCACCACCGCTGTTCGACATCGTGTCCTGACCCGATCGGAGGTGACCCGAAGGGGCAGTAGACTGCCTAGAGACCGATCCCCGTCACCGCCCGCCGAAGGAGCCCCGCCCACCCATGACTGTCCGTGAGATCCGCCTGTTCGGTGACCCCGTCCTCACCACCCGGTCGGACGAGATCACCGTCTTCGACGACGCCCTCGCCGTGCTCGTCGAGGACATGCTCGAGACAATGGACGACGCCGGCGGTGTCGGTCTCGCCGCTAACCAGGTCGGCATCACCCGGCGCGTGTTCGTCTACGACTGCAGCCACATTGAGGACGGCCTGCGCGGATGCATCATCAACCCCGTGTGGGAGGCGCTCGGCGAGGACACCCAGGTCGGCCCCGAACGCTGCCTGTCCATCCCGGAGATTTCCGAGGACACCGAACGCTACGAGACCGTCCGGGTCTCCGGACAGGACGTCACCGGCAAGCCCGTCGCCCTGGTCGCCAGCGGTCTCATGGCCCGGTGCATCCAGCACGAGACCGACCACCTGGACGGGGTGCTGTTCCTGCGTCGCCTCGCCCCGGAGCAGCGCAAGGCCGCCATGGCCGCGATCCGCACCGCCGACTGGTTCACCGCCTGAGCCTGCCTGACTCTGAAGGAGACCCCACCACATGCGCCTGATATTCGCCGGAACCCCTGAACCCGCGGTCGTGGCCCTGCGCCGTCTGCTGGAGACTGACCACGAGATCGTCGCCGTCATCACCCGTCCCGACGCCCGCCGGGGACGCGGTCGGACGCTCCACCCGTCACCGGTCTCCGCCCTCGCCCAGGAACGCGGCATCGAGGTCCTCACCCCGACCACCCTCAAGGCCGGCACCGAGGACGGCGACGCCCTCCGGGTGCGCCTCACGGAGTTGGCACCCGACGCCATACCGGTCGTCGCCTACGGCAACCTCATCACCCGGGACCTGCTCGACGTGCCCACCCACGGCTGGGTCAACCTGCACTTCTCCCTGCTGCCCGCGTGGCGCGGCGCCGCCCCGGTGCAGGCCGCGATCCGGGCGGGGGACGACATCACCGGTGCCTCCACCTTCCGCATCGACGAAGGCCTGGACACCGGCCCCGTCCTCGGCACCGTCACCGAGACGATCCGGACCACCGACACTGCCGACGACCTCCTCACGCGCCTGGCCTACTCCGGCGCTGACCTGCTTGCCGCCACCATGGACGGACTCGAGTCCGGGGCGATCGTGCCGCAGCCCCAGACCGGGGACGCCACCCACGCCGCGAAGATCAGCACCGAGGACGCCCGCATCGACTGGTCCGCCCCGGCTTTCGCCATCGACCGCCACATCCGCGCCCACACCCCGGGCCCCGGGGCCTGGACCATGCTCGGTGAGGACCGTCTCAAGGTCGGACCCGTGCGGGTGCTCGGCGATGACGCAGAGGACCTGCCCGCCGGCCACCTCTCCGTTGGTCGTTCCGAGGTCCATGTCGGCACCGGTGCCGGTACCGTCGCCCTGGGGCAGATCCAGCCCCCGGGCAAGAAGATGATGAACGCGGCCGACTGGGCCCGCGGCAACGCGGCCCTCCAGGCCGGGGAACAGGTGAACTTCTCATGAGTGGTGGATTCCGGTCACGTACCAGGCGCGGCGACGAGCAGAAGAACAGCCCGCGAGGCGAGAAGCAGAACCAGGCGAGGATGGGCGGACCGGCGCGTCCGTCCCGCCCGCCGCAGAAGAACCGCCAGCCGGAGCGCGCCCGCTCCGTCCCCGGGCTCGATGCCCCGCGGTTGCTCGCCCATGAGGTGCTCGGCAGGGTCCGGCAGGACGCCGCCTACGCCAACCTCATCCTGCCCAAGGCGCTGCGCCAGTGGAAGATCACCGAGCGCGACGCCGCCTTCACCACCGAGATCACCTACGGAACCCTGCGGACCATGGGTGTGCTCGACGCGGTCATCGCCGACTGCTCGAGCCGGCCGTTGGAGCAGATCGCCCCGGAGGTGCTCGACGCGCTCCGACTCGGCGCCTACCAGCTGCTCTACACCCGGGTGGAGCCGCACGCCGCCGTCGACACCACCGTCCGGCTGGTCGAGGCGTCCGGGAACGGGAAGGCCAAGGGGTTCGCCAACGCCATCATGCGCACCATCTCCCGGACGTCCCCCGAGAAGTGGATCGAGAAGCTCACCCCCCGTGGTGAGGTCGCGGCGGCCGCCTTCCGCCACGCCCACCCGACGTGGATCGCGGAGTCCTTCTCCCGGGTCCTCGGGCTGGGCGAACTCGACGCCGCCCTCGACGCCGATTCCGAGCGGCCCACGGTTCATCTCGCGGCCCGGCCCGGCGAGATCTCCGGTGAGGAACTGGCGCTGATGACCGGGGGAGAGGAGGGACCGTACTCGCCCTACGCGGTCCGGCTGGAGTCCGGCGATCCCGGTGACCTCGACCCCGTCCGCGACGGCCTGGCCACGGTGCAGGATGAGGGTTCCCAGCTCATCGCCCGCGCCGTTGTCGAGGCCCCGGTCGAGGGGCCGGACAACGGGCGTTGGCTCGATCTGTGCGCGGGCCCCGGCGGCAAGGCCGCCCTCATGGGGGCACTCGCGCGTATCGACGCCGCCCACGTCGACGCCGTCGAGGTCTCCCCGCACCGCGCGAAGCTGGTCGAGCAGGCCACTCGGGGGCTGCCTGTGACGGTCCACGTCGCCGACGGCCGTGACCCCGGCCTGGAACCCGGTTACGACCGGGTCCTTGTCGACGCGCCCTGCACCGGCCTCGGTGCACTCCGGCGTCGCCCGGAGGCCCGGTGGCGCAAGTCCGAGTCCGACATCGCAGAACTCACTCCGCTGCAGTCCGATCTCCTCGCTTCCGCCCTGCGACTCGTCCGGCCCGGCGGCGTCGTCGTCTACTCCACCTGCTCACCGGATCTCCGTGAGACCCGCGCCATCGTCGACCGGGCTGTCAGCGAGTTGGGGGCCGTCGAGGTCGACGCACACGAGTTCGTCGCCCCCATGGCCGATGTCGGTGATCACCCCAGCGTGCAGATGTGGCCGCACCGCCACGGCACCGACGCCATGTTCTTCGCCATGCTCCGCCGGCCCCTGGACAGGTAGCCTCGCGGCCATGGGAATGTTCGCCGACTACTGGGCCGTGTCCGAGGACGAGCTGGGCCGGGTGACCGGTGGCGGGGACGCGGCCGCTGAGGTCATCGCCGCACTCATGGAGACCGCCGACGATGACCCCGACCGGATCAGCGCTGACCTGGACAAGGACTGTGACGTCCTCGACATCGTCCTTATCGGTGCCCCGCCGGTGGGCAGGCCACGAACGTCGGTGGCTGACGCCGTCATGGGTACCGCCGAGGTCCCCGGTGGATTCGACGGTGGATACCTGGCCACCAGTGATCCCGCCGCGACGAAGGCCATCGCCGCCCGGCTGGCCACGGTGGATCTCACCGAACGACTCCGCGCCTACGACGACGAGGCCATGGGCCGCGACGACGTCTACGCACCCTACGATCCGGCCGACCGGGGCACAATGGAGGAGGTCCTCACCGGGCACCTGGCCACCCTGCGGGAGTTCTACCGTCGGGCCGCCTAGGCGGACCGGGGCGTCGTGGTCTTCATCATCTGATCCCGACGCCTACCGGCCCGTGAAACGTGGCGCCCGCTTCCCGGAGCGGGCGGCCCGGGACTCCTGTGCGTCCGCGGAGTGCCAGGCGGCCTGGGCCGCCTGCCACCGGGTGGCACCGTCGTAGGGACGGTGCGAGGAGTGGGCGAACTCGTACTTGAGGTGGCGCAGCGTCAACGGTGCCTTGGCGGCGACCAGGTTCGCCAGTTCCAACGCGGCGTCGAATCCGCCGGTCCGCACCGCGAACCCGGACCGTTCGGCATCCGCAGCCGACAGCTCCGCGCCGGTGAAGAGCATCTGGCGGGCGACGGAGCCGCCGACGAGATGTTCCAAGGTCCGGATGGTCACCTCGTCGAGGGCGATGGCGACATCGACGATGGGGACCCGGAACGTGGCGGTGGTGTCGACGACTCGGAGGTCGCAGGCCATGGCCAGCTGGGTGCCGGCGCCGATGGCGGGGCCGTTGACCCACGCGATCACCGGGATTGGCAGGGTCTGGATGGTGCCGAGCATGTGCAGCAGGGTCTCGTAGAAGCCGTCGGCGTAGACGTCACCGGACAGGTCGGCGCCGGCGGAGAAGACGGTGCCGTCGCCGTGGAGGAGGACCACCCGGGCGCCGTCGTCGACCGCCGCCACCATGGCCTGTTCGATCGCCTCACACATGGGGATGTTGAGGCAGTTGCGTTTGGGGTGGTTGTTGAGCAGGATCTCCCGGATGCGGCCGTCGGTGTGGTCGGTGGTGAGGACGAGTGGGGTGTCCCTGTGCTGATCGGTGGCCACGGGCGGGTCCTTCCTCCGAAACTGGTATCGCTGACCTATCCATCTTGCCTCACCCGGCACTAGTGTGGACACCATGACTGCAGCTGTTCGACCCCGGCCCGTCTCACTCGCGGTACTCCTGGTGCTCGGACTGTTCCTCATGCTCGGGCTCAGTGCCTGTGCGACCGACAGTGCGCGCGACAGCTCCTCCAGTACTGCGGGGGACCAGGGGTCCCGCGGCTCGGCGGCGACCTACGGGGAGGCGGAGGTGGCCCAGGAGCCGGCTGATGCGGGAGCCGCCGGGGACACGGTGACGTCCTCCGCTGACGTCATCACCACGGGGTCCGCCACGGTCCGCACCGATGATCCGGCCACCGCGGCGGGGGACTTCGCCACCCGGGTCTCGGAGCAGGGTGGCCGGGTCGCCGAGACGGAGACCAGCACGCGGAACGACCGGCCGGAGGCGACCGTCACGGCCCGCGTGCCGTCCGGGGACTACCGGTCCACGATCGACGGCCTGGCGGATCAGGGGGAGGTCATAGCCCAGTCGACCCAGTCCACGGATGTCGGCCAGGAGAAGGTCGACCTCGAGGCCCGCCAGCGCGCCCTGCAGACCTCCATCGACCGGCTCACCGAGCTCATGGACGGGGCGGAGTCGGTGGAGGATCTGCTGGCGGCCGAGGACACCCTCACCCAGCGACAGGCCGAGCTCGACGGACTGACCTCCCAGCTGGACTACCTCACCGACCAGGTGGCGTTCTCCACCCTGACCGTCACCTTCACCACCGACGGGGCCGGGTATCAGTCGCCGGGCGTGCTGGAGCGGGCGTGGGACGCGTTCGTCAATTCCATGGAAGCGGTGGTGATCGTGTTCATGGGGATGCTGCCGTGGCTGGTGATCCTCGCGCTCATCGCCGCGGTCGTCGTGGCGGTCCTCCGACGGCGACGGAAGCGGCGGGCCGGGAAATAGCACCGCGTAGACTCGGGCGCATGGCTACCCCGATCATCGCTCCCAGTATTCTCGCGGCCGATTTCTCCCGTCTCGGCGAGGAGGTCCGCGCCGTCCACAACGCCGACTGGATCCACGTCGACATCATGGACGGGCATTTCGTCCCCAATCTGTCGTTCGGCCCGGACATCACCAGGACGGTGGACAAGGTCACGGACCAGCACCTTGACGTGCACCTGATGATCGAGAACCCGGAGAAGTGGGTCGACGCCTACATCGACGCCGGGGCCGACTGCGTCATCTTCCACGTCGAGGCCACCGAGGATCACGTGGCGCTGGCGAAGCACCTGCGGGACAAGGGCGTCAAGGCCGGGTTCTCCCTCAAGCCGGGTACCCCGATCGAGCCGTACCTGGCTGACCTCGAGAACTTCGACCTCGTGCTGGTCATGAGCGTCGAGCCCGGTTTCGGCGGGCAGTCCTTCATGCCGGACCAGCTGGCCAAGGTCCGCGCTCTGCGGGAGGCGATCGACGCCAACTCCCTCGACACCCTCATCGAGATTGACGGCGGCATCTCCGAGAAGACGATCGAGCAGGCCGCCGAGGCGGGCTGTGACGCCTACGTCGCCGGTTCGGCCGTCTACGGCAAGGACGATCCGGCGGCGGCCGTCGACGAGCTGCGTCGCTTGGCCACCCGGTGACATGACCGCTACCATCGAGGATGCGCTCGCCGCGGCGCTGGCCGCGGGGGCGGAGGTCCGGGGGTCGACCAGCCCCAACCCGCCGGTGGGGGCGGCGATCCTGTCGGCCGACGGGGAGATCGTCGGTGTCGGCGGCACCCAGCCGGCCGGTGGCCCGCACGCGGAGGTGATGGCGCTGCGCCGGGCGGGGGAGCGGGCGCGGGGAGGGACGGCCGTCGTCACGCTGGAGCCCTGCAACCACTCCGGCCGCACGGGCCCCTGCGCGCAGGCGCTTGTCGACGCCGCCGTGGACACCGTCTGCTACCTCCATCCGGACCCCAACGAACAGGCCGCGGGAGGTGCGGAGCACCTCCGGGCCCACGGGATCACCGTGCGTCGCCTCGATGCGCAGGCCCCGGACCTGCTGCCCTGGCTCACCGCTACCCGGTCGGGGCGACCCCATGTGACCCTGAAGTTCGCCCAGACCCTTGACGGGCACACCGCCGCCCCGGACGGCACGAGTCAATGGATCACGGGGGAGGCGGCGCGCCGGCACGTGCATGAGGACCGGCGGCGTCGAGACGCGATCATCGTCGGCACCGGCACCGCCCTGGCCGATGATCCCTCGCTCACCGCCCGCCTGGCGGACGGCGCTCTGCACGACCGGCAGCCGCGACGGGTGGTCATCGGCACCCGCGACCTCGCGGGATCGGCGACCAACCTCCACCGCCTCGGATTCGAGCAGTACCCGGACATCCCGGGCGCGCTCGAGGCCCTGTGGGAATCCGGAGCCCGCGACATCCTCGTCGAGGGCGGGGCGACCCTCGCCTCCGGCATGCTCGAGGCAGGCGTCGTCGATGCCGTCCAGGCCTACGTCGCCCCCACCCTGCTCGGCGGCGGGGCGGGGGTGCTCGCCCGCGCTGTCGCGGGAACACTCGCCGACGCCGCCGTGTTTGACCTGGCAGACGTCACCCGCCTCGGCGGGGACGTCCTGCTCACCCTGACCCGAAAGGACTGACCGGATGTTCACTGGACTCGTCGAGGAGATCGGCACCGTCACCGCCCTGGAGCCGCAGGGGGATGCCCTGCGCCTGACCATCGACGCGCAGACGGTGCTCTCCGACGCAGCCCTCGGTGACTCCATCGCCGTCAACGGTGTGTGTCTGACCGTGGCCACCCTCGGGCCCGGATCCTTCACCGCCGACGTCATGCAGGAGTCCCTCGACCGCACCGGCCTCGGCGGCCTGCAGGAGGGTTCCGCAGTGAACCTGGAGCGTGCCATGGCGGTGGGCGACCGCCTGGGCGGGCACATCATGCAGGGGCACGTCGACGGCACCGCGCAGCTGCTGACCCGCACCTCCTCGGAGCACTGGGACGTCCTCCGCTTCAGCCTGCCCACCGGCCTCGCCCGCTACGTCGTGGAGAAGGGATCCATCGCGGTCAACGGCACATCCCTGACGGTCTCGGCGGTGGGGGAGGACTGGTTCGAGGTCTCGCTCATCCCCACCACCCTCGCCGAGACCACCCACGGACAGCTGGCCACCGGCGACGTGGTCAACCTCGAAGTGGATGTCCTGGCCAAGTACGTGGAGAAGATGCTCGCCGGGCAGGGCACTGACGATCGCCCCCGCGGCGAGGGCTAAGGTTGTCAGGCGTGAGTGACGATTCCCAGGACCCCAACGGCACCCTCCGGCTCGACCCCGTGGAGCAGGCCATCGCCGACATCGCGGCGGGCAAGGCCGTCGTGGTCGTCGACGACGAGGACCGCGAGAACGAGGGCGACCTCATCTTCGCCGCCGAACTGGCCACCCCGGAGCTGGTGGCCTTCATGGTCCGCTACAGCTCCGGTTACATCTGCGTCCCCCTGACCGACGAGGACTGCAACCGCCTCGACCTGCCGCCCATGGTGGCGCAGAACGAGGACGCCCGGCACACCGCCTACACCGTCACCGTCGATGCCGCCACCGGCACCACCGGCATCTCCGCGACCTCCCGCTGCGAGACCATCCAGCGGCTCGCCGACCCGACCACCACCCGCCGCGACTTCACCCGCCCGGGCCACATCGTCCCGCTGCGTGCCGTCGACGGTGGCGTCCTCGCCCGGGACGGCCACACCGAGGCCTCCGTCGACCTCGCCCGCCTCGCCGGGCTGCGGCCGGCCGGCGTGCTGTGCGAGATCGTCTCCGAGGACGACCCCACCGACATGGCCCGCGGCCCGGAACTGCGTCGTTTCGCCGACACCCACGGGTTGACGATGATCTCCATCGAGCAGCTCATCAGCTACCGTCGCCGCACCGAATCCCAGGTGGACCGGGTCGTGGAGACCCGCCTGCCCACCGAGTTCGGCGAGTTCACCGTCTACGGTTACCTCCACGCCATCGACGGCACCGAGTTCGTGGCGCTGGTCGCCGGCGACATCACCGGCGACGGGGACGTGCTCGTCCGCGTCCACTCCGAGTGCCTCACCGGCGACGTCTTCGGTTCCCGCCGCTGCGACTGCGGACCCCAGCTCCATGAATCCATGCGCATGGTCCAGGAGGCCGGCCGGGGCGTGATCATCTACCTCCGGGGCCACGAGGGTCGCGGCATCGGTCTGATGTCCAAACTCAAGGCCTACCAGCTCCAGGACCTGGGGTTGGACACCGTCGACGCCAACCTCGAGCAGGGCCTGCCGGCCGATGCCCGGGAGTACTCCGCCGCCGGTCAGATCCTCCGCGACCTCGGCGTGCGTTCCCTGTCCCTGCTGACCAACAACCCGACCAAGTGCGAGGCGCTCGGCGGCTACGGTGTGGAGATCAGCGGCCGCACCTCCGTGCCGGTCGAACCCAACGAGGACAACATCCGTTACCTGCGGACCAAGCGCGACCGGATGGGCCACGACCTGCCCGTCGTCGACGACTGGGACCGCACACACCAGGAAGGAACTTCCCATGAGTAAGGAGGGACTGCCGCAGGTTGCCCCGCTCGACGCGACCGGACTACGGGTCGCCGTGGTCACCGCCCGGTGGAACACCGAGATCTGCGAGCAGATGCGCGCCCGCGCCGTGGCGGCCGCCGAGGAGGCCGGTGTCGCCGACATCACCCAGGCCCACGTCATGGGTGCCCTCGAGCTGCCCGTCGTGGTCCAGGAGCTCGCCCGTACCCACGACGCCGTCGTGGCCCTGGGGTGCGTCATCCGCGGTGGTACCCCGCACTTCGACTACGTCTGCGACTCCGTCACCGACGGGCTGACCCGCATCGCCCTCGACGAGTCCACCCCGATCGGCAACGGGGTACTGACCACCAACGACCAGCAGCAGGCCGTCGACCGGGCGGGCTTCCCCGACTCGGTCGAGGACAAGGGCGCGGAGGCCATGACCGCCGCCCTCGACGCCGCCCTGACCCTGCGCACCCTCCGCAGCGGCCGGACCGACAGGGGAGACCAGTGACCGAGAGCACCCGCAAGCCGCTGACCGACGAGGAACTCGCCTTCTACAACGCCCTCGACCCGCACGCCGTGACCACCGACAAGCCCTGGGAGCTGGAGATCCGCTCGAAGCGGCTGCGCCTGCTCGCCTGGGTCGCGGTGATCGTCGTCATGGCGGTGCACATCTTCATGGGCGCGGTCGTCGATGTCGAGTTCACCGGCGCGACCGTCACCGGCATCGACATCTTCGCCTTCCCCCTGGTCGGCGTCATCATCTCCGTCCTGGCCTACCTCGCCTTCACCCGTCCCCGGGTCCGGGCCAACGAGGACGGCGTGGAGATCCGCAACATCGTGGGCACCCGCTTCTACCCGTGGACCGTGATCTACGGCCTGTCCTTCCCGAAGGGCTCGCGCATGGCCCGCCTGGAGCTGCCGGAGTTCGAGTACGTGCCCATGTGGGCCATCCAGGCCGGTGACGGCCGGGACGCCATCACCGCGGTCGATGACTTCCGGGCCCTCGAGGCCAAGTACATGCCGCAGGACTGAGCGCATGGCCGACCCCATCAGCTACCGCCCGGCCGCCGGATCCATCCCGACGGAACCGGGTGTGTACAAGTTCCGGGACGACAACCGCCGGGTGGTCTACGTGGGCAAGGCCAAGAACCTCCGTGCCCGGCTGTCCAACTATTTCCAGGACGTCACGGCGCTGCACCCGCGGACCCGCCAGATGGTGTTCACCGCCTCCTCGGTGGAGTGGACGGTGGTGGCCAGTGAGGTCGAGGCGCTCCAGCTCGAGTACACGTGGATCAAGAAGTTCGATCCGCGGTTCAACGTCAAGTACCGCGACGACAAGACCTACCCCATGCTGGCCGTGTCCACCGGTGAGGACATTCCGCGGGCCTTCTTCTACCGTGGCCCCCGCCGTCGCGGGGTGCGCTACTTCGGTCCGTACTCCCACGCCTGGGCGGTCCGGGAGACCCTCGACCTGCTGCTGCGCGTGTTCCCGGTGCGCACCTGCTCGAAGGGCGTGTACAACCGGCACGAGAAGCTGGGCCGTCCGTGTCTGCTCGGCTACATCGACAAGTGTTCCGCCCCGTGCGTCGGCCGGGTGAGCCCGGTGGAGCACCGGGAGATCGTCGACGGTTTTCTGTCCTTTATGTCCGGTCACACCACGCAGGTGGAACGCCAGCTGACCCGGGAGATGGAACAGGCCGCCGAGGAGCTGGAGTTCGAGCGGGCGGCGCGCCTGCGCGATGATCTCGGTGCCATCCACAAGGTCATGGAGCGGCAGGCCGTGGTCCTCGGTGACGGAACCGATGCCGATCTCGTCGCCTTCCACACCGACGAGCTCGAGGCCGCAGTCCAGATCTTCCATGTCCGTGGTGGGCGCATCCGCGGCCAGCGCGGTTGGGTGGTGGAGAAGGCCGGTGACCAGGCCAGCGACCACACCTCGCGGGACGGGGAACCGGATCCGGCGCTGCCGATGCTGCTGCAGAACTTTCTCGTGCAGTTCTACGGCGACGCGGTGGAACGCGCCCGTGCCGAGGACCGGGACGAACAGGACCGGGTGCGGCGTCGGGGCGTCGACCAGCTCTCGCACCGCCCGCCCAAGCCGGGGGATGTCGTGCCCCGGGAGATCCTGGTGCAGGTGATGCCGGATGAGGCTGATGAGGTCACCGAGGTGCTTGCGGAGATGCGCGGCGCCGGCGTCGACCTGCGCGTGCCGCAGCGCGGCGACAAACGGGCCCTCATGGAGACCGTCGAACGCAACGCGAAAGACGCCCTGCGGCAGCACAAGCTCAAGCGCGTCGGCGACCTCACCGCGCGTTCCGCCGCCCTGCAGGACATTCAGGAGGCCCTGGGGCTTGACGACGCCCCCCTGCGCATCGAGTGCACCGACATCTCCCACATCCAGGGCACCGACGTCGTCGCCTCCCTCGTCGTGTTCGAGGACGGCCTGCCACGCAAAGCCGACTACCGCCGCTACCGGGTCAAGGAGGCCGCCGGCGACGGCCGCTCCGACGACGTGGCCAGCATCGCCGAGATCACCCGCCGCCGATTCCTGCGTCACAACCAGGACAAGCTCGCCGTCCCCGACGAGACGGAGTTTCCCGACGAGCAGGTCGAGGAGATGAGCACCGACCACCGGCGCTTCGCCTACCCGCCGAACCTCTTCATTGTCGACGGCGGC
>Ga0123333_10005201_pt1 | contig 11830 bp, 9 predicted proteins | sample BioC12SIPDNA_3_FD_89957 | JGI IMG/M metagenome (GOLD analysis project Ga0123333, IMG submission 89957) | Anaerobic biogas reactor microbial communites from Washington, USA - Biogas_R2_B C12 SIP DNA | ecosystem: Engineered > Bioreactor > Anaerobic > Unclassified | place: Washington, USA...
CCGGTACCAGGGACCGCCCATGGAGGAGGGCTTCATGCTCGCCTTCCCCCAGCGGGTGCTCGCCGGTGACGTCGCCAACCGGGACTTCCTGCACCTCTACGGGCCCGGCAGCCTGTGGGCGCTCGCCGCCTGGTTCAAGGTGGCGGGCACCACGCTCGCGGCCCAGCGCACGTTCGGGCTGTTCCAGCACCTCGGCATCATCTACGGCCTCTTCCTCCTCGCGCTCGGCTGGGGTCGGCGTGTCGCCCTGGCGGTGGGCCTCCTCGGTGTGCTCCTCGTCGTCACCCCGATCGGGCTGACCGCGCTGGCCTGGAACGGCGCGGTCGCTCTCGCCGTGGCCGGATCGGGGCTGGCGGTACACGGAGCGGCGCGCCGGACGTCGGGGCGGCCATGGGGGCGGGAACTGCTCGTCGCCTCGGGGGTGGTGTACGGCGCGGCCCTCCTGTTCCGCCCGGACCTCGTGGTGGGTGCGGGGCTGGCGACCGTCGGCCTGCTGTGGGGCCGGTGGCGCCGCGACCTGATCGCGCCCGTGCTGCTCGGACTGGTCGTCGGCGCGGCGCCGATGCTCGTGCACCTCGCGATGGCCGGGATCGGACCCGCCTTCGAGGGCATGTTCCTCCAGCCCGTCTTCGAGCTGCGCGGTGGGCGACACCTGCCCATCCCGCCGTCGTGGAGCCAACTCGACGGGGCGCTGGCGGCGGTCGCCCAGCTCCGGGTGCCGGACTGGCCGCTGCCGATGCTGAGCGCGTCACAGCAGGTCACCGTGTGGTTCTTCCTGCTCCCGGTGTCGGCTCTCCTCACGCTCGTGACCGGCTGGATGGCGGTGCGTCGCGACCCGACCGGCGCCCGGAGCCGCACCCTCCTCGTCGTCGGCGGGCTCGGGCTCGGCCTCCTGCCCCAGGCACTCCAGCGGCCCGACAGCACCCACCTGGCCTGGGTGTCGTGCGTGGCGATCGTGTTCCTCCCCGCCACCTTCGCCCAGTGGTCGGAGTGGCGCGGCGCGGCCCGGCGGCCGTGGCTACGCACCGTCGCCGCCGCGCTGCCGCTGCTCCTCGTCGTGCTGCTGCTGCCCGCCTACACGGCCCGGACGTGGGTCGACCTCACCCGGCAGAACCTGACCGCCGACTACTTCGGGTGGGCCGTCCGCCGCGGCGACCGCACCTTCTACCTCGGTGCCCCGGACATCGCGGCGTCCGCCCAGGCGGTCACCGACGACCTCGGCGCCCGGGTGCAGCCCGGCGACCGCCTGCTCGTCGGCACCGCCGACCTGCGCCGCACCCCCTACAGCGACGCGTACTTCTACTTCCTGTTCCCCGAGACGGTGCCGGCGACGCGATACATCGAGATGGATCCGGGCATCGCCGACGCCGAGGGCTCCGGTCTGGCCGACGAGGTCGCGTCGGCGGACTGGCTGATCCTCTCCCACGTGTGGGACTCCTGGGACGAGCCCAACGATTCGCGCCGCTACGGCTCCGACGCCCCCAACCAGGTCGTGCGCGACCGGTTCTGCCTGGTCGGCGAGCACGGTGGCCACTTCCTCCTCTACCAGCGCTGCCGCTGAACCCGTACCATCGCCGACCCATGGCCGACGTCCCCATCGACCGCACGTTCTTCATGCACGTCATGAAGACCGCCGGCACGTCCTTCGGTACCCGTCTGGTGAGGCACTTCGGGGACGACGAGGTGTACCCGACCCCGGGTCCGACGAGGAACTCCGAGTACTGGAACTTCCTCGAGCTGCTCGATCGATCCGACGACGAGAAGTCGCGGATCCGCCTCATCCAGGGCCACTTCCCGCTCTTCGTCCGCGAGCTCGTGCCGGTCGAACGCACGATCACCATCCTTCGCGACCCGATCGAGCGGCTGATCTCGCACCTGCGCCAGCTGCTCCGCTTCGACGAGGCGAACGGCTGGTCGCGGATCGAGGAGGTCTACGAGCACCCCTTGACCCGCCACCTCACCGACTACCAGGTCCGGCAGTTCTCGCGTGCCGTCGACGACGATCCGCTGGAGCTCGACGATTCTCACCTGACCCGGGCGCTCGAGCGGCTCGACACCGTCGAGCTGGTCGGGTTCACCGACCGCTACGACGCCTTCACCCAGGACTGCTTCGAGCGCTACGGCTGGGACTGTCGCGACGGTGAGCGCCTACAGGTCGCACCGGGCGAGATCGTGGTCGACCCCGCGTTCCGTCGGAGGTTGGCGGCGGACAACGCGGTCGACGTCGAGTTCTACCGGGCCGCGACCGACCGACGAGGCGACGGGGACGTCCTCGTGTTCGGGCGGCCCTCGTCGCCCCGCGGGTAACGGTTTTCCTCCGACCCCACCTGTTACCCGGTCAGCGGGTGGCGACGTCGCGGGCCCAGGCGTAGTCGGGCTTGCCGCTGGGGCTGCGCTTGACCGCGTCGACCACCACCAGGTCGCGGGGCATCTTGTAGCCCGCCAGGTGGGGTCGCGCCGTCTCCCGCAGCTCGTCGAGCGTGACCTCGGCGCCCGGCCGCAGGGCGACCACCGCGACGATCTCGCTACCGAAGCGGGGATGGGGCCGTCCGGCGACGAGGCAGTCGGCCACCGCCGGGTGGTGGGCGAGGGCCATCTCGACCTCCTCGGCGAACACCTTCTCGCCGCCGGTGTTGATGCACACCGCCTCCCGGCCCAGCAGCTCGATCTCGCCGTCGGCGTGCCACCGGGCCCGGTCGCCCGAGACCGCCCACCGCCGCCCGTCGATCTCGGGGAACGTCGCCTCGGTCTTGTCCCGGTCGCCGAGGTAGCCGAGCGGGACCCGGCCGGCGGTGGCGAGCCAGCCGATCTCGTCGCTCCCGGGCTCGAGCACCCGGCGACGGTCTTCGGCGACGACGACCGTGGCGGCCTCGGGACGGAACCGGGCGGCGCCGGGATCGATGCCGTCACCGGCCCGGGCGACCGCCTGGCGTCCGGTCTCGGACGAGCCGAGGACGTCGACCACGGTCACGCCGGGGATCATCGTGGTGAGGTCGCGGCGGACCGGGGCCGACAGCACCGTGCCGCCGGTGATCAGGTGGCGCAGCGGAGGCACGTCGTCGCGGCGACGGAGGGCGTCGACCAGCGGCCGGGCGAAGGCGTCGCCGACGAGCTGGAGCGAGGTCGCCTCCTCGGCGGCCCAGGTGTCGATGACGCCGTCGGGGTCGAAGCGGTCGGTGCGTTCCGGCACCAGCACCGTGCCCCCGGCGAGCCAGGTGCTGAGGGCGTTCCACTGGGCGGCGCCGTGCATGAACGGGGCGGTGGCGAGAGCCCGCAGCCGACGGGGCCGAGCGGCCCGCTCGGCGAGCGCCTCGGGCTCCAGCTCGACGCCGAGGCACGACGCCGCGAAGTCGTCCTGCCGCCAGAGCACGCCCTTGGGCCGGCCGGTGGTGCCACCGGTGTACAGCACGTAGCGGTCGGCGCCCGACGCGTCGGACGCCACCGGCCGGGGTTCGGCCGCGGCCAGCGCGCCGTCGTAGTCGATCGCGCCGGGCAGGGGCGGGGTGCCGGAGCCGTCGTTGACGTGGAGCAGCAGCCGCGGGGCCACGGCCATCCGCTCGACGGCGCCACCGACCTCCGCGGCAAGGGACGCGTGGTAGACGATCGCCGACGCCCGGCAGTCGTCGAGCACCTCGACCATCTCCGACGCCGTGTACCTCCAGTTGACGTTGACCGACGCCGCCCGCACCCGGGCCGCGCCGATCATCGCCTCCAGGTACTGGTTGCCGTTGTGGAGGACCAGGGCGACGTGGTCGTGGGGGGAGTGCCACCGCTCGGTGGCGGGCTCGGAGGCCGGTCCGACCCCGTGGGCGGCCAGCACCGCCGCGACCCGCCCGGCCCGGTCGTCCTGCTCGGCCCACGACCAGGTGCGACCGCGCCAGACGAGCGCGTCCCGGTCGGGCACGCGTCCGGCGATCTCGTGGAGGGCGGCGGCCAGGCCGCCGGGGCGGGACGCCACCGGTGCGATCAGTCGTCGCGCTCGGTGACCGTGACCGTGTCGATCGTGTCGCCGACGGCGATCGACTGCGCCACCTCGATGCCGGACGTGACGTAGCCGAACAGGTTGTAGAGCTTGTCGAGCTTGCGGGTGCAGTCGTCGATGCAGATGAAGAACTGGCTGCCGTTCGTGTCGGGCCCGGCGTTGGCCATCGCCACCGCACCGAGGAGGTACTCGCCGCGCACCGGCTCGTCGGCGAACCTGTAGCCGGGTCCGCCCCGTCCGGTGCCCTCCGGGTCACCGCCCTGGATCACGAAGCCGGGGACGACCCGGTGGAACGTGAGGCCGGTGTAGAAGCCGGCGCGGGCCTGCACCACGAAGTGGTTCACGGTGACGGGGGCCAGCGCGGGGTCGAGCACCATCGTGATGTCGCCCTTCCCGGTGCCCAGCACCACCTCGTAGCGCTTGGTGTCGTCGATCTGCATTGCGGGGGCGTCTGCCATCCCCGGATCCTGCCACGCCGACCTCCGCCGTCCCGAAGCCTCCGCCGCACGCGGGGCCGGACGCCGTCAGGTGCGGTCCGTGCCGGGGGAGCGCGAGGGGGACGGCGGCGCGAGGTCGGGGACGATCACGTCGGTGACGAACCGGGTCAGATCGTCCTGGCTCGCCCCCCGGGGCATGGGGCTCACACCGGCCAGTTCGTAGAGACCGGTGATCGACCACGCGACCAGGCGGGCATGCGCGTCGCCGCCCCAGTGGGCGGCGATCCGCTCGACCCGTGCGCTGCGTGATCCCTGGATCGTCGGGTGGTCGAGCAGGCCGCTGCGGGACAGCAGCCGCCACGTCGCCGCGTGGGTGGCGGCGTGACGGCGGTAGGCCCGACCCAGCGCCACCACCTGCGACCGGCGGTCGCTGCCGGGCTCGAACGCCCGGTCGATCCGGTCGTCGAGGTCGGCGAGGGCGCGGGTGGTGAGCGCGACCATCAACGCGGTGCGGTCGCGGAAGTAGTTGTAGACGAGCCCCCGCGACACCCCGGCGGCGTCGGCGATCTCCTCGAAGGTGACCTCGCTCGGCATCCGGTCGGCGAGCACCCGCTCCGCCGCGTCGAGGATCAGCTCGCGGCGGACGCTGGGTTCGAGCCGCGTGCGGGCCGCCGTCACGGTGGTGCCGTCCTCCGCTCGGCCGGGGCCTAGCCGACCGGCGTCGACGCGACGGCGACGGCCGTCTCGACCAGCGGGTGGTGGCAGGCGACGAACCGCCCGTCGCCGGTCGGCGCCATCAGGGGCACCTCGGCCGCACACCGCTCGTCGGCCCGGGGGCAGCGGGTCCGGAAGTGGCATCCGCTCGGGGGGGCGAGGGGCGACGGCAGTTCGCCCTGCTCGGGGGCCCGCCGACCGCGGTGGTCGGGGTCGGGCTCGGGGATGGCGTCGAGCAGCAGGCGGGTGTACGGGTGCGCGGGGGCCGCGTAGATGACGTCCGGCGGGCCGACCTCGCAGATGCGCCCGAGGTACATGACCGCGACCCGGTCGCTGACGTTCTTGACGACGGCGAGGTCGTGGGCGATGAACACCAGGGTCAGGCCGTACTGGGCCTTGAGGTCCTCGAGCAGGTTGAGGATCTGCGCCTGCACCGACACGTCGAGGGCGGAGACCGGCTCGTCGCAGATGATGAGGTCCGGTTCGGTCACCAGGGCCCGGGCGATCGAGATGCGCTGGCACTGGCCGCCGGAGAACTGGTGGGGACGGCGGTTCCACGCCACGTCGGGATCGAGGCCGACGGCGTCGAGCACCTCGCGGACCTTGCCCTCCACGGACGGATCGGTCGGCTGCCCGAACCCGGCCAGGTGGAACGCCCCGGCCCCGACGCCCGCGATGAGGGCGAGGAGGCCGAAGACGGCGGCCGGGCCGATGCCGGCGCCGAACACGGCGATGCCGAGGAGGATGATGCCGATCAGCGTCAGCACCGCGGCGACGATGGCGAGCGGACTGAAGGCGGACTTGGCCCAGATCCGCAGGCCCTCGGCGACGATGTCCTGGACCGGGCGTCGCGGGTTCAGCGATGAGATCGGGTCCTGGAAGATCATCTGGAGCTTGGTGCGGGTGCGGCGCAGGTCCTCACCGTGCAGGCGGGTGAGGTCGTCGCCCGCGTAGGTGACCGAGCCCTCGGTGGGCGGCGGGAGCTGCATGATCGCCCGGCCGGTGGTGGACTTGCCGCAGCCGGACTCGCCGACCAGACCGAGGGTCTCGCCCTTGCGGATGTCGATCGACAGGTCGGTGACGGCGAAGACCGTGCCCCGCCCGGTGCGGAAGCGGACGTGGAGGTTCTCGACGCGGAGCAGCGCGTCGGACGGGTCGCCGAGGTGGGCGGTTCCGCTGCCGGCCATCAGTCGACGTTCCCCTCGACCGCGTCGTCGTCGACCAGCTCGAGGTCGACGGCCTGCTCGTCGCCCGGCTCGCGCACGTGGGCCTCCTCGGCGATGGTGTCGAGCGTGGTCTGCTCCCTCGCGATGCCGACGGGGTACCAGCAGCGGTAGAGGTGGTCGGCGCGGCCGCCGGGCTCGGCGACGAGCGGCGGCTCCTCGGTGCGGCAGCGATCCTGGGCGTAGGGGCACCGCGCCGCGAACCGGCAGCCGGCGGGCGGGTGGAGCAGGTCGGGTGGCCGCCCGCTGATCGCCTCGAGCCGGGTGTGGCTGGGCAGGTCGAGGCGGGGGATCGAGCGCAGCAGGGCCTCGGTGTAGGGGTGCCGCATCTCGCGGAAGAGGGTGGCGGTGGGGGCCTGCTCGACGATGCGCCCGCCGTACATCACCGCGATCTCGTCGGCGCGGGTCGCCACCACCCCGAGGTCGTGGGTGACCAGGATGACCGCCATCTCGCGCTCCTCCTGCTGATCGGCGATCAGGTCGAGGATCTGGGCCTGGACGGTCACGTCGAGGGCGGTGGTGGGCTCGTCGGCGAAGAGCAGGGCGGGACCGCAGGCCAGGGCGATGGCGATGACGACGCGCTGGCGCATGCCGCCGGACAGCTCGTGGGGGTACTGGTTCAGACGGCGCTCCGGCTCGGGGATGCCGACCGACCGCAACAGGGCGATGGCGGTGTCCCGGCGCTGGGCCGACGAGTAGTCGAGGTGCTCCTTGATCGACTCGGTGATCTGGTTGCCGATCTTCTTGACCGGGTTCAGGGCGGTCATCGGATCCTGGAAGATCATCGACATCTCGGCGCCCCACACCTTGCGGAGGGTCGAGTGGTCGGCCCCGAGCATCTCGACGCCCTCGAAGCGCACGCTGCCGGTGCGGCTGGCGTAGGACGGCATCAGGCCCATGATCGAGCGCGAGAGCACCGACTTGCCCGAGCCGGACTCGCCGACGATGCCGAGGGTGCGACCCCGGGGGAGCGAGAGGTCGACGTGCTCGACGGCGCGCACCGGACCCCGCGGCGTGGCGAAGGTGGTGGACAGGTCGTCGACGACGAGGAGCGGCTCCCCGTCGACGGGCAGGCCCTCGGCGGGACGGGCGTCGATCGCGGTGCTCACAGCGAGCTCTCCCTGACGTCGAAGCGCGCCCGGATGGCGTCGCCCAGGTAGTTGAGCGCCATCACCGTGAGGAACAGGGCGATGACCGGGCAGAAGAGCGCGTTCAGGGGCGCCCGACTGACGCTGCGGTTCTCGGCGATCATGTTCCCCCACGACGGAGCGGGCGGCTCGACGCCCATGCCGAGCACGCTCAGGGCGCCCTCGCCGATGATGGCGATGCCGACGCTCAGCAGGGCGATCGAGAACATGGCGGGCAGGGCGTTGGGCAGCACCTCGCGGATCATGATGCGGAGGTCCTTCGCCCCCTGGGCCCGCGCCGCGGTCACGAACTCGCGCTGGGACCAGGTGAGGCTCGTCGCGCGGGTGATGCGGGCCAGCAGCGGGATCGCGATGATGCCGAGCGCGAGGATGAGGATCTGGATCGTGGTGAGCCCGCCGGCCGCCTCGACGACCTCGCCGGCGCCGGCCTGGGGCGCGGTCGGTTTGAGGAACGCCACCAGGCTGAGGGCGAGGACGAGCTGCGGGAAGGCGAGCATCACGTCGAACAGGCTCGACAGGATGGTGTCGATGCGGCCGCGGCGGTAGCCGGAGACCAGGCCGAGCGTGCCGCCGAACACCATCCCCATCGCCACCGCGCCGACGCTGACGGTGAGCGACGCCCGGGCCCCCCAGACGAGCCGGGAGAGCACGTCGCGCTGGCTGCTGTCGGTGCCGAGGACGTGGCCCTCGGTGAAGAGCGGCAGGGCCCGTCCGGCACCGGGAGCCTCGGGATCGTCGATCGGGAGCACCGGAGCCAGGATGGCGACGACCACGACGAGGATCAGCCAGACGGCGGCGACCCAGCCGATGACGCCGATGCCCTTCGCCTTGACGGCCGCCGGGGTCTCGTCGGCCGCGGCGGGTTCGATGGCCATGTTGAGCTGGGCGATCGGGGTCTCAGCTGGCATGGCGGATCCTCGGGTCCAGGACGTTGTAGAGGACGTCGAGCACGGCGTTGATCAACACGAAGCCGATGGCGATGATCGCCACGCAGCTCTGGAGCGTCAGGTACTGCCGGGTGAGGATCGACTCGTAGATCAGGCTGCCCATGCCCTGGATGCCGAAGAGCACCTCGATGACGACGGTGCCGCCGATCAGGGTGCCGATGTTCAGGCCGGCGACGGTGAGCAGCGCCAGGCTCGACGGCCGCAGCGCGTGTCGCCACAGCACCCGTGAGTTGGAGATCCCCTTCGACCGGGCCATCAGGATGAAGTCCTCCTGGAGCGTCTGGATCAGGTCGCTGCGCAGGAGCCGCATGTAGATGGCGATCTGCCCGATGGCGAGGGTGATCGACGGCAGGACCATGTCGGTGAAGTGCTGCGCGGGGTCCTCGGAGAAGTACGTGTAGCCGGTGGGGGAGAACGGCAGGCTCGATCTCACCCCGATCCAGTACGCCAGCAACAGCGCCACCGCGAAGTTGGGGAGCGACAGCATCCCGAACGCGGTCGCGTTGCTCAGCCGGTCGAAGATCGACCCCTCCTTGTACGCGGTGATCACGCCGAGCGGGATGGCGACGGCGAGCGCGATCACCTGCGAGTACAGGATCAACTGCAACGTCGGCGGGAGCGCGGGGGCGAGCCGCTCGCTGACCGGCGACTTGTCCTGCTTGCCGTACTCGTAGCCCATGTCGCCGGTGAGGAACCCCGACAGCCAGTTCCAGTACTGCACCGGCAGCGGGTCGTCGAGGCCCATGTCGGCGCGGACCCGTTCCTTCTGCTCGCGCACGATCTGGTCGGTGCGCGGGTCACCGGTGTTGTCCGACGCGGGGACCAGGAGGTCCTCGGGGTCGCCGGGCAGGAACCGGACCAGCAGGAACGTGAACAGGGTGACGCAGAACAGCACCACGATCAGCTGGGCGAGCTTGCGCGCGACCAGCTTGAGCGTCCGGGCGAGGTTCGGGCTCATGGGGTGGATCCGGGGTGGGGTGGGACGGTCAGTCGGCGATCCAGAGCCCGTAGGTCGGGAAGCCGGCGGCCAGACCGGGCAGCGGCTGATCGCCGTTGGGCAGGGCCGGGAACGTCTCGGGGTCGTAGCCGAACACGTTGGGCTGGGAGCCGATCATCCACGTCGTGAAGTTCGCCCAGACGCTGTACACCTGCTCGCCCATGATCTCGTTGATCTCCTTGTAGATATCGGCGCGGGCGTCGGGGTTCGGCTCGGAGCGGCCCTCGTCGAGGAGGCGGTTGATGTCCTCGTCGTTGAACCGGGAGAAGTTCACCGGCGAGCCGCCCTTGAACCACACGTACAGCTCGTCGGGGTCGCCGCCGGGGTAGTTGCGGAAGCCCATGATGTCGAAGTTGCCCTGGATGGCGTTGTCGATCAGGGCGTCCTGCTGCACGGTGTCGAGCTCGATGTCGAGATCGATCTTGCGGAGCTGCTGCTGGATGTAGGTCGCCGTCTCCTGGGTGAGCGTGCCGGGGGTCGCCTGGTAGGTGAACGTGCGGATCGGGCCGTTCTCCGCCTCGTACTCGTCGAGCAGGGCGCGAGCCTCCTCGAGGTCCTGGCCGTCGGGGAAGGCGGTGTCGTCGAGGTAGGCCGGCGAACCGGGGCCGAAGGGTCCCTGCGCCATCTCGAACTCACCGCGGTTGATGACCTCGGTGTAGTCCTCGGGGTCGACCGTGAGGGCGAGGGCGCGGCGCACGCGGGCATCGTCGAACGGAGGCCGCGAGTTGTTGATCTGGATGAAGGCCAGCTCGCCGAAGTCGTTCGACTCGTAGTTGCGGAGCACGCCGTCCTCGCTGAGGCTCCGGATCGCCTGGAGGTCCGGAGCGCCGGAGAAGTGGCCGAGGTCGATGTCGCCGTTCTCCAGCGCGTTGACCCGCTGCTCGGACTCGATCATCGGCTGGAACACGATCTCGTCGAGGTACGGGTACGGCTTCCCGTCCGGGGCCTCCTGCCAGTAGTCGGGGTTGGCGACGGCCCGGAGCTGGCGGTTCTCCTGCCAGTCGTCGAGCATGAACGGGCCGGTGCCGATCAGGTTGCTGCTGCAGTCCGACGTGTCGTCGAGCTGGGCCTGGGCGGTGATGCCGAGCCGGCCGCTGGAGTAGAGGAAGGCGTTGAACGCCACCCACGGCACCTTGGTGGTGACGGTGACCTCGAGGTCGCCGGTGACCTCGACGTTGTCGATGTTGTCCATCACGAAGAGGAACAGCAGCGGCTCGCGGGTCGGGTGCGGGGTGACCGTCTCGGCGGTGGACGAGCCCACCACGCCTCGATAGGCGTCGAGGTTGTTCCGGACGACCTCGGCGGTGAGGTCGGAGCCGTCGTGGAACTTCACCCCCTCGCGGAGGGTGATCGTCCACTGGGTGTAGTCGTCGTTGGGCTGGACGTCCTCGGCGAGGTACGGGACGTACTCGCCGTCGGCGTTGGGCACGGTGAGCGTGTCGTAGATCGTGCGGGCGACCATGATCCCGGAGATGGCGAGCTGGGACTCCTGGAGGCACCAGCCGTCGCCGGTCTCGGCCTCGATGCCCATCGTGATCGAGCCGCCGCGGACCGGGTCACCGGCCTCGACCTCGTCCCCGCCCTTCTTGCCGCCGCAGGCTCCGGCGAGGAGGACTACCGGGAGGAGCAGTGCGAAGAGGCGGCGGGACCGCGGGCGGGAGTGGATCACGGGAAGCCCCCTGGGGGATCGGGCGGGCCGTTCGCGGAGGGTCCGGACGGCGGAACGGGTTGTGACGCACGTCATCGGCGACGTCGCGGGCGGGGAACCTACGGCCTGGTTGGCGCGGCGTCAACAACCCCACCGCGGTTGCCCCGCTCCTGGCCACAGGCTCTAGGGTCCCAGCGATGGACGGGCGCGAGGGCGACGGCCGACCGGGCCCGGCGGGCGGGTCCGCCACGCGCACCGTCGCCGCCGCCGTGCGGGCGTGGGCCGAGGGCCGACCGCTCGACGCGGCCGCCGGTGCGCGCCGGGCGGTCGAGGGCCTCGACGCCGCCGGCGACCGGGTGGGCGCCGCCCGCGCCCGCCGCCTGATGGCCGACTGCCTCGCGGACGCGGGGGAGCACCGGGCCGCCCTCGGCCAGCTCCGTCACGCCCGGCGGGCGTTCGCGGCGCGGCCGGAGCTGATCCCGGACCTGGCGGGCACCGAGGCGGCGGCCGCCGCGAGCCTGCGCGCGCTCGGCCGCCTCGACGACGCCCGTCGGGCCCTCCTGCGCGCCGAGGCCGCCTACGAGGCGGCCGGCATGCCGGTGCGTGCCGCAACGTGCCGCCTCGACCGCGGCGTGGTGCACCACGACGAGGGCGACGTCGCCGGAGCGGTCGACCTCCTGGCCCGCGCCCGCGCCACGTTCCTCGAGCACCGACGACCCGACCTCGCCGCCGTC